>Ga0222715_10000117_pt1 | contig 80633 bp, 63 predicted proteins | sample C33_9DmetaG_FD_165056 | JGI IMG/M metagenome (GOLD analysis project Ga0222715, IMG submission 165056) | Estuarine water microbial communities from San Francisco Bay, California, United States - C33_9D | ecosystem: Environmental > Aquatic > Marine > Unclassified | place: USA: California...
AGCCGCCGTGGTACTTCTTCCATGCCAAATAGCTGATTGCACCCAGTCGTAAGCTTTAAAACAAATCCCCGCTCTAGCTAGCGATGCGTTATTATTGTGAACTTCTATTCCACGAAAAACATCACTGCCACCATCCTCTCTAACATTAAGTTTTTGATCAGGTGTGGTTTCTCCAATACCGACGTTGCCTCTTGAGAAAAATGAATTACCACCATATTGTAATGTTAAGTTTGGACCCTGACCTACTTGAGGAATAAATTGAAAATCAGCAGCACCTTCTGTAAAACGTATTCTACCAAAATTAGTAGTACCTGCTTGTTGAAAATTTATATCGTAATTTGTAGCATTCGTTGCAGATAACAAAGTTAACGACCTTGACCCAGTCAATGTAGAAGAACCTATAGTAACATTTCCATCAGACGAGATTCGCATTTTTTCCGATAACCCTCCTCCGCTTGCTTGGGTTTTGAATACCATATTAATAGCATCTGTACCATCTTTTTTAGCTGATAACTCAATATCATTACCATTCGCACCTAAAGATAAATTAGTTACACTAGAAGCACCAATTTGTACTAGACCCGAAGACGAGATTCGCATTCTTTCTGTGGCATCTAACGCACTCCCCGTGTTACTTACATTAAATGTAGTAAATCCTCTAGATGAAACCATCATTTGACTCGATGCACCCCCCATGTTTCCAATAGCAAATTTTGCAGCTACATCTCCTCTTAATTCCGTTACAGTTGGATATGTTATAAGCGTGCTTGCTATACGCATTCTTTCTGTGCCTGCTGAATAAAATGTAGGAAAATAACCTGCTGCAACTCCACCAATTTTTATTTGACCAGTAGCCTGATTAACTGTAAAATCAGCAGTATTAGTATTGTTATATGTTAAAGACAATCCATAAAAAGCGTTAGTAATTGGAGTCGATATAAAAACATTACCTGCATCATTTATATTGACTCTATCTATACCTCCTGTTTGAAGTGATAAACCATAAGCTGAAGAATTTGTACCTAAATAAACATAAGAATTACCAGCATCTACACCCCAATAACCAAGATTTGAACCTGTATAAACTCTTGCCTCCCCGTTAACGCTTACATTCCCTGTAAAAGTGCCCCCAGCTAATGGCATTTTAGTTGCAATACTATTTGTAACTGTTGTAGCAAAATTTGGGTCATCGCCCAATGCTGCAGCTAATTCGTTTAATGTATTTAAAGTACTAGGCGCTGAATCAACTAATAAAGCTGCTCTAGCGTCTGCTCTAGCATCAGTATAATACAAATTAGAACCTTCAGTAATATGAGCTGTTGTAATACCACTTATTTTATCGCTAGTAACTGCGTTATCCGCTATGTTACCTGTAGCTATCGTTGAGCTCGCTATTAAATCACCTGTTACTTTAGTATTTGCCATATTATTCTTTTATAAAAGTTCCGTTAGTATATACATAGAATACATCTTCATGTAGTACTCTATCTCCTTCTTGAACTGCGGGAAAAGGTATTTCGTTAATATCCATAATTTTTATTTTTAATATACTCCTGTTGTGCTATTGCTCTGTGATGAAGCTGTAACTTGAACATTTCTCCAAGGGTAAGCGGTAAAGCTTTGATGAAAATCAATATTTGGCGCAGAGTAATAATTATGTGATAATACAATAACACAAAAACCATCACTTGATGTATAAGGACTTTGTACAAAATTAGTCCAGTTACCGGAATTTTCAACGGTAAGACCTGCAAAACCACCACTCCAATTATGAAACATTACAGAGCCATCACCTCTTAATGAACCATATTTATAACTTTTTATATAAAAACCTCCCATTATATAATGAGTATTTCCTGAATAACCTGATGAATTAGTGTGTGATCCACCCATCCAAAGATTTGTTTTATAATGTACATAAGAATAGCTGTTATTAGCGTAGTATTGACCCGTATGCCAAGCGTATTGTATTCTACCTATTCTCGCTCCACAATCTTTATTAAATGCTCCAGTGCCATGGTGCAATTGAACATCCAGCTGAGCTACAGGTGAATTCTCCCCGATCCCAACGAGGCCAGCATTTGTAATCCTCATTCTTTCTGTTGCTGCAGTTTCAAAAATCATATTATCATTAGAGTGAATATATTGTATTCTACCTGCAAATCCTGCATTTTCATCTCCAAATGTTAGAAAACTTCCTGTACTTGAGGTTGCAAGTAAAGTCATTCCTGACCAAGTATTGTTCTTAATTAATATACTTGTATTAGCATCTACACCACTTGGCTCCGTTACATTACTTTGTGCTACTACTAATTTAGTGCTAGGCGAAGTCGTTCCGATCCCGACGTTGCCTCCATTAATCCAACTATCACCAGTTGTATATAATCTAATATTTTCTGTGGTATTATGGAACATTCGTAAAAGAGGGTCATCAGTTCCTCCACTGGAACCAGTACCTAAATAAACAATTTGATTAGTCGTGTTCTTTTTTATTATTTCTAACGCAGCGTTTGCATTACTTTTGTCAATAGTTAAACCTCTTCCAGGCGAAGTCGTCCCGATCCCAACGTTTGCATTTGAATCAACGTTTATAGCTATTGTTCCACTAGCAGAACCTACATATACAGCAAAAGGATTTGTTGTATTTGAATTAATAGTCATTGTTTGACTATTCCCATGCCATGTTTGAAATTGCACACCATTAGCATTAGAGTTTGCTTGGTATCTAGTAAATAAATCTCCAGTACTTTGAACATGTAGAGGTTGTTGAGCCAAAGTCGTTCCGATTCCTAATTTATTATTAATAATTACATCACCAGTATTATATTGAATATGCATTTTACTATCTCCAACTTCAGCACTGTTTTGGTCATTTACTGTATCCACCAAAAAGTGCAAGTCCTGTCTTGCTGAATTATCACCCTTAGCCTGTGCTACGATACCAACTTTTCTATAAGCAGTATTTGCTTCAGAATAACCTAAACTTATACCTCCAAAGACCCCAGAACTGTTATTTGTTCCTTGACCAAAATGTGCATTTAATGCTGATGCCGCGCCTTTAACTTCAAGTGTTGTTTGAGGCGTAGCAGTTCCAATTCCTACGTTTTGCGATGAGTTTATTGTTAAAGCCCTTGTATTTCCAGTTTTCAATGAAAATGAATGTGCTGTAGACGTACCTAATGACATATCAGTAGTAGCATCATCATAACTCCAATCTCCTGCTACTGCACCGCCATTTCTTTGTGCTTTATAAATTATTACACTATTTCCAGCAGTGTAAATACCATTTGCAGTAACATTACTTGAAAAATTTGTGGCGCTATCGTGAAATAATGATATTATTGGTGTTTTAGCACCGTTGTATTCAGTAAGACCAATTTTACCATAAGGTACTGTAGCAGTTCTACCGCCTTCAAAATATATACCTCTATCATTTGAAGTTCCTAATCTAATAGTACCACCACTACCACTTGCATCAGGCGAACCTTCAAACCTTGCTACTTCAACTACACTTCCTGAAGACCCAGGATTTTTAACATGTAACTTAGTGGCGGTAGTATCAAAAGCATATGGATTTAGACTTCCGATTCCGATGCTGCCTTGGTTAAAAACTAAAGTATTTGGATATGTTGTTGTGTTATTAATTTGCTCAAAAACATATCTTACATTTCCAGCTGTAACTGTTTCTTTTAATTTTAATGAGAAATTATCATTACTTGGGGAATAATTCCATTGTTGATAAACACCACTTGATGCGGGTAAAACATTTAATTTAGCATTTGATGTGTTAAAAGATGCAGCATCATTACTTAAAAGCAAATTTCCTGTTTGTGTTATTTTAACTTGATTAAAAAGTGTTCCAGCATTTTCAGTGGCAAAAAATAATGTACCATTATTTGTGTCAATTTGGTCCATTGTAATTCTTGCTTTAGAATCTCCTGTATCAGCATTTTCTACAAAATCAATATAAGGTGCATTTGAAGAATTATGTATAATTACATTTCCTGCAAAAGTTGCTGCCCTAGTGCTTGCTACTAAAGTTAATAAGTCCTGATTTGAATTATTTAAAAATCTTATATCATTACTAGCATTACTTTGAATTCTTGATATACCTGATATACCACCTAGAGCTATGTCACCCTCAGATGTAGCTCTTACGTATGGCGCTTTTGCAAATCCCGTAAACGTTGGTGAAGCTATTGGAGCTTTTAAAGCAATACTATTTGTAACTGTTGTGCTAAAGTTTGCATCATCCCCAAGAGCTGCAGCTAACTCATTAAGGGTGTTAAGCGCTGAAGGCGATGAATCAACTAAATTAGTTATTTGTGTACCCACATAGCTTTCTGTAGCAAAACTATTTGTAGATAAGTAAGAACTCACTCTAGCATCCGTGTAATACAAATTGCTACCCTCTCCAATATGTGCGGTAGTTATACCGTGGCTAGCGTGTAAATTACTCTGGACTATTACGCCGTCTGATATAAGTTTTACTTTAGTTTGTGCCATTTATTTATTTATTATTTTGGTTCTACAGGCCATTCTACGTTTGTTAAACTTGTGTAATTTTTTGTAATATCCCTAAGTTTTTGACGATATATTTTCCACTCGTCGGACAAAGTTACATCACTATTAGCCATCCAATCTGTTATAGATAATTTTTTATTTCTTGCATCTCTTAATAAATTCAAATCACTTTCTGCAATTTTATTATTTATCTGTGTTTGTGTTAAACCTGCAAAACCTGATATGTCAGGGCCATTGTGACTTATTATAATTCCATTTTCGTCGTATACTAATTCTTCCATAATATTATTTTATTGTGCAAAGTAATAATTGCTAGTATCATTTTGAGCATATGAATGTATTTTTAGAGAATTTTGAAAACTTGTGGAGTGAGCACCTAAATATATTTCTATCATACCTTCACTATAGCCGTTTGATCCACTATCTATTCTAAAACATAAATAACCACTGTAGTTTCCCGCTGTACTGTTTGTTCCTCTGTAAACATTTAAGTCTTTTGCAATACCAGAGTCCATAATATCTCCTCCAAAAACATTTATTATGCTACCTGAGTAAGTATATCCACCTTTACAAGAAATATACATACCTCTATTATACAAATACCCTTTTACATAAATATAAAACATAATGTTATCAGAAGTTGTATTCAATGCTACATCTAAATACCTGCTACCATCTCTAATGTTTAATTGACCTAAATACTTCATGCCACTACCATTATGCCCAGCTATCTCATTATTCAAAGTAGTATAAAGTGTATCTGCACTTCCACCAATGCTTTTATAAACAGTAGACCCTAGCTGCCCATCTGATCTTATCTCAAATCTGTGACCAGCTGTACCACCAGTTGTTGCATCATAGATATAGAACATGTCTTGAGCTCTAGGATTATTTGTACCACTACCACCAGTACCCATTCTAAACTCTCTTGTATCTGATTTTACAGAAACTTCCGCATAACTAGCAGCAACAGTATTATCAACCAATATTCCTCTATTATCACCAGATGTATTTTTTATAGTAAGCTGGCTTGTGGGCGAAGTTGTTCCGATTCCTACACTTCCTGAACTACCATCAATATACATCATCGGTGATGGGGAATTAAAGCTAATATCTTTTACAACGCTACCAGAAACAGATGAACCAATAGACAAAACTGAATTATCATTTGTGATAAATGCTTGAGCAGATGTAGTTGTTGAAGAGCCTTTAATTTCAACCGCTCCTGCACTTGTGATACGCATTCTTTCTGATGGAGCAGTATTTGTAGTTACACTTCTTGTTCCAAAAACTAAATCTCCTTTTGTGCTTCCACTACCACTTGTTGTAGTATATCCAATATATGCAGGAATATTAGTTTGTGCATTATATCCAAAACCAATTAAGTTATTTTGACCATTATTGCCTTCATAACCTATTTGTAAAATCATATCAGCTTTAGCAACTCCTGTTATACCAGTTCTTTTTATTGTAGTTAATCCAGTTGTTCCTATTTGAAGAACTTGTGTATTTGGAGTAGTTGTATTTCCACTTTGTACATAAAACCTTAAATCAGTTTCATTAAATATACCCCAAGAAAAATCTGTTCTTGTTAATGCAAGTTGAGATACATTACTATTTGATGCCCCATCTACAGTTACACTACCTGCAAAAGTTGCACCACCTGCTGTAATAGAACCACCTAAATATAAATCTTTAAATCTATAAGTTGGAAAACCTAAATCTGCATCATTATCAATAATAGTACCTGCATTATCAGTAGGTAAAATACCATTAGCGTGCATTCTTAAACCATTATGACCAGAACTTGTGCTATAAATATTTATATCTCCTGCTGTGTTTCCTATGTTTCCAACAGTCCCAACTGAAAACGCAGTTGTTGAATTTGATTTTACATTCCCTGCAAAAGTTGTATTTCCATCTCCTGTAATAAGCATTTTAGTACTACTTCCAACTCTTGCTTCAAATATCCTTTCATTAGAACTTGTCCCTGCTATTTGTGCTAAAATACCAAAACCTCCAGAATTTGTATTTTCAAATCTTCCTATCCAATTGTCATCTGCATTACCTGTAACATTTAAAGCAGTACTACCTAATATGTTTAAATTTCCAGTTATGTCAGCATTACCATTTATGTCTAAAGACCCACCTTCAATTTCTCCAGTAGAAGTTATAGCACCAGAACTTAAAGTTCCTGCAAAAGTTGCGTTTCCTGAACTGTTTATACGCATTCTTTCTGTTCCTGCTGTAGATATTGCAAAAGTGTCTAATGCAGGTCTCCATATACCTGTATTAACATCATCTCCTATTGTTATACAAGGATTTGTAGCCGTACCAGAAGATATTACGTTTACTTGCCCATCACTTTCTAATTCTAACACTTCATTATTTGCTGTATAAAATCTAATTGTGTTTGTAGTAAATCTTATAGAGGTATCTGCATCTCCTTCGTGTTTAATATACTCTGGAACAATAAGGTCGCCAGAAAAAGTTACGTCTTGATAAAAGTTTATTGTGTCAGAAACACCCTCTGTAAACCTCATAAATTCAGCACCACCAACAAAGAACCTTAATCTGTCGTCAATATCTTCACTTATATATGTATGACTGCTACCACCAAAAAGTATTTTGTTGCTAACAGGAATAGAAATATCTCCTGTAACATTTATTCCATAACTTGTTGTTTCAAACTTTTTACTATCATTATAATACAAAAGAACTCCTCCACCAACTGCTGTTTTTATCCAATTATTTCCTGAAGTATCTTCAACTAAAAATTCAACACTTTGAATATCTAATGAACCTGTTGTGTTTCTAATAATACCTTTTGAGTTATCGTGATATATTTTTAAATCAAAATCATCACCATAAATACTTTTACTACTATCTGCAAATGTTATATCATCTCCTGCACTTACATCTATATCAGTTCCTCCTGTAGTGTTGCCATTTGCTAGCACTTCTGATAGTTCATTGTTATCACCTATAGCAGAATCTACATATCCTTTAGAAGCTGCATCTGTACTTGCACTTGGAGTAGCAGGTATAGTTACTTGGTCACTAAATGTTTTTACTCCACTAATAGATTGATTACCAGTAGTCATTACTGCACCTGCTGCTAATACATTAGTAGCATCAGTTACATCAGCACTCGCTTCAATACCATCTAATTTTGTTTTATCAGCATCAGTAAAAGCATTAGTGTTTGAATTACTTTCATAAGCAGTTTTAATTTCAGCAGCAGTCTGGTCAGTAGTTGCACCTGCTTCAATACCATCTAGCTTAGCTCCATCTGTTGCAACATCTCTACCATCGACTGTTCCTGAAACTATTATATTTCCACTAAATGTTCCTGTAGTACCTGAAATAGTACCTCCTATAAAATTACCTTCTAAATTAGCAACTAAACTAGCTACTGCATATCCTGTTCCACTTGTGTTTACTGTTGTAGTAGGTTCAACTTGTAATCCCTTAAATAACCTGTATTTACCTGTTAGAGCTTCTCTAAACAGTCCTGAGTATAGTGTAGTGTTAGAAGGATGATATTTGCCATAAAAACCTATATCAACTGCATCTGATGCTGTATTGTTGTTTGCTAATACAATTAAAGGGTCTTTAACTGTTAATGTATCTGTTCCTACTGTTGTAGTGCTTCCTTCAACTACTAAGTTTCCTATGACTGTTAGATTGCTACCTATTTTAGCATCTCCAAAAACGTGAAGGTTTAATCCTGTTTCTGGTGTAACACCTATTCCTATTTGTGTTGTTGATACAAACATAGGAGAGTTATTACCAAATCCATCAGTTAATTGTTTAGCTGTAGTAGTTATATTTCCATTATCAGAAAACTTTACAAGTGACTGATAAGTATTTTTTATTTTATTTCCTGAAAGTGTAGCCATTGTCTTTCTTTTTTAAATAAGTTAGTAATTTTTTGACATTAACCTCTTTGGGTTTGTAATTCTTTTTTATAATACCCATCCGTGAAATCCTGTGTCTTTATCTGGATAAATATCTTGATTAGAATTACTATAATACTCATCAAATTTAGATGGTGCATTGTAAGTCATATAATCAATAAATCTTTGTGCATAATACTCAGCAAAATCTCTCTCCTTTTGAATTAAGAAATCTATCTCTTCTTTATTAGCTATTTGACTGTTTTCAGAGTTATGTTTATATACACCTCCATTTGATATAGAATAAGCTGCAAACGGCAAGTATTCTACCATAGCAAAATGTATAAGCATTGGTTGTATATAATCATTTACTAGAGCTAAGTAATCTCCACCCAAATTGCCTGCAATAATATCGGCACTTATCTTGTCATATAAATCTGTGCCTAAATAATTTTGTACATGAATTTCTTGTGCCAAACTAATAAACTGTATAAACTTATCTGTATCTACATTTGAATTTAATGCAGTATTTTTTACTAAATCTGACCTTTTTATAAATAGTGCTGTTGCCATTATTCTTCTATATTTATTTGTTCTTCTTCTATTTGTACACTATCATCTTTTTTTATTCCTGTTTCTTTTTCTATTTCTGCATCTGTAACAGCATTAGTTAAATCAGTAAATTCTAAAGGTTGTAGTGTTTTAAAGTATATATCTAATTCAATTCCGTTATACATTAATACTTTTTCTAATTCATCTAGTATAGTAACTTGCATAGGTCTAATAACTGTATTATCCATAAGTAATGAAGCTGTTTGTAGTTCTTCAGCATTGTTACCTAATCCAGTATTATCTTTAATACCTACAAGCATAGGAGATACAATTCTGTGAGATACCATAACTTTTCTCATAGATTCATCACTAAGAAATTTATACTGCTCATGTGCATCACTTAGTATAACTGGCTCAATACTTGCAGAAAGCTCTTTGCTATCGTTAAATGCTAATATAAATCTACCAGCATTAGAAGAACCACTAAATTTTTCTTGTATGTTTTGCTCTATAAGAGACCTTTGTTCTTCTGTAGGAACACCATTATTAAAGTTAATAAGCATACTTGGAGCAAGTCCATTCTGTATGTTATTTATGTGATAGTTCGCTATCTCTTCTTCTAGTTCTGCATATTGTAAACCTCCTTGATAATCTACTGGTGAATAGTAATAAAATCCAGCTCTATAAGGTTTAATATATAATATTTCTAATCCTGAGTTACTTGTACCAAATGCAGGTATTCTTTTAGGTTGTGTTTTAAATGTAACCTCTGACCAATCTTTAGCATAGTAATAAGCTTGTATTTCACCCTTGTTATTTGCCTTCTCTGCCCTTAACGTCTCTACAGGTATATGTTCTACTTGTACAATCTTTTTTCTGTCCTTAGAATAGATTATTTGAATTGCAGCTTGACCCATCATTTTGTAATCGTAACATACTTTCTTCATACAGGGCTTTGTGAATAGCTCTTTCATCTCTATATAGTCAGCTTCTTTTTCTTTACTGTCAACTGCATCAATTCCTTTTCCATATATCATTTCGGCAATACCATTAATAGCAGCATTGTTAGTAGGACTTCCATTATATCTATCTATTAAATAACTAAAATAATTATTGTCATCTCCATACTCTACCCAATCTCTATTATATTGTTCTTTGATTTCAGGTCTTGTGTAAGAAGACATATTGACTATGTGTATCTTTCCTTTTTCTACTTTTGGCAAAGACTTGCTGTTGTATCTATTTTTTGCCATTTTATTTACTTTTCTCATATTATTACAAAATCGTTATCGTATGTGTTTTCTGTAGTGTATTCTCCAGAATGTACATCAAAGGTATTAAAATTAGTTTGATTTGTACAGAAAATAGAACCTCTATATATTACCGTAGAGCCACTTTTAATTGAAAATGAATAAAACCTATCCTTAACTAAAGAAAAGCTTCCTGTAATCGTCATATAACCGTTAGAATTAGCTACAGTAACCGAAACAGCACTTGTAGTTCTTTTAGACTTATCGGTTAATTGAAATGTAACCGAGCTTGGTGTACTTCTGGGAATTACCTTAAAGTTCTGAGCACCTGTTGATGTAGTTAATATTACCATATTATAAGTAACAAATAATCTTTAATTTGTTTTCATAAAAAAAGGGACACCGAAGCACCCCTTAATTTTACCTAATTAAATTTAGTTATTATGTATTACTTCCTACTGTTGGTGTAGCAAATCCTGCATCTGTTAATGCAGTAGCAACTGTACCGTCAGTAGCAACATCAAGAAAATTAGCAGGTACTTTCTCCATACCAGTTAATGTAAGTGTATATCCACTTAAATCTCCCATCGCAGCTCCAGTTACTATTGTTCCACCAGAAACATCAGCACCGTTTTCTAATCCCATAAGAAATAAGTTTTTATTATAATCTTCCACAACAACATGAGGTCGACCATAAGCCATAAGCTTAAGTTCTTTGTTGTCTTCTTTAGTTAATTTGTGTAGTGTTAAATTTAATGTTTGTTCAAAGAATGTAGTGCCGTTTTCTCTTGATGAGGTTATGTTTTGTTCAAAAGATGAGTTTCCTTTAACTTCGTACTTAAAACTAGCAACATTACTCCCTACACTAGCTACAATATCTGTACTAGAAGTGTATGTTATAGCACTAAAGTCTCCAAAATCTACAAAATAAACATTTTTAATCCCACCAACAACGTCTTTACAAGGTTCTTTTCTACCTAATGATAATTCGCAAGCCATAGTTTTTGTTTTTTATTATAAAAAAAGGGTAAGCAGATAATCACCTACCTACCCTAATTTTTGGTTAATTTAATTTATTAAGAATAAAGAACTATATCAGAACCTATTCCATACTGTACTCCAGCAGTAAATCTCATAACAACTCTTACATTTTGAGAACCGTCTAAGTCAGCCATGTCAATCAGCTTAACTTCGTTATGGTCAGATAAAAGACCTGTTCCAAAGAATAAGTTAGATTTTTCAGCAGCTACTGCGTGATTGTCAACTAATCCATTAGCAACAAATAATTTTACACCATCAAAAGATAATGCTCCGTTTTGCCACCACATTGTACCTTGATTAGACACACCATTAGCTCCAATGCTAGATACGTTTTCAGAACCAGCAGCGTTTTCTAAGATTCCAAATCCTCCTAAAGCTCTTACATAAGCTCTAGCAATATTTTGAGAAACATAGATAAATAAATCTTCTTTACCATATAAAGCAGAAGGAATAGCATCAACTATTTTTCCTAATTCTGCAATTACGTTAGAAGAGGTTACAGTTGCTTTTGCAACGTCAATAACAGTGTTGTCAGCAGTTAATAAAGCTTCAAATCCATCAAATTCACCAGCGTTAGCGTTAACACCAGACCAGATATTCTTTTCTGTTTTTTCAGCAACTAATCCAGAAACGTGACCAATTAAATAGTCAGAGAATTTTGGAGGTAGGTTATCAAATGCAGAGTATCCCATTGACACAGCTTCCCAGTCACTTCTAAAGTCTTTCTTACAAAGTTCTAGGTTTACTTGGAACTCTTCTGGCTGAAGGATTCTTTCAGTTAATGTAATAGCAGCAGTGTCAGTAAAGTCACAAGTTGCATCTTTAATTACGTTAGCATCAGTAGCAATTTTTTTAATTACTTCTTTATACTTTACGTTTGGTTTGATTTCGATACCACCTCTATCAAGTGTAACACCTGATAATAAAGCAGCAGAAATGTACTTGCCTGCAAATTCGCCAGCATAAGTACTTGTAATTGATGTAGTAGTAGCCATTTTTTAATTGTTTTTGTTTTAGTTTATTTTAAATTAGCAATTCTGTTCATTACTCTATCTCTAGTGCTCATTATTTTATTTTGACCATAAGATTTAAAGTTTTGTTTTACTTCCCCTTCAGGGTTGTGTGATATTGGTTCTGAAGCTGGTTCAGAAGATAACTTCTCTATTTTGTTTTGCATAGATAGTTTTTCTTCACCGTAACCTAATTTCATTTCCTCAATCATTCCTTTTAATTCAGAGATTTTAGAATCAAACTCGTCTCTCCCAACGTATTTAGTTTCATCCATTTCAATTTCTTCAGAAACTTCCTCTATAACAGGAACTTCTTCTTGTAATTCTTCAGAAACAATTTCTTCAGTAGATAATTCCTCTTTAACTTCTTCTTGGCAGGCAAGTTCTGTTAATTCTTGAGATAACTTCTCTTCTTCTTTAATTTGTTCCGAAAGATTTACTTCTTGATTCACTTCAACTTCTTTTACTTCATCCTTTTTAACTAATGATAGTTTTTCCATGATGTCGTTCAAAATTGAGGTAGCTTTAGTGTTTTCCATAAATTTCGATTATTAAATTAATTTATCTTACTTAATTAACTGTATATAAAAAGGTTGTTAGATTTTTAGTTTGCATCAAGACAAGCCGTACAATTATCATATACATTAACAGATTGAATTTCTAGTCCAACCTCTGTAGTTGTTCTAAGAATAGTATAACATCCTGTGTGATGACTATTTTTTAATGTTAAATGATAAATATTTCCAACAACTAAAGATATTGTGTCTGACCAAACATTATGTTTGTGACCATCTGAACAAAACTCAACTCTATACATATTAGATTTTGGTGCTTCAGCTCTTATTTTTCCAACACCCTGACTTCTCAAAGTTCCATCACAACACTTTCTTGAGTATGTGCCGTCTTTACACATACAACCTCTTCTACTGCCACTTGGAACAGCGTTTCCTAATGTTTCATTTGTTTTACTCATAACTTAATTTTTAGGAACACAATTAGGTACTAATACACCATTTTTATCTTTCATTCCAATTTGCTCATATCCTGCTTGACATGGGTCATTATCGTTTAAATCTATTTCTCCTAATTCTTTTAGCTTACCTCTTGACCAAGCTAAACCTGCTTTACCACCCCATAATAAGTAAGATATAGTTCCACAAGCTTTACTATCTCCAGCATCATAATATGTCTCTGCTCGACTTAAATATGAGTACATTCTTTTAATTGTTGATACACTTAATTTTTCTCCTCTTGCTAATTGTTGTGCTCTGACCTTTCCTACACTAGTTGCACATTTATTATTTACTTTTTTATTAAGTTCAATACCTCTTTTAGCGTTATTTCTAACGCCACTTCCGTAATCACTATAAGTAGCAAACTCATATTTATTATCTAGTATTGAATTAGCAATCTCTAATAGTATTTCTTTAGCTTCTTCTTCATTGTCTATTTCATTTATCCTACTCATAGCTATTTTATCAGTAAAATAACCTTCTATAGAGAATCCTTTTACTTTACCAGTTTTAACATAGTCATTCCATACCTCATCATTATTTACCTTCATAGAAACCATCCAAGTACCTACTGGTAGATTCATATCATACTTTCTTGATTTATCGTGTACTTCATCTTCTATAATCCAAGATTCAACTACAGATAATCCATGCAATTCAGCTTGATGTTCTAGTGTAGATTTGTTTTGATTACCTCTCATTAAAAACAGTTGAGATGCTTGTCTAACCGTATCTTCACTAAAGAATATATAATACTCATCTTCACCGTTTCTTCTATAGATGTTTTTGTTAGGAACTAAGGCAGCTCCCATTAATATCTTTTTATCTTTACTAACTTCAGCTAATTGTATTTCTTGTTGTTTAGATAGTGCAATAAAATTCTCTTCTATTGCAGGTTCATCAACTATAGATATAGCTTCTATTCCTGATAATAATTGTTCTTCGTCTATAAGTAGTTCTACTATTTTCATATTGAATTTATTTTAATAATTAACCGACTGATGCCGTATCTGTAATATTTCTTTCTAGTTCTTGAGCTGATGTTATATCTTTGCTTACAACAAACGCTTTTAACGGTTGCCCTGTTACACCTGCTAATGTAGTTGCTAATTGACTTACTCCACCTGCTCCTACAACATTAAAGTCAGGAGCTTCAACTGTGCTTGCACCTCCACCAGAAACAGAATCACTTGTCATACCAGCAACTTTAACTGATTGAATTGCTTTTACATTAGCAAGTCCTTGTGCTATAGCACTAGCTGCTGCAATAGCTGCCCTAATAGGTGAATCTGGGGTGGCAGTTAATTGGCTTTCATAAGCTTTTTGAGCTGCTGAATATGTAGATACTAAAGTTCCTGCTATTGCTAATGCTTTACCTGCACCTGTTGATTGACCTGCTATTTTACCTGCTGCTATTAATCCTTTACCTACATCATCTAAGAAATCAAGTTTAGCATCTCTTTCTAATTGTGCTATTTTATTTTTAGCTTCTTTTGTTTCTTCTGCCGCTTCTATATCTTTTTTATCATAAAAAGCATTTATCTCTAATCTAGCTTGTCTTTTAGCTATCTCATTACCCTCAAATGTATTAACTTCAGCTAAAGCTTGTATCCTTTCTAGTTCTGACTTCTCTAAAGCAGTTTCTTTATCTTTAACATCCTGAGCTTGATTTTTATTAAAAAACTCACTTCTTATTCTGCCTAAATCTTTTATATCTTTTATTTGTTTTTCAAAACCATCTCCTATATCTAATTCTTGATATTCTTTTGTTTCTTTATCTATTTTATTTCTTTCAGTACCAAGTTTGACATATTCTATATATAAATCTCTTTCTTCTTTCAATCTTTTAATTCTTTCATTAGCAGTTTCTCCAAACCCTAAGTAAGATTCTAAATTACCTTCTAAAGCATCTTTTTCATTTATTAAAGCTTGTAATCTACTTTTATCTATAATAGAATCGCTAGCAAATCGTGATTGACTTTGTGCTTTTGATTGTATTTTTTTGTTTATTATTTCTTGTTCAGCATCAATTTCAGCTTGTTTGTCTATTAAAGCTTGTTTTAATTGCTCTTCGCTTTTTATACCTTGTTCTTCTTGTATTTTTCTTAAATTTATTTCTTCTTGTAATATTTCTCCAGATATTTTTTCTATTTCATTTTGTGCAGCTCTTGATATTGCTAACTCTAAAATAGATTCTCTATATAAGTCATTTTGTTTTGTAGCAGCTTCAGTTTTATTTTTTACATCCTCTATGCTGACTTCTGCTTTTTCTAAATTACTTATATAATCAGGGTATTCATCATTAAGTTTTTTAACTGCTATAGCTTTTTCTTCTTCACTTTTAGTAGAATCTTCTAAAGTAGCTATATAAATTTCAAAACTTCCATTAACATCTAAAACGGTTTTAGATGCTTTGTCAAAAACCTTTGATAAATCTTGAATACTAAAAACAACCTCTTTTACAAATCTAAATATTTTATCAAGGTTTTGTATTAATAATTGACCACCTATTAAAAGTACAGCTTGTATAGATATAAGTTTTCTAAATGCAGCACCTAATCCTTCAGCACTATTTGCACTAGCTTGAAATAAACTGTACAACTGACCTAAGTTGTTTGCAATAGCACTAAATCCATAGTTAAGGTCAGATGCTGTACGACCAGCTTCCATTAATATAGCATTATGTAATCCTGCTGATGCTGTACTATTTTTAGTAGTTTTATTTACTTTGATTTGAGCATCGCTCAAACCTTCCATAGCTTTTGTTACATTCGCTACTGCAATATCAGCATCTTTAGCACCAACCTGTATTTGTATAAGTATTTTCTTAGTTGCCATGTCTTAATCTTTTTAGTTGTTCTTTCATTTGTTCAAAATCCTTTACTCCTGCATATTTACCTTTGGCAATCTCTACATTTTCTCCAGCTCCATACCATTGAGAAGCATTTAATAAATCAAGGACATATTTTATCATAACTATAATTTATTTAGTAATTCTAATTGACTTATTTCAGTTTTAAAGTTTGTGCTTATAGAATTAATCGTAAAAGTTCTATCTTGTATCACAAGCTCATCATTTAATCTATAATTAGCTAATATATCTGTTGGCAAGTAACCTTTTAACTTATATATTCTTTTCTTTTCTTCAAATATGCCATTAATATAATTAGCGTAGAATTTTTTAAACAATGAATTAGTTAAACCATTTGTACTATAATTTGTTAAATTCCATTCATCAATTTCATCATCAAAGTTAATTGTAAACGCTGGTGCTGCTGATATTGTACCATCTTCATTTGTATTTGATGGTCTGTAATATTGTATTATTTCTATAGGCGTTCCATCTGAAATCCATTTAATTCCTTTTCCTGAACTTAATCCTGTTTTTTGTATTGCATAAAACACAAGTGGTTTAGTTAATACTGAAGAATAGTTTCCTGTAGCTGGAGTTACATCTGTTTTAGATTCAAAATCTCCATCTGCTGAATAACCCCATAATATATCTGTTATGTATGGAGATGGTGATGTTATTGATGTATAAGGACTTGTTCCTGTTTGGTTAGCATCAATTATTCTTTCAAACTTCATGTGTTCAAAAGGAACTTTGACTTCATATTTAGTTCCTCTGTCAACAAATGTAGGTTTCACTTCTTCATTACCAAATATCTCATTAAACTGTTCTTGATGATTTACAGATAATAATGTAGATGGCTTTTCATATTGAAAGTTAATTTGATTATATTCAAAAGCTCTTTCTATGGTTAAATCCTTTGTGTCTATATGTTTTGTTATATCATAACTACCTTCAGAAGGATTGTTTACTGCATCTAAATAAAAGTTATCTAAAGTATCTACATATATTTTACCAAAGTCAGTGTCAGCTACATCATCAATATAATATGCTGTTAAATTAAACATCTTGAATAATCCTGTAAGAAAATCTATAGTTTTAATTTGTGGAACATTATCAGTTATTATTATTTCACCAGTTGTAGCTATACTTGCTCCAGTACCACCTATATTAAACACAGCAGTATTAGTACTAGTAGGTGTTTGTGTTATTGGATTTAATATGTATTCTGTCATATTTAAGGTTGGGGTAAACGACAAATTAGTGTTAGATTCAACAATCCATTTGATTTGATAATTAACTAATTCAAATGTTGATATTAATTGAACAGTAAAATCTCTTGATGCACCAGAACCTAATGCTAACTGTGCTAATGTGTTTCCAGTAACATAATCAACAGCTTTAACGCTATAAGGAATATTTTGATTAGCACCTGCTGTAGTTATTGTTAATTGTGCATCATAACGTCTTGTATGCCCTGATGTTGATACAGTCCAAGTATCGCCAGTTATATTAAACCCTAAATCACCAGAAGAATAACCCCAAGCACCACATATACGACTTAATGTTTCTTCTTGGTTTTCATCTCCTCCTACAGCTCCTTTGTTTCTGCTTAACCAAAGAAATAGATTGCTAAATTCTGTTGAGTTAAAGAAATCTCTAGTAAAGACTACATTAGAAGAATATCCATTAGCTGTAGTGTATTTGTCTTCTATAGCTTCTATTATAGTTAAACATTTTACAGCAGGTTTTAAATCATCAAAAGCTAATCCAATATTATTTTGAATAGTATTGTAATATAGATTACCACTGTAGAATGGAGAGGACGGATTAGAATCATAAAAAAACCTTTTAGTGTGAGATATTAAAGGATATATTATTTTACCAGAAGATAAACCTGATTGTAAACCATTTTTTACATTTGTACTTGTATAGTCATGAGTATAATCATCTAATTGACCAAGTGTACTTAATTCATCGTCTCCAAGTAAATCTTTTAAGTTTATAGTATTGCCATAAAAAATAACTTCATAGGAAAAAGGTTTATTGTCTTTCATCTTAACATTATTAAGAGAAATCTTTCCTCTTCTAAATGGAGAAAAATCCAATTCCATTACAGCATCTTTTCTATTTCTTGCATCAAAACCATTATCAATGTTATAATTATACCAGTGTTGAAATAGTTTGTTATTTGTCTTAGAGGCAGGTAATGTAAATGTTTGACTAAAGTCAGTGAATACTTTTTGTATATCTCTTACGTCTTGTATTTTAGATGTTAATGAAATAGTTTCATCATTAAACATATCTACTCTCTTATAGACATCGTCATTATTTTTTATATATAATACTATTTTTTGCATTATAGGATATTGTTTATTTTGTCGTAAGCGTAATCAAAAGACAAGGTGTAACTTATAAGTTTATCATTAACTGACTTTTTAAATTGTAGTGTATTAGATTTAAGGTTTATTGGTAAAGTATTTGTGCCATCATAAATCCAAACTTGTTCTGCGAGTAACATTTCTCTTACCACTTCATTGTGGTCTTCAGTATAGAATCCTGAATTAACAGTTATTGATTCTTTTCCATTTGCCATAAACTTCTTTTCTTGATGCTTGCTTAATGCATAAGATGGTGCTCCACCAGAGTTTTCTATATCTAAAATGTTATTTTTAAACTGTTGTGAAGTAATATTTATGTTAGTCATAGATTTCTTGAAGAACCATAGATTTTGTAGTGCACCAAATTTATTATAGAATATTATATTTAGTGGAGTGTATTTAGGCTCACATACTTTTTTAAGTGTTATAACAATATTAGAGTATGAAGAATTATTGCTAGATATAGTTACAATATCTGCATCATTTAAATCTTCGCTGTCTGTAATAATTAAATATTGTATTTTTTGATTAGTGTTTCCATTGTCTGTAATTACAACAGGAGTTTGTCCTGAACCCCAATTAGAATTATAGCTATCCCAAAAATCATCAGCATTATCCCAATTTATATTTGCACCTGCTGTACTTGTTAGTGTGGCTGTTACTGTTTGTGCTTCTGCATATATAGGAATCTTTATGTCTGCACCATCATTATAATAAACTGTTGTATTGTGTTGAAGCACCATAGGTGTTTTATACTGAACACTTCTTGGATTAGTGCCGTCTTCAAAGTAACCATATCCATCTATGCCTAAAAAAGTAGAGGTATTTATGTTTTGGGAGTTTACCTGTACTATAGCACCTGATGAATTCTTAATAGTAATATCTGCATCTATCCATAAAGTGTCAGTTGCGTAGTTATTATACTCTGTTTCCATAAAGTCTCTGGCAAGCTCACTTAATTCAAATACAACATAAGGTTTAGCAAATAATATATAATTTTCTCCTGAAGCCATAATGTTGGAGCTTATAGATAAAGTTGTGTCGCTATCAATAGCAGTAACGCTTGCTGTTGTTGAATCTGTTGTGTTTTTTATAAAACTACCTACTTGAGCCGTAGTATTAAAGTTTTGTGTACTATCAACTAATTTATTAGCTGTAGTAGAAGTTGCACTACCTCTATCTAATTCATCTAATAATTGTTCTTTTGTTAAAGTGTATCTTTTATAAGATGCATTTCTTTGTGAGTGTGTACCAGTCCAAATATAAAGCTCTAACTTAACAGAACTCAAATCTGCATTAGATACTTTAAGGTAGAATGGACTTCTTGTGTTAATTATTGTTGACATATCTATTTCTGTAGTTTAAAAGTATTTCCTTGTTTTGAATAACCTAATTTTTGCATAAACCCATCTATATCTAAGTTAATGTCTTTTATTATTTCTGTAGAAACACCTAATATATTATCTATTTCTTTATTTACTAAATCAGTTAAAAAGTTTGTTGGCTTTATTCCTTCTCTTTTTATTTTTTGTGCTATTTGATTTGCTATTCTGTTTTTACCTTTTGGACTAATATTAGATAAATTATTTCCTTTAGTGTCTTGTAGATTTACTGGTTTTTTATCTATCCATGCAACTAATTCAGGCACGGACGGACTTGTTCCTGCTTTTGTTCCCTCATCTACTTTCTCTCCATAAGCATTACCTTTTACATTAAACTGAAAGAAATCTCCTTTTCTTACAACTTTCTTTTCTAACTTAAAACTATCTTTTAATTTACCAGATGAATCTAACGGCTCATTTAATGTTCTACTGCCAAACTTAACACTGTTATATGTTCTTTGTCTAGGTTTCTCTATTTCTAGTTTAGATAAACGTATAAGCTTGTTAGCATAGCTAGTTAAAAAGGCTTCTGTATTTTTAAGTTTAAAGCTCATTAACAAGGAGATTGACCGTTAGCATTAATATCTGATATTTGATTGTTAGCTACAGTAATAGATAAATCTAAACTCCAACCAGCAAGCAAGTTTTCAAATCTATCTTCAAACATATTAGCACTGTAATCTGTATCTATTTGATATAAGTCAGAAAACAATTCTCCTCTTCTAAGTGCCGACTGTAATCCATTAACTACAGCAAATTGTGTGTTAAGTACATCTTGCTTATTATTTATATCGTGAAAATAGTTATCTAAATCTTTTTTATCTAGTTTAGTTTCGTTTACAATATCCATACAGATAACTTGTAGATTAAATTGAACTACATGGTCTTGAAATGTACATCCATTTACAATTATATGCGATAATGGAAATATAGTTTGTTTAGCTAAGTCCACTTCAAATATATCTCCAAAAGTAACTGAATTAACATTTGTGTTACCTTGAAGGTAAGTTTTAAGTTTGTCTAGTATGTCGTAAAAACTTGTCATCTTTTATATGCTTTTTTTAATTCTTGTTGTTCTATATCTACTTTTTCTTTTTCAAATGCTAAATAATTTAAACACTGGTAGAGTGGAAGCTCGGTAACTGTATTGAAGTTTCTGACATCTCCTTTAGCAAGTGCATAAATTGATTGATACCAACCCCATTTTTTTCCAAATGCATCTCTAGCTGTTGCATATCCTCTTTCTTCAGATGTTGCTCCAAATATTTCGGTATAGCTCCCAGTAACTCCTTCCCTAAAGCGTAAAAAAAAACCATTGAACTTATTGCTACATCTAATGGCATCTCTTTCATCAGTTCTTGTATCTCTTCATTCACCTTGTATGGTGCTATTCCATATTTATCTTTTGCCTTAAAATTAACAGGTCGATACAATACAGCCATAGCTTTATGCATTTTTTGCCAATCAGAAATATTAGTTTCTATATCTACATATTCACCAAGAGTAATATCATCTAACTTAGGCACAAATCCCATATCTACGTCTAACAAGTTAAATCTTTGTATAAGCTTAGGTTTCTCTTCAAATGCTTTGTTTAGTATAGTTAAAACCTTTTCGTATTCTTTTAAAGGTATTTTGCTTACGTCTCTTAATGATACGTTACAGAATATTTCTACAAGTTTCATATTCAAGAAATCATTTACTTTCTCTGTGTCTTCGGCATCTTCTATCTTGTTCTGCTCTATGACCTTCATATACTTTTGGTATTGCCAAAGTTTAATGTCAGATAGAGTTGTTGGTACTTCTAATTCGATTTGTTTTAGTGCCATATTATAATTAATAATTTATATTGTTTTTGTACTTTACATATCTCCAACTGAATATATGTCAGTTATATATGTATTATATATGTATATGTTACATATAATACACTATGTAATATAATACACTATGTAATACACTATGTATTATAATACACTATGTAATATATTACACTATGCAATATATTACACTATGCAATATAATACATTATGTTATATAATACACTATGTATTATAATACACTGTGTATATATATATAATAACTATAATCTGACTATTTGTCGGTTGGGTTATGTTTATAGTAGTAGAATACATAAAGCTCAATGATTTTATCGCTCCATTGTTTTAGATTATATGCCTCAGGACTACGATATATATTACCATTGTCATTAACCTCCACAAAATATTCTTTACTGTTCTTTGGCACTGCATATATCTTTATGCCATTATCCATACAATAAGATATTGCCTTAAGATAATTCTCATCATGTATTATTTTTCTAGCCATAGCGTATTAGATTCATAAAGGTATTGAATTCATAAAGAATATACAAGTGTCAGATGGAAAGTAAGAGGTGTGTAGAGAGTGGAGTAATATACAAAGTAACAAATTTATTTCCCCAGAGTACCCCCTATTTACAACCTACATACAATTAAGATTGATTTTAAGACGTTTTAAGACACTTTAGTATTAAAATGGATAGATAGTACCACTAAGGTACTTGGATTGCTTTAAATGTGTGTTAAATTGCTTTATATGGCTATGTTTATAGCTGATAAAGATAAAGAAAGTTAGATATTGACTATTTAATTAATCATAACTAACTGAATGTTAGGAATCAAACAAAATGTTAGATATAAAAAAACCCCTAATTAAAGGGGTATAATATTAATAAAAGCCGTTAAAAGATTAATATATTTTAATTTACACGGCTAAATTTAATGTTAATGTAGTGTAGTATTGCTCGACTCTTAAGATTATCTTTTGAATGTCATTTGATTTAGTATGTAAACCTAATTTAATGGATGCACCATTCATATTTAAAACACCATATTTTTTAGTGAATTTAAACCATGAATTGTATAAATTGTTTATTCTATTATACCAAATATTTGGTTTTCTTGCTTTATGTAGTTTACTTTCTAAGTATTTTAATTCACTATAAACGCTGTTTATTTCAACATTTGACACGCTATAATTTATAATATTTAGTTCGTTTGCCGTGTCTCTTAATAGGTGTATATGTTTTGAGGTTGTTGCACTGTACCCAGTGTCATTAATTATTAGTAAATTATTATTAAGAAAGCGACCTAAAATGTAGTGATAACCATACGAATAAATACGGCTATGTTCAAAAAATACATTTGCACTGTTACCATGTGTTTTCTCTTGTTCCAAATAGGTTTTAATTGTTTCTTTGTTTGTTTTCATTTGTTTATTTATTTAGGTTATTATTATAATCAGTTTCAATTTGTTTTAATTCTCTTTTTAATGAGTTTCTTTTTATGTTTGACCTGTAAATAATATTATTGTCTTTACAATAAGTATATAAACCTTGAAACCAATTGCCACTTATTTTATTAAACTCTGTTAATATTGCTTTAGCTTCACATTCATAGGAAGAGCCGTAACCATATTGAAACGGCATTAAAAAAGTTTCCTCATTATCCATTAAATAATTAAGGGTTATTGTGCCACAAAAATAAGAATTGCCATTAATTTTATCATACCATTCTTTTGCGTTTACGTCAATAGTTTTTGTTTTCATATTTAGATTTTTATGGTTAAAATAATAATTGATAATATTATTAATGAATAAACGGTTAACGCTACCGTGAAAGGGTGCAATAAAACACGTTTTAAGATAGTTTTTAGCGTGTTACTTTTTACTTTGTACATTTTGCCTGTTGGCACTGCATAAAGGTTGTTTAGTTCTTTGATTCTTTTTGTTTTCATTTTGTTAAATTATAATTAATATGGTTTTTTGATTCTGGTTTAGTTCCACTTTGTAAATGAAATAATAATTCTAATTGTTTTTCAAACATGATTCTCATATAATCATAATCATATTCATATTCATTGTTTTCAGTTGGAAGATATGCTAAAGGAATTTTAATATATTTCATAGTTATATAAATAAGTTAATTAATAAGATAAGGCAAACGCCCATAACAAAGGCGAACAAACCAAATGCGAAAATTTCGGATAATATTTTAAATAAGTTTTTCATATTTAATAAATATATTCAATAGATTTTATTTTTCTTCTATATGCTTGCATATCTTCCTCGTATTGTTCAATACATAAGGTTTTTACCTTTCTCATGCTTTGATTATGGTAAGAAGTAATAACAATTTCAGAATCATAAATATAATTTGAAATCATAACAAACTCAAACTTTCTGTTTGTTTTATAAATATTATCATTTGCTAAATTATCTTTTGGCATTTTAACAACACCAACAAAGAATTTTTCATCTGATGAAATGCAAGATTTAACAAGAATTCCACCACTTAAAAAAAGATTTGTAACTTCTTGATTAAGATTTAATTTTAATGTTTTCATAGTATTAATTTAAATTATAAGTGTTTTGATTTGTCTATGAGTAGGTGCCACTTTTTTACACCTTTTTGCTATTCTAAGATAACTCTTTTGTCGCCTCGTTAGGTTTCGCTTTGACCTTTGCTCACTCTACCAGCTTGAATATATTGAAGCTTTGACTTTAACAACACTACAAATATATATATAAATATTCCAACTGACAAAACAATTAACAAACAAAGTTGATTATTCATGTTAATTTATATTAATTCTAAATAAGAATATTATTTTGCTTTTATGCTTTATTTGTTTTTAGCTTTGCAAATTGCCCAAGAAGAGCCGAACAGAAAACAGATATTTTTTGAATGGGTGGGGTATATTAAATTTATGTATTGAATTTATAATCTACTCTATTAAATTCATGTATTGAATTTGGCGATGCCTTGAGTATTGCTCAATGGTGTATTGAATTGACCTATCCGTATTGAATTGCTTAGTATAAACTTCTTGTCCTACTTCTTTTATCTCAAAGGTTAGTTGCTTCATGATTTACGTTCTCTATATTTACGCTTTTCTCTGGGTTGGTTTATAATACTAACCAAATGTTTTTTAGGACATAATACCCTAACTATATTATTTTCTTTATCCCAACTAAATCTAAATATCATATAGTTTGGAATCCATACCATTGAATTATCATACTCGATAAATAGTTTAGCTTTCTTTGTGGCAGTTCTAATAGCTTTAAATTTAAACTCTACCAACTCCCTAATAAATTTATGTTGCATCTTTTAAACTTTACTTTTTCTATATTCTGATTCTAATTGTTGCCTATGCAATTCATTTTTTGCTCTAAGTGTTTCGTTCTCTTCCTTAATTGTTTTAAGTAGTTTTCTTAGTTTTCTAATCTCACTTTCAAAGATATTTACTGTATCTCTAAGGTGTCTGATTTCAATTCTGTTTAAATCCTCAAGGTGTGTCATATTATTAAATTTCTATTTCTGGGTTAATTTCTATTCTATTGTCTAAGTGTTCTATTATTGTAGCCATATACAATTCCTTTTGTTTTTTAGTTTTGGCATACAAAGGGTATCTACACCAAGCATATTTTGATTCTCTTGGATTTATAATGTCCTTTATTAAATTACCAAACCTTCTCATAGGTCGCACTACTTTATATACTCTGTTTACTTTCATAATTCTTCTATTTCGTTTTGTATCTCATCAATCTTGTCAAGGATTGGTTGGATTAGGTTAATAGTTTCATAGTCATCATCGCTTCTGACCATTCTTAGTATTCCAGAATATGCTGAATCTAAAATACTAATTGCATTATCTTTTATTATTTTATTTTGTGTCATAATTATTTATTATTAAATTGATTTGCTATTGAATAAAACTCATAAGTTTCGTAACGCAGTTTATACCCTTTGCAATTATAACAGAATAGTTGCTTTGCTTTCTGTTCTATTATTGTTGCACATTTATTACACTTTCTCATAATTAACAATTTAAGTATTCGTGATTATGTGTAACAGACATTTTAATCTCTCCATCAGGATGATTTGAATAAACGCATTTAAGAGCTTCTACAAGCACCTCTAGTTCTTCTGGTGTGATGGTGTAAGAATATATTTCTAAACTTGCTAACACATCTTTCTTTGCTTCCTTGTCGCCCTCTATCCTGTAATTAGAACTAACTTCAATTTTAACATCATCTTGTAGTTCATGCCTTGTCTTTTTTACTTGACTCATCATTTTTTGGTTATAATCTTTGATTTTCTTTATTATTGTTTTCATATCTCATAGGTTTTAGTTGAGTTCATAATGTAGTTAGCATGTACAGTAGCTTTATGATGTAGTTCGTCATTCTTGCCCTCTAAGAAGTCCATGTAATGATTTTGCCAATTAATATCATATTGTAAGCTTACCACCTCTTGTTCTAATTCTTTTATGTTTAGAATTAATAGTTCTTGAGTTCTGATGTCTGACATTATTCAGTTAATTCTATTTCGTTTTCTATTATCTTGCCTTCTAAATCTACAACTGTGTAGCCATGACTTTTTAATAGGTTAATTGACTTTCCTATTTGATTTACTCTTTTTCTGTAATGGTCAAATATTTCGTTCTCGAATGCGTTTACTTTGTTCATAATTATTTATTTTTAAGTTGTTTATTTCTTTCTAATTTTGTTTTATACCATTCAACATGAACAATGTCATTGTTAAACATATTATCTGTATCTAAATCTTTTTTAGGTATATCATAATGATATATACCATACAACAAACCATTGTTATTGTCTTTTTTGTTTGTTCTTTGTTGTTCATAATGAACTGCTAATTTTACTATCATTACTTATTGTTTTTATATGTGTCTAAAACCAAACCAACTACAATAGTTAAGGATAGGCAAAGAAACAAGGTTTGTATTCCTAGTGTTCCGTTGTTAAATAAATTGTCATTAAAAGTAAAGACAAGATATAATAAGGATGATGTCATTATACAATAGGTTAATACTATTGCAGTTTTAATTGTTTTGTTAAATAGTGCTTTCATTGTTTTCTTTATTAGTTATACACAAACTTAGTTAATAATTTCCAACTGACCAAATCTTTTTTTTAAAAAGGGAGGTTTTACCCTCCCTGACTTCTTATAAGTAGTGTTCTGGACAAATGTAATGATAAGTGTTGTACAGATACAAAGCTTCTTCTATTGATTCAACAGGTGTTTGTGATAAAATATCTCCACCAAAATAAAGAACTGAACTTTTGTTTTGTATGGTACTCGTTATAACATACTTTCCCTCATCAAAATCCCAAATCCCTTTGTTTAAATCTATTCTAAAATAACCTTGTGATTCTAGTTGTTTTTTAGAGTTAACTTTCTCTAGTTTTAATTTTTCCATGTTTTCAATTTTATGGGTTAAACAATATTTCAATGAACTGTGTTCAATATAGTAATTAATTCTCCAACTGACAAATAAATGTAGAAATATAACAAATTTAATAATTTTTGTTATAAATATAACAATTTACCTAATAAAGTAATTGCCATGAGGTACAGACCTAGTTAATAAGTACTGAACCAGATAACGACAAGAATCTATTCCGTGATTGAAATTATCATTTGGAATAGAGCCTGATAACTTCCAAGAATAATTATTAAACTCTCTAATTAAATTTATAGAACTGCTATCAATTACTATTTGATAATCTTGCATTAATGCAATACCTGATAAAATACTACCTTTCTTTTTTATTGTAGGAACTATACCTGTTAATCCTTTTGTTTTTAATTCACTGATTAAACGAGGCTCACTATTATCGGCAACAATTAAATTCTTACCTGCCTTACGAATACAAGCATCATATATTTGTGAAGTAGTTAAACCTTTTTTATAAAGATGTTCTTTAAACCAAATAATTTTTCTAGTTTTGTCAATAGCACCTTCTATTAAAGCTGAGGGGTCAACAGAGAAACCAAAATCCAAACCGAATATTGAATCTATTTCCGTATTAAATTTACCTATATTCCAATGAGTAAATATAACTCCTTCTGCTCTTTGTAACCAACCACCCATTATTTGATGCTTATATTTAAGAGGTCTTCTTGCTTTCATATCCTCTATTTGATTCACAAAGGATTCTGACAAGTGGTCTAGGTTATCTAAATATGTAGTATGTATATAAGTAATATTTTCTTTTGTGCCATTAAATCCATCAGGAACTCCTCTGTTTTGAAAGAATCTTTGATATATCCAATTCTCTTTTGTTGTAGGGTTTAGAATTAATATACATCTGTTCTTTACGTTCTTTGCTCTAATACTAAAATCTATCTTATCAAAACTCTCTTCATCTGTTAATTCCTCTGCTTCATCTAACACAAACGAACTAACACCCTGTATAGATTTAAGCTTTGCAGTTTGGTCTCCACTTGAAGTTCTAATACCACTAAAGTATATTGAACTGCCTGTTAAATTATTAATGATTTCTGTTTTAGTTACAGTGAACTGGTCAAGTATCCCCATCAATTCAAGCTTCTCTATAAACTCAGGAATAATAGACATACCTGCTGAAGTCATTGTATAACGAGTGAACAATATTCTATGTCCTTTTTCGTATGTAAGTAACACCAAGAATGTATTAGTGGCAAATGACTTACCACTTCCTCTACCCCCAGTTATTACATAGTAACGACTTTTAGAATTGAATAGAGCTTGGTATTTAGGATTAAGATTTAGCTTCTTCATCTTTTACATCTTCTGATTCTATATCAATAGTTTTTTCTTTATCAGCAAAGTTAATGATTGGTATGTTAACTTCTGTTTTAACATTTAGTTCTTTTAATTCTTTTGGTTTACCATACTTGTATTCCCAAAGTAATCTCATGTGTGGAAAGCTATCTTTAGATTGTTTAGCTAATTCAAGCCAAGCTTTCTCTTCACTACCAAATACTTTTTTCATGGCACCTAAAGCATAGTTACCTAGCTTTTTTTCTCTTGCCTTTGGTGGTCGTCCTTGTCCTCTTGACACTCCCTTTAAAGCACCGTTGTTTGCTCTTCCGTCTTTTTTCTTTTTATTATCGTCTTCTATTCCTTCCATAAACCTCTATTTATTAATTGGCATATAATAGAGTAATTGCCTAAGTCCTGATATGTATCTATTAAAGTTTCATTATTGCCTTTACGATTTTTAATAATTAGATTTTTCCATCTACTTATTTTGTCATTCATTCTAAACCATAAACCATGTAAAGCAAAATCTTTACCTTCTTTAGTTTCTAGGTTTGCACCAGTGCTTATATTACCAATGCCATAATCTAATTGCTTCTTTGCAAATAATTCAAACTGCTCTTCAACAATCTTTTCATAACTCTTATAAAGATTTGGTGCTTCTTTTTGTAATTGCTTTCTATAATTGTTTTTCATATTTTCTTGTAATGTATTTCTTGTTTTTTAATTCTATTTCTCTCTCTGGCATATTACTAATGACCATTGTTAATTCATCAATGTCTTTATTGTCTAAGCTATTTATTTTAGCTCTAATGTATTCTCTTTTAATAAAATTATCCATTTTATTTATATTGTCAACTATATGTTCTAACCAAATTAATAAACTAGAATTATACCTTTTGTGTAAATCAAATGTTCTAAGAGAGTGTATAAGGGTTGCATGATTTATATCCCAACCGTTATTGTTATAGAATTTAGTTATTTTACTCAATGGCATTTTCTTATAGTTGTAAAGTATGTGATTCAATAAAGACCTGACCTCAACATATTCTCTTCTTCTTGTTACTCTAAATACATCTAATCCAGATATTCTATTAAGTTCGTCTGCTATTTCTTTTTGTGTTATCATTATGGTAAATAATTTTGTTGAATCTTGTAATCCTCTAAAGCGTGTAATATTGCACCACAACATTCATAGTGCTCTTCATTTTCATACTGTTCGATTAATAATGGTATTTCTTTTTCTGTTATTACTCTTTTCTTTAGACAAAGTAGAGTGTCTTCATAACAATCTAAATAATCTAAGTATTGGTCTTCCATTTATAAAGTTGCTTTTACAATATAATTTTCAAGGTCGTATTCATTTTTAATATAGTTTTCATATACTTTTATTGCATATTCAACCTTTTGTTCTCCACTATAATAAAACTCTTCGCTTACATCAAATATGCCTATTTCATTTGTAGGAGATTTGTCGATTACAATATACTTAAAATCTTTATAACTTTTGCCAAATAAATTACAATATATAAAACATTGACTATCGTAATTAAATTTATTAGCACTACTCTTGAAACTATTATATTCTATAAGTTCTCCATTTTTATTATAGAATGACTTGTTTAATTGTGCAGTGCTTTTTAAATCTATTAAGTGTTCCCCTAAAATATCTGCTTTGCCTCTAAATGGATAATCCATTAAATTGTTTACCATAGGCACTTCAAAATTACTATTCTCTATAAGTTCTTTTGCCTCATCACAATTATAAAATCTATCTCTCATTCTTAAAGCTACATCTCTATCTTTAACAGTAAACACATCCCACCTTTCTTGTTTAGCTAGTTTATATTCTTTATTTGCTTTTGTTTTTACATCTAAAAATAAACACTCATTAAACTTATGCTCTTCTAATATACTGGCGTGAAATAAATAACCTTGTGCAAGTGCATCAGATTCAGTAGGTAGGTTTATTTGATTTAAGTATTCTAATGGTGATTTAAGTAGTTGACTTATTGCACTACTTGATAAACAAGCTTTAGCTAAGTAGCCATAATAGAAACTGTCTTCTATTGCTTTTTGTGTGAGCTCATGTCTGTCATGCATCTCATTGTCTAGTGTGATAATTGGTTCTTTCATATTAATTACAATTTGAGTTATACTGATATGACAAACTGTATTCCCAACACCCACCTGATACATAATAAGTATAAACCTCATTGTTGTAACCATCTCTACATAAATAAACGTATCTAACAGTGTTGTCTCCGTAGTCAACGTGATAAGGCTCGTTGTAAGGTGCTGATGGGTAATGACTAAGGTCGCAGTTATCACTACAACTTAAAAGCATACATAAAGTTAATGTGTAAAATATTGTTCTCATATTTCTTTGTTTTCAACACAAAGTTAATAAAAGAACTGATATAAACAAGTATTACATGAAATTCTTTTTCCAAACATCTAATCCAACTGCATAGCGTTGCTTAGTGTCTGGGTACTCTAATATCATTTTAGCATTGTTCATAAACCTTGCTAAAAAACTTGCTTTCTCTTCGTATTTTTTTGGTCTTAATAATGGCATATATAAATAACAATTATAGTTTATTGTGTACTTTAGAATCTACATTTTTTGCAATCCCATTTTTCACCCATTTTATTTATAAACTTCTTGAAGTCTTTAGTTTCTTTATAATACTTCCATACCTTGTCGTAATATATACCAGAAACTCTACATTTTTCTAATGGTATGTTTTCATCATCATTGTCAAAGTCGTGTTCAACTTTTAAGACAACACTTTTATCAGTATGCCAAGAATCACATATCCTTTCTAATAATAACCTTTGTCCCATTGGTATCTTATTAAACTTATATTTAACCTCTATAAGTATTAAAACTTCATTATCAAACTCTAATACGGCATCAATATCAGAGGGATGCAACTTACCGTTTTGAATACCAGTAAAATCAATAACTTGTTTTACACGCTTTCGATTCCTAATTAACCCTTTGTCTTCAGTCATTGTTATATTCTTTATAAACATTTTTGAGTTTATTATGCACCGTCTTCTTATAACAAGAAGAACAACTTGTTAAAGTTGCCTTTTGATGAAATACTCTATTGTATATTTTTAAAACACTCTTCTGTACATCAGGCTGAATAGTGTTTTTAGATTCTGTATAATATTTGTCTAGGTATTTATATTCATCTTCTGTTAGACACTCGGGGGTATAATATGGGTATAAATCATTTAATATCTTTTTTCTTTTTTCACACCCACAATCTTCACCAAGAACCCACTTAGCTATTTTAGATATTCCTGTTTTTTCTAGTACCTTTTCGACTGTATCTCCAAGTCCTTTAGCTTTTGTACTTTTTGTATTCTTCTTTGGTTTTCTTTCTAATTTTTTCTTTTGCATTTGTTAATGTATTAAATATTGAACTTAAACTTATTTTTGTTTCTTTACTGATGTCTCGCATACTCATATTAGTATTTAAATATAACCTAGTAAGCTTTTTATCGTACCAATACCACTCTTCAATTACGCCTTCTATTTTATTGTACAATGCCTCTAAGTTAACTTTTTTTTTATAATTATCATTATGTTGGTCAACATCATAAACTATTTGATTCATAATATAATTAAATTTTTCAGTGTCTATATCTGAAAATAACACTGTTTTTTTATTTTTGTTATAATTAGTAAACTTGCTATAATATAAATTTCTTAATGTAATATATATATAAAATGTATTAATTTCTGTTTCATTATACATAATTCTTTTTACATCTTTTGTATAATCATACATTCTTAAATACATCTCTTGAACTAATTCATTAGCATCACTATTATTCAATTTAAAACTTTTAGCCATATTTAGCCATTCATTATGCCTTTTAGCTAATATGTCAAGTATCTTAGAGCTCATCTTTAAATACAATGTTTCTAAGTTGTTCAAATGAATTTATAACATAATAGTTTCCTTTCCATTCAGATTGGAATCTAACTTCATCTGGTGTTAATTTTTGTTGTGCTTTAGGTTTAGAACCGTCTTTAATTTCTATTAAGTAATTATTAAAGTTATAACCTACAATAATATCTGGTGCACCTTTTCCTAATTGGTGAGTATGGAGGACAGAGCATCCTACCCCTCTTAATTGGGCAACTATTTTTTTCTGGTTAGCATCTACTCTAGCTCTGATTCGCATCTTATATTATCTACAATATCAAAGGGTGTTTCCATATTGAAATAATATCTGTTCGATTTTCTACTGTAAGTTATGCCTTCAACTTCTTGAGGATAACCTACAAGTTTTTGTTTCTTTATCTTTTGACTTCCAAATACAACTGCTGTATTACTAAAGTCTAATGCTCGATTAGGTCTCCATACAAATAATACATTATCAGATTTATCTGCAAATGTACCACCACCTTTAATTCTGTTGACATCAGGTTTATTATATCTGCCACCATCATCTTTTTGTGGTGTAACTTGGTGTGCAACTAAATGAACAGAGATTTTGTTTTCTACGGCAAACCTTTTAAGTTCACTCATAAACCTACTAATGTATAAATCTTCTCTTTCACCTCTTTGCATACGGTGTTGTACTGTATTGTAAGGGTCAATAATCAATGAACGAATACCTTTTGCCTTAACTAAAAACTTAGCTCTCTCAAAGATGTCCTCTAATTTATAACTTTTTTTTGGATATATAATAAAAAAATGCTTTTTCATAAACTCCATAGCTATTTTAAATTCATCTTCACTCATATAATTATCTTTATAATAAGGGTCAGAACTCTTGCCAATGTAAGTTTCTATTAAGTCGTGAAAGAAATCATTTATAGGCATATTCTCTGGGCTAAACACTGCAAACTTCCATCCTTCATGAAATGCCTTTAAAACTGATAGCTGATTTAAGAACATACTTTTACCTTCATTTTGGTAACCTGTCCAAATATTTACCTCTCCGTTTCTCCAAGTCCAAGCTCTGTCAATACATTCAACGTGAGTTGTTGAACCTCTTTCTTGTCCGTTCCTATAACCATCTAACATACTATCATAAATATCATTTACACTAAATATACCTTCAACCTTTGGTACTCTAGCATATTTAAATCTATGTTGTAGTGATTTTACACCTTCATTAAGTAAAACCTCGTTAGCATCTTTAAATGGATTTGTATCAATTAATCTAATTTTCTCTGCACCAATTCTTCTTACAAGTTCTTCTTCTAAGTATCTACCGTTTTCATCGTTATCAGTGCATAAGTAAACTACTTTTGCATTATCAAAAACCTCATAAGAGTTTGTAATACATTCAAGCTTCTTGTCTAAGTTTTTATCTTTTACATTTGGTGCACCCATATTTACAGAAGTGTGCCAAGTAAAACCTGCAACTTCCCAACTTAATGAGTCTAATTCACCTTCACATAGTATTACATAATCTTGATTTACAACCCTATCATAATTAAATATTATTGGTTCTCCATTTTTAGATTGTGTAAATGTTTTATTATCAATGCCTCTTGTTTTATAATTAACAAGTTCATTATGTTTTAAGTATGGAAATACAACACTTCTACCATCTTTTGTAGTGGTAATCTTATTGCTTTCTATTACTTCGTTTGTTATGCCCCTATCATTAAGAAACTTAATAGCTTTAGAATTTATCTTTTTTAAGTTATTTGTAGTTGGCAAAGTATATGTTTTTTCTTGCATAGTATTATTAGGGTTTACAGAACCGTTCCAACCACAGTGATGACAATGATATAAACCATCATCAACATTTATAGACAATGAGCAGTCGTCTTTTTTCTTGCGAGTATGACTACATTTTGGGCACTTTACTTTCTGTTGTGAGTATTTGCCTTTAGGTACGATTCCAATTTTTACAAAGTTTTCTTGCATAGTTCAATTTTAAATGTATATTGTTATAATACACTATGTATAATAATACACTATGTATTATTTATTTATATAATACACTATGTATTACATAGAACTGACACTCCTGACACTTGGATTAACGTAAATCTTACGTTCTTTGCCGTCATTTCCTAAGCTTTTTGTCTTCCTTGTTATGTATTCTTTGTTTTCTAAGTTCTTTAATATTCTGTATAAAGTTCTGTCATTTAAATTCAATGCCATGCAAATACTTTCATTTGAGGCAAAACAATAACCTTTTTTAATTGCTAATGAATCTATATAAGATAATACTGTAGCTTCCGATATTGTTAAGTTTGTATTCATAAATGCTAAATTAATGTTAACGTATTTTGTGTTTTTTCTTTGTATCATAATTTAAGATAATAATCCCCCTAAACGATTAAGCTTAAGGGGAATGTTAATAACTAAAATGGTAAATCTGGGGTAGGCAGTGGCTTAGCAGGTTCTTGCTTTGCACTATCTGGCACATACTCATCTATCCATACACTATGGCTTTTACCATATTGGTCAACTTCTTTTTTCTTGCCAATAGTTAGTTTTAAGTACCTTTTACCGTTGTACTCAATCCATGCATCTTTTGTTTTCTCTTCGGCAATAGTAAAGTTAACTAGGTCATAATTACCTTGCTGTTTACCACTTCCTACATACTTTTTTTCATTCATAATTTTAATTTAATTTAGGTTAATAATAATTTTTCTACTTTCTTACTTACTTTATATTTTTTTCTAATATCGGCTATAGTAAAACCTTTTTTTGTTATGGCATCTTTTGCCTTATCAAACTTGTCTCCTTTTTCGTCTAGCCAGTCCTTAGTAGGCTCTAATACGTCTGTAGAGGCGTTTTTAGCTACCTTAGAGTGATTATTAGTAGCATCTGCATCTTTGGTATCATCAATTAAAAATAAACCGTTTAAAGCGTACTTTCTAGCATAACTGCTTGATGCTCCATAGCATTGAGCTACATCCATTCCTTTTCTATTTAAGTTAATACCTGCTTGAGCTCTAACGGTAATCTTGTCTTTACCATCAGTAATTTCAGCAACTGCATTAACAAATAAAGGTTCTGGGGCAATAGAATCAGAGATAGTCAATAACAACCCTTCTTTTATAAGTAAAGGTTTAACTGCTTCTAAGATGTCTTCACAACTCCTGTAATTGTAATTACCGAAATTGTTCCTTTGATTTTTTGGTGCTTTCAAACTCCCTTGAACTTTCACCAACTTCTTTGTTAAGTTTTCCATGCAACAAACATATAGATAAAATATGTCATGTGCAAGACAAAAGACAAAAAAAAGAGGTAACATCTTGCTACCCCTTTTCATTGAAAACAAAGAAAATCAACAGAATATCGCACCCTATTGAATTCACAAATATATATAAAACCCTATTAAATTCATAGGGTATTGAATTTAGTTATTAACTATATTGTTCTATGCCGTCTTGTATTGTTCCAAGTGATACGTTTACCTTTACCAAGTATCATCTTCCTTTCAACTCTATTATTAAATTCAGTTCTCAGTGAATTAAGTTGTGGATTACCGTTATCTAGTTTGTTCATTTATTTTTAAATATGTCAATAACTTTTTCGCTAGACCTTCCGCCAAAGTATGCTAATACAACAGCCATCATTACTTTTTCAAATGTATCATTCCAAGTTGCACCAATATGAAAAGGTATGCTTTCTATACTGTCTAATATGCCTGCTAATGAAAACACAACTATACACCATACTAAAACCATAGGACGTACATTCTTAGCTAACCAAGAATCACTATTACTATCAGATTCCCATCTAGCAGTTATAGATTCCATTTCTTTGTTTTGCTGGTCATAAATCATTTGTTGTAATTTAATCTTGTCAGCACTAGGTATTTTAGATTTACCTATCTCTGCAATAGCTTCTTGTGGCGATGTCACACCACTTAATACTTTTCCAAGTGTAGGATTAATCATACTAGCAGCACCAAATAACAATTTACCTACTGTAGTTTCTTTAAATTTCTTTTTATCAGACATTACTTATATCTTTATATTTAGTTTTACCATCTTCTTTATATGCAAGTAAACATCTCTTTCTGTTAGAGTCACTATCTACATAACTAACGTGTACCCAATCAGGGTTAGCATCTGTACCAAACTCCCAAATAAGTTGGTCAAAATCGAGATTATCTTTAATATAGTAATACATATAAGAATTAGAAACATAACCATAAAAATCATCAATATCAATAGCTCTACCTTGACAATGTTGACTTCTACTGCTTCCACCAATTGATTTATTAAGTTCTTCACTTCTATAAAATGAGTTAATTTTTATTGGACCATTAACAGCTTCTCTAAGTGGTTCAAACACCTTCTCTGCTATTAATTCCATATTCTGAAGCTCATACTCACTAGGTTTATTTTCAATACCTAAGCGTAGAGCTGTGACACTTCTTGTAGCTTCTTTGTAGGTTATGTGTTTACTTATGCGATTCATTTATTAATTCTTTATTTTAACCTTTTCAGAATTTACATCTAACCTTGATATATCTTTAGATTCGTGTTTAGCTTTAAAACTATTATTAGAACTAGCATTAGAACTAGGTTCATAATTTCTATGATTTGAGTAAATATTAGTGTTATACTGCCATCCATTATAGTAATAAGAATCCCAATTTCTACCATAAATAGGGTATATAGATTGATATATATTAGGACGTATTCTATCTATTGGTAATAACAAAGTATCACCTTCAGAAGTAACAGCTAAAACGTGCTTTATAGTTGGTTTAGGGGTGTAAGTCCCACAACTAACAATAAAAAATAATATTATTAATACTCTCATAATTTACTTATTCTATTGACATTATTCTGTATGTCAAGATTACCTACTTTAATTTTTAATGATATGTCTGCTACATATTGCATTCTTACTCTACCTTTTTTGTCTAGTATAACAATAACAGGAACAGCAACAATACTTTTTTGAACATCTTTAGGTTGGTCTTTTAGGTAACTAAACTTTACAGTAGCACCAGTTATACCACTTAAATCATAGTTGTTTCTTTTATTCCACTCTGCGTTTATTTGCAGGACTGTTACATCCTGACTATATACAAAGCTCGCAACCAATACAAATATCGCACATAATATATTTTTCATTTACTAATTATTTCAAATAGCTTATCATCTATTTTCTTTAAAGCATTTGAGTTCTCCTCTACCTTAGTGCCAGTATTCATAATAGTTTCTCTAATTAACTGGTCTTTTAAATCGTACTCAGTTCTACTAATCTCTGGTTCTGGTAGTTTCTTGGCTTCCTCAATATCTGCTTGTAAAGCAAACCACATACCTATAAGGGTAGATAATGCTACTCCTATAGCAATAAGTGTTTTTATACTAATCTCAAATTTACTGTCTTCACTTAATTCACTCATAATTTCTTTGTTTTTTGAATAGTATAAATAATGGTACAGACAAGAAGTATAATTTTTAGCCATACCTCTAATTCAGTTAAAGAAACCATAAAGGCTATTGAATTTATAAGGTATATCTTCATATCTGCAATATCCATAGCGTTATTCTTTTACTTCTTCAGCTTCTTCAACAATCTCTTTGTAAGAACCATCTTTTAAGTCGATATTAATCTTACCATACTTACCTTCTAATTCTTCTTTAACCTTGTTACTTTCTTCTTGCACTTGTGCATAAGCGTGTAACAGTCCGTGCTTCTGTACTTCTAAAGTACCTAAGTCGTGTTTGATGGCAGAAAACTTCTTTTCTGATTCTAATAATGATTCTAATTCTTCTTTACTAATTTTTGACATTTTATTAAATTTATAGTTATATACAAATATACTAAATTAATCCCAGTCAGGTCTTAATGTTTCATCTACTGGATTCTTTTTTAGTTCTATTTGTTTATCTAAGCTTTCTTTCATACTGTCAACATTTAATCCTGCTTCTAACCATCCAACTACATCTTCTTTAGTTAAATCATCATAAGAGATAAAAGGATTTTCAGGATTGTATTGTACTCCTGAAGTACCTGTTGAACTTGCCATTACAGGTTCTTCTGAATCATCTTGACCCATAAAAGACCAATGTATTGTATATATTACATTGTCTAAATCATTTTCGTGGATTTTAGCATCTAATGCGTTTATTCTCCAAGAGTAAGTATTTGCCATTTTAATTATTTATTTGAGTTTTTAATAGTTCTACTTCTGCTTTTAGTTCTTGTATTGACTTGATTAAGAAAGGTACTAAATCTGAATAATTTATTCCCTCAACTTGTGGTTCATCAAAACCTTCAATTTCTTTTGTAAATACAACTTCTGGAATTATCTCTACTGTTTCTTCTGCAATTAAACCACAAGCAGGTTCTTTTGTATTTATATCTACATATCTTACAGGTCTTAATGAATCTATTTTATCTAAAGAATTTTCAAGGTTTACTATATTGGTTTTATATCTTTTTGAACTCGTTTGATAATATAATTCCTTTGAACTTGTTGCATACCTTACATCAGCATTACTTGAAGTATAACCACCAAGCCCATACATAAAAATAGTTCCTGTTGATGTTATACGCATTCTTTCTACATTGTTAGTAGCAAATTCCATATGGGCATTTTCTGATTGCCATAAAAATGCTTGAGATGATGTTCCAATTCCAACCTCAAAACCGTTGTTTCCTGATGCTGTTGAAGTAAATCTAGCGACACCTTCTGTTCCATTAACGTGCAAAGGTCTCTGAGGCGAAGTTGTTCCAATTCCTACGTTTCCTCCATTTGGATTAATTAAAAAATTATATCCAGTACTTAAATCGCTTTTGTCTGTAGCCTGTAACCAAGATTTTCCACCTGTGCTTATACCAAAATCTAAAACAGCTGTTGCATTTGTTGAGCTACCAAGTCTAAATCTTGTACCTGTGCTGACAGTTGTTCCTGATGTTGCAGGATTTGATGTTGCACCAGAACCTCTTGCATCTAAAGTAGTTGTGGGAGAAGTAACTCCAATTCCTACGTTTCCTCCTACAGTAGCGGTTAATATATTTGGAGTTTGAAAATCAGTCCCAACATAATTAAGCGACCAAAGATATGGTGCAGCAGCAGTTTTAATTTGCCAATTTCTTAAATCTAATCCCATTCTTAAACTTGACTGACCATTTTGACCGTTTATATACATTTCTGTATCTCCAGATGATTTTAACAAATGAAGTGTATAATCAGGGTCATCAGTTCCAATTCCTACGTTGCCACCAGATGTTATACGCATTCTTTCTGAACCACCTGTTGAAAAAGCAATAGTGTCAGCAACTCCAGCAGGTTGAAACATTCCTGTGTTTGTATCACCATTAAAAGTAAAGCCTGGATTTCCTTCAGTTCTACCACTATTAACAAGTTGAATATATGGTGTATGACTATTACCAGTAAATTGAATATCCCCTCCTGATGTTATACGCATTCTTTCTGATGGAGCAGTATCTGAAGTTACACTTCTTGTTCCAAAAACTAAATCTCCTTTTGTGCTTCCACTACCACTTGTTGTAGTATATCCAATATATGCAGGAATATTAGTTTGTGCATTATATCCAAAACCAATTAAGTTATTTTGACCATTATTGCCTTCATAACCTATTTGTAAAATCATATCAGCTTTAGCAACTCCTGTTATACCAGTTCTTTTTATTGTAGTTAATCCAGTTGTTCCTATTTGAAGAACTTGTGTATTTGGAGTAGTTGTATTTCCACTTTGTACATAAAACCTTAAATCAGTTTCATTAAATATACCCCAAGAAAAATCTGTTCTTGTTAATGCAAGTTGAGATACATTACTATTTGATGCCCCATCTACAGTTACACTACCTGCAAAAGTTGCACCACCTGCTGTAATAGAACCACCTAAATATAAATCTTTAAATCTATAAGTTGGAAAACCTAAATCTGCATCATTATCAATAATAGTACCTGCATTATCAGTAGGTAAAATACCATTAGCGTGCATTCTTAAACCATTATGACCAGAACTTGTGCTATAAATATTTATATCTCCTGCTGTGTTTCCTATGTTTCCAACAGTCCCAACTGAAAACGCAGTTGTTGAATTTGATTTTACATTCCCTGCAAAAGTTGTATTTCCATCTCCTGTAATAAGCATTTTAGTACTACTTCCAACTCTTGCTTCAAATATCCTTTCATTAGAACTTGTCCCTGCTATTTGTGCTAAAATACCAAAACCTCCAGAATTTGTATTTTCAAATCTTCCTATCCAATTGTCATCTGCATTACCTGTAACATTTAAAGCAGTACTACCTAATATGTTTAAATTTCCAGTTATGTCAGCATTACCATTTATGTCTAAAGACCCACCTTCAATTTCTCCAGTAGAAGTTATAGCACCAGAACTTAAAGTTCCTGCAAAAGTTGCGTTTCCTGAACTGTTTATACGCATTCTTTCTGTTCCTGCTGTAGATATTGCAAAAGTGTCTAATGCAGGTCTCCATATACCTGTATTAACATCATCTCCTATTGTTATACAAGGATTTGTAGCCGTACCAGAAGATATTACGTTTACTTGCCCATCACTTTCTAATTCTAACACTTCATTATTTGCTGTATAAAATCTAATTGTGTTTGTAGTAAATCTTATAGAGGTATCTGCATCTCCTTCGTGTTTAATATACTCTGGAACAATAAGGTCGCCAGAAAAAGTTACGTCTTGATAAAAGTTTATTGTGTCAGAAACACCCTCTGTAAACCTCATAAATTCAGCACCACCAACAAAGAACCTTAATCTGTCGTCAATATCTTCACTTATATATGTATGACTGCTACCACCAAAAAGTATTTTGTTGCTAACAGGAATAGAAATATCTCCTGTAACATTTATTCCATAACTTGTTGTTTCAAACTTTTTACTATCATTATAATACAAAAGAACTCCTCCACCAACTGCTGTTTTTATCCAATTATTTCCTGAAGTATCTTCAACTAAAAATTCAACACTTTGAATATCTAATGAACCTGTTGTGTTTCTAATAATACCTTTTGAGTTATCGTGATATATTTTTAAATCAAAATCATCACCATAAATACTTTTACTACTATCTGCAAATGTTATATCATCTCCTGCACTTACATCTATATCAGTTCCTCCTGTAGTGTTGCCATTTGCTAGCACTTCTGATAGTTCATTGTTATCACCTATAGCAGAATCTACATATCCTTTAGAAGCTGCATCTGTACTTGCACTTGGAGTAGCAGGTATAGTTACTTGGTCACTAAATGTTTTTACTCCACTAATAGATTGATTACCAGTAGTCATTACTGCACCTGCTGCTAATACATTAGTAGCATCAGTTACATCAGCACTCGCTTCAATACCATCTAATTTTGTTTTATCAGCATCAGTAAAAGCATTAGTGTTTGAATTACTTTCATAAGCAGTTTTAATTTCAGCAGCAGTCTGGTCAGTAGTTGCACCTGCTTCAATACCATCTAGCTTAGCTCCATCTGTTGCAACATCTCTACCATCGACTGTTCCTGAAACTATTATATTTCCACTAAATGTTCCTGTAGTACCTGAAATAGTACCTCCTATAAAATTACCTTCTAAATTAGCAACTAAACTAGCTACTGCATATCCTGTTCCACTTGTGTTTACTGTTGTAGTAGGTTCAACTTGTAATCCCTTAAATAACCTGTATTTACCTGTTAGAGCTTCTCTAAACAGTCCTGAGTATAGTGTAGTGTTAGAAGGATGATATTTGCCATAAAAACCTATATCAACTGCATCTGATGCTGTATTGTTGTTTGCTAATACAATTAAAGGGTCTTTAACTGTTAATGTATCTGTTCCTACTGTTGTAGTGCTTCCTTCAACTACTAAGTTTCCTATGACTGTTAGATTGCTACCTATTTTAGCATCTCCAAAAACGTGAAGGTTTAATCCTGTTTCTGGTGTAACACCTATTCCTATTTGTGTTGTTGATACAAACATAGGAGAGTTATTACCAAATCCATCAGTTAATTGTTTAGCTGTAGTAGTTATATTTCCATTATCAGAAAACTTTACAAGTGACTGATAAGTATTTTTTATTTTATTTCCTGAAAGTGTAGCCATTGTCTTTCTTTTTTAAATAAGTTAGTAATTTTTTGACATTAACCTCTTTGGGTTTGTAATTCTTTTTTATAATACCCATCCGTGAAATCCTGTGTCTTTATCTGGATAAATATCTTGATTAGAATTACTATAATACTCATCAAATTTAGATGGTGCATTGTAAGTCATATAATCAATAAATCTTTGTGCATAATACTCAGCAAAATCTCTCTCCTTTTGAATTAAGAAATCTATCTCTTCTTTATTAGCTATTTGACTGTTTTCAGAGTTATGTTTATATACACCTCCATTTGATATAGAATAAGCTGCAAACGGCAAGTATTCTACCATAGCAAAATGTATAAGCATTGGTTGTATATAATCATTTACTAGAGCTAAGTAATCTCCACCCAAATTGCCTGCAATAATATCGGCACTTATCTTGTCATATAAATCTGTGCCTAAATAATTTTGTACATGAATTTCTTGTGCCAAACTAATAAACTGTATAAACTTATCTGTATCTACATTTGAATTTAATGCAGTATTTTTTACTAAATCTGACCTTTTTATAAATAGTGCTGTTGCCATTATTCTTCTATATTTATTTGTTCTTCTTCTATTTGTACACTATCATCTTTTTTTATTCCTGTTTCTTTTTCTATTTCTGCATCTGTAACAGCATTAGTTAAATCAGTAAATTCTAAAGGTTGTAGTGTTTTAAAGTATATATCTAATTCAATTCCGTTATACATTAATACTTTTTCTAATTCATCTAGTATAGTAACTTGCATAGGTCTAATAACTGTATTATCCATAAGTAATGAAGCTGTTTGTAGTTCTTCAGCATTGTTACCTAATCCAGTATTATCTTTAATACCTACAAGCATAGGAGATACAATTCTGTGAGATACCATAACTTTTCTCATAGATTCATCACTAAGAAATTTATACTGCTCATGTGCATCACTTAGTATAACTGGCTCAATACTTGCAGAAAGCTCTTTGCTATCGTTAAATGCTAATATAAATCTACCAGCATTAGAAGAACCACTAAATTTTTCTTGTATGTTTTGCTCTATAAGAGACCTTTGTTCTTCTGTAGGAACACCATTATTAAAGTTAATAAGCATACTTGGAGCAAGTCCATTCTGTATGTTATTTATGTGATAGTTCGCTATCTCTTCTTCTAGTTCTGCATATTGTAAACCTCCTTGATAATCTACTGGTGAATAGTAATAAAATCCAGCTCTATAAGGTTTAATATATAATATTTCTAATCCTGAGTTACTTGTACCAAATGCAGGTATTCTTTTAGGTTGTGTTTTAAATGTAACCTCTGACCAATCTTTAGCATAGTAATAAGCTTGTATTTCACCCTTGTTATTTGCCTTCTCTGCCCTTAACGTCTCTACAGGTATATGTTCTACTTGTACAATCTTTTTTCTGTCCTTAGAATAGATTATTTGAATTGCAGCTTGACCCATCATTTTGTAATCGTAACATACTTTCTTCATACAGGGCTTTGTGAATAGCTCTTTCATCTCTATATAGTCAGCTTCTTTTTCTTTACTGTCAACTGCATCAATTCCTTTTCCATATATCATTTCGGCAATACCATTAATAGCAGCATTGTTAGTAGGACTTCCATTATATCTATCTATTAAATAACTAAAATAATTATTGTCATCTCCATACTCTACCCAATCTCTATTATATTGTTCTTTGATTTCAGGTCTTGTGTAAGAAGACATATTGACTATGTGTATCTTTCCTTTTTCTACTTTTGGCAAAGACTTGCTGTTGTATCTATTTTTTGCCATTTTATTTACTTTTCTCATATTATTACAAAATCGTTATCGTATGTGTTTTCTGTAGTGTATTCTCCAGAATGTACATCAAAGGTATTAAAATTAGTTTGATTTGTACAGAAAATAGAACCTCTATATATTACCGTAGAGCCACTTTTAATTGAAAATGAATAAAACCTATCCTTAACTAAAGAAAAGCTTCCTGTAATCGTCATATAACCGTTAGAATTAGCTACAGTAACCGAAACAGCACTTGTAGTTCTTTTAGACTTATCGGTTAATTGAAATGTAACCGAGCTTGGTGTACTTCTGGGAATTACCTTAAAGTTCTGAGCACCTGTTGATGTAGTTAATATTACCATATTATAAGTAACAAATAATCTTTAATTTGTTTTCATAAAAAAAGGGACACCGAAGCACCCCTTAATTTTACCTAATTAAATTTAGTTATTATGTATTACTTCCTACTGTTGGTGTAGCAAATCCTGCATCTGTTAATGCAGTAGCAACTGTACCGTCAGTAGCAACATCAAGAAAATTAGCAGGTACTTTCTCCATACCAGTTAATGTAAGTGTATATCCACTTAAATCTCCCATCGCAGCTCCAGTTACTATTGTTCCACCAGAAACATCAGCACCGTTTTCTAATCCCATAAGAAATAAGTTTTTATTATAATCTTCCACAACAACATGAGGTCGACCATAAGCCATAAGCTTAAGTTCTTTGTTGTCTTCTTTAGTTAATTTGTGTAGTGTTAAATTTAATGTTTGTTCAAAGAATGTAGTGCCGTTTTCTCTTGATGAGGTTATGTTTTGTTCAAAAGATGAGTTTCCTTTAACTTCGTACTTAAAACTAGCAACATTACTCCCTACACTAGCTACAATATCTGTACTAGAAGTGTATGTTATAGCACTAAAGTCTCCAAAATCTACAAAATAAACATTTTTAATCCCACCAACAACGTCTTTACAAGGTTCTTTTCTACCTAATGATAATTCGCAAGCCATAGTTTTTGTTTTTTATTATAAAAAAAGGGTAAGCAGATAATCACCTACCTACCCTAATTTTTGGTTAATTTAATTTATTAAGAATAAAGAACTATATCAGAACCTATTCCATACTGTACTCCAGCAGTAAATCTCATAACAACTCTTACATTTTGAGAACCGTCTAAGTCAGCCATGTCAATCAGCTTAACTTCGTTATGGTCAGATAAAAGACCTGTTCCAAAGAATAAGTTAGATTTTTCAGCAGCTACTGCGTGATTGTCAACTAATCCATTAGCAACAAATAATTTTACACCATCAAAAGATAATGCTCCGTTTTGCCACCACATTGTACCTTGATTAGACACACCATTAGCTCCAATGCTAGATACGTTTTCAGAACCAGCAGCGTTTTCTAAGATTCCAAATCCTCCTAAAGCTCTTACATAAGCTCTAGCAATATTTTGAGAAACATAGATAAATAAATCTTCTTTACCATATAAAGCAGAAGGAATAGCATCAACTATTTTTCCTAATTCTGCAATTACGTTAGAAGAGGTTACAGTTGCTTTTGCAACGTCAATAACAGTGTTGTCAGCAGTTAATAAAGCTTCAAATCCATCAAATTCACCAGCGTTAGCGTTAACACCAGACCAGATATTCTTTTCTGTTTTTTCAGCAACTAATCCAGAAACGTGACCAATTAAATAGTCAGAGAATTTTGGAGGTAGGTTATCAAATGCAGAGTATCCCATTGACACAGCTTCCCAGTCACTTCTAAAGTCTTTCTTACAAAGTTCTAGGTTTACTTGGAACTCTTCTGGCTGAAGGATTCTTTCAGTTAATGTAATAGCAGCAGTGTCAGTAAAGTCACAAGTTGCATCTTTAATTACGTTAGCATCAGTAGCAATTTTTTTAATTACTTCTTTATACTTTACGTTTGGTTTGATTTCGATACCACCTCTATCAAGTGTAACACCTGATAATAAAGCAGCAGAAATGTACTTGCCTGCAAATTCGCCAGCATAAGTACTTGTAATTGATGTAGTAGTAGCCATTTTTTAATTGTTTTTGTTTTAGTTTATTTTAAATTAGCAATTCTGTTCATTACTCTATCTCTAGTGCTCATTATTTTATTTTGACCATAAGATTTAAAGTTTTGTTTTACTTCCCCTTCAGGGTTGTGTGATATTGGTTCTGAAGCTGGTTCAGAAGATAACTTCTCTATTTTGTTTTGCATAGATAGTTTTTCTTCACCGTAACCTAATTTCATTTCCTCAATCATTCCTTTTAATTCAGAGATTTTAGAATCAAACTCGTCTCTCCCAACGTATTTAGTTTCATCCATTTCAATTTCTTCAGAAACTTCCTCTATAACAGGAACTTCTTCTTGTAATTCTTCAGAAACAATTTCTTCAGTAGATAATTCCTCTTTAACTTCTTCTTGGCAGGCAAGTTCTGTTAATTCTTGAGATAACTTCTCTTCTTCTTTAATTTGTTCCGAAAGATTTACTTCTTGATTCACTTCAACTTCTTTTACTTCATCCTTTTTAACTAATGATAGTTTTTCCATGATGTCGTTCAAAATTGAGGTAGCTTTAGTGTTTTCCATAAATTTCGATTATTAAATTAATTTATCTTACTTAATTAACTGTATATAAAAAGGTTGTTAGATTTTTAGTTTGCATCAAGACAAGCCGTACAATTATCATATACATTAACAGATTGAATTTCTAGTCCAACCTCTGTAGTTGTTCTAAGAATAGTATAACATCCTGTGTGATGACTATTTTTTAATGTTAAATGATAAATATTTCCAACAACTAAAGATATTGTGTCTGACCAAACATTATGTTTGTGACCATCTGAACAAAACTCAACTCTATACATATTAGATTTTGGTGCTTCAGCTCTTATTTTTCCAACACCCTGACTTCTCAAAGTTCCATCACAACACTTTCTTGAGTATGTGCCGTCTTTACACATACAACCTCTTCTACTGCCACTTGGAACAGCGTTTCCTAATGTTTCATTTGTTTTACTCATAACTTAATTTTTAGGAACACAATTAGGTACTAATACACCATTTTTATCTTTCATTCCAATTTGCTCATATCCTGCTTGACATGGGTCATTATCGTTTAAATCTATTTCTCCTAATTCTTTTAGCTTACCTCTTGACCAAGCTAAACCTGCTTTACCACCCCATAATAAGTAAGATATAGTTCCACAAGCTTTACTATCTCCAGCATCATAATATGTCTCTGCTCGACTTAAATATGAGTACATTCTTTTAATTGTTGATACACTTAATTTTTCTCCTCTTGCTAATTGTTGTGCTCTGACCTTTCCTACACTAGTTGCACATTTATTATTTACTTTTTTATTAAGTTCAATACCTCTTTTAGCGTTATTTCTAACGCCACTTCCGTAATCACTATAAGTAGCAAACTCATATTTATTATCTAGTATTGAATTAGCAATCTCTAATAGTATTTCTTTAGCTTCTTCTTCATTGTCTATTTCATTTATCCTACTCATAGCTATTTTATCAGTAAAATAACCTTCTATAGAGAATCCTTTTACTTTACCAGTTTTAACATAGTCATTCCATACCTCATCATTATTTACCTTCATAGAAACCATCCAAGTACCTACTGGTAGATTCATATCATACTTTCTTGATTTATCGTGTACTTCATCTTCTATAATCCAAGATTCAACTACAGATAATCCATGCAATTCAGCTTGATGTTCTAGTGTAGATTTGTTTTGATTACCTCTCATTAAAAACAGTTGAGATGCTTGTCTAACCGTATCTTCACTAAAGAATATATAATACTCATCTTCACCGTTTCTTCTATAGATGTTTTTGTTAGGAACTAAGGCAGCTCCCATTAATATCTTTTTATCTTTACTAACTTCAGCTAATTGTATTTCTTGTTGTTTAGATAGTGCAATAAAATTCTCTTCTATTGCAGGTTCATCAACTATAGATATAGCTTCTATTCCTGATAATAATTGTTCTTCGTCTATAAGTAGTTCTACTATTTTCATATTGAATTTATTTTAATAATTAACCGACTGATGCCGTATCTGTAATATTTCTTTCTAGTTCTTGAGCTGATGTTATATCTTTGCTTACAACAAACGCTTTTAACGGTTGCCCTGTTACACCTGCTAATGTAGTTGCTAATTGACTTACTCCACCTGCTCCTACAACATTAAAGTCAGGAGCTTCAACTGTGCTTGCACCTCCACCAGAAACAGAATCACTTGTCATACCAGCAACTTTAACTGATTGAATTGCTTTTACATTAGCAAGTCCTTGTGCTATAGCACTAGCTGCTGCAATAGCTGCCCTAATAGGTGAATCTGGGGTGGCAGTTAATTGGCTTTCATAAGCTTTTTGAGCTGCTGAATATGTAGATACTAAAGTTCCTGCTATTGCTAATGCTTTACCTGCACCTGTTGATTGACCTGCTATTTTACCTGCTGCTATTAATCCTTTACCTACATCATCTAAGAAATCAAGTTTAGCATCTCTTTCTAATTGTGCTATTTTATTTTTAGCTTCTTTTGTTTCTTCTGCCGCTTCTATATCTTTTTTATCATAAAAAGCATTTATCTCTAATCTAGCTTGTCTTTTAGCTATCTCATTACCCTCAAATGTATTAACTTCAGCTAAAGCTTGTATCCTTTCTAGTTCTGACTTCTCTAAAGCAGTTTCTTTATCTTTAACATCCTGAGCTTGATTTTTATTAAAAAACTCACTTCTTATTCTGCCTAAATCTTTTATATCTTTTATTTGTTTTTCAAAACCATCTCCTATATCTAATTCTTGATATTCTTTTGTTTCTTTATCTATTTTATTTCTTTCAGTACCAAGTTTGACATATTCTATATATAAATCTCTTTCTTCTTTCAATCTTTTAATTCTTTCATTAGCAGTTTCTCCAAACCCTAAGTAAGATTCTAAATTACCTTCTAAAGCATCTTTTTCATTTATTAAAGCTTGTAATCTACTTTTATCTATAATAGAATCGCTAGCAAATCGTGATTGACTTTGTGCTTTTGATTGTATTTTTTTGTTTATTATTTCTTGTTCAGCATCAATTTCAGCTTGTTTGTCTATTAAAGCTTGTTTTAATTGCTCTTCGCTTTTTATACCTTGTTCTTCTTGTATTTTTCTTAAATTTATTTCTTCTTGTAATATTTCTCCAGATATTTTTTCTATTTCATTTTGTGCAGCTCTTGATATTGCTAACTCTAAAATAGATTCTCTATATAAGTCATTTTGTTTTGTAGCAGCTTCAGTTTTATTTTTTACATCCTCTATGCTGACTTCTGCTTTTTCTAAATTACTTATATAATCAGGGTATTCATCATTAAGTTTTTTAACTGCTATAGCTTTTTCTTCTTCACTTTTAGTAGAATCTTCTAAAGTAGCTATATAAATTTCAAAACTTCCATTAACATCTAAAACGGTTTTAGATGCTTTGTCAAAAACCTTTGATAAATCTTGAATACTAAAAACAACCTCTTTTACAAATCTAAATATTTTATCAAGGTTTTGTATTAATAATTGACCACCTATTAAAAGTACAGCTTGTATAGATATAAGTTTTCTAAATGCAGCACCTAATCCTTCAGCACTATTTGCACTAGCTTGAAATAAACTGTACAACTGACCTAAGTTGTTTGCAATAGCACTAAATCCATAGTTAAGGTCAGATGCTGTACGACCAGCTTCCATTAATATAGCATTATGTAATCCTGCTGATGCTGTACTATTTTTAGTAGTTTTATTTACTTTGATTTGAGCATCGCTCAAACCTTCCATAGCTTTTGTTACATTCGCTACTGCAATATCAGCATCTTTAGCACCAACCTGTATTTGTATAAGTATTTTCTTAGTTGCCATGTCTTAATCTTTTTAGTTGTTCTTTCATTTGTTCAAAATCCTTTACTCCTGCATATTTACCTTTGGCAATCTCTACATTTTCTCCAGCTCCATACCATTGAGAAGCATTTAATAAATCAAGGACATATTTTATCATAACTATAATTTATTTAGTAATTCTAATTGACTTATTTCAGTTTTAAAGTTTGTGCTTATAGAATTAATCGTAAAAGTTCTATCTTGTATCACAAGCTCATCATTTAATCTATAATTAGCTAATATATCTGTTGGCAAGTAACCTTTTAACTTATATATTCTTTTCTTTTCTTCAAATATGCCATTAATATAATTAGCGTAGAATTTTTTAAACAATGAATTAGTTAAACCATTTGTACTATAATTTGTTAAATTCCATTCATCAATTTCATCATCAAAGTTAATTGTAAACGCTGGTGCTGCTGATATTGTACCATCTTCATTTGTATTTGATGGTCTGTAATATTGTATTATTTCTATAGGCGTTCCATCTGAAATCCATTTAATTCCTTTTCCTGAACTTAATCCTGTTTTTTGTATTGCATAAAACACAAGTGGTTTAGTTAATACTGAAGAATAGTTTCCTGTAGCTGGAGTTACATCTGTTTTAGATTCAAAATCTCCATCTGCTGAATAACCCCATAATATATCTGTTATGTATGGAGATGGTGATGTTATTGATGTATAAGGACTTGTTCCTGTTTGGTTAGCATCAATTATTCTTTCAAACTTCATGTGTTCAAAAGGAACTTTGACTTCATATTTAGTTCCTCTGTCAACAAATGTAGGTTTCACTTCTTCATTACCAAATATCTCATTAAACTGTTCTTGATGATTTACAGATAATAATGTAGATGGCTTTTCATATTGAAAGTTAATTTGATTATATTCAAAAGCTCTTTCTATGGTTAAATCCTTTGTGTCTATATGTTTTGTTATATCATAACTACCTTCAGAAGGATTGTTTACTGCATCTAAATAAAAGTTATCTAAAGTATCTACATATATTTTACCAAAGTCAGTGTCAGCTACATCATCAATATAATATGCTGTTAAATTAAACATCTTGAATAATCCTGTAAGAAAATCTATAGTTTTAATTTGTGGAACATTATCAGTTATTATTATTTCACCAGTTGTAGCTATACTTGCTCCAGTACCACCTATATTAAACACAGCAGTATTAGTACTAGTAGGTGTTTGTGTTATTGGATTTAATATGTATTCTGTCATATTTAAGGTTGGGGTAAACGACAAATTAGTGTTAGATTCAACAATCCATTTGATTTGATAATTAACTAATTCAAATGTTGATATTAATTGAACAGTAAAATCTCTTGATGCACCAGAACCTAATGCTAACTGTGCTAATGTGTTTCCAGTAACATAATCAACAGCTTTAACGCTATAAGGAATATTTTGATTAGCACCTGCTGTAGTTATTGTTAATTGTGCATCATAACGTCTTGTATGCCCTGATGTTGATACAGTCCAAGTATCGCCAGTTATATTAAACCCTAAATCACCAGAAGAATAACCCCAAGCACCACATATACGACTTAATGTTTCTTCTTGGTTTTCATCTCCTCCTACAGCTCCTTTGTTTCTGCTTAACCAAAGAAATAGATTGCTAAATTCTGTTGAGTTAAAGAAATCTCTAGTAAAGACTACATTAGAAGAATATCCATTAGCTGTAGTGTATTTGTCTTCTATAGCTTCTATTATAGTTAAACATTTTACAGCAGGTTTTAAATCATCAAAAGCTAATCCAATATTATTTTGAATAGTATTGTAATATAGATTACCACTGTAGAATGGAGAGGACGGATTAGAATCATAAAAAAACCTTTTAGTGTGAGATATTAAAGGATATATTATTTTACCAGAAGATAAACCTGATTGTAAACCATTTTTTACATTTGTACTTGTATAGTCATGAGTATAATCATCTAATTGACCAAGTGTACTTAATTCATCGTCTCCAAGTAAATCTTTTAAGTTTATAGTATTGCCATAAAAAATAACTTCATAGGAAAAAGGTTTATTGTCTTTCATCTTAACATTATTAAGAGAAATCTTTCCTCTTCTAAATGGAGAAAAATCCAATTCCATTACAGCATCTTTTCTATTTCTTGCATCAAAACCATTATCAATGTTATAATTATACCAGTGTTGAAATAGTTTGTTATTTGTCTTAGAGGCAGGTAATGTAAATGTTTGACTAAAGTCAGTGAATACTTTTTGTATATCTCTTACGTCTTGTATTTTAGATGTTAATGAAATAGTTTCATCATTAAACATATCTACTCTCTTATAGACATCGTCATTATTTTTTATATATAATACTATTTTTTGCATTATAGGATATTGTTTATTTTGTCGTAAGCGTAATCAAAAGACAAGGTGTAACTTATAAGTTTATCATTAACTGACTTTTTAAATTGTAGTGTATTAGATTTAAGGTTTATTGGTAAAGTATTTGTGCCATCATAAATCCAAACTTGTTCTGCGAGTAACATTTCTCTTACCACTTCATTGTGGTCTTCAGTATAGAATCCTGAATTAACAGTTATTGATTCTTTTCCATTTGCCATAAACTTCTTTTCTTGATGCTTGCTTAATGCATAAGATGGTGCTCCACCAGAGTTTTCTATATCTAAAATGTTATTTTTAAACTGTTGTGAAGTAATATTTATGTTAGTCATAGATTTCTTGAAGAACCATAGATTTTGTAGTGCACCAAATTTATTATAGAATATTATATTTAGTGGAGTGTATTTAGGCTCACATACTTTTTTAAGTGTTATAACAATATTAGAGTATGAAGAATTATTGCTAGATATAGTTACAATATCTGCATCATTTAAATCTTCGCTGTCTGTAATAATTAAATATTGTATTTTTTGATTAGTGTTTCCATTGTCTGTAATTACAACAGGAGTTTGTCCTGAACCCCAATTAGAATTATAGCTATCCCAAAAATCATCAGCATTATCCCAATTTATATTTGCACCTGCTGTACTTGTTAGTGTGGCTGTTACTGTTTGTGCTTCTGCATATATAGGAATCTTTATGTCTGCACCATCATTATAATAAACTGTTGTATTGTGTTGAAGCACCATAGGTGTTTTATACTGAACACTTCTTGGATTAGTGCCGTCTTCAAAGTAACCATATCCATCTATGCCTAAAAAAGTAGAGGTATTTATGTTTTGGGAGTTTACCTGTACTATAGCACCTGATGAATTCTTAATAGTAATATCTGCATCTATCCATAAAGTGTCAGTTGCGTAGTTATTATACTCTGTTTCCATAAAGTCTCTGGCAAGCTCACTTAATTCAAATACAACATAAGGTTTAGCAAATAATATATAATTTTCTCCTGAAGCCATAATGTTGGAGCTTATAGATAAAGTTGTGTCGCTATCAATAGCAGTAACGCTTGCTGTTGTTGAATCTGTTGTGTTTTTTATAAAACTACCTACTTGAGCCGTAGTATTAAAGTTTTGTGTACTATCAACTAATTTATTAGCTGTAGTAGAAGTTGCACTACCTCTATCTAATTCATCTAATAATTGTTCTTTTGTTAAAGTGTATCTTTTATAAGATGCATTTCTTTGTGAGTGTGTACCAGTCCAAATATAAAGCTCTAACTTAACAGAACTCAAATCTGCATTAGATACTTTAAGGTAGAATGGACTTCTTGTGTTAATTATTGTTGACATATCTATTTCTGTAGTTTAAAAGTATTTCCTTGTTTTGAATAACCTAATTTTTGCATAAACCCATCTATATCTAAGTTAATGTCTTTTATTATTTCTGTAGAAACACCTAATATATTATCTATTTCTTTATTTACTAAATCAGTTAAAAAGTTTGTTGGCTTTATTCCTTCTCTTTTTATTTTTTGTGCTATTTGATTTGCTATTCTGTTTTTACCTTTTGGACTAATATTAGATAAATTATTTCCTTTAGTGTCTTGTAGATTTACTGGTTTTTTATCTATCCATGCAACTAATTCAGGCACGGACGGACTTGTTCCTGCTTTTGTTCCCTCATCTACTTTCTCTCCATAAGCATTACCTTTTACATTAAACTGAAAGAAATCTCCTTTTCTTACAACTTTCTTTTCTAACTTAAAACTATCTTTTAATTTACCAGATGAATCTAACGGCTCATTTAATGTTCTACTGCCAAACTTAACACTGTTATATGTTCTTTGTCTAGGTTTCTCTATTTCTAGTTTAGATAAACGTATAAGCTTGTTAGCATAGCTAGTTAAAAAGGCTTCTGTATTTTTAAGTTTAAAGCTCATTAACAAGGAGATTGACCGTTAGCATTAATATCTGATATTTGATTGTTAGCTACAGTAATAGATAAATCTAAACTCCAACCAGCAAGCAAGTTTTCAAATCTATCTTCAAACATATTAGCACTGTAATCTGTATCTATTTGATATAAGTCAGAAAACAATTCTCCTCTTCTAAGTGCCGACTGTAATCCATTAACTACAGCAAATTGTGTGTTAAGTACATCTTGCTTATTATTTATATCGTGAAAATAGTTATCTAAATCTTTTTTATCTAGTTTAGTTTCGTTTACAATATCCATACAGATAACTTGTAGATTAAATTGAACTACATGGTCTTGAAATGTACATCCATTTACAATTATATGCGATAATGGAAATATAGTTTGTTTAGCTAAGTCCACTTCAAATATATCTCCAAAAGTAACTGAATTAACATTTGTGTTACCTTGAAGGTAAGTTTTAAGTTTGTCTAGTATGTCGTAAAAACTTGTCATCTTTTATATGCTTTTTTTAATTCTTGTTGTTCTATATCTACTTTTTCTTTTTCAAATGCTAAATAATTTAAACACTGGTAGAGTGGAAGCTCGGTAACTGTATTGAAGTTTCTGACATCTCCTTTAGCAAGTGCATAAATTGATTGATACCAACCCCATTTTTTTCCAAATGCATCTCTAGCTGTTGCATATCCTCTTTCTTCAGATGTTGCTCCAAATATTTCGGTATAGCTCCCAGTAACTCCTTCCCTAAAGCGTAAAAAAAAACCATTGAACTTATTGCTACATCTAATGGCATCTCTTTCATCAGTTCTTGTATCTCTTCATTCACCTTGTATGGTGCTATTCCATATTTATCTTTTGCCTTAAAATTAACAGGTCGATACAATACAGCCATAGCTTTATGCATTTTTTGCCAATCAGAAATATTAGTTTCTATATCTACATATTCACCAAGAGTAATATCATCTAACTTAGGCACAAATCCCATATCTACGTCTAACAAGTTAAATCTTTGTATAAGCTTAGGTTTCTCTTCAAATGCTTTGTTTAGTATAGTTAAAACCTTTTCGTATTCTTTTAAAGGTATTTTGCTTACGTCTCTTAATGATACGTTACAGAATATTTCTACAAGTTTCATATTCAAGAAATCATTTACTTTCTCTGTGTCTTCGGCATCTTCTATCTTGTTCTGCTCTATGACCTTCATATACTTTTGGTATTGCCAAAGTTTAATGTCAGATAGAGTTGTTGGTACTTCTAATTCGATTTGTTTTAGTGCCATATTATAATTAATAATTTATATTGTTTTTGTACTTTACATATCTCCAACTGAATATATGTCAGTTATATATGTATTATATATGTATATGTTACATATAATACACTATGTAATATAATACACTATGTAATACACTATGTATTATAATACACTATGTAATATATTACACTATGCAATATATTACACTATGCAATATAATACATTATGTTATATAATACACTATGTATTATAATACACTGTGTATATATATATAATAACTATAATCTGACTATTTGTCGGTTGGGTTATGTTTATAGTAGTAGAATACATAAAGCTCAATGATTTTATCGCTCCATTGTTTTAGATTATATGCCTCAGGACTACGATATATATTACCATTGTCATTAACCTCCACAAAATATTCTTTACTGTTCTTTGGCACTGCATATATCTTTATGCCATTATCCATACAATAAGATATTGCCTTAAGATAATTCTCATCATGTATTATTTTTCTAGCCATAGCGTATTAGATTCATAAAGGTATTGAATTCATAAAGAATATACAAGTGTCAGATGGAAAGTAAGAGGTGTGTAGAGAGTGGAGTAATATACAAAGTAACAAATTTATTTCCCCAGAGTACCCCCTATTTACAACCTACATACAATTAAGATTGATTTTAAGACGTTTTAAGACACTTTAGTATTAAAATGGATAGATAGTACCACTAAGGTACTTGGATTGCTTTAAATGTGTGTTAAATTGCTTTATATGGCTATGTTTATAGCTGATAAAGATAAAGAAAGTTAGATATTGACTATTTAATTAATCATAACTAACTGAATGTTAGGAATCAAACAAAATGTTAGATATAAAAAAACCCCTAATTAAAGGGGTATAATATTAATAAAAGCCGTTAAAAGATTAATATATTTTAATTTACACGGCTAAATTTAATGTTAATGTAGTGTAGTATTGCTCGACTCTTAAGATTATCTTTTGAATGTCATTTGATTTAGTATGTAAACCTAATTTAATGGATGCACCATTCATATTTAAAACACCATATTTTTTAGTGAATTTAAACCATGAATTGTATAAATTGTTTATTCTATTATACCAAATATTTGGTTTTCTTGCTTTATGTAGTTTACTTTCTAAGTATTTTAATTCACTATAAACGCTGTTTATTTCAACATTTGACACGCTATAATTTATAATATTTAGTTCGTTTGCCGTGTCTCTTAATAGGTGTATATGTTTTGAGGTTGTTGCACTGTACCCAGTGTCATTAATTATTAGTAAATTATTATTAAGAAAGCGACCTAAAATGTAGTGATAACCATACGAATAAATACGGCTATGTTCAAAAAATACATTTGCACTGTTACCATGTGTTTTCTCTTGTTCCAAATAGGTTTTAATTGTTTCTTTGTTTGTTTTCATTTGTTTATTTATTTAGGTTATTATTATAATCAGTTTCAATTTGTTTTAATTCTCTTTTTAATGAGTTTCTTTTTATGTTTGACCTGTAAATAATATTATTGTCTTTACAATAAGTATATAAACCTTGAAACCAATTGCCACTTATTTTATTAAACTCTGTTAATATTGCTTTAGCTTCACATTCATAGGAAGAGCCGTAACCATATTGAAACGGCATTAAAAAAGTTTCCTCATTATCCATTAAATAATTAAGGGTTATTGTGCCACAAAAATAAGAATTGCCATTAATTTTATCATACCATTCTTTTGCGTTTACGTCAATAGTTTTTGTTTTCATATTTAGATTTTTATGGTTAAAATAATAATTGATAATATTATTAATGAATAAACGGTTAACGCTACCGTGAAAGGGTGCAATAAAACACGTTTTAAGATAGTTTTTAGCGTGTTACTTTTTACTTTGTACATTTTGCCTGTTGGCACTGCATAAAGGTTGTTTAGTTCTTTGATTCTTTTTGTTTTCATTTTGTTAAATTATAATTAATATGGTTTTTTGATTCTGGTTTAGTTCCACTTTGTAAATGAAATAATAATTCTAATTGTTTTTCAAACATGATTCTCATATAATCATAATCATATTCATATTCATTGTTTTCAGTTGGAAGATATGCTAAAGGAATTTTAATATATTTCATAGTTATATAAATAAGTTAATTAATAAGATAAGGCAAACGCCCATAACAAAGGCGAACAAACCAAATGCGAAAATTTCGGATAATATTTTAAATAAGTTTTTCATATTTAATAAATATATTCAATAGATTTTATTTTTCTTCTATATGCTTGCATATCTTCCTCGTATTGTTCAATACATAAGGTTTTTACCTTTCTCATGCTTTGATTATGGTAAGAAGTAATAACAATTTCAGAATCATAAATATAATTTGAAATCATAACAAACTCAAACTTTCTGTTTGTTTTATAAATATTATCATTTGCTAAATTATCTTTTGGCATTTTAACAACACCAACAAAGAATTTTTCATCTGATGAAATGCAAGATTTAACAAGAATTCCACCACTTAAAAAAAGATTTGTAACTTCTTGATTAAGATTTAATTTTAATGTTTTCATAGTATTAATTTAAATTATAAGTGTTTTGATTTGTCTATGAGTAGGTGCCACTTTTTTACACCTTTTTGCTATTCTAAGATAACTCTTTTGTCGCCTCGTTAGGTTTCGCTTTGACCTTTGCTCACTCTACCAGCTTGAATATATTGAAGCTTTGACTTTAACAACACTACAAATATATATATAAATATTCCAACTGACAAAACAATTAACAAACAAAGTTGATTATTCATGTTAATTTATATTAATTCTAAATAAGAATATTATTTTGCTTTTATGCTTTATTTGTTTTTAGCTTTGCAAATTGCCCAAGAAGAGCCGAACAGAAAACAGATATTTTTTGAATGGGTGGGGTATATTAAATTTATGTATTGAATTTATAATCTACTCTATTAAATTCATGTATTGAATTTGGCGATGCCTTGAGTATTGCTCAATGGTGTATTGAATTGACCTATCCGTATTGAATTGCTTAGTATAAACTTCTTGTCCTACTTCTTTTATCTCAAAGGTTAGTTGCTTCATGATTTACGTTCTCTATATTTACGCTTTTCTCTGGGTTGGTTTATAATACTAACCAAATGTTTTTTAGGACATAATACCCTAACTATATTATTTTCTTTATCCCAACTAAATCTAAATATCATATAGTTTGGAATCCATACCATTGAATTATCATACTCGATAAATAGTTTAGCTTTCTTTGTGGCAGTTCTAATAGCTTTAAATTTAAACTCTACCAACTCCCTAATAAATTTATGTTGCATCTTTTAAACTTTACTTTTTCTATATTCTGATTCTAATTGTTGCCTATGCAATTCATTTTTTGCTCTAAGTGTTTCGTTCTCTTCCTTAATTGTTTTAAGTAGTTTTCTTAGTTTTCTAATCTCACTTTCAAAGATATTTACTGTATCTCTAAGGTGTCTGATTTCAATTCTGTTTAAATCCTCAAGGTGTGTCATATTATTAAATTTCTATTTCTGGGTTAATTTCTATTCTATTGTCTAAGTGTTCTATTATTGTAGCCATATACAATTCCTTTTGTTTTTTAGTTTTGGCATACAAAGGGTATCTACACCAAGCATATTTTGATTCTCTTGGATTTATAATGTCCTTTATTAAATTACCAAACCTTCTCATAGGTCGCACTACTTTATATACTCTGTTTACTTTCATAATTCTTCTATTTCGTTTTGTATCTCATCAATCTTGTCAAGGATTGGTTGGATTAGGTTAATAGTTTCATAGTCATCATCGCTTCTGACCATTCTTAGTATTCCAGAATATGCTGAATCTAAAATACTAATTGCATTATCTTTTATTATTTTATTTTGTGTCATAATTATTTATTATTAAATTGATTTGCTATTGAATAAAACTCATAAGTTTCGTAACGCAGTTTATACCCTTTGCAATTATAACAGAATAGTTGCTTTGCTTTCTGTTCTATTATTGTTGCACATTTATTACACTTTCTCATAATTAACAATTTAAGTATTCGTGATTATGTGTAACAGACATTTTAATCTCTCCATCAGGATGATTTGAATAAACGCATTTAAGAGCTTCTACAAGCACCTCTAGTTCTTCTGGTGTGATGGTGTAAGAATATATTTCTAAACTTGCTAACACATCTTTCTTTGCTTCCTTGTCGCCCTCTATCCTGTAATTAGAACTAACTTCAATTTTAACATCATCTTGTAGTTCATGCCTTGTCTTTTTTACTTGACTCATCATTTTTTGGTTATAATCTTTGATTTTCTTTATTATTGTTTTCATATCTCATAGGTTTTAGTTGAGTTCATAATGTAGTTAGCATGTACAGTAGCTTTATGATGTAGTTCGTCATTCTTGCCCTCTAAGAAGTCCATGTAATGATTTTGCCAATTAATATCATATTGTAAGCTTACCACCTCTTGTTCTAATTCTTTTATGTTTAGAATTAATAGTTCTTGAGTTCTGATGTCTGACATTATTCAGTTAATTCTATTTCGTTTTCTATTATCTTGCCTTCTAAATCTACAACTGTGTAGCCATGACTTTTTAATAGGTTAATTGACTTTCCTATTTGATTTACTCTTTTTCTGTAATGGTCAAATATTTCGTTCTCGAATGCGTTTACTTTGTTCATAATTATTTATTTTTAAGTTGTTTATTTCTTTCTAATTTTGTTTTATACCATTCAACATGAACAATGTCATTGTTAAACATATTATCTGTATCTAAATCTTTTTTAGGTATATCATAATGATATATACCATACAACAAACCATTGTTATTGTCTTTTTTGTTTGTTCTTTGTTGTTCATAATGAACTGCTAATTTTACTATCATTACTTATTGTTTTTATATGTGTCTAAAACCAAACCAACTACAATAGTTAAGGATAGGCAAAGAAACAAGGTTTGTATTCCTAGTGTTCCGTTGTTAAATAAATTGTCATTAAAAGTAAAGACAAGATATAATAAGGATGATGTCATTATACAATAGGTTAATACTATTGCAGTTTTAATTGTTTTGTTAAATAGTGCTTTCATTGTTTTCTTTATTAGTTATACACAAACTTAGTTAATAATTTCCAACTGACCAAATCTTTTTTTTAAAAAGGGAGGTTTTACCCTCCCTGACTTCTTATAAGTAGTGTTCTGGACAAATGTAATGATAAGTGTTGTACAGATACAAAGCTTCTTCTATTGATTCAACAGGTGTTTGTGATAAAATATCTCCACCAAAATAAAGAACTGAACTTTTGTTTTGTATGGTACTCGTTATAACATACTTTCCCTCATCAAAATCCCAAATCCCTTTGTTTAAATCTATTCTAAAATAACCTTGTGATTCTAGTTGTTTTTTAGAGTTAACTTTCTCTAGTTTTAATTTTTCCATGTTTTCAATTTTATGGGTTAAACAATATTTCAATGAACTGTGTTCAATATAGTAATTAATTCTCCAACTGACAAATAAATGTAGAAATATAACAAATTTAATAATTTTTGTTATAAATATAACAATTTACCTAATAAAGTAATTGCCATGAGGTACAGACCTAGTTAATAAGTACTGAACCAGATAACGACAAGAATCTATTCCGTGATTGAAATTATCATTTGGAATAGAGCCTGATAACTTCCAAGAATAATTATTAAACTCTCTAATTAAATTTATAGAACTGCTATCAATTACTATTTGATAATCTTGCATTAATGCAATACCTGATAAAATACTACCTTTCTTTTTTATTGTAGGAACTATACCTGTTAATCCTTTTGTTTTTAATTCACTGATTAAACGAGGCTCACTATTATCGGCAACAATTAAATTCTTACCTGCCTTACGAATACAAGCATCATATATTTGTGAAGTAGTTAAACCTTTTTTATAAAGATGTTCTTTAAACCAAATAATTTTTCTAGTTTTGTCAATAGCACCTTCTATTAAAGCTGAGGGGTCAACAGAGAAACCAAAATCCAAACCGAATATTGAATCTATTTCCGTATTAAATTTACCTATATTCCAATGAGTAAATATAACTCCTTCTGCTCTTTGTAACCAACCACCCATTATTTGATGCTTATATTTAAGAGGTCTTCTTGCTTTCATATCCTCTATTTGATTCACAAAGGATTCTGACAAGTGGTCTAGGTTATCTAAATATGTAGTATGTATATAAGTAATATTTTCTTTTGTGCCATTAAATCCATCAGGAACTCCTCTGTTTTGAAAGAATCTTTGATATATCCAATTCTCTTTTGTTGTAGGGTTTAGAATTAATATACATCTGTTCTTTACGTTCTTTGCTCTAATACTAAAATCTATCTTATCAAAACTCTCTTCATCTGTTAATTCCTCTGCTTCATCTAACACAAACGAACTAACACCCTGTATAGATTTAAGCTTTGCAGTTTGGTCTCCACTTGAAGTTCTAATACCACTAAAGTATATTGAACTGCCTGTTAAATTATTAATGATTTCTGTTTTAGTTACAGTGAACTGGTCAAGTATCCCCATCAATTCAAGCTTCTCTATAAACTCAGGAATAATAGACATACCTGCTGAAGTCATTGTATAACGAGTGAACAATATTCTATGTCCTTTTTCGTATGTAAGTAACACCAAGAATGTATTAGTGGCAAATGACTTACCACTTCCTCTACCCCCAGTTATTACATAGTAACGACTTTTAGAATTGAATAGAGCTTGGTATTTAGGATTAAGATTTAGCTTCTTCATCTTTTACATCTTCTGATTCTATATCAATAGTTTTTTCTTTATCAGCAAAGTTAATGATTGGTATGTTAACTTCTGTTTTAACATTTAGTTCTTTTAATTCTTTTGGTTTACCATACTTGTATTCCCAAAGTAATCTCATGTGTGGAAAGCTATCTTTAGATTGTTTAGCTAATTCAAGCCAAGCTTTCTCTTCACTACCAAATACTTTTTTCATGGCACCTAAAGCATAGTTACCTAGCTTTTTTTCTCTTGCCTTTGGTGGTCGTCCTTGTCCTCTTGACACTCCCTTTAAAGCACCGTTGTTTGCTCTTCCGTCTTTTTTCTTTTTATTATCGTCTTCTATTCCTTCCATAAACCTCTATTTATTAATTGGCATATAATAGAGTAATTGCCTAAGTCCTGATATGTATCTATTAAAGTTTCATTATTGCCTTTACGATTTTTAATAATTAGATTTTTCCATCTACTTATTTTGTCATTCATTCTAAACCATAAACCATGTAAAGCAAAATCTTTACCTTCTTTAGTTTCTAGGTTTGCACCAGTGCTTATATTACCAATGCCATAATCTAATTGCTTCTTTGCAAATAATTCAAACTGCTCTTCAACAATCTTTTCATAACTCTTATAAAGATTTGGTGCTTCTTTTTGTAATTGCTTTCTATAATTGTTTTTCATATTTTCTTGTAATGTATTTCTTGTTTTTTAATTCTATTTCTCTCTCTGGCATATTACTAATGACCATTGTTAATTCATCAATGTCTTTATTGTCTAAGCTATTTATTTTAGCTCTAATGTATTCTCTTTTAATAAAATTATCCATTTTATTTATATTGTCAACTATATGTTCTAACCAAATTAATAAACTAGAATTATACCTTTTGTGTAAATCAAATGTTCTAAGAGAGTGTATAAGGGTTGCATGATTTATATCCCAACCGTTATTGTTATAGAATTTAGTTATTTTACTCAATGGCATTTTCTTATAGTTGTAAAGTATGTGATTCAATAAAGACCTGACCTCAACATATTCTCTTCTTCTTGTTACTCTAAATACATCTAATCCAGATATTCTATTAAGTTCGTCTGCTATTTCTTTTTGTGTTATCATTATGGTAAATAATTTTGTTGAATCTTGTAATCCTCTAAAGCGTGTAATATTGCACCACAACATTCATAGTGCTCTTCATTTTCATACTGTTCGATTAATAATGGTATTTCTTTTTCTGTTATTACTCTTTTCTTTAGACAAAGTAGAGTGTCTTCATAACAATCTAAATAATCTAAGTATTGGTCTTCCATTTATAAAGTTGCTTTTACAATATAATTTTCAAGGTCGTATTCATTTTTAATATAGTTTTCATATACTTTTATTGCATATTCAACCTTTTGTTCTCCACTATAATAAAACTCTTCGCTTACATCAAATATGCCTATTTCATTTGTAGGAGATTTGTCGATTACAATATACTTAAAATCTTTATAACTTTTGCCAAATAAATTACAATATATAAAACATTGACTATCGTAATTAAATTTATTAGCACTACTCTTGAAACTATTATATTCTATAAGTTCTCCATTTTTATTATAGAATGACTTGTTTAATTGTGCAGTGCTTTTTAAATCTATTAAGTGTTCCCCTAAAATATCTGCTTTGCCTCTAAATGGATAATCCATTAAATTGTTTACCATAGGCACTTCAAAATTACTATTCTCTATAAGTTCTTTTGCCTCATCACAATTATAAAATCTATCTCTCATTCTTAAAGCTACATCTCTATCTTTAACAGTAAACACATCCCACCTTTCTTGTTTAGCTAGTTTATATTCTTTATTTGCTTTTGTTTTTACATCTAAAAATAAACACTCATTAAACTTATGCTCTTCTAATATACTGGCGTGAAATAAATAACCTTGTGCAAGTGCATCAGATTCAGTAGGTAGGTTTATTTGATTTAAGTATTCTAATGGTGATTTAAGTAGTTGACTTATTGCACTACTTGATAAACAAGCTTTAGCTAAGTAGCCATAATAGAAACTGTCTTCTATTGCTTTTTGTGTGAGCTCATGTCTGTCATGCATCTCATTGTCTAGTGTGATAATTGGTTCTTTCATATTAATTACAATTTGAGTTATACTGATATGACAAACTGTATTCCCAACACCCACCTGATACATAATAAGTATAAACCTCATTGTTGTAACCATCTCTACATAAATAAACGTATCTAACAGTGTTGTCTCCGTAGTCAACGTGATAAGGCTCGTTGTAAGGTGCTGATGGGTAATGACTAAGGTCGCAGTTATCACTACAACTTAAAAGCATACATAAAGTTAATGTGTAAAATATTGTTCTCATATTTCTTTGTTTTCAACACAAAGTTAATAAAAGAACTGATATAAACAAGTATTACATGAAATTCTTTTTCCAAACATCTAATCCAACTGCATAGCGTTGCTTAGTGTCTGGGTACTCTAATATCATTTTAGCATTGTTCATAAACCTTGCTAAAAAACTTGCTTTCTCTTCGTATTTTTTTGGTCTTAATAATGGCATATATAAATAACAATTATAGTTTATTGTGTACTTTAGAATCTACATTTTTTGCAATCCCATTTTTCACCCATTTTATTTATAAACTTCTTGAAGTCTTTAGTTTCTTTATAATACTTCCATACCTTGTCGTAATATATACCAGAAACTCTACATTTTTCTAATGGTATGTTTTCATCATCATTGTCAAAGTCGTGTTCAACTTTTAAGACAACACTTTTATCAGTATGCCAAGAATCACATATCCTTTCTAATAATAACCTTTGTCCCATTGGTATCTTATTAAACTTATATTTAACCTCTATAAGTATTAAAACTTCATTATCAAACTCTAATACGGCATCAATATCAGAGGGATGCAACTTACCGTTTTGAATACCAGTAAAATCAATAACTTGTTTTACACGCTTTCGATTCCTAATTAACCCTTTGTCTTCAGTCATTGTTATATTCTTTATAAACATTTTTGAGTTTATTATGCACCGTCTTCTTATAACAAGAAGAACAACTTGTTAAAGTTGCCTTTTGATGAAATACTCTATTGTATATTTTTAAAACACTCTTCTGTACATCAGGCTGAATAGTGTTTTTAGATTCTGTATAATATTTGTCTAGGTATTTATATTCATCTTCTGTTAGACACTCGGGGGTATAATATGGGTATAAATCATTTAATATCTTTTTTCTTTTTTCACACCCACAATCTTCACCAAGAACCCACTTAGCTATTTTAGATATTCCTGTTTTTTCTAGTACCTTTTCGACTGTATCTCCAAGTCCTTTAGCTTTTGTACTTTTTGTATTCTTCTTTGGTTTTCTTTCTAATTTTTTCTTTTGCATTTGTTAATGTATTAAATATTGAACTTAAACTTATTTTTGTTTCTTTACTGATGTCTCGCATACTCATATTAGTATTTAAATATAACCTAGTAAGCTTTTTATCGTACCAATACCACTCTTCAATTACGCCTTCTATTTTATTGTACAATGCCTCTAAGTTAACTTTTTTTTTATAATTATCATTATGTTGGTCAACATCATAAACTATTTGATTCATAATATAATTAAATTTTTCAGTGTCTATATCTGAAAATAACACTGTTTTTTTATTTTTGTTATAATTAGTAAACTTGCTATAATATAAATTTCTTAATGTAATATATATATAAAATGTATTAATTTCTGTTTCATTATACATAATTCTTTTTACATCTTTTGTATAATCATACATTCTTAAATACATCTCTTGAACTAATTCATTAGCATCACTATTATTCAATTTAAAACTTTTAGCCATATTTAGCCATTCATTATGCCTTTTAGCTAATATGTCAAGTATCTTAGAGCTCATCTTTAAATACAATGTTTCTAAGTTGTTCAAATGAATTTATAACATAATAGTTTCCTTTCCATTCAGATTGGAATCTAACTTCATCTGGTGTTAATTTTTGTTGTGCTTTAGGTTTAGAACCGTCTTTAATTTCTATTAAGTAATTATTAAAGTTATAACCTACAATAATATCTGGTGCACCTTTTCCTAATTGGTGAGTATGGAGGACAGAGCATCCTACCCCTCTTAATTGGGCAACTATTTTTTTCTGGTTAGCATCTACTCTAGCTCTGATTCGCATCTTATATTATCTACAATATCAAAGGGTGTTTCCATATTGAAATAATATCTGTTCGATTTTCTACTGTAAGTTATGCCTTCAACTTCTTGAGGATAACCTACAAGTTTTTGTTTCTTTATCTTTTGACTTCCAAATACAACTGCTGTATTACTAAAGTCTAATGCTCGATTAGGTCTCCATACAAATAATACATTATCAGATTTATCTGCAAATGTACCACCACCTTTAATTCTGTTGACATCAGGTTTATTATATCTGCCACCATCATCTTTTTGTGGTGTAACTTGGTGTGCAACTAAATGAACAGAGATTTTGTTTTCTACGGCAAACCTTTTAAGTTCACTCATAAACCTACTAATGTATAAATCTTCTCTTTCACCTCTTTGCATACGGTGTTGTACTGTATTGTAAGGGTCAATAATCAATGAACGAATACCTTTTGCCTTAACTAAAAACTTAGCTCTCTCAAAGATGTCCTCTAATTTATAACTTTTTTTTGGATATATAATAAAAAAATGCTTTTTCATAAACTCCATAGCTATTTTAAATTCATCTTCACTCATATAATTATCTTTATAATAAGGGTCAGAACTCTTGCCAATGTAAGTTTCTATTAAGTCGTGAAAGAAATCATTTATAGGCATATTCTCTGGGCTAAACACTGCAAACTTCCATCCTTCATGAAATGCCTTTAAAACTGATAGCTGATTTAAGAACATACTTTTACCTTCATTTTGGTAACCTGTCCAAATATTTACCTCTCCGTTTCTCCAAGTCCAAGCTCTGTCAATACATTCAACGTGAGTTGTTGAACCTCTTTCTTGTCCGTTCCTATAACCATCTAACATACTATCATAAATATCATTTACACTAAATATACCTTCAACCTTTGGTACTCTAGCATATTTAAATCTATGTTGTAGTGATTTTACACCTTCATTAAGTAAAACCTCGTTAGCATCTTTAAATGGATTTGTATCAATTAATCTAATTTTCTCTGCACCAATTCTTCTTACAAGTTCTTCTTCTAAGTATCTACCGTTTTCATCGTTATCAGTGCATAAGTAAACTACTTTTGCATTATCAAAAACCTCATAAGAGTTTGTAATACATTCAAGCTTCTTGTCTAAGTTTTTATCTTTTACATTTGGTGCACCCATATTTACAGAAGTGTGCCAAGTAAAACCTGCAACTTCCCAACTTAATGAGTCTAATTCACCTTCACATAGTATTACATAATCTTGATTTACAACCCTATCATAATTAAATATTATTGGTTCTCCATTTTTAGATTGTGTAAATGTTTTATTATCAATGCCTCTTGTTTTATAATTAACAAGTTCATTATGTTTTAAGTATGGAAATACAACACTTCTACCATCTTTTGTAGTGGTAATCTTATTGCTTTCTATTACTTCGTTTGTTATGCCCCTATCATTAAGAAACTTAATAGCTTTAGAATTTATCTTTTTTAAGTTATTTGTAGTTGGCAAAGTATATGTTTTTTCTTGCATAGTATTATTAGGGTTTACAGAACCGTTCCAACCACAGTGATGACAATGATATAAACCATCATCAACATTTATAGACAATGAGCAGTCGTCTTTTTTCTTGCGAGTATGACTACATTTTGGGCACTTTACTTTCTGTTGTGAGTATTTGCCTTTAGGTACGATTCCAATTTTTACAAAGTTTTCTTGCATAGTTCAATTTTAAATGTATATTGTTATAATACACTATGTATAATAATACACTATGTATTATTTATTTATATAATACACTATGTATTACATAGAACTGACACTCCTGACACTTGGATTAACGTAAATCTTACGTTCTTTGCCGTCATTTCCTAAGCTTTTTGTCTTCCTTGTTATGTATTCTTTGTTTTCTAAGTTCTTTAATATTCTGTATAAAGTTCTGTCATTTAAATTCAATGCCATGCAAATACTTTCATTTGAGGCAAAACAATAACCTTTTTTAATTGCTAATGAATCTATATAAGATAATACTGTAGCTTCCGATATTGTTAAGTTTGTATTCATAAATGCTAAATTAATGTTAACGTATTTTGTGTTTTTTCTTTGTATCATAATTTAAGATAATAATCCCCCTAAACGATTAAGCTTAAGGGGAATGTTAATAACTAAAATGGTAAATCTGGGGTAGGCAGTGGCTTAGCAGGTTCTTGCTTTGCACTATCTGGCACATACTCATCTATCCATACACTATGGCTTTTACCATATTGGTCAACTTCTTTTTTCTTGCCAATAGTTAGTTTTAAGTACCTTTTACCGTTGTACTCAATCCATGCATCTTTTGTTTTCTCTTCGGCAATAGTAAAGTTAACTAGGTCATAATTACCTTGCTGTTTACCACTTCCTACATACTTTTTTTCATTCATAATTTTAATTTAATTTAGGTTAATAATAATTTTTCTACTTTCTTACTTACTTTATATTTTTTTCTAATATCGGCTATAGTAAAACCTTTTTTTGTTATGGCATCTTTTGCCTTATCAAACTTGTCTCCTTTTTCGTCTAGCCAGTCCTTAGTAGGCTCTAATACGTCTGTAGAGGCGTTTTTAGCTACCTTAGAGTGATTATTAGTAGCATCTGCATCTTTGGTATCATCAATTAAAAATAAACCGTTTAAAGCGTACTTTCTAGCATAACTGCTTGATGCTCCATAGCATTGAGCTACATCCATTCCTTTTCTATTTAAGTTAATACCTGCTTGAGCTCTAACGGTAATCTTGTCTTTACCATCAGTAATTTCAGCAACTGCATTAACAAATAAAGGTTCTGGGGCAATAGAATCAGAGATAGTCAATAACAACCCTTCTTTTATAAGTAAAGGTTTAACTGCTTCTAAGATGTCTTCACAACTCCTGTAATTGTAATTACCGAAATTGTTCCTTTGATTTTTTGGTGCTTTCAAACTCCCTTGAACTTTCACCAACTTCTTTGTTAAGTTTTCCATGCAACAAACATATAGATAAAATATGTCATGTGCAAGACAAAAGACAAAAAAAAGAGGTAACATCTTGCTACCCCTTTTCATTGAAAACAAAGAAAATCAACAGAATATCGCACCCTATTGAATTCACAAATATATATAAAACCCTATTAAATTCATAGGGTATTGAATTTAGTTATTAACTATATTGTTCTATGCCGTCTTGTATTGTTCCAAGTGATACGTTTACCTTTACCAAGTATCATCTTCCTTTCAACTCTATTATTAAATTCAGTTCTCAGTGAATTAAGTTGTGGATTACCGTTATCTAGTTTGTTCATTTATTTTTAAATATGTCAATAACTTTTTCGCTAGACCTTCCGCCAAAGTATGCTAATACAACAGCCATCATTACTTTTTCAAATGTATCATTCCAAGTTGCACCAATATGAAAAGGTATGCTTTCTATACTGTCTAATATGCCTGCTAATGAAAACACAACTATACACCATACTAAAACCATAGGACGTACATTCTTAGCTAACCAAGAATCACTATTACTATCAGATTCCCATCTAGCAGTTATAGATTCCATTTCTTTGTTTTGCTGGTCATAAATCATTTGTTGTAATTTAATCTTGTCAGCACTAGGTATTTTAGATTTACCTATCTCTGCAATAGCTTCTTGTGGCGATGTCACACCACTTAATACTTTTCCAAGTGTAGGATTAATCATACTAGCAGCACCAAATAACAATTTACCTACTGTAGTTTCTTTAAATTTCTTTTTATCAGACATTACTTATATCTTTATATTTAGTTTTACCATCTTCTTTATATGCAAGTAAACATCTCTTTCTGTTAGAGTCACTATCTACATAACTAACGTGTACCCAATCAGGGTTAGCATCTGTACCAAACTCCCAAATAAGTTGGTCAAAATCGAGATTATCTTTAATATAGTAATACATATAAGAATTAGAAACATAACCATAAAAATCATCAATATCAATAGCTCTACCTTGACAATGTTGACTTCTACTGCTTCCACCAATTGATTTATTAAGTTCTTCACTTCTATAAAATGAGTTAATTTTTATTGGACCATTAACAGCTTCTCTAAGTGGTTCAAACACCTTCTCTGCTATTAATTCCATATTCTGAAGCTCATACTCACTAGGTTTATTTTCAATACCTAAGCGTAGAGCTGTGACACTTCTTGTAGCTTCTTTGTAGGTTATGTGTTTACTTATGCGATTCATTTATTAATTCTTTATTTTAACCTTTTCAGAATTTACATCTAACCTTGATATATCTTTAGATTCGTGTTTAGCTTTAAAACTATTATTAGAACTAGCATTAGAACTAGGTTCATAATTTCTATGATTTGAGTAAATATTAGTGTTATACTGCCATCCATTATAGTAATAAGAATCCCAATTTCTACCATAAATAGGGTATATAGATTGATATATATTAGGACGTATTCTATCTATTGGTAATAACAAAGTATCACCTTCAGAAGTAACAGCTAAAACGTGCTTTATAGTTGGTTTAGGGGTGTAAGTCCCACAACTAACAATAAAAAATAATATTATTAATACTCTCATAATTTACTTATTCTATTGACATTATTCTGTATGTCAAGATTACCTACTTTAATTTTTAATGATATGTCTGCTACATATTGCATTCTTACTCTACCTTTTTTGTCTAGTATAACAATAACAGGAACAGCAACAATACTTTTTTGAACATCTTTAGGTTGGTCTTTTAGGTAACTAAACTTTACAGTAGCACCAGTTATACCACTTAAATCATAGTTGTTTCTTTTATTCCACTCTGCGTTTATTTGCAGGACTGTTACATCCTGACTATATACAAAGCTCGCAACCAATACAAATATCGCACATAATATATTTTTCATTTACTAATTATTTCAAATAGCTTATCATCTATTTTCTTTAAAGCATTTGAGTTCTCCTCTACCTTAGTGCCAGTATTCATAATAGTTTCTCTAATTAACTGGTCTTTTAAATCGTACTCAGTTCTACTAATCTCTGGTTCTGGTAGTTTCTTGGCTTCCTCAATATCTGCTTGTAAAGCAAACCACATACCTATAAGGGTAGATAATGCTACTCCTATAGCAATAAGTGTTTTTATACTAATCTCAAATTTACTGTCTTCACTTAATTCACTCATAATTTCTTTGTTTTTTGAATAGTATAAATAATGGTACAGACAAGAAGTATAATTTTTAGCCATACCTCTAATTCAGTTAAAGAAACCATAAAGGCTATTGAATTTATAAGGTATATCTTCATATCTGCAATATCCATAGCGTTATTCTTTTACTTCTTCAGCTTCTTCAACAATCTCTTTGTAAGAACCATCTTTTAAGTCGATATTAATCTTACCATACTTACCTTCTAATTCTTCTTTAACCTTGTTACTTTCTTCTTGCACTTGTGCATAAGCGTGTAACAGTCCGTGCTTCTGTACTTCTAAAGTACCTAAGTCGTGTTTGATGGCAGAAAACTTCTTTTCTGATTCTAATAATGATTCTAATTCTTCTTTACTAATTTTTGACATTTTATTAAATTTATAGTTATATACAAATATACTAAATTAATCCCAGTCAGGTCTTAATGTTTCATCTACTGGATTCTTTTTTAGTTCTATTTGTTTATCTAAGCTTTCTTTCATACTGTCAACATTTAATCCTGCTTCTAACCATCCAACTACATCTTCTTTAGTTAAATCATCATAAGAGATAAAAGGATTTTCAGGATTGTATTGTACTCCTGAAGTACCTGTTGAACTTGCCATTACAGGTTCTTCTGAATCATCTTGACCCATAAAAGACCAATGTATTGTATATATTACATTGTCTAAATCATTTTCGTGGATTTTAGCATCTAATGCGTTTATTCTCCAAGAGTAAGTATTTGCCATTTTAATTATTTATTTGAGTTTTTAATAGTTCTACTTCTGCTTTTAGTTCTTGTATTGACTTGATTAAGAAAGGTACTAAATCTGAATAATTTATTCCCTCAACTTGTGGTTCATCAAAACCTTCAATTTCTTTTGTAAATACAACTTCTGGAATTATCTCTACTGTTTCTTCTGCAATTAAACCACAAGCAGGTTCTTTTGTATTTATATCTACATATCTTACAGGTCTTAATGAATCTATTTTATCTAAAGAATTTTCAAGGTTTACTATATTGGTTTTATATCTTTTTGAACTCGTTTGATAATATAATTCCTTTGAACTTGTTGCATACCTTACATCAGCATTACTTGAAGTATAACCACCAAGCCCATACATAAAAATAGTTCCTGTACTATTAATACGCATTTTTTCACTTCCGCCATTAAAAATTCTAATAGGAACATTTGCTGATTCACAGTTAATAATAAAATCATTTGATGCACCAGAACCCATACCAATGTATCCTTGGTTAGTTCCTGCACTATTGTAAAATTGTATATAATTGCTACCTATTGTATCTTGTCCATATACACCTAAAGTAACCGCACTAGTAGCAACCGTAACTCTATTTGTTCCCCCAGCATATAATCTTAAATTTCCTCCAGCACCAGAAGCACCAATACCGGTTTCTGTACCACCCATACCATCGTAAACCGTAACAGTACTCGATTTTATGTTCCCACTTACATCTAATTTATATCCAGGCGAAGTCTTCCCGATCCCCACATTAGTATTTAATATATTGAACACGTTTTGAGCTTGTAAAACAGTGGTACTATTAGCCCCTGGATCTGATTGACCAATAGCATTTTGACTAGTCCAATCTCCACTGTGTTTATTTATTGCATAAATACTACCATTACAATAAGCTGGTACATTCATGTATAATTCATAACTTGTTCCACCAACAGTAGGTGTTCCAGAAGCATTTGTATTTATCCATTTGAAAGCTGGAGAAGCTAAATTTTTTCCAGTATTTTCAACCCAACTGTTGAATCTAGGCCCAGTTCCAGCTCCGTTAGAGGTTTTCATAAACAACTTACAATTAAAGTCTTGACTATTACTCGCGTTGTAACCAGTATGACCATAAAAAGTAAGGCAAAAAGTATAACCACCTTGTGCAAAATTTGATAAAGTACCTAGCCTAACCCATTGTGAAGACCCTGAGTTTGCAGCATCAACATTATACCATTTTTGTAAAGTTGCATTGTTAAATTGTTCTCTAGTTTGATAACCGACAAGCCCGTCTGGTGAAGTCCCTAAATTTATTAATAAATCATACTCTAAACCAGAGTTTGGTTTTTGACTTATATTAACTTGACCATCACTCTTTATCTTCATTCTTTCTACAAAAGTTGTTGTGCCTTTATAATATCCACCAAAATTAATATCTGAAGTTTTTGTTGCAACTGTTGTATTTCCAAATTTTATTTGTCCTGAGCTTCTGCCCCCGTTTGTTTGCGTAGGAGTGCCTGAATTTGAATAAAGTAAATTTGATGCCAAAGACCCACCTAATGCATCACCATAAGAACTTAACATTATTCCATTATGACTGTCGTTGTTTGTGGTTCCTCCCCAAAATACTGTAGAGGAATTAGTGTATGTAGGCGCAGTTCCTCTAACTTCTAATTTAGCACTAGGAGATATAGTTCCGATCCCGACGTTTCCAGAACTGTCTATTTTTAATCTTAACTGTGCTCCATTTGTTCCATTGTAAAAATTATAAGAACCATCAACTTCAACATTAAGTTGTGCTTCTGGAACAGTATTACTAGCTGTGTCATAAAATCTTATACCACCTATATTACCTGATGTTCTCGCTGATTTAATATCTAAACCTGAAAATGCGCTTGCCCTTAAAGTTAGCATAGCGTCACTATTCACTGCTTGTGAGCCGTTACCTGCTGTGACTGTTCCTGTAAAAGTTGCACTACCAGTATGAGTTAAAACACCTTGTGTGTTTACACCTGTTTGGTCAACTACTAATCTAAAAGCACCACCACTTGAATCTGCTCTAAAAACTTCTCCACTTGTTGATACAACTTCTAATTTAGCATTTGAACCTGCACTTACACCAACGCCTACTGCTTCTGTGAAAGTTGCATTTCCAGCACTATTTATATTGACTCTATCTATACCTCCTGTTTGAAGTGATAAACCATAAGCTGAAGAATTTGTACCTAAATAAACATAAGAATTACCTGCGTCTACACCCCAATAACCAAGATTTGAACCCGTATAAACTCTTGCCTCTCCAGTCACTTGAAGCTTAGCAGTGCCTACCACGGCTGTTCCTCCAATTAATACATTACCTCCAGTTGTTACTAGGAACTTATTATTTATATTAGATAAATTAGCCATATTTTATTTTATAATGCTGTAACTGTTAAAGCAGTTGGTGATCCACCTAATACAACCGTAGTTACTATATTTAAATTAGTTGAAGATAAGTTTGCTATATTACAAGTTACAGTATCTGTTGCTCCTGTAAAAGTAGGAGTAAAATCATCTGCTGCAACTCCGCCATAAGGACCTGAATCAACTAACTTATTGTAAACAACTGTTGCACCATACGAATGAACTACAGTATATACTTTAGCAACTGAAACACCTGATGTATTACAAGTAAAATAAACAGTGAAAGCTTGAGCGCCGTTATTTGCTCCAATTGAAAATATATCTTCGTTTGAGCTAGCATTAACTGTATCACTAAAATTATATGTACCACCATTTCCAGTACCACCGTGGATTATATTACCATCAACAGTTAAGTTACCTGTTATTTCTGTATCACCAGTAACTTTTAAATCTACATCCCCTGCTGAAGAACCGATAAAAGCTCTACTTGTACTAAATTGATATTTTGCTATAGTTGTTGCTGGGTTGTTAGCTTGAAAAAATTCTACAACAGGAAGAAGTCCAAAACCTGGGCTTGATGAAGTAGTTCCTTGAATATAAGCATCACCAACAAACATTCTTTTAGCGGTACTTTGATTAGCGGCATTTATTTCTATACCGCCTCTATTGTTTCCAGTACCTTCAGTAAAATATTCTAATGAACCGTAAGCACTACCTGAATTATTAATTTTTAATCCTTTTTCCGCAATAGCTCTTGGAAAACCAGATCCCGTATCATCAGTATAAAACACTTTATCCATAGCTGATGTGCTATTGTTGTAACCATATAATTCTACTCCTGAATTACCAATAACTTTAATACCGTCTTGACCGCCTTGTGGTCTTATAAAAACATCGTCTGCTGCTTGTAAATACAAATCATGTCCACTTCCTTGTGAATCTATGAATAAATCTCCTGCTGAACCACTTGTGGTGCTTATATAAGAATTACTAGTATCATGTGTTATTTCCAAATCACCACTAGCTCCAAAAGTAATTTTCTGGCTATCAGCCATTACTATATTATTAGCACCAGATGTATTACCGTTACCTAATACTTCAGCTAATGTTTCTGTCTTAGTTCCAACAGGAACTGACCATTGACCATCGCCTCTATAGAATGTTGTAGTACCTGGCGTTCCACCTGCATTTATAAGACCTATAGTCATTTCATTAGCACTAACAGCAGAATCAGTTGCAATACCTGCACCACCAGCTGTTACAGCACCTGTAAATTTTAAGTTGAATCCAGATGTAACCGTTATATCTGTACCCTCGTCAGAATCAGCAGTCCAAGATACATAATTGTCTACAGTCGGGAAAGTAACTAAATCTAAAGCTCCGTTTATATATTGAGATGCAGTACCCGCACCAGCTATGTTAATTGTACCACTACCGGTTACTGGAGATCCAGTTATAGTAAGTGCATCACCTGTTTCAGTTAAACCTACGCTTGTAACTGTACCTGTTGTTGGTGTTGTCCATGTGTTAACTGAAGCAGCGCCACCACCTGATGTTAACACTTGCCCAGCCGAACCGTAAGTTGCAGCACCTAAACTAATCCCTTCGTTTATTCTTAATGTCTCTTCAAAAACAGCAGGACCTTTTACAGTTGTACTGTCTGTATCAGCATCACCAAGCGTTGTATTACCTTCAACTACAAAGTTACCAGAGTTACCAACAGTAACCGTAGTGCCGTCGTCTGCTATAAGACCAGTTGCTAAAGTATTAGATCCAGTCCATTTAGCTATTTTATTTGCAGTACCACTTCCAAGTATAGCAGAAGTGTTATCTATTTTTTGCCAAGTATCAGTTGCCCCGACTTCTACGAATATAGCCCAGTCACCAACTTGCCAATCAGTTATACCATCTAAGTTTGTAGCACCTGCAACACTTACAATATAAAATTCACCAGTTACACCTGTGCCACTAGCAAGTGTTGGTGTATTAGTGCTAGCATTCCACGTTCCTTTATATACAAGACCCTGTGGTATACCTGTTATTTGACCTTGTAATTTTGCCATTGCAGCAAGTATCGTGTCAGATGCAGCAATTGCAGCAGAAGTTGGAGTTGGTAAGTTTGTTAAAACTTTACCAGTTACTGTAGTATCAGCTATTGTAGTAGCTATACTAATTGCACCACCTGATGTATAAGTATAAGGACCACCAGTAGAAGCTGTATCACCGGTGAGTGCAATAGCTCCTGATGACGCTAAAGCTGTTGCTGTACTTGCGTTGCCAGTTAAAGCACCTACAAAATCTGTAGATGTAATACTTGTGTAACCTGTGTATGTACCAGCTGACCCAGTAAACGTACCGTCAGTTAATACACCACCAACCTCTAGTTCGCCAGCTATAGCTACTTTACCAGTTGCACCACCTGCAAATGTAAAGCCTGCAGCACCTGTCAATGTATCAGCGTCTGACCAGTATGTAACTTGATTAGCCGCACCAGATCCGTCTGGCACACCTGTTGTAGCTATTGTTAAATCAAAGTTAGTTGCATCCCAAGTTGTGGTTATATTAGTACCATCAGTTACCGTAACAGCAGTACCACTAGGTATAGCCGTACCTTCTAAGCTCCAACTATATAATGGAACTTCCGTAACCCAATTAGTACCAGAACCTGTAGATGATAGTATTTGACCTGCAGTACCTATATCACCGCTTGAATCAGAGTATGACCCTGTATTTATTAAACTAGCAAATGTACCTGATGTTGTAGCTTCAAAAGCTCCAGTTACTTTAGCACCACCTGTTAATGTCTCTATTTTTTTAGCGCCTACATGATAAAGCTCAACACCACCAGCAGCAGTAGCACTTATAGTCTGTGTAGTGTCTGCTTCGTTTCTTACAGATAATAAGCTAGTTTGTAGTTTTAAAGCACCAGGGCTTCTGTCTATTACTATACTGTTAGCGCTATCACTATATATTTCTAAATTATCAGCGAGCGTAGTACCCATTAATATTTTCGATGTATCGGTAAATGTAACATCATCACCAGCTGAAACCACTATATCAGTTCCACCTGTTACGTTACCTTGACCTAATACTTCTGCTAACGTGTCATATAACCCAACTTTATTGTCTACATATGTTTTAATAGCCAGTGTACTTACTACATTATCATTCTGAGCTCCAGTTAAATTAGAATTTGTTATTAAACCAGTACCGGATATTGGACCACTTATAACTAAAGCACTTAATGTGCCAAGTGATGTAATATTAGGTTGAACTGGGGTAGCTATTGTACCTGTAAATGCAGTTGAAGTTACGTTTGTAAAACCTGAAGCTGTAGTACCTGTTATAGTTCCACCTGAAGTTGTTACAAAACCTCCACCTCTAAACGTATTGTTAGTTAAGTTAATGTCTTTCCCTACAGCTGTAAAACCAAGGTCTAATACAAACTGTAAATCACCTGTGGCTATAGTTACAAGATCAATTACACTTTGTATAGTAAAGTTTTTTGTAGGTTTACCAGGCACACTTACATCAGTACCTAATATAAGGTCGGTTCTTTCTGGAGTAACCGTTGGGTATGAATATATTATTGCCATGTTATTGTAATTTTGTTATAATTAGTTGTGCGCATGGTACATCTGTACCCCAAGCAGCGTCTGTTACTTGATTAGATAATTGACCTGCAGCACCTGAAGTAGGGTTTTGCACCCAAAAGTGGTAATATGAACCAGCTATTACATCTATAAGACTATTTATCTCTATACGATGCCTTTCTAAGCTATTATTAGATTTAAACCTAGTTGTTGATGTTGGTCCTATTTGATCAGAACCATCTTTCACTGTTTTAAAGTTTAATATAGGTATATTATTTATTGCAGAACTACCGTAATAGATCTGTTGTATGTTATATGAACCAGTTACGTTAAATGTTACCTTACCAGCCACATCAATTGTTACATCGTTTACTGTTGTACCCTGTGCTGCACCGAATGTTATGATAGCACCAGTATTATTGTTACCAGGATCAAAGTTACTTGTGTTTGATGCTGATAGTTTTTCTATATAGTGTTGATCCACTAATGTTTTAACGCTTGAAAGAGTGTATTGTACCGTGGGATTGCCCTCTACTGGAGCTCCGATGCTGTCAACGGTGTTAGATCCTAGTAGTTTATCACCCAGTTGTGGTGTCAATATAGGATATGAGGAGATTATTGCCATTTTATATTTTTTTTAATGCATTATTCTAAAGCGGACTTTTGTGAAGCGCGCTATGGTTAGTAATATTACAGGTTTTGCACTGATTTTACTCTTATATATAGATGTATATCTCAATAGTGTGACAATAGCCTATTACTCTTATACCTTAATAGCCTTATGTCACTGTTTTCATTCTGAAAAAGTGTTATTTATATAGAAGTATTGTGTTGCTACTATCCTCCTGACTACCAGCCTGTTACGGAAAACGCATATTTTTTAGCCCACGGGCCTGTTTTTGCATATATTTACGTAAAATGTTTTACCTTTTTCACAAAGCAAATACGAGTACATGTAGATAATATATATGTAAGCAATAAGAGTTACTGCTACTAATAATTAAAATAAATAATATGTATAATCAATCCGCTTTAATCAGAATATCTAAGCAATTATTCCCAGACAAGAATGTCTTTCAACTATCTAAAGAAGAACAAAGAAAAGTTCTCGCAATATATAATGAATTTCACTAATTAATAATATATAATGTAAGTTAATTAGCACTCGCGTGCCATACCTCTTACACACTAATGTGAACTAAACAATTCCACACTCACATTACAAACCAAATACGATACAATGTGGATAATAATAATGTAACTAATAATAAATAAATATAATAATATGAGTAATTTAATTTCAAAAAGATTTGTCATCAGACAGTCACTAGTAGGTAAAAATGTAACAATAGAATTTACTAACAAAAAAGGTAAAAAGTATGTGTATAATCACGACAAAGCTTTCAACATTATGAAAAGTAATTTAGAAAAAATGGCGTGTTTCATCAAATACAAATCATACACTGCAACTAATAATATTCCAGTTGTACTACGTGATAAAGAATTAGTGTAGTCACTACTGCGAGTTCCACTTGTTTCTAACAGTAAATTGCGAACAAGTACAAGACATAATGGTTTACGTGAGTTCGATTCTCACCATGTCTACTAAGATAACAAAGTGTTGTCAATAACTTTTAAATATAATAACTATGTATAATCACTCAGCGTTAATCAGAATAGCGCACAAACTATTTCCAGACAAAAATGTCTTCAACTTAACTAAACAAGAACAATCACAAGTTCTATCAATCTATAACGAATTTCACTAATGATATATACTTTAAATACACATTACGGAAAAGAAATCGATCTCACTTGGGCAATCGGTTTACAAATGGAAGATAAACTAACAAGAGCAGATGTTCTTGGAATTATAGAAACTCACAAATTTAATATA
>Ga0222715_10000119_pt1 | contig 80525 bp, 74 predicted proteins | sample C33_9DmetaG_FD_165056 | JGI IMG/M metagenome (GOLD analysis project Ga0222715, IMG submission 165056) | Estuarine water microbial communities from San Francisco Bay, California, United States - C33_9D | ecosystem: Environmental > Aquatic > Marine > Unclassified | place: USA: California...
TTAAGAATAGACATATTAACACCATTTATAGCTCATTATTTAGAAAAACAAAACCACTTTCGTTCAAACGAAAAAGAATAGAAACTTTAGATGAGGATTTTTTAGATATTGACTTAATTGAAAATGGAAGTAGAAAAATTGTAATATTATGTCATGGTCTTGAAGGTAGTAGTGATTCAAAATATATTCAAGCTACAGCAAAATTATTATACATAAATGGATATTCAGTCGCTGCTATGAATTATCGTTTTTGTAGTGGAGAAATTAATCGTCAATTGGTTACCTATCATAGTGGAAAAACTGATGATTTACATACAGTGATAAATTTTGTGCTTCCAAATTATGATTCTGTATATTTAGTAGGATTTAGTTTAGGTGGAAATCTTATTTTAAAGTATAACGGAGATGGTTTATTTTCTTTAAGTCCCAAAATCAAGGCTAATGTAGCCATTTCAGTTCCAGTTGATTTAAAGGGTTCTTCAATAAGTTTAAAGCGTTGTGAAAATGTACTTTATCGTTGGCGTTTTTTAAGAACCTTATCAAAAAAAATGTTCTTAAAGCATCAGCAATTTCCAAATGAACTTGATTTGGCGCCTTTGAAAAAAATTAAAACTTTAACTGATTTTGACGATTTTTTCACTAGTAAAATAAATGGTTTTAAAGATGCAGAAGATTATTATTTAAAGGCAAGCAGTAAACAATTTATTCACAACATCTCAAAACCTACCCTTTTAATTAATGCATTAGATGATCCCTTTTTGTCCGAGTCTTGTTTTCCAATTAGTGAAGCAGAAGAAAATTCAAATTTCTTCTTGATGACTCCTATACATGGTGGCCATGTAGGGTTTATTTCTAAAGGAGCCTTTTATTGGTCAGAAATCCAAATTTTAAATTTCCTTAATAGTTATTAAATCATGAGAAAGTATATTTTATTATTATTTGTTCTACTATTTTATTCTTGCTCTCCAATTAAAAATTATAAAAACACTGCAAGTGTATTTGAAAAAGAAATTTTGAACTTAGAAAAACTTGACTCTATAAAACAAGCTACAAAAGAGGATTTGCTTTTTATAGGTAGTTCTAGTGTTAGGTTATGGAATGAAATTGAAAGAGATATGAGCCCTTATAACTCCATTAAAAGAGGATATGGAGGTGCACATTATTATGATCTAATTCATTTTATAGAGAGATTAGTTATTAATCATTCTCCAAAGGCAATATTAATTTTTGTAGCGAATGATATTACGGGATCTGAAGATATATTTAAGTCAAGAACTGATTTATCCCCAGAAGAAGTAAAAAGATTATTTGAATATTGTTTTAATTTGATACGAAAAAGACATAAAGATATACCTGTTTATGTTATTGAAACAACCCCCACCCCTAGTAGATGGAATGCTTGGGACAAGATCTCGAAGGCTAATAACTTAATTAGATCTTATTGTGAAAAAAACCCTAACCTTTATTTTATTGGCACAAGAAATAGATTTATTGGAAAAGATGGTTTACCAAAAAAATCATTATTTACTGCTGACGAACTGCACTTAAATGAATTAGGGTATAAACTTTGGTCTGAAATAATAAAATCAAAATTATCAGAAACTAATATTTAGGATAATTATTAATTTTTGTATATGATTTTAGCCTCTTAATCTAAAAAAGAGAATTGTGATTTAATTTTTTTAGATATTTCATTTATGAAATGGCTCCTAATTTTACTCTTACCTTTTTTTTCTTTTACTCAAAACTTGAATAACACCAATAGTTTATATCCCAATGAAAATATATTTATTAAATATCAGGACAAATGGGGAAGAAATAATTATAAGAAAGTAGTAAAAGAATTTAAAAAATATCCTTTGAATAAAGGGGATATTGTTTTTTTAGGTAATAGTATTACTGCCGGTGGAAATGATTGGAGTATAAGGTTAAATTATCCAAATATTAGAAATAGGGGGATAGGAGGAGATGTTACAGAGGGAGTATTACACAGGCTTGATGAAATTACTTATTATGAACCTAAAGCAGTTTTTTTGTTAATAGGAATTAATGATTTATGGAATACTTCACCTTTTGAACCCTCTGTTGATTATATTTCAAAAAATATAATTAGAATTACACAAGAAATAAAAAAAAAATCACCTAAGACTAAAGTTTTTCTACAAACCATTCTCCCTGTTGAAAAACCGATATATAGAATTCCTATAAATGAAATCAATAATTTTTTAAAATCTGAAGAATCTAAAAATTCTTATTCAATTATCGATTTACACTCAGTTTTTGTTGATGATAAAGGGTTAATTATTGAAGACTTTTTTAGTGATGGAATTCATTTAACAGAACAAGGCTACAATAATTGGGTTAAAATTATAAGACCCATAGTTCAATCTATTAAATAGAAAGTTTAAGTCATTTGACATTGTATGTCGAATGTTTTTTATATTAGCACAGCAACAATAAATTAACTATAATGAAAAAAATAATCTTTTTATTATCATTCTTTTTTATAATCTCTTGTCAAGAAACTAAAAAAGTTGAAGAAGCTGTAAAACTATCACCAACAGCAGAAGCTATTAAAAATTACAAAGTAAATTTTGTTTGGACAGAAGGCTATGAAGCATGGTCAAAAGTACCAACAACAGATGATTACCACATGTCTGCTCCTTTGATTGGCCTTGAGGCTACTGGACCTGCAGAAATTGAAGAAATTATTTTTGGATTTGTTACTGAAAATGAACTTAAACAAGAACTCGTAGATATAGTAGAGTTAGGGGATTATATTACTTGTTTTTTAAAATTAACAACAAAAACTGGAGATGTTATTGATGGCGTTGAAGTTTTTAAAGTAGATAAAGAAGGAAGAGTCGAAAAAATATGGGCTCTTTAATATTAACAACTAAATATTTATAATATGAAAAATTTATTAACACTTTTTTTAACCCTATTAATTGTAGGTTGTTCTCAGCAACCCAGTGAACAATGTCAAAATTTGGAATCAGCAAATACTAAACTTGAAAATAACCTAAATACATATAAAACTGCTTGGGATTTATTTTTTGAAAATAGAGATCCAAGCGCTATTAACACTGAAAGTTTTGATGAGCAAGTAACTGTTGTTACTGCGTCTGGTGATGTTACAGGGATTGATGCTTTCAGAGATTATTATAGTAATTATCTAACTGCATTTTCTGATGCTGAATTTACTTTTGTTCACATTTTTGGACAAGGTGATAAATTAGTTAAACAATGGAATTTTAAAGGAACACATGATGGAGATTTTTTTGGAATTCCAGCAACTAACAAATCATTAGATCTTTCAGGAACTACAATAGTAATGATGAAAGACGGAAAAGTATTTAAAGAACAAGATTTCTTTGATAATCATACGTTTTTAATGCAACTTGGTCTTCTGAACTAAAAACAAATTCAAGCTATTCAATTTAACGAATAGCTTTAATTTTTTTTTATTATTTGAATATATGTTAAATTATTCATATGTTTGTTTTATGAAAGCTACAAAAAGAAAATTTTCAATAACAAAGCTTCAAAAGGTTGCAAAAATTTTAAAAACAATTTCGCATCCTGTAAAATTAGAGATTCTAGAAATTCTTGAATCTAACGAACCATTGGATGTTTCAACTATATGTTCAAAAATTAGTAATGAATGTGAAATTTCTATGATGTCTCATCATTTGAGTAAAATGAAAGATAATGGGGTTTTAATTTCAGAAAAAATTGGAAAACAGGTTTATTATAGAATTTTTGACCGACAATTGCTTAGCATTTTTGATTGTATGGAAAAATGTGATTTAATATAAATTAATGGAATTTTTTGGATACTTACTTGCGGTTTTAATTGGAATTTTCTTGGGGATTTTTGGTGGTGGTGGATCATTATTATCCGTCCCAGTTTTTGCATACATTTTTTCTCTAGATGAAAAAGTAGCAACAGCATATTCCTTGTTTACTGTTGGAATTTCTTCAATAGTTGGTTCTATAAAACAGCTTGGTAATATTGAATGGAAAGTAACTTTAATTTTTGGGATCCCATCAATAATTGCAGTATGGTTAACAAGGTTTTTTATAATACCAAACCTTCCCGAAATCATTTTTGATAACGAAACTTTTATAATAACTAGAAGGATGTTAATATTTGGAATTTTTACATTTCTCTTATTTATTTCTTCTTTTTCTATGATTTATGAAACTAATAAAAATGTTAAGCCAATTAGTATTAAAAATTTCTATGCCTTAATTATAATTGAAGGTTTTGTTGTTGGAGGTTTAACTGGTTTTGTTGGTGCTGGCGGAGGATTTTTAATTATACCTGCGTTGGTTATATTGATAGGTTTAGATATAAAAAAGGCAATCGCAACATCATTAATTATAATTGCTTTAAAGTCAACCTTTGGGTTTTTTTTAGGAGATGTTATGGTGATGAATATTGATTGGGATTTTTTAATTTATTTTACAATTTGGACAACTTTAGGAGTTATAATTGGAACTTATTTTGGAAAATCTATTGATAAACTAAAACTTAAAAAATGGTTTGGGATCTTTATTATGGTAATTGCCATTTCTATCTTATTTAAAGAATTTATAATATAATTAAAAAATGAAAATTGAACAGATTTACACTGGATGTCTTTCACAAGGAGCATATTATTTAGAAAGTAATGGCGAGGTCGCTATTATAGATCCTCTTAGAGATGTTGGCTATTATATAGAAACAGCAAATAAAAATAATGCTAGAATTAAATATATTTTTGAAACACATTTTCATGCAGATTTTGTTAGTGGTCATGTAACTCTCGCAGAAAAAACAGGAGCATCAATTATTTATGGCCCAAATGCAATAACAAACTTTCATTCACATATAGCACAGGATGGAGAAGAATTTAAACTCGGGGATGTTAAAATTACCTTAATTCACACACCAGGCCATACAATGGAAAGCTCATGTTACCTATTGACGGATAAAGAAGGAAAAGACATAGCAATTTTTACAGGAGATACTTTGTTTTTGGGGGATGTTGGAAGACCTGATTTGGCTCAAAAGTCTGATCATTTAACTGCTGAAGACCTTGCTGGCTATTCATTTGAAAGTTTAAGAAATAAAATTATGCCTTTAAATGATGATATAGTAATTTATCCTGCTCACGGTGCTGGATCTGCATGTGGAAAAAAAATGAGTAAAGAAACATTTGATTCTTTAGGAAACCAAAAAAAAACAAATTATGCTTTAAGAGAGGATATGACTAAAAAAGAGTTCATAAAAGAAGTTTTGGAAGGATTAAACCCACCACCCGAATATTTTCCTTCTAATGTAAAATTAAATAAAGAAGGGTATGAACCTTTGGATAAAATATTGAGCAGAAGCATTAATGAATTGACAGTAATTGATTTTAAAAAGAATGTTAATGTTAATGGATCTTTAATGCTCGATGTAAGATCAATTGAGGAATTTGCAAAGGCTCATATTCCAGGAAGTATTTTTATCGGGTTGGATGGGGGTTTTGCTCCATGGGTTGGTGAACTCATTAAAGATATAAATCATCCAATTGTTATTATTTCACCAGCCGGTAGAGAAGAAGAGGCAATAACAAGATTATCAAGATTAGGCTTTGATAATTCAAAAGGTTATTTAAAGGGAGGAATTAATGAATGGATAGACTCAGGAAATGAAGTAGATTCAGTTGAATCCATTAATAAAAACGAATTTGAAAAACTGTTTGTTGAGGAAAACACAAAAATATTTGATGTTAGAAATAAAAGTGAATTTAATTCTGAACATGTTGTTGGAGCGTGTAATATTCCACTAAATAAATTAAATGCAAATTTAGAAAAGATAAATAGTAATGGTGTGAATTATATTCATTGTGCTGGCGGTTATAGGTCTATGATAGCGTCCTCTATTTTAAAAGCTAGAGGAATTCATAATATCATTGATATAAAAGGTGGATATTCTGCTATTTCAGACAGTTCAATTATTAATAAAACTAAATATGCATGTCAATCACAAAATTAAATTTTTTAAAAAATGAGTATTGTAGATATTATAAGTAAACCTTGGCCTTGGTATGTTGCAGGTCCACTGATTTCATTTGTTATGTTTTTACTTTTATGGTTTGGTAAAAGCTTTGGAATAAGTTCTTCATTAAGGAATGTTTGCTCAATTGCTGGAGCTGGAAAGTATTATAAATATTTTGATTTTAATTGGAAAAAAGAGATTTGGAATATAATTTTTATTGCAGGAGCTATCCTAGGAGGATATATTGCATCAAGTTTTTTTCAGAATTTAGATCCACTTGAATTAAGCAATAATACAATTGATGATTTATCACAACTTGGTATTGTTTTTAGTGGAGAATTAGTCCCTAATGAAATTTTTAATATACATTCTCTAGTTACAATGAAAGGATTTTTAATAATTGTTATTGGAGGGTTTTTTGTTGGATTTGGTGCTCGCTGGGCAGGTGGGTGTACCTCTGGCCACGCAATTAGTGGTTTATCGAACTTTCAACTCCCATCTTTAATTGCAGTTGTTGGATTTTTTATTGGAGGATTAGTAATGACTCATTTAATTTTCCCATTAATTTTTTAATATGAAGTATTTAAAGTTTTTTTTGATCGGAATTTTATTTGGAATTATTATGACAAAATCTGAAATTATTTCTTGGTTTAGAATACAAGAAATGTTTAGGTTTCATTCATTTCACATGTATGGAATTATAGGATCTGCAGTTATTTTGGGCATGATTCAGATATTTTTTATTAAAAAAATAAAATTCAAAAATTTTAAAGGAAAAATAATTGAATTTAAAAATAAAAAACTGGGTAAATATAATAATTTATTTGGTGGAATAATTTTTGGTTTAGGGTGGGCTTTGACAGGAGCTTGTCCTGGTCCAATGTATATTCTCGTAGGAAATGGCTATTATATTTTTGGTCTAGTAATCTTAAGTGCAATTTTGGGAGCATTTACATATGGAGCTCTAAAGGATAAATTACCTCATTAATTATTATAGTATTAAAATCGATTATTGGTTTTTTTCTTGGAGATGCTTTGATAATAAATACTGATTGAAACTTTTTAATTCTTTTTACCAGTATTACTATTTGTGGAATGTTTTTTGGGATCTATCCCGGAAATTTTCCAAATAATCAATCTTTAAAAAGAGGATTTAGATACTTTTTTTATATATGGCTTTTTTTATGTTATATATGGAATTTTAAATAAAAAAACCTCCCAATATCAACTGGGAGGTTTTTTTAAAAAAAGATAAAATCTAAATTCTACTTAGCTCTGAGCTAGCACTGAAAACTACTCCGTTTGGACCACTAACAGTATAATGGTAAGAAATTTTGGTATCATCTTCAGGCATTAAATTAATTTCCCAAGAAGTAACATACGTATCTTTTTCAAGAGACAATCCACTCATTTCTGAATCAGTTTCAAAGGATAAAACTCCTTTTTTACTTCCAGAAAGTTTTGAAATAGGTTTGTTTTGAAGTCCGCAATAATGAGTTAATAATAATTCATCATTTTGAAAATTAAAAATAGTTAACATTTCAACTCCTCCTGTATTACTTTCTTCAAGTAATGCACTTCCGTTTGAGGTTATTGAGTAATCTAGAATAAATGAATCAGATGTTCCGTTTGTTCTTTCAAGGGTTCCAACCCATTTACCCTCTAACTTTTTTAAATCTTCGAAGTCATTGGGGTCATTAGCAGCACTTAAATTTAATGCAAACACCAATGTAAATAGTAATAATATTTTTTTCATAACATAACTTTTTTGGTTAATTGAATATAAAAAAAGATTTAAAATATTAATAACATTTTGTAAAGAATGTTTTTATAAATTTATGTTTCTAACTTAAATTATATTATTATGAAAAATTTTTTAATCTTATTATCACTTTTTGTTTCTTCATTTCTAATTGGACAAGATATTCCTATTGGTGGAGATGTATTTAAAGCCAGTTTTACTGTTGATTCCGTGACTCTGGGCGTTGATTCAAATCAAATGAATGTTTCTGGAGATGTTGGAAATGGTTATGGTAGAGTGTATTTATCATATGTTTTTACAAATAAAATGGATACACCTGATGCCGGGGAATTTACTGGACTAGCCTGGACACAGGCAGGTGAAACTTTTAACAAGGCATCTCTTCAAGGTATTTGGAAAAGAAATGGAGCTATTTTTGAGCTTTATACTTTTGATAATGTAACAGATGGGAAAAAAACAATAGCTAAGGGAATTTTAGACCTAGTTAATAAAACTTTAGATTTTGATGTAAGTCAATTTGAGTAAAAGACAATTTTAAAAACCCTCTACTAGAGGGTTTTTTTATCCCTTTCAATTAAGTTGTATATCAGTAATATAATAAGTCCAAATACAATACCTGAAATAATTAATAATATGCTTGTTAGGCCTGACACCGAAAAAGAAAGTCTAAGAAGTATCGTAGAAATAATAAACCCAGTATTTCTTATTAATTGACTGTATCGTTCAGTATATTGAAATGACATTAGAAGAATAAACACATCAGCTAAAATCATAATTGTAAAAAATTCATTAAAGAATAAATTATTTAAATCCTCATTAAAGGCTTGTTCTATAAATACACCGTTGACCCAATTACCAAAGCTTATTATACACACAAAAAATAGTGTAGGAAGTAAAACGATACTCACTAATTTTTTTGAGGCAATGAATCTATCTAGTTTTTCTGAAACTGATTTAATGGGAAGTTTTTCTTTGGTTTCTTTAAAAAGATAAATTAAAAAGAATATAATTAAGACTCCAAGTAAATCATATATGAGCTGGAGGTTATTTGAGTTTTCAAACCAATTGGCATTTAGATCAACAAGAGGAATATCTTTAAATATTTTTCTAATTACAATTAGAGACATTATTTGATATTGTTTACTAACCGCAGTCGTAAAGGATCTAGGTATGTAGTAAACCAGCAAAAACGCTTCATAAATAAGTATGAAAGAAAAGGGAGTATATAAAGCAGAAATTGGATTCGAAAATAAATCAGTTCCAACAATTGAAAGCTCTATTAAATTATAGTTGTTTAGAAAAATTATTAGTAGATGTAGTACAAAGCCAAGTGATGCTAAATAAAGGATATATTTTTCAAATTTTTTAAGAATTTTATCTGAAAAAGTTTTTTCAAATAAAGATTCTATGTTTTGCTGAATAGCCATAATTATATGAATATTAATTAACTAAAATTAGTATTTTTTAATTTAAGGTAAATTTTCTTAACTTTATATAAATCAAGAATATTTGAAAACCCGTGTGGACTGGGTTCATAATATAGTCGCGGGTGGAGAGAACGCATCCGAAAAAATCGTTACATAAGTTGAACGCATTTAGGTAAAAACCAATAGCGAAGAAATTATGTTAGCATTAAGACAATTCAATAAACATTTCAACGCTACAATCGAAATATGGAAAGAATGATTTCCATAGATTTTGTAATTTAAATTGTTTAAACCCTCTTGTAAAAAAGAGGGTTTTTTTATGTAAGTTTTTGTATAGGTTGATTAGTTGTTAATCTTTAAATAAGATGTTATTTTGATAAAAAAATAATATGACAAAAAAAACATTGTTCATAGCTTTTGTTGTTTCTCTAGGCGGTTTTTTATTTGGATTTGATGCAGGTATAATTTCAGGTGTAATGTCATTTGCAGGCCCAGAATTTAATTTAAATGATGCTCAAACTGGGTGGGTAGTTAGTTCACCCTCCTTTGCCGCAATGATTGCTATGTTATTTTCAGGCAAGTTAAGTGACAGAATTGGAAGAAAAAAAATTTTAATAGTTGTAGCTTTTTTATACGCTTTCTCTGCAATAGCATCAGCCTATTCCATAAATTATGAAACATTATATATTGCAAGAATGATAGGAGGTTTAGCTTTTGGAGCAGCTTTAATATTAGCCCCTACCTACATTGCTGAAATTTCGAATTCTAAAAATCGAGGAACATTAGTTTCAATACAGCAGCTCAACATAGTTTTAGGTTTTTTTGCAGCTTTTTTAAGTAATTATTATTTCAATAATTTAAATTCTTACAGTCAGTTATTCTCTGATGAAACTGTTTGGAGATGGATGCTTGGGGTGGAATTTATTCCAGCAATTATATATTTTATTTTAATGTTTTTTGTGCCCAAGAGTCCTAGATGGCTTTTTAATCAAAATCAAACAACTCAAGCAAAACAAGTTTTATTAAAGATTCATGGTTCACAACAAGCAGAAATTGAAATAGAAGCTATCAAACAAAATATCAATACATCCAAAGAAGTTGTTAAGACAAACTTTAAAGTTTTATTTAGTCCAGCCTTAAGATATATTATGGGAATTGGCTTATTGTTGGGTATTTTACAACAAGCCACAGGAATTAATGCCATATATTTTTATGCAACGTCAATTTTTAAACAAACAGGAATTGGAACCGATGCTGCTTTTTCATCCGGAGTTTTACTTAGCTTAACTACAGTTGTATTCACTTTAATAGCTATGTATTTAGTAGATAGAATGGGTAGAAGACCATTATTATTAGTTGGAATTACAGGAATAGCAATTAGTCTACTTACTTGTGCTTATGGATTTAATCAAGCAAAATATCAATTAACAGAAGACGGGATAAACTCATTGAGTTTAGTAGATTCTTCTAAACTATTAAAATTCCAAGATTTAGAATTTGAGAGTGATGTTGAATTTAAAAATAAACTAAAATCTGCAATAGGAAATCAAGTTTATGCTAAGAATGAAGGTGCGATTCTTGAAGCAGCTACAAAAATGAATTCAACTTTAGTACTTTTTGGAATTTTCGGATTCATTGCCTGTTTTGCTTTTTCATTAGGTCCGATCATGTGGGTGATGTTATCTGAGTTATTTCCAAATAAATATAGAGGTTTGGCAATTGGGGTTATTGGATTTGTAAATTCATTTACCAGCTGGACAATTCAACAAGTTTTCCCATGGGAATTATCAAATTTTGGTAGTTCATTAACTTTTTTAATTTATGGTCTTACAGCTGTTTTTGGAGTTGTAATGTTCATGAAGTACCTTCCTGAAACAAAAGGTAAATCTTTAGAAGAAATAGAATTAGAATTCGTAAAATAATAATATGAATAAAAAAATAATACTAACATTTATAACACTTATTGTAGGATATTGTATAATTGTTTTTGGAGCAAATAGCAAAGTCAATCAAACAAATAATTCCAACGATCTTTGGGAGGTTGATTTTATAGATGATTTTGATACTTTTAACTTACAAAATTGGCAAGATCAAAGAATATGGGTTAATAATGAAAAACAATGCTACGTTCCAAATGGAGACTATAATACAAGAGAAGTAAGTGAAGGTACTCTAAAAATTAGAGTAGTGAATTTAGGAGACGAAATTGAATGTGATAATTTAGATAAATTTGGCAAACAACATCCTCAAACACCCTATGTAGCTGGTAGAATAGCTTCAAAAAACAGAAAAGAGTTTATTAAAGGCAAATGGACTGCAAGATTGAGAGTTATTGGTGGAAGTCAAAAAAGTATGTTTCCAGCATGGTGGATTTTAGGAGCTCAAAATAACGAATCTCCAGTTCAGGAGGAAAACGAAAATATATGTTGGCCAATGACTGGTTCTGGTGAAATTGATATTTTTGAACATCATGGAGATTATAATCCTGATCATTTTACAACAGGTGCTATTAAAAATTTAGGTGAATGTGATAAAGGAGATTGGTGGAGTTATAGAGCTGGATATGATGTCTCATTGAGTCAATTTCACGAATATTCTGTTGAGTGGGAAAAAAGTGATTTAGTTTATAGATTAGATGGGAAAGAAGTGCATAGAAATATTGGACTTGGAGATAATTATCCCGAACCTATGTTTGCTATTTTAAATTTTGCTAAAATAACTGATAATCCAATGCAGGGTGAATGGGTAATGGAAGTAGATTGGGTTAAGCACGAATTTAGAAATAATTAAAAATGTTCGATTTTTTAAATAAAATTAAATCTCGTTTATTCCAGATTATATTATTTTCTCTGGTTTTCTATATTTTTTTTCAGATAGAAAATTTTCAGAACTTTTTATTAATTAATCTCATTTCACAAATCTTTATTTTTTTATTTATTGTATGTATACCTGCTTATTTCACTGATAGAATGTCATATGTAGATATAGCTTGGCCTTTTGGACTTGTTGCAATTGGTATAATATCATTTTTTTATGGAGATGGTTATTTATTAAAAAAATCAATTATATCCATGTTATATATAATTGCTGGTTTGAGGATGGGAATAGGAGCATTAATTTTATTAAAAAAAGGATATCTAAATAAAGAATTACCAAGATACAGCTATCAAAGAATTAGATGGAAAAAGAAAGGGTTTGTTAATGATAAATTTTCAGTCCAATATGAAATACTTCTTCAGTGTTTTGCTAATGCAACATTCTTAGCTATTCCTGCTATTTTGATTTCCAATAATAGTTCTCAAACTTTTTCAATTATTGAAGTCATTGGGTTTTTAGTCTGGGTAATATTTTTCTTTTTAGAACATATATCTGATTTACAAAAACAAAAATTTTTAATAAATGCAAAAAAAAATAATTTGAAAAATCAAGTTTGTGACATTGGTCTTTGGAAATACACAAGACATCCAAATTACTTTTCTGAATGGATGATTTGGAATGGTCTAATCATTGCAAGTTTTTCATCTTTGCTACTAAATAATTCAATGATTGTTTTTTTAGGTACAACTATATCCTTACTTTATATTACGATTTTAATGTATCAAACTTTAGTTTTTTTAACTGGAGCTATTCCATCCGAATATTATTCATTAATAAGAAGACCAGATTATAAAAAATATAAGCAAACTACAAACATGTTCTTTCCAAATTTTTTTAAATGAGTTTAAAAACAATTTTATTGATTATTTTATTTATATGGGGAATTCCAAGTACCTATTTTAGGAGTAAATTTAGAAAAATTGTTTACCAAACAGATGATTGGAAAATAAATATTAAACCGGTATTTTTCAAAGAAATAAAAGCACTTTTTATAAATTTTTTTCCAGAAGATTCTCAATACATTAAAATAAGAAATTACTACAGAGTTTACTTAGTTATTTATTTAATTATTTTTGTTTTCTATTACATTACATGAACCATAAAAAGTTCCAAACTTTAAGCTTGATCCCAATTGTAGTTATTAGTCTTTTCTATTTAACCTATTTAATAAAAAGGGAACCAATAATTGTTGGGGTTTTTAGGGAACTTCTATTGTTGCCTAGTATTTTAACTCAGCTAGTAATTTCAGGATATTTTTTATTTAAAATATTTAAAAAAGAGAGTAAGATTAATACTTATATTTTATTAAATTTTTTATTCACTTTTCTATTAATTTTAAGTTTTAATATTTAATAATGGAAATATTCATTATTAGTTTAGTTGCATTTTTGGCTGCTTTACTAACTTTTTTTTCAGGATTTGGTTTAGGTACAATCTTAACACCTGTAATGATGATTTTTTTTCCAGTAGATGTTGCAATAGCTTTCACTGGGATAGTCCATTTTTCTAATAATATTTTCAAATTATTTATTGTTGGACAAAAAGCAGATAAAAAAGTATTAATTCGTTTTGGAATACCTGCAGTATTTGCAGCTTTTCTAGGATCATATATTTTAATAAATATGGATACTGATTATATGATGTACTCTTATAATTTAATGGGTGAATTACAATCAATTTCTTACGTTAAATTTTTAATTTCTTTACTTCTAATAGTATTTGCGCTCATTGATTTAATGCCATTTTTTAAACAATTAAAATTTGGTGAAAAAAGCCTTCCTTTTGGAGGTTTTTTGAGCGGGTTTTTTGGTGGTCTTTCTGGAAATCAGGGAGCATTAAGAAGCTCTTTTTTAATAAAGTTAAATTTAGAAAAACAGGCATTTATTGCAACCACCGTTATTATTTCATTTTTTGTAGATTTAACTAGACTAGGTGTTTACTCAACTAACTTATTAAAGATTAATATTGGAGAATATTCAATATTAGGAGTATGTTCAGTTACTGCTGCCATCATGGGAGCATTTATAGGCAATAAACTATTAAAAAAAGTTACAATAGATTCAATAAGAACTTTGGTAGCTTGTCTTGTTTTGTTGTTGGCTAGCGGGTTGCTTTTAGGATTGATATAATCAAAAAATCAAAATGATTATTTAAATCGCGTACACCAATTATTAGTAGTTACCGTGATGAAATTATCTGATAATTTTATTTTATATCTAAATTCGTTTGTCCCTTCATTTATTTCAATTGTGGAAACTTCAATTATTTCTCTTGAACAGTTTTCGTCACAAAAGCAAAAATCTGCTTGACTTTCACTGATGGAAGACGATAAGTATGCCTTTTGAGACCCTCCTCCAGTATTTTCATTTGTTAATGTAACATAATTAACCTTTTCAAACGTGAAAGTCTGAGTGTAATCAGATGTCTCATCAGAACTACATGACATTGTAATTAATGTCAATAATAAAATTATTTTCTTCATTATATTAAATTTTTAATTTTTAATTCTTTTTTACATTTTTTCCAGTAACTAAAAAAAGATTTAACATTTTCATGACTGTCAAACATCCAATCCCTTGAGTCTTCAATTCCTTTGTATTCATTTAATGGATGTTCTTTAAAAAATATGTTATTAATATTATAACTATTCATTAAATCAATAAACGAGCCAACATATAATTGAACACCCTCAATATTTTTTGAAAGATCTATTGAAAATTGTAAACATTTTGGTGACACAGGGTATTGTTTAAATATTTTTGGTTCTAGTAAAAAAACTCTATTATATTTTTTTTCTTGCCTCCAATTTGGATCTAAATTGTAATAATTATAGATTAAGGTATCAAGGGTATCATCAATTTTTAATTTTTTATTTTCTGGTAATTTTGTAGATAGATTTATATTAACTGTTTCAATTAATGAATCAGGTGGATTTAATGAATCAAACTCAGAATATTCTATATCTAAAAAAGTATTTTTTTGATTTGTATAGCAATATTTATTTATGTTTTCTTGATTTGCGAAGTATTTTTTATTGCTGTTAGACCCACTTACCCATTGCCAACTTAGCGCATTACTTCCCCAATCTCCATCAAGTAAGTTGTAATACATCCACTTTGCAGGTTTTAACCAGTGACTTTTTGCAATATTACAGGCTATTGAAGCTAGATACATTCTATTGTGATTGTGCATGTAGCCTGTATTGTAAAGTTCTTTTATGCTTTCATCAATTGCTGTGATTCCGCAGTTATTTTCAAAAAGTGCTTTAGAAAATGAATTATTGTGGACATCTTCTTGAGTTTTTTTTAAATCATAATTGATTAGATGTCCTTTTTGCTTCCAAATTATTTGCCAATAATCTCTCCAACATAATTCCTGAACAAATTTTTCTACTTTCCAAAAAGGAATGTTTTTTTCTAGAATTTTTTCAAAAATAAATTTAGTAGAAATCATTCCTCTTGAGATATATGGAGATAGTCTAGTTACCGAACCGTCAATAAAGTTTCTATTTTTTGAATACTTGATTGGATCTATTAAATCAATTTTGTTAATGATTTCTGAATATATTGTTTCCATATAATTCCTTAAAAAATTAGCTTTATTAATTAGGATTTTAAACCATCCTATTTTAATTTTATATTAAGTTCAATTTCATAATACAAATAACATGCAAAACAGCTCCAACTCATCCGGCAAGTGCCCATTTATGCACGGTGCAACATCAACTCAAGAAAATTCAGTTACCAAGTGGTGGCCTAAATCATTAAACTTGGACATTTTGCATCAACATGACTTAAAAACAAACCCTTTTGGTAGTGACTTTAATTATAGAGAACTAGTTAAGGATTTAGATTTTAAATCATTAGAGGAAGACCTACTTAATTTAATGACTGAGCCTCAAGATTGGTGGCCTGCAGATTGGGGTCATTATGGGGGATTAATGATTAGAATGGCTTGGCATGCTGCTGGAACATACAGGACAGGAGATGGAAGAGGGGGTGCTGGTACAGGTAACTTGAGATTCGCACCTTTAAATTCATGGCCTGATAATGGAAATCTGGACAAAGCAAGGCGTCTTTTATGGCCAATAAAGAAAAAATATGGTAACAATATTAGTTGGGCAGATTTATTTATTTTGGCTGGAAATATTGCTTACGAGAGTATGGGTCTTAAAATGTTTGGATTTTCTTATGGAAGAGCAGATATATGGCACCCTGAAAAAGATATTTATTGGGGATCTGAAAAAGAATTTTTAGCCCCTAGTGAACAACGATATTCAAATCTTGATGATGCTACTACATTAGAAGAACCCCTAGGAGCTACTCATATGGGTTTAATTTACGTAAACCCTGAGGGTGTTAATGGTAAGCCAGATCCTTTAAAAACCGCTTTGCATGTTAGAGAAACATTTGCCAGAATGGCTATGAATGATGAAGAAACTGTTGCTCTTACAGCTGGAGGGCATACAGTAGGAAAAGCTCATGGAAATGGAGATGCTAGTGTATTAGGTCCAGAGCCAGAAGGAGCTGGTATTGAAAATCAAGGATTTGGTTGGATTAATCCAAAAGGAGATGGAAACGGAGTTGATACAGTAACTAGTGGTTTAGAAGGAGCTTGGACAACACATCCCACCAAATGGGATAATGGATATTTTGATATGCTTTTTAATCATGATTGGGAGCTTAGAAAAAGTCCAGCTGGAGCTTGGCAGTGGGAGCCCGTAGAGATTGATGAGAATAAAAAGCCAATTGATGCTAATAATCCAAATATTAGAAAAAATCCTATAATGACAGATGCTGACATGGCGATGAAAGAGGACCCTATTTATAGAGAAATTTCTTTAAAATTTAAAGATGATCAAAAATACTTTTCTGAAACTTTTGCAAGAGCTTGGTTTAAATTAACTCACAGAGATATGGGCTCAAAAAGTAGATATATAGGGCCTAACTATCCATCTGAAGAATTAATTTGGCAAGATCCAATTCCTGTTGGAAATAAAGACTATGATATTGATAATGTAAAAAATACAATTAGAGAGTCTGGATTATCAATTTCTGATCGTATCACAATAGCTTGGGACAATGCAAGAACTTTTAGAGGTTCTGATTTAAGAGGAGGAGCAAACGGATCAAGAATAAGATTAGCTCCACAAAATAATTGGCAAGGAAATGAACCTTCTCGTCTATCAGAGACAATATCAGTTCTTGAGCCAATCGCATCCAAACATGGAATTAGTTTAGCAGATACAATTGTTATTGCTGGAAATACTGCAGTAGAAGAAGCTGCAAAAGCTGGAGGATACAATATAGTGGTGCCATTTAAAGCTGGAAGAGGTGATGCATCTCAGGAAATGACAGATATTAATTCTTTTAGTAATCTTGAGCCACATGCTGATGGATATAGAAACTGGATCAAAAAGGAATATGCAGATAATGCTGAAGAAATGATGTTAAATAGAACACAATTATTAGGTTTAACAGCACCCGAGATGACCGTTCTTGTAGGTGGAATGAGGGTTTTAGATACTAATTACGGAGGAAGTTCAGATGGTGTTTTTACAAATCAACCAGGTGTTTTATCCAACGATTTCTTTGTCAATTTAATGGATATGAATAACAAGTGGAGTGTTGTTGAGAATAATAAATATGAGATAATAGAAAGAAGATCTGATAAAGTAAAATGGACGGCCTCTTCTATTGATTTAATTTTTGGATCTAATTCAGTACTACGCTCTTATTCTGAGATTTATGCTCAAGATGATAATAAAGAAAAATTTGTAAACGATTTTGTGTCGGCTTGGTCTAAGGTTATGAATTTAGACATGACATAAAAATTATTTTCTTGAATTTAATTTAGCAAGAAGTCTTAAGATTTCAAGATAAAGCCAAACAAGAGTAACTAAAAGGCCAAATGCTCCGTACCATTCCATGTACTTTGGGGCGCCCTTTTCTGCACCCTCTTCAATAAAATCAAAGTCTAAGACAAGGTTTAAAGATGCAATTATTACAATAAATAAACTTCCACCTATGCTAATTAAAGAGCCATTAGCAGGGTCAAGAAATGAAAAGCTCATTCCAAAAAAACTTCCAATAAAACTAAATATATAAACTAAAAATATACCACCTGTAGCAGCAGCAATACCAAGTTTAAAGTTTTCGGTTACTTGGATCAAACCTGACTTATAAACAAATAGAAGTGATATTAAAATAGAAACAGTTAAAATTATAGCATTTAGCACAATTCCTTCAAAAATTTGACCATACATATATGAAATAGACCCTAATAAGAGTCCTTCTAACATTGCATATAGTGGAACTGTGATTGGTGCCCATGTTTTTTTTAAAATCGTAACTATAGCAACAATAAACCCTCCTAAACCACCAACTATCATAAATGAAAATCCATCTGGAACATAAGCAAAATACCCAGCAAATATTAAAAGCGCAAGAGATATTCCTGTTTTGTCAACTGTACCTTGAATTGTCATTACATCATCTCTCAATAATGGTCCATTTTTTGGCCTTTCTAAGTTTTCAAAAACTTTTGAGGTTAATGTAGGATTTCCAGATCTGAACGTTGAATGTCTTCTCATTTATTTATTTTTTTTCAAATTTAAAAAATGTTTTTTTAATTTAATTATAACTTTATAAATAAACACTCTACAAAACAATATAATTATGAATTACAGCTCAATAGACATTAGTAATAAGTATAAGTTATTTAGTGATCAATGGCAGCCAAAAGTAATTGCCGAAATGAATGATTATCAGTTTAAAATTGCAAAAATTGAGGGTGAATTTATATGGCATGTTCACCAAGACACAGACGAGACTTTTATAGTCATTAAGGGTGAAATAAAGATTGAATTTAAAGACGGTTGGGTTAAGGTAAAAGAAGGAGAAATGTTTGTTGTTCCTGCAGGAATTGAACACAGACCAAGTTCTGAAAATGAATCTCAAATTATGTTAATAGAACCTAAAGGTGTAGTTAACACTGGAGAGCATCAATCAAGTGATTTAACTGCTAAAAATGATGTTTGGGTTTAATTGCTTTGTAAAATTAATTTTTTAGACAAATAATTAAATCTAATGTAAAGTAAAATTGAAGCTACGAATAGCCCTGTAAATAAACCAATCCATATTCCCACACTTTCAAGTGAAGTATAAAGACCTAAATAGTATGAAACAGGGAAGCCAACAATCCAATATGAAATAAACGTGATAAAGGCAGGGATTTTAACATCTTGTAAGCCTCTTAGTGCACCTAAAATGGCAACTTGTAATCCATCAAATATTTGAAAAAATGCAGCAACTAATAATAATTTGGAAGCTATAAGTACAACTTCTTTATTGTCGTTTATATTGACTAGGGTATCCCCATCAATGTACAAAGTAGGAAGCCAATCTCTAAAAATTAAGAAAAAGGAAGCGAAAATAATTTCAATAATAAATGTTAAAAAGAAAATTGAAAAAGCAATTCTTCTTAAAGAAATAAAGTCGTTTAATCCTTTCTGATTACCAACTCTGACCATTGCAGCAACAGATAAACCTATGCCCACCATAAAGGTCATGCTTGACAAATTAAGAGCAATTTGATTTGCTGCTTGTGGATTTTTACCTAAAACTCCACTGAGCCATATTGCTGCAGTAAAAATACCTACTTCAAAAAACATCTGTAGTGCGGATGGAAACCCTAGATTGAAAAGCTTAGCACTTATTTTTTGTTCAATCTTTTTAAAATTAAAGTTTGTTATGTAAGGCCTGAATTTATCTTTACTTTTAAAAATCATCCATAAAAAATAAACCATAATAATTCTTGAAAATAAAGTGCCTATTGCAGCTCCTACTATACCCAGCTTTGGAAATCCAAATGAACCAAAAATTAATAAATAATTGAGAATGATATTTATAACATTAGCTAAAATGGTTGCATACATTGGATATTTAGTATTGGAAAGGCCATCAGAAAATTGTTTTAGAGCTTGAAAAATAATTAATGGAATTAGTGAAAGCGCTACGTAATTTAAATATGGAATTGCAAGTTCAACCACTTCTTTTGGTTGGTCCATGTAATACATTAAAGGTTTTAATAATAATATTATTAAAAAAAGGAGCACACTTAACAAAGCACATAACATAAGGCCATGCTTAAAAGCATTTTTTCCTTGTGAAATATTGTTTGCAGAATCTGCTTCAGCCACTAAAGGTGTAATAGCGGTTGAAAAACCTATACCTAGCGACATGGCTATAAAGACAAAGCTATTTCCAAGAGAGACTGCAGCTAGTTCTGCAGTTCCTAATTGTCCAACCATTACATTATCAGCAAATGCTACAAATGTATGACCAAGCATTCCTAGCATCACTGGAAATGATAACTTTAGATTATATCGGAATTCTTTTGTGTATTGGGCAATCAAATTTTGAAATTTTCACAAATGTAAGTCAGTTTTAATTACTATTTTAATAAAAAATTTTTTTAATGAGTTCTGGCTTTTCAAGAGTTATTCAAGGTTGTATGAATTGGGGAAAATGGGGTAATTCATTATCGACCAGCGAAATGGAGAAATTAATTCATTTTAATTTGGAAAGTGGTATCAGTTCGTTTGATCATGCAGACATTTATGGAGATTATACAACAGAATCTGATTTTGGTAAGGCATTTAAAAATTCTACTGTAAAAAGAGAAGACATTCAATTAATATCAAAATGCGGCATACAGTATGTTGGGAAATCAAGACCAAATAATACAGTGAAGCATTATCAATACGATTCAAGTTATATAATTTACAGTGCTGAGAAATCCATAAAAGATTTGAATGCTGAATATTTGGATCTTTTTTTACTTCACAGACCAAGTCCGTTGATGCATCCTGATGAAATCAGAAAAGGAATTGAAAAATTACTATATGAGGGTAAAATTAAATCTTTTGGTGTTTCAAATTTTAGTAATGGTCAAACTGATTTGATTTCTTCAAGTTCAAAAGTAAGTGCAAATCAAATTCAATTTTCTCTTTCACACAATACTCCCCTTTTTGACTCAACTTTAGATTATATGATGATTAACAACATAACTCCTATGTGTTGGAGTCCTCTGGGTTCATTTTTTAAAAATCAGAATGATAATAAAAAAGTTCATGATTTACTAAGTGATCTATCCAAAAAATATAACGCATCTAAAGATCAATTATTACTTGCATGGATTCTAAAACATCCATCCTGCATTCATCCTGTTATAGGAACAACAAAAACAAAGCGAATAAATGCAGCATCTACTTCCACTCAAATCAAATTATCCAAAATTGATTGGATTAGGATGTTAGAAACGTATTTAGGGCATAAATTGCCATAATTGAAAACTTAAAAAATCAATTTTTAGCTCTTTTTTAACTGTTTTTGATCAATTTTTAGTAATTTTTGATCAATTTTGGTTATTTTTTAAAGATTTTAGAATTATTAAATTTTTAAAAAACTAACAATTCAAAATTAATTGAAATTTAAATTTAAAAAAATACGTTTTTTTGTAATTTTCACTGATTTTTAATCAATTTTGGATGATTTTACATCAATTTTGGTTATTTTTTAATGATTTTTGTCATTTTTTGAAAAAAATTTTCTCTTCAATTGATTTCCAAAGTAAAAGTGAAGCAATAGTATTAAATGGAGTCCATATTTTAATAAATGAATCTAATTTTTTATTTGATAGATCTTTTAGGCTATAATTTGTTTTTATACTATTTAATAATGCTAAATCACCTTTGGAAAATACATCTGTTTTAAAAAGAATAAAAATTAAAAACATTTCTGCTGTCCACGTCCCTATTCCTTTTATTTGTGTCAGTTCTTTAATAACCCCCTTTTCATCTAAAGTTTTAAAATCGACATTATTTTTAATAAAGTAGGAATAGGTGTTTTTAATATAATTCACTTTTCTATGAGAAATTCCAACGCTCTGCATCTCCAAATTATCAATATCGGTAATTTGTTTACTGGTTTTATTTAAAATTAATTTTAAAAATCTTCCCTTTATTGTTATTGCTGCTTTAAAACTAACCTGTTGCTCTATAATCAATAATGATATTGCTTTTGCAAAATCTTTATCATATCTATCTGTTAAGGTTATTTGATTTCCAAGCTTCTTAATTAAAAAAGACATTACCTTGTCTTTTTTCAGATGATCAAATGCTTTAGAAAAATTCAAATTGAAAATCTATTTTTTATCGTGAGCGTCATAAAGATATAATGGAAAAGCAAGTGAGAACCCAACTATAAAAAGGGATACTATATATTTAAGAATTTTTAAATTATTTTTTTTTGATTGATAAATTAGAAAAATCAAGAAAGCAGTTGCTGCAACTGTCAGATCCATGGCAATCATTGAAACTGGATGAGAACCAAAAAAAATGTCGTTCCAAAACCCTTCCATTGACCAATTATTATTTGAAAGAAAATTTATCAAATGATAATAGGGTAAAACAATCCCGAGAATACACAATAAAAAATATAATTTTTTCATTTCTTTTTCTTTTTAGCAAGAATTTCTTTTATCTGTTTCTTAATTTTATTAATCCTCATTTTTCTGAATTCTACTTTTGAGGTATTTCCACTCATTTCAGTCCTTGATATTCTTTTTTTTAGTTGATTGATTTTGTGCCCTAATTTCGATATGTCATCTTTTTTTAATTTTCCCATTTTTGTAAAAAATTAAACGTTATTACCTAAAGTTAGTAAATCAATTGCATACAATAAAGAATTACTATATTTATTAAGACAACTACTTAAATATGGGGTTTATAAAAAAAGAATATTCTGACGGGTTCTTTAATGTTGGAAAGAAATATGGATTTCTTCCTCAGCAAAAACCACTTGAAACCTTACCTAAAACATATTTAAAGCTTCAGGAAATTTTAGACAAGATGCCTGTGAAAATTAATGATAAGTCAGGTTACTTAGATCATCCAGGTCAAATTCATAAAGAGGTTAATAATCTTCCCAATTATTATGAACAAGTTTGTATTGAATCAGATGTAATGATTATACAAGCTTTATATAGAGGGTATTGTTTTTTAGCATCTGCCTATACCTTAGAACCCTCATTTCAACATTTTAGAAAAACAGGAAATTATGGAAAAGCGACAAGCTTTTTGCCTAAGCAAATTGCTCAGCCATTTGTAGAAGTATCTAATAAACTTGATGTATACCCTTGGCTAGATTATCACTACGCATATTCATTAGGAAATTTTAAAAAAATTGATCAAAAAGGAGATCATAAATGGTCAAATTTGGATATGTGCGTTCGTTTTTCTGGTCAACCTGATGAAGTTGGATTTATTATGTTACATGTAGATATTAACCAACATTCTCCTAGTCTTGTAGGTTCAGTTATTGATTTATTACATGCTTTAAATAATAACGATGCTAATGTTGCTATAAAATCACTTAAAGAAAATCATGATACCATGAAGCTAATGAATAGCAGAAGACGAGAAATGTGGAAAGCATCTAGATGGAATCATTACAATGATTTTAGAGTTTTTATTATGGGTGTAAAAGGTAATGAAGAATTATTTGGAGATGGAGTTATTTATGATGGAGTGTGGGATGAGCCAAAACAGTTTAGAGGCCAAACAGGGGCTCAAGACGATATAATTCCCATGGAAGATATTTTTAGCGGTGTAATTAAACATTACCCAAAAAATGAGTTAACAAAATATTTATTAGACTTAAGAAGTTATAGACCAAAATGTATTCAAAAGTTTTTTAAAGATTTAGAAGAAACAGTCTTAAGCTTAAGTAATGATGGTATTTCCTCGATTTTGTTTGAACAAAAGAATTTTAATGGACTTTGTTATTTATTGGGAATTTTAGAGGAGATATATCATTTTAGAAATGGTCATTGGCAATTCGTTCAAAAATATATTATGGCTAACACTAAGTATGCAAAAGCAACAGGCGGGACACCAATTATAAGTTGGTTACCTAATCAAATGAAAGCAGTAATGAATGAAATGAAAAACGTTATTAAATTAATTGGAAATAATAAACTTCATGATACTTCTGCTGAACTTTATATTGAAATTAAAAATAATATAGACAGAAAGGTAGATTTACTTAATCACCAACTTGAATTAATTAACAAGAAATCTTTTTCAGCAGAAAAAGTATTTGATCTTAATGAAAAATATAACCTGTCAGATAAATCAAATTAATTTTTCTTTTTAAAGAATCCTTCCTTAGTATTTTTTAATACATTATTTGGGTTGAAGTATTGCCCTTGCATAGTTATGTAAACTCCATTTTTTAATGATTGAGCAAAAGATAAAGCACAGCCTAAATTAAAAAAACCATCTGATGAACTTCCAAATGCGTATGGAATCATTGCCCCAGTAAGTATTATTGTTTTTCCAAAAATATCTGCTTTTTGAATTTTTTTAGCGCTTTCAACTATTCTGTCTGTTCCGTGTGTAATTACTACTTTATTTGATTCACATTCAATACAATTAGTAATTATATTATCGATATGAGATTGATTCATTTCTAAACTGTCGATCATCATAAGAGTTTTAACATTTATATCTAAATGACAACGACTTCTTTTGAGCATTTCAGGAATATGTGTTTTTTCAAAATATAAGTCACCATTTATATAGTCATAACTTTTATCAAAAGTTCCTCCAGTAATAAAAATTTGAATTGAATTGTTTGTTCTCATTTAATTTCTTGTGCTAGTAAAATGTATATTGGGAAATGATCACTATATCCGCCTAAAAATTTTCCCCCAGCAAAACTTTTGAATGGATAGCCTTCGTATTTACCTTCAGAATTAATTAAATATTTTTTATTAAAAACTCCAGCTTTTAAAAAAAATATCCCAGAGTCATCTAATAGTTGGTTAGAAATCATTATTTGATCAATCATGTCCCATTTTCCACGATATCTATAAGTTCCATAACCTTTTTTAAATAATTCTTCAGTTGGATTGTATAGTTGATTTTGTTTTGTTCTAGATTTATTAGAGTTTGTTAATAATGTTGGTTTAACACTTTTATCTGTTGGGTTATCGTTAAAATCACCCATATTTATAATTTTTGCATTTGGATTAGTTGATAATATTGAGTCAATTATTTTTCTATTAAGAATACCAGCCTTAATTCTTCCTGGTTCACTTCTCATCATACCCCCAGCTCTACTTGGCCAATGATTAACTATAAAATGAATCATTTCATTATCTAAAAATCCCGAAACTAATAGGTGATCTCTTGTATAATCAGTATCGCCATTTTCTCTTGTTAGATACAAGGGATAAGCTTTAGCAAAAGTGGGTCTAAATTTGGATCGTTTAAAAAGAAGAGCCACATCAACTCCTCGTTCATCAGGTGAATCAAAATGCGCTATTGAATAACCTTGGTTAATCAATTCTTTATTTTTTAATAAGTCAATAAGGACATTTTTATTTTCGATTTCACAGAGACCTATAATGGATGGAGAAGTGCCAACAATATCTTTTCCAATTTCTGAAATAACTTTGGCAATGTTCTGAGATTTCATTTTATAAATTTCATCAGTCCATTTATCTTTCCCGTTTGGTGTTCTATCATCATCATTAGTTTTGGGATCATCAATAGTATCAAATAAATTTTCAACATTGTAAAATGCTACTGTATTAACACTGTATTTTTTTGATGGATCTAATTGAGACCAACATGTAAATGATGTAAGGAAGATTAAAAAAGTGAGAGTTCTGTACATAAAATTAAATTACAAATATTTTTTAATAATTAATTAAAGCATTGTTTATTAAACATACTGTATTGAATGTTTAAATAATTTTTTATATTTTTAAGCAAATCAATACTAAAAATTAAAAATATTATGAAAAAAATTAATTTAATGATTGCTTTACTATTATCTGCAATTTCTTATTCACAGGTTATTAATTACACATCCATTAGGCTCGAGGATGGTCAAGATGCTGATTACATTAAATATGAAGAATTTTGGTCAAAAATTCACGAGCAAGCCATTGAAGATGGTTTAGAAAATGGTTGGATGGTATGGGAAGTTGTCCCTATTGAAGGTGATGAAAATGCTGCCAATCAACCTGATTTTTTAGTTATGCAAATATTTCAAGATTCCGTTCAATTAAATAAAGAATTGGATTATTATAAATTAGGTAGAAGCGTTTACAATAAATTATCAAAGAAAAAGTTTGACAAAATATGGGAAGGGGGTCCATTTGGGACTAGAAATTTTTATCAACTAGAAAGGTTAGATAATACAAGATGGATTTTTGGAGAAGTTGAAATAGGAACAGTAGCAACATTAAATGCATTTAAACAATTAGAAGATACTTATGAGCAGTATGAAATGGAGTTCTATAAAAAATGGCATAATAAAGGCATTTTAAACGGAGCAAGAAAGTGGTGGGAGCTGAATAAAATATTATCGAGTAGTGAGAATGGAAATAAGGAAATAACTCATGTAACACTTGATATTATGGGTAGAGAAATACCGGAAGAAGAAGCTCAAGAAGCTTGGGGAAATCCAACATTTACAGATAAAATGATGTGGAATAATGGATCCAAAACTAGAGAAATGATCAATCAAGTTAACCTAAAACTAGTAATGTATAGATTTAAATAGTTTAACTAACCAAGTTATTTTAATTCAAAAAGCCTGCTTAAAAACTAAGCAGGCTTTTTAATTTTTGGTTAATAATCTATGATTATTTTCCTTTTACGAATGGTAATCCAGTTTTTGGACTCTCAACAACTTGTTTTCCAGCTGGTAAGTCACAAGCCTCAGCTCTTTCGTCTTTAGCGAAGTAATAAATAGTTTGGTTTCTACCACCTTTTAATTCTACATCTTTTGAATGTAAAAAGTAAGTTTTTCCTTTACTGTTTGTGTGTTTGTATCCCATTGTATTGGTTTTTAGTTAAACATTAATTTATACTAATCTATAAAAAATTATTCTTATCTGAAGAAATTTTTTCTTCTCTGGAAAAAAATATTGTTAATTACTTTTTTTTTTAAAAGTTTGAAAATTTCTTTATAAATATTTTTTCAAGAGTATGTTTTTTTATTAATTTGATAAATTACTGTAAATCAATGTTTTATATTGAATTTAATAAAATATTTTTTTTGGTATAAGTTTTCTTTTTTACAGATATGCAACAGGGATGAAAATTTTGTGTTTTTTAAAATTGTTGACAACTATTATATTTATAATCAGTAAAATCGTACTTTTTAATCGGTTTAATTAATATGTTACATAAAAAAATACTGTTTTTTTCCTTTTTGTTTATCTCTTTTAATTTGTTATCTCAAACTATTTCAAACCAAGAAATTAAAAATCTGGCATTCTATATTATTAAGGAATCTAAAAATTCTGTATTTATTACTATAGATTCTCTTGGAAAACCAACCAGTAGAATAATGGATCATCATATTATAAATAAGAATTTTGATATTTATCTAGTTACAAATCCTTTTTCTAGAAAAGTTACTCATCTAAGGCTTAATTCATCCATTTCTATAAACTTTCAATCTCCAGATGGACAAAATTATGTTTCTATTAATGGAAAAGGAATTTTAATTGATGATATTAATTTAAAAATAAAATACTGGAAAAATGATTGGACACCATTCTATAATAATATTGATTCTGATTGTATTCTGATTCAAATTATTCCACAAAATTTAGAATTAGTGAGTTTATCAAACGATATTATTGGAGATCCAAAAACTTGGAAACCCAAAACAATTATTATAAATGATTAACTTTTAATTCAACTCCTTAATTCCATTATAGAATTCTAAAGGTTTTGTTATTATACTAAATAATATTAGTATATAATTTTCCAGTACTGTCAGAAAAGCTTTCTTTTTCAATATCAAGCTTGTGAAGCATACTAAGTAATAAATTCGACATCCTCTCATCTTTCTCTTCAAAAATAGTATAGCTGCCATGGTTTACACCAAGATCTGAGCCACCCGCAAGAATTAAAGGATAATTTCTAGCATTATGAGTTGTACTACACGCACTACCATAAAGTATCAAAGTATTGTCAAGTAAAGAACCATTAATGTCCTTAGTATTTTTCATTTTGTCTAGAAAATATGAAAACTGTTTAGAATACCACCTGTCTAACATTCCCCATTCTTCCCAATGTCCAGTGGTTACATCATGTGAAATTGTGTGGTGTCCTTGTAATCCAAGAGCAATTTTTGAAAAATTATCACCAAAGCCCATTCCATCTTCCCTTGCCATCATATAATTTATAACTCTGGTACAATCAGTTTGAAAACCAAGAACAATTAAATCCATCATTGATCTAACATAATCTTGTGGCGCAGATGTTGGGTCAACATCCAAGTTAATTAAGCTAGCATCAAATTCTTTCATTGGCACGTCTAGCCATTTTTCATTTCTGACTAGCTGCATTTCAACTTCATTTAGTGAGGTCATATATTCATCTAATTTTGATTGATCATAAGAGCCAAGTTTGTTTTTTAAAGTTTTACTGTCCTCTAGAACTAAATCAACAATCTTTTTTCCTTGATTGATACTTTTTTGTCTTTCATTAGTAGAAGTTCCACCTGTGGGAGAAAAATATCTTTCAAAGATATCTCTTAATCTGTGTTCAGAGGGTATTGGTTTTCCTGATGAATTAAAAGACAATGTTGAAGTTCTAGATTTATATCCAACACCTCCATCAGTTGATAAAGAAAGATATGGGAATCTAGTGTATTGACTTAATTCAGCAGCTGCAACTTGATCTACAGAAATTCTGTTTTTGTACAAGCCTCTTAAATCACCACCAGTTAAAAATGAATCGCCGGCCATATGACCCAAAACAGTTCGACTGCTAGGATGACTTAATCCTCCAATGATTGACATATTATTTCTATGTCTTTCTAAATGTGAAAGTGATTTTGTGAGTTTGTAATTTTTTCCTTCGCCTATTGGGAACCAGCTCCAATCCTTGTAATACTTACTTTGTTTCGGAGGGAGGCCAACTCCATTAGGAAAATAAAGAAAACATAATCTTTTAGCAACCTCAGGTTCTGAAAGCTTAGAAAAATTGGTCATTGACATCGCTTCAAAATAAGGAAGCATACATGTTACGCCTAAGCCTTTTAAAAAAGTTCTTCGGTCTAAATGCCAAGATTTTTTACTCATTTTTAAATAGTTTACTAAACCAATTTTCTTTCTTTTTGTAGAACGAAGGACTATAGATAATCTCCTGAATTACAGTCTTAAAACTATAATTATTTCTAGTCACCTTATCTACAATATACTTAATTTCTTTTTCATCAGCAAACCCCACATCTCTTCCAATCGCATAAGAAAAAAGGTTTTTTACAATAGACTTTGTAAAGTCTTCAGTTTTAAATTTTAAAATATAGTCCTTCATGTCTTGAATACCATCTACTTCTTTTCCATCAGGTAATACTGATTTTGAATCAATGGGCTTACCCTTCATAGTAAGCTGATAGCGTCCAGTTGCATCATAATTTTCAAATATTATTCCGTAGGGATCTATTTTCATATGACAATCCATACATGAAACTTTATTTCTGTGTAGAAACAATTGTTCTTTTAAAGTCAACTTTTCAAAACCAGGAGTTTCTGGATCCAGTTCAGGAACATTTGGTGGAGGTGGAGGGGGGTGATCTCCTAATATTTTCTCCTTTAACCATACCGCTCTTTTAATTGCGTGAGGCTGAGTTCCATCAGAGTGTCCTGTTAAAAAAGAACCTTGAGACAACAAGCCTCCTCTATTTTGATTTTTATTTAATTTTACTGGTCTAAATTCATTTCCTTCAACTCCATTTAATCCATAAAACTCAGCTAAATTTTGATTTAGCATAGCAAAATCAGAGTCTATAAAGTTCATTATACTTAAATCATTTATTAATATATGCTTAACAAATTCATAGGTTTCGTTAAACATATCTTCTTTTACAAATCTTGTATAATCTTCATATTCTTGAACGTTTACATCCATATTTTTATGCCTGTCTAATCTTAACCATTCATATGAAAAACCATTAATTAAATTTTCAATTTTAGAACTTTTGATCATACGATCAATTTGTCCGGGTAGGTTTCTGTATAACTTACCCTTTGAAGCCAGTTCTATTAATTTCTCATCAGGTGGAGAATTCCACAAAAAATATGAAAGTTGAGAAGCTAAATAATATTCGTCATCTAATTCTTGGGAATTTAGATTCATTGGTTGATTTAAATAAATAAAATTTGGTGAGCAAAGAATGGCAATCAATACCTCTTTTACACCATCCTCAAAAGAATCAAAATCATTTCTAATATTCTTCCAAAAAGTCACATAACGATCAAGTTCACCATCGTAAAGTGTTCTTCTGAACGCTCTTTCCATAAATCTTTCAATGACTTCATTAGCATACACTTCCTCATTATTTTGATTTTTAGATTTGAAAAATATTTCCGTGTAAGATTTTGGGGGCCATATTGGATAATAAGGAGCTTCAAATTCTAAAGATTTAACTAATAGGGGTGGTCCTTTTAAACTACTTTCTTTAACTAAATGATTATTCCATAGTCCAAAAGTAACAATATTAGCCAGCTCTCCACTTACATCATTACTAGCCATTGGAATAGGGAGGTTTTCTAACATTCCTGTAAATTCAAAAATCTGTGAATCTCCCATGGGATTTTTAACCTCGATTGGTTTTGACAATGCTTTATAATCCATTCCATCATCAGTTCTTGATCCAGCAAATGCTAATATTGAGGGGTTTGATCTTTCATATTGAGAATTGTTCTTCAGGGATTCCTCGAGTAAGGTTTTAGGTAATGGATCATCTATAGATATTGGAGTAAAAATCAATTTACTGAAGCCAACAAAAAACTTTCCTCCAATATATCCTTTATGTTTACCTTTTGACAGATATGCTAAAGTTATTGGGGAAATAATTTCATCTAGTTTTTCGTTTTGAGTTATATTTAATCTTTTACTGATTACTCCTTCTTCTTTTCGACCTAAGAATCTAATGTGGTACGATGGCATTACATCATTTGAAACATAGGGATGGACTAAATCAATTTTATATAACCCATCTCGTGGTACATTATATGTAAATTCAATTTCAGAAAATGTTGCAAATTCTTTAGGAATTAGATTTTTTTTATCAAGCTTAAAGCTGTTGTTAATTTTTAAATCTTTAGCATAAACTGAAAAAGATTTTTCAAAGTCTAAAGCTGGTTCTTTTTCTCTTAAATCAATAAGCCTTTCAATAGATAACGAATTATATCCTTTTGAGGCTTCAATTCTAAAAGCATACTTTCCTTCTCTTGGAAAATCTTCTTTAATTAATAGTTTTAAATTAGGTGAAGGTCCCTGCCAAGATTTTGGTGTAACTTCTTTGGCAGGCAAAGCAGAGTTTAAAATCATTCCCTCGTCAACAATATAGTATCTATTACTAGCTGATCCTCTCATCCCTATACCTATTTTATTTTTTAATGATTTGATAGAATCAATAATATTGGCAGTTTTCTTTACGGGCTTACCATCACTGTCAAGAATTTTTACTTGAAAATCTTTGTTATTTATAGGAGCTGTCTGATAACCTCCAAATTCTGCACCTAGAACGTCATCTCCTTTGTTTTTCCCAAGAATAACTTTATACCTTCTAGACTTGGGTTTTTTTCCTTTAATCAGTGCTTTGTCTAACGCTTCTCGAGCAAGTTTTTGGTAGTAGTCAATGTGAAGTGAAGAGGTTTGAAGAATATTGCCATTATTCGTAAATCCCATTTTTGATTTACCATCATCAGGTAAGATATCTCCAAAATTTATGTAAACTCCTAGCAAATCATTTAATGAATTAGTGTATTGTGATTTTGTTTGCCTTCTCATCACTAGTTTATTATCAGTTTCTTTAACTTCTGCTGCTGCGTCTAAATTTTCAGTTATCCAATCAACTAAAACTCTTCTATCATCCTCTGAAAGTTGTGGTTCATCACTAGGGGGCATTTCTCCTAGATTAATCTCATTTAACATCATATTCCATTTTTCAGCATCAAAACCGTTAACCATATCCCAATCAATGTTGTCAAACCTCATATCTCCTTTTTGTTTTTCTTGTCCGTGACATTTATAACAGTAATTTTCTATGATTGGTTTAATTTGATTTGTATAATATATTGCGTCCATTGAAAATGAATCAACTTTTCTATCTACAACAAGATAATTTTTGTCATGATCAATATTTAAAACCTTTTTCATGCTTATAGGCATATACTTAGTTAAATAATCTTTTCCGTGTGTAAGCTGTCCTCCGAAATGCCCTGCAACTAAAAGGAAAATCACATTAGTGTAAAGCAATACTTTGTAGGTTTTTTTTGATTTTAATTTAAAATAAAGTAACCAAACACATACTAAAGCTGTCAGCCAACCTAGCCATTTATGAAGGTTTAAGAGCTCATCGTCATAATTTCCGCTTGATGCTAAAATAAACCCTAGAATAGCTGAAGGGATTACTGTTGCAACAGAAAACCATAATAATATTGAACATGCTGAATCTAAATTAAGTTTTGGTCGGTATGAATTAATAATTTCCATCACAAATAAAGCAACTAACCCACCAATAGGTAGGTGCAAAATAATAGGATGAAATCTTCCAATAAAAAAAGCAAAAGTATTGTTTACTGTTCCGTCAAGAGGAATTAACAATAGACCAACAAGTACTAAAGAAAATATCGCTGGGGTTATGATTTGTTTTTTCAATTTAGAAATGGTTAGTTTTACAATTAAATATATATGAAAATTTTAAAATGGTTTTTGTTTGTGTTATGTACCATACTGTGTATTATTAGTTTGGCTGTTGTTTATTTGATGTATAGCAATTTATCATTTATTGATTATCCATATGTTATTTCAGCTTTAGTTAATGGTATTGCAGCGATTCTAGCTTACAATTATAAAGTAAAATAAATTTTAGTAAATAATATTTTGTATTTCTCTCCATGTTACTAATTTGATGTTGTTGTCCTCAATTGCTTTTCTGAACTTTTGACTTGAAATTACATCAAGATCCAAGTTTCTCCATTTAGAACCATAGTTTGGATGATCTACCGTAATATTTTGCATTTCTTTATCATCATATCCAAGATGAACAATAATTTCATTTAAACCAGGACCAAGATTATTTAAGACATTAATGTAATACTCGTCCCATTTGGAAAATTCTAAGTCGGGAAGAGCCATATACATATTATCAACAATTACTACATTTTTAGGTTTAGGAAATGATTTATCAAAATGAACTGCTACTGGTTTGGGAACAAATACCGGTAGTTTATTTTCTTCACCAACCTCTAAATAAGCCTTGAATATTTTTTGATCAAAAAATAGAGCTCCTTCATGACTATCAATGTGCGTAGGTTTTATTCCCAATGATTTGGCCAAATTAATTTGAGCCTGTAATTCTCTTTTTAAATCGATAGGATTTGCGTTCCAGGTGAATTTCTTTTTATTTTCAAATAAATGTCCTTTTTTGTCAATTAATGAAGGAATGCTTGAAGAATTAGAGACACCGTCCCATTTATAGTCTCTCCATTCGCTAGTTACAGTTAAATGTAGCCCTAAATCTATCTCAGGATTTTTAATTGCAAATTCTCCTACATCCAAAATATAATCACAAGTCATCATAACGCTTCCGGAATTGACCAATCCTTTTTTTAGAGCTTCAAAACTAGCATCATTAACAGACTCGGATAAACCAATATCATCTGCGTGAATAATCAATAATTTGTCACTTTCTAAATAGCCTAGTTTTTCTGCAAGGCCCTCATATTGCTTATAATCTGAAACTCCTGTAATAAATTTGTAAGCAACTTTAAGATTATAAATAGGAATTTCATTTATTTCAAAATAAACAAAAACGGAAAAAACCAAACCTAAAAATACTATAAAGGTCCATTTCAAAAATTTAATAATAAATTTAAATATTTTCAAAATTTTTATTTATTAGTTCCAGGAAGATCTACTGGTTTAATTTGTTCCCAATTAAATTCAGATTTGATCTCTTTTGGATAGATTTCATTTAAATTGTCAGCATCATATAATCTTCCATCTTTCATCACCATTTCAACAGTGTTTGTATTTCTTATATTATCAAGAGGATTATTTCCTAATATCACCAAGTCTGCTAATTTCCCCTTTTCAATACTCCCCAAATCATTTTCAAGACCTATAGCTTCAGCTCCAATGATAGTTGCTACTCTAAGTGCATCGTGTAAATCTAGTCCTCCTGCCTGCATGCTCCAGAGTTCCCAATGATAACCCAAACCTTGAAGTTGCCCATGAGATCCAACCCCAACAATTCCGCCGTTTTCTACCAAGTCTTTAATAAATTTTCCCTGCTCTTCAAAAACATATTCATCTTTATGAAACCATCCATCATTTCTTCTTCTAGATTTAGCATCTAGGTGAGCTTTAGGAGTAAAATAATTTAATTTTTTATCACCTTGGACATCCTCAGTCGCATAAAAATAGTTTTCAGCCCAAGGACCTCCATATGAAACTAAAAGTGTGGGTGTATATGCCATTTTAGATTTCGCCATTACTTCTATTAAATCTTTATAAACAGGGTATATTGGAATATTGTGCTCCTGCCCCGGATACCCGTCAAGCATTTGATTAATATTTAATTTAAGATGTAAGGCCCCTTCAGTAGTTGGCATTAATTTTTGTTCTTTAGATGCCATTAAAATCCACTGTCTATGCAATCTGTTTCCAGTTCTGTACATTTTAATGGTTTTAGTATTGTAATATTTAGAATATTGTTTTAAAACATCTTTAGTTTGTTCTAAACTTTTCAAATTATAACCCCAATATCCAACCCCAGGTCCTGTTGAATAGATTCTAGGCCCGTGCATTAGACCAGCATCTACCATGTCTGCATAGGATAAAATATCAGTTGTTCCAGTTTGAGGATCTCGAACTGTAGTAACACCATATGCTAGGTTTGCAGCAAAGGACCATGTTTCAGCTTTATGAACATTTCTTGAGACTCTAACGTGTGCATGAGTATCAACAAACCCAGGAACAATTGTTTTTCCAGAAACATCAATTTCTTTTATACTTCCATCATTTATTATTTGACCAGATTTTCCAACTTCACTAATTCTATTATCAATAATTAGTACATCACCCTTTTCTATAATTTCTCTTCCATTCATAGTAATAATTCTTGCATTTTTAAGAATTAGAGATCCTTTTACAGAATTTTTAGTTATGTATGTTTTTATTTCAATTTCTGAAGCATTATATTGATCGTTCTCGTCTTTTTTATCCTTTTTGTTTTTTTCTTGATTTTTTTCAGTTTTAATTCTTTCTTCGTTAGCTTTTGCAATAGGAATATTGTAATTGAAAAATGATTTACCCAAAGAAAAATATACATTATCACCATTTGCACCCCAAGAAGCAAATTCACCACCAAATTTTGTTAATTTTCTTGCTGGGAAACTCGAGCTTTTAGGGTTTGAAACATTTATGGATAAATCTTTTAAACCGGAATAAGGAATTGTAACAATATAGACATCATTATTAATTACAGCCAATGCCTCTTCTTTAACAGGTGATTTTATTATATAGCTAGCAGGTGAGGGAGGAGATTTTCTACCAGGTGTTCCATAAACTGATATACCAGTTATTTTTAAAACATTTTTTTCATCTGTTCCATCCCATCTAATTGAGCTTAGACCGTTTGTTCTGTTGGAAACATAGATTCTGTCAGAACTTTTAACAAAATGAGGGTTTGACCTTCCTTTAGTTTTATCAATAAAATTATTATTACCCCCTTTTGTTGAAACCCACATAAATTTTGAGTCTATACCAAGTGAACCATAATTATCAAAATCATTTTCTGACGCTTTAATAAAAACTATTCTGTTACCTGAATTATTAAATGTAGGAAATGAGTAGACACCATTTTCATTTGTCAATTTTTGAGTTTTTTTATTGTCAATAATTGATTTATAAATAGCTCCTCCTTCTTTTTCATCCCAGCTAACAAATGCTATTTCTTTTCCGTCTGGAGACCATACTGGCATTCCCTCCACAGAGTTAAGATTAGTCAATCTTATAGGTTCACCATGAGGAAGATTTTTAATATAAACTTTATTAAAAGAAGTGTAAGCTAGTTTTGAACCATCTGGAGAAACTTTTGGATTTCTAATTTGATTGGATACAATTTCAGAAACATCTTCAATTGGATAATTAAATTTTAATTGTGGACCCAATTCAATTTCTTCTTCAACAGTAAAAGGGATATTAATTGCATCACCGCCTCTTATAGGGATTTTATTAATTTTTCCACCATATGATGCTATTAAAAATTCACTATCAGGTGTAAAACTCATAACCGGAATTGACCCTAAAGTATTTTGAGATTCGATATCATCCTTTTGTACAGGATATGCTAACCACTTTTCCTTCCCAGTGTTTAAATCCCTTACTATTAGCCCTGTCTTGTCATTCCATCTCGAACCATAAACTAACCAATTTCCATCGTTTGATAAAGTTGGTCGGAATGCCGATCCATATCTGCTAATCATATTTTCAATGGATCCAGTTTCTCTATCGTATCTGGCTATTGACATTTGAGGAAATCTAGCATTATATTGCCACGCATTAGTTTTTCTAGAAAACCATATGTACCTGTCATTTCTGCCAACCGCTACGTCGCTTACTTTTAGGCTAGCAGGTTCTTTAATAAGCTCGACTCCTTTTCCTCCACTAATGTGATTTAAAAAAAGTTTAGAATTTCTACCTCCCTTAGTGCTTATAATATATTCGCCATCATTTGTCCATTCAGCAGTTTCCATAAAATAATCCTTGCCTTTTGTAACCTGAGTTGAATCACCTGAACTTAAATTTATAATCCAAGCGTTTGGACCTCCAGATCTATCAGAAACAATTAATATGTCTTTACCATCAGGTGAAAATTTTGGGTGTGCATCAAAAGCAAGACCTTTTGTTATTCTTTTTGCTTTTCCTCCATTAATTGGGATTATATATATATCACCTAAAAGATCAAAAGCAATTGTCTTTCCATCAGGGCTAACATCAACAGACATCCATGTTCCTTCATCGGTGTTAAGTTTAATAATTCGTTCTGGTTTTAAAGGTAAAAGAGCCTTTTTCTTTTTCAATGAATCTTTTTTTTCAATTTTGTTTTTTTCTTCAGGCTCTTGAGAATTTAAATTGTTTGTGTTAAATATGAATGAAACTATGATTATTATGATGTAATTTTTCATTGACTAAATATTAAGGATCCTTAAGATATAAAATATAAATGATAATTAAACCTTGAATAATAATGCTATATATAATGGCATTAATATTGTTTATATTTGATCGCTTTGAATAAGAACTTTAATGAAAAGTATTTTTAGAAAATTATTTTTTACTGTTAGTGTTTTTTTTACACTTTCCTCAAGTTCTCAAGAAGGCCTTCCTATTTATACTGATTATCTAACGGAAAACTATTATTTACTACACCCATCAATGGCTGGTGTAAATTTAGAGGGTATAAAAATAAGAATGACATCACGAAAGCACTGGCTTGATCAAATCAATGCTCCAAATCTTCAAACTTTAGCCCTTGATGCAAGATTAAATGATAGAAGTGGAGTAGGAATGATATTATTCAAAGATGAGAATGGATATAATTCTCAAACTGGACTATCATTAACGTATGCTCATCACATTAATTTTAACGATGACAGATCAAGAATGAATGAGCCAAATTTATTTAACTATGGTTCAATTAACCAATTATCTTTTGGGATTAGTATTGGTGGTGTACAAAATTCTTTAGATCAACTCACTTTTGATCAATTTAATATTAGTGGTCAACAAGATCCTTTAATAAGTAATATCAATCAAAGTTCTGGTTATTTTAATATGGATGTTGGAGTTTCTTATGTAAATCTAAATTATTTTGCTCACCTGACTTTAAAAAACGTACTTTTTTCTCCATCTAATATTTATGGTGATGAGGTTTATGATTTTTCAAAAAATTATACCAGTTTTATAAAATATGTTGCCTCATTTGGGTATTTATTTTTTACAGAGTCACCTTTTTCTTTTGAACCTTCAATGTTATTTCATGGATCTAAATTAACTAGTGAAAAAGCTCTTGACCTCAATATTAAATCATACTATAATTTAAATTATGGATACATGTGGCTAGGTTTATCTTATAGACAAAGTTTTGATGGAGCAAAGTATCGAGATGGAGAAAAAATAAGTAAACAAACCTATCAGCTTATTACTCCAATATTTGGAGTTTCTTACAAGGATTTCGTTTTCTCTTATAATTATTCTTATCAGCAAGGAAATATAATTATGGGTAACGGTGGGTTTCACCAAATAACACTGGGCTACAATATTGATCTATTTAATTAATTCCCTCTTATAAGGCTAAAGTGTCCTTTAAATTCTCGACCGTCTTCTAGATATGTTCTGAACCAATAATCTGTTGCTGGCATAGGTTTTCCAAGATAAGTTCCATCCCAACCATCAGTTAGTGGATCTAGTTCTTTAATAAGTTTTCCAAATCTGTCAAAGATGTATACGTTACTATTAGCGTTAAAGTCTGATCTAATACCAAGTATTTTCCATGTTTCATTTATTCCATCTCCATTGGGTGTAAAATATTTTCGATAACCAATTACTGAAATATCTATCTGAGCTATTCCACATCCATAATCGTAAGTATAATAACTGTTTTTATCCCTTATGTATAATGTATGAATTCCGGGTTTGACGGATTCAAATTTAGGTTCATCTTGGTAGGGTCCAAACGCATCATCTAATGAAAATTCATAATCTCCAATTCCTAAGTTAAGGGTATCAATTGTTACAGTGTTAGTATCATCATTTTTCAGATCCTCAATAGTAATGTCATCCAAAGAAATTTTTGCAATCTCAGACTCTGTTACTTTGATGCTTTTAGTTCTTGTACATAGAGTTAGTGGGTTTTCAACAGTAACCGTATATATACCTCCTTTATCTACTTTAATTGTTTCATTTGATTCACTAAGTGTTGCACTATCAGTTCCATCCAAGTTAGATCGAGACCAACTGTAATTATAAATAGTTGGATCATTTCCGCTATTCCAATTAGAAGTTCCAATTTCAATTGGATTATCAGGGAGAGGATTGATACAAACTACAGTTTGATCATCAATATCAAAACTTGGCAAAGGGTTTACAACAAAATCAACCCTGACACTCGTTTCACATGCCAAACCTAAGTTAGCGCTAGATGGATTAATAATTTCAGAAATTATATAATAACCGTCCTCAGCAATAATTGTAGAATCAATTGTATTTGTTGGACCAGTAATTAGGTTGTCATTATTATCAAATAAAGAAAAACTAAATTCAAAGTCGTTGTGATCTTGAATTGCAGAACTTGAAGTGTTCAAAGGATCAATAAATAAAGAGTTTTTAAATTCAGTTAAATCTATATCAAATGTAGACTTACCATCATCGTCAGATCCTGATTCTGGATCGTCACATTCCTCAATTTTTATCCCAGAAAACGGAGTTGGAGTTTGAAAGACTTTAAAATCAATAGATCCTGTACTTTCAAAAGGTTGAGATATTCCAGTTGTATTGGTCAATTTGATATCAATTTTTTGATTAGATAAGTTCATTGAATTTGGAAGTGTAGCGCTTGAAATCGTGTCCCCATTTTCATCAACATAACTATACTCAATAGTAAAGGTTGAAGGATCTTGAAATGGAAGAGTTGTTGGATCTGTGGTGTTTCCAAGAATTAGACCTTGTAATGTACTTGTGTCAAAAACAGAGTACATATCCAAAGTAGTTTCATTGTCACATAACAGTTGGTCAGCAACATCATATATTACAGGTCTTTTTTCAACATACAGAGTTGTTACATGCTCAAGCCCAATGCAACTTGATTGAATTATGCTAAGGTTTGTATTTTCAATGTAAACCCAAATTTCTTGTTCCCAGCGGTTATTAATAACATTATAATTGCTTACTAGTTCACCTGTTGCTAAATCTGGAGTTTCTGTTTCATTAGTATAAGCTGAATTAATGTCAATTTTATTATTTCTAAGGGTTGCATCTCTTTGACTACCATAAAATTCAAAATTAATCCCAGGAATATCAAATGCAAGTGGAGCTTGTAACTTTAATTCTGTAATTATGTTGTCAAAAATACTAGAATTAAATTCTTCTTTTCCATCTTGTATTTGACCGGATAAATCCGTATCACTCTCAGATTTAAATAAATCATTTTGATTTGTGGCTATAAAAGTTTGTGCAAAATCGCTAGGAACTTGACTGTAAGAAACCTTTAGTTCAATTTGAGCTGCTCTTGAACAGCCTCCAATATTTTTAGTAAATACTACATCAATAATCTCAGGATCAACGGATGTCGATGTACTTGTATAGTTTTTTGCATCATCAAGACTAATTTCTTCTCCAGCTTCATTAAAATAGGTAAATGTTTCACTATCAAAATATGTAGATAATTTTTCATCGTAGTCTGTTAGATCAAAAAGAGGATTATCACACTGCTCAACTTTCCAAATTGGGTTTAAAATAATAGGAAGAGGATTGACAGTTAGCGTGAATGATGTGTCTGCTCTAAAACATACTGTTGAAGCGTTCGTGTCAGTTACTCTAACAAAAATTTCTTCCGTTTGAACTGTTGGATTAGCAGGATCAAAACTAGTGTCAGGAGTGTTATAATGAGCTGTTGGGTCTGCTAGTCCGTTAGGATATGTTATTGGGTCACTTGCTTCTTCTTGAGTTAGGTGATATGTTACTTTGAAGCCTCCAGTTGCTACTTGTGCAGCACCCAAAATTTCATCATTGAGTAACGTTAAATCGAATTTCGCCGACCCATCAACATCACTCCCAGATTCTGTATCGTCACAAACTTCGTCAACTGTAACATTGTTGGATTCAGGTGTAGGATTAACTATAATATCAAATGTTAATGTAGCGTCGTAGCAGCCAGTTGCAGTATTAAGCAATCTTACATAGATAGTTTGAGGGTCATAAAGGTTTCCATTAGGATCTAAAACATTTGTGTAAGGGCTAACTAAGGCATTATTTCCAGATTTAGCATCATCTGAAGAAAAGTGGTAAGTAACAGTAAGCGGATTTCCGTCTCTATCTACTTGTTCATTTACAATTGTTGAAGTTTGGCCCTCAAGATCAAAGCTATATGAAATACCATCTGTACCTGTAGAGTCTGGATCGTTTGTATCTATTTCATCACATAACTCAATATCATCAACTGGATTGGGGATAGGTAATGGGTTTACTACGTGAGTGTATGAAGTGGAACAAACAACTCCATTAGTAGTTACATCAATATAGTAAGTTGTAGTAACTTCAGGATTTAATGTTAATGTGGATGCATTGATTGGAATATCAATGAAAGTACCTGGATTCGAGGGGTCCTCATAATACCAATTAACGGTTGTAGTACCTCTAAATTCGTATACTGGTCTTGAGGGTGCATTTGGACAATCAGGGTAATCATTTAACAATTTATTTCCTGATAAATTAAAATGACCGTAATCTTCAGTTCCGTCATCTATTCCGTCAGTATCTGGCCCCGTTCCGTTACAGTTCGCATCGAATTCATAGTCATTTGGCTCACCACTTTCCCATAAATTCCACGTCGGATCCAAAGACCTTCCATCTAACCATTTCCATCCTCCATCAAATGTTTGGTTAGGGTTTGCTGCAGGAAATTGTTTTAAACCAAGCCAAAGTGGAACCCCGGCAAGACCTGCTGCTTGAATGGCATTAAAAACTGCTTCATGCTCGTCCAAATCATTGATTTGATACATTGAAGCACCTATACCGTAGGTTGGTAATAAATCTTCAGCATCACTAAAACTTCTTGAAGTTGGATCAACAAAATATGACGATAGTCTTCCTGAATTATCAGTATAATCTGCTAATACTTTGGTTAAAGTTGGATTTGCTAATTCAAAATCAAGAGCAGTTTGAGGAACACCACTTACTGTTATAGTAATTTCATCACCTGGACAGCTCTCGTTAATGCTAGGAGTAATTAGTGGGTCTGGTAATAAAACTTTAGTTTCAGATCTTGATACACTAACACAACCTTCTGAGTCTGTAGCTTGCATGTAATAAGTTGTTCCATCCACAAGGGGTTCGGTAGGGTCCAGTAAAGTTCCAATTGATGAATCATTTGGATCGTAATTATCATAAATTGCAATAGTTAATCCGGTTGGATTATTTGGATCAATTTGTAAATCTGCAACAGTTGGACTATCAGTTAAACAAAATGTTTGAATAGGATCTACAAATGGAGCGTCTGGTGGAGTATTAACCGTAAGTCCAATGTTAGCTCCGAGGTTAGAATTGACAATGCATTTGTATTCATCAGTTTTTAATTGAACCCTGTAATCTCCAACTAAGCTAGTATCAACATCAGTTATTATAAGTTCAAAAGAATTGTAACCAGTTATTTTTGTGTTAGAATCATCCAAATTAATCCACTCAGAACTATTTGTATCAAAAAATTGCCACTGATAATCTATGTTATTTGAAGAATGACTTGCATTTACACTAAATGAAACGGTATCACCAATACATCCTGATGTTGAAGAAGGCTCATCAATTATTTCAACAGCTTTACCAACTTGTTGGAAATAATACAACTCTGTTACAGGATCTTTTAATGGTAAGGTGTCATAATCGTGCTCAGGATCAATTATTCTTCCTCTGTTGTCAACTTGTGAATCATCATATGTGGGAATAATATTACCCAAAACCCCATCAATCAAAATTCCATCATCAAAACCTGCTTCTGTAACATCGTTACACTCATCACCATCACTGTCTATATCTAAATAATCAGGAATAGTATCAGAATTAATAGGATGATCTTTATCACTATTTACGGCATAATCAATTCCGGTAATATTACCTTTAAAAACTGCATCTCCTGTATTATTATCAGCATAATGAGTGAATTGAATACCCTCCAGGTTGTATCCTAAAAATTCAAATTCAGGAATTGAATTCTCATCAGGATTAAATTTAAATCTTATCGTGTTAGAGCTGTATTGTTTTAATCCATTTACCGCTTCAAGTTCTGTGTAATTATCTTCACCTGGTTTATTGATTAGTAAATGATTTTTTGGATCTAAAAGTGTAATATTTTTTGATGTTGGAAAAACAGAAATTTCAAAATATTCTCCGCTTACAGAACTGTGAGTTTCAGGTTGAGCAGTAAATTTTAAGTTTAAACTTTCACTAAATTGATCAAGTTTGTAGGTGATATAAGAAGCTGATAATCTTGAGGAAGATTCTCTTGAGCTAGGTGTTTCTGATCCAATTACTATGTTAGACGGTACCTTGGTTTCAAAATTACCATTTGTTTCTCCTGAAATTGAGTTTGATGTTGCCCCTGAATTAAATCGGATAATATTTCCTCTTAATGTCATGGGAATATTATTTCCATTATTAGTTATGCTATTGGGCAAAACTACTGAGGAATTTAGATTAGTTAAGTCAAAGATTACATCTCCCATTGATTCGATCGAATTTAAAATCCCATCGTTATCAAGATCTAGATCTATATTGTCAATAATCCCATCGTTATCTGTATCATCAGGACAAATACTTACCACAATCTCTGGAGATAAATATTCTTTATTATTACAGGCCAAAATTCCCTTTAAAATATAAACACCTTCTTCTGTTGGGGTAAAATATTTACCTGTCTCACCTGTTTCAATTAAACTACCACCATCTTTTTTCATCCATTTTATCTCATCAAATTGAGTAAAATTACTGGCTTGAAGTTCTATATTTGAGGTTCCATCTTTATTAAGACATGAACCTAGTGTTTTTAATTCAGCATCCAATTCAACAGTTGGAGGAATTGTAAACCCGGAATAAAATCCAGCTGTTGTTGCATAGTTATTTGAATTTACATATGCAACATACAACTCATCATCACCCTCGACGGTAACATTTCCACTAAGATCCTCAACTTTATAAGTAACATAATCACTATTTCCATCAACTAGTCTTGGGCTGGCATTGTATGGAGGTCCAGTAACATCACTACCATTAACAAGTATCGTTGCACCATCTTTAGTAATAAACGAAACAATTGCCTGATCCGTAAATGACCTTCCTGCAACTTCATCGATATACGGAATATTATCAACATCACCCTTTGTGGCACAATTAAGTGGGGGAACAAAATACATGGCTTGATTTGCAGACGGGAAATTTTGATTAATAACTCGACCAGTACCCTGATAAACAAACAGTTTATCGTCAGGATTATTTGTACTTATGTAAAGGTTTCCATCAGCATTGAATTTATCACCAGTAATTATTGAGAAATCACCAGCATTAGCTAAATCTTGATAAAAAACCCCGTTAATATTAATTTGAGTATCATTTTGGTCAGAAATGACTAGAGCAACTTCTATATTATCATTACCTTGACCTTTTAATAAAATATATTCTGAACCTACTAGACTAGCATCAACAATCTGATCCATACCGTAGTCTTGACCATCAGCTAATAAAAAAGTTCCATACGATCCCGTATTAACTGCAATGGGCTTATCGGAGGTGACTAGAGTTCCTGTTAAACTGAATTCTGAACTAGTATTTCCAATAATATAGCTTTGAAATTTATCTATAGTAATTGAATGATCTCCAGTACCATTAGTAGTAGTCCTTGCTGTTGGTAAATCAAAATTAATTGTTGTGTTGTTTTCAGTTGCCATTACACTAACAAAACCTATATGTCCATTTCCTGGATTATTTTTAAACATTCCAGCTCTAAATCTTTGACCTAAGCCAGAAATTCCTTTACTAACAATTGCAGCAGCTTGGTTTGGATTAGAACTGTAAAATCTGTAAGAAACATAAATCTCACTGTCAGCCTCTACAATTAATCCCTTATTTAATGGAATTTCTACTTGACTTGGATTTAAATAAAGCTCAGAGTAATTGGGTTCTGTATTATTGGCAGGGGCACCAGCAATTAGTACTTCATAGGGATTATCATTGTCAACCTGGTTAATTTCAAATGGAGTACCAGATGTTGCAGTAGTTCCGATAACTCCCGCATAACGAACGGTGAAGTTAACAGGCGTTTTACTGGGTGTGGAAATATACAAACTCTGAGCACCAGCTCCTGATCCACCAGTACTTCCTGTAACAGGAGGGATATAATGAGTTTTGCTTAGCTGTGAAAAAAGAGAGGTTCCGCTTAAAAGTAGAAGCAGAAAAATTAAATATATTTTTTTCAATGGAAAGCCAATTTTATAAATACAAATATAAAAGTTATTACCAGAAAGATAATCTGATTTAATATAAACAATTATTAAGCCATAATTCTTATGTTATTGATTTTGTTTTATATAAATTTATGTTCTTTAAGTCTACAACAACAGCAAGAATGAAAAATAAAAATAACAGGAGAGCAGCTCTTTTATACCATGCAAAACCAAAACCTGGTAAAATTGAAGTTAACCCAACTACAAAATACAGTAGTCAGAGAGATTTAGCTTTAGCTTATTCACCTGGTGTAGCTTACCCTTGTTTAGAAATTGAAGAAGATCCAAATAAAGTATATAAATACACTTCAAAAGGAAATTTAGTGGCTGTTATTACAAATGGTACAGCTGTTTTAGGTCTTGGAGATATTGGGCCTGAAGCTTCAAAACCGGTTATGGAAGGTAAAGCATTGTTATTTAAAATTTTTGCAGGCATTGATGTGTTTGACATTGAAATCGATGCTAGTGATCCCGAAAAATTTATTGAAACAGTAAAGAGAATTGCACCAACTTTTGGTGGTATTAATCTTGAAGATATTAAGGCCCCTGAAGCTTTTGAAATTGAAAAAAGATTATCAGATGAGTTAGATATACCTGTTATGCACGATGACCAACATGGAACGGCAATTATTTCAGCTGCTGCACTTTTAAATGCTTTAGAGCTTGCAGAAAAAAAAATAGAGGATGTTAAAGTTGTTGTTTGTGGAGCAGGTGCAGCTGCAATTTCTTGCTCAAGAATGTATAAAGCGTTAGGTCTAAAAAAAAATAACATCATAATGACTGACAGTAAGGGAGTCATTAAAAGTGATAGAAAAAAATTATCAAAAGAAAAAGCTGAGTTTGCAACTAAATTGAAAATTAATACCCTAGCGGAAGCTATGAATGGAGCTGATGTTTTTATTGGTCTATCCAAAGCAGATATGGTAACACCAAAAATGCTTCTTTCGATGTCTGAAAACCCTATTGTTTTTGCAATGGCTAACCCAGACCCGGAAATAAATTATTCTTTAGCTATGAAAACTAGAAAAGACATTATAATGGCTACTGGAAGATCAGATCACCCAAATCAGGTAAATAATGTATTAGGCTTCCCATTTATTTTCAGAGGGGCATTAGATGTAAAGGCTACAAAAATTAATGATGAAATGAAGATGGCTGCCGTCCTTGCACTAGCTGAAATGACTAAAGAAACCGTCCCTGAATTTGTAAATATTGCATACGATAAAACAAAACTAACCTTTGGAAAAAATTATATTATTCCAAAACCATTTGATCCTAGACTCATAACAAAAATACCTCCGATGGTTGCTAAAGCTGCCATGGATTCAGGTGTTGCCAGAGAACCAATAAAAAACTGGATAAAGTATGAAGAGGAACTTCATGGAAGACTTTACAGCGATAAAAAGATGGCAAGAATGCTTTTAAACAGAGCTAAAGCTAATCCAAAAAAAATTGTTTTTGCTGAAGCAGATCATATAGATGTTTTAAAAGCAGCTCAAATAGTCCATGAAGATGGAATAGGCTTTCCTGTTCTACTTGGAAACGTTGAGGTAATAAAAGAATTAAAAAAGGAAATTGAATTTGATGATGAAGTGATCATAATTGACCCAAAGTCAGATGATCAAAAAGAAAGTAGAGAAAAGTATGGAAGGAGCTATTGGTCTAAACGTAAAAGAAAAGGAGCTTCTTTAAAGGATTCAATTGATAAAATGAAGCAAAGAAATTATTTTGCAGGGATGATGTTGAGTTCTGGAGATGTTGAGGCACTAATTTCAGGACACTCTAGAAGCTATCCTGTAACTTTTAAACCAATAATGGAAACTATTGGAAAAGCTAAAGGTATTGAAAACGTAGCAACAACAAACCTTATGATAACAAGTAAAGGTCCATTGTTTTTTTCAGACACATCAATAAATATTGATCCTTCACCAAAAGAACTAGCAACTATTACAAATATGACTGCTGATACTGTAAAAATGTTTGGATTGGAACCTTCAATAGCAATGGTTTCGTATTCAAATTTTGGTTCTAATTCTCATCCGTCAGCTTCAAAAGTTAATAAAGCAGTAAAATATTTGCACAGGTATTTTCCTGAATTAGATGTTGATGGAGAGGTTCAAACTGATTTTGCTTTAAATAAAAAAATGCTAAAAGATAGGTTTAGTTTTTCTAAACTTTCAGGCAAAAAGGTTAACACCTTGATTTTTCCGAATTTAGATTCTGCTAATACCAATTATAAACTTGTAAAAGAACTAGACAATGCACTTTCTATTGGTCCAATCATGATGGGAATGTCCAAGGCTGCACACATAACTCAACTGGGCGCAAGTGTTGATGAAATAGTTAATATGTCTGCTTTAGCGGTTGTTGATGCACAAAAAAAATTAAAATTAGATTTATGATTACTCAAATTAAGGGAAGACTTGTAGAAAAATCTCCAACAGAGCTTGTTATAGATTGTAACGGCATTGGATACTTGGTTAATATTTCTTTAAATACTTTTTCATTACTTTCTGATTCTGAAAGTATTTCACTTTACACTCATCTCCAAGTAAAGGAAGATTCTCACACATTGTTTGGTTTTTTTGATAAAACAGAAAGAAATCTCTTCAGAAAATTAATATCAGTTTCAGGAATTGGTGCTAGCACAGCCAGAACTATGTTATCATCTTTAAATCCTGAAGAAATACAACGTGCAATACTTTCAGAGAATGTGTCAACTATTCAATCTGTTAAAGGAATTGGACTTAAAACCGCTCAAAGAGTTATAATTGAACTTCGAGATAAAATTAGCCTAATAAATGATAATGATGATTTGAATATTGGTTTATCAAACTCCAAAAGAGAAGAAGCTCTATCTGCACTTGAGGTTTTAGGTTATTCAAGAAAACAAACAACTAAAGTTGTAGATAAATTGGTTGGAGAAGTTTCTGAAATTTCTGTTGAGGAGATTATTAAAAGTGCGTTGAATAAATTATAAAAAGTATTGATTAAAGTTGTTTCAAAAAAAAGGATTCTATTTATATCTTTTGCTTTTGTGTTGTTTTTTAACAATGTAATAGGTCAAAAGACTGTCAATTTAGATACAATTGAGAACACTGTTTATTTAGGAAAGTTTAAATTAAAAACTCCTTCATTTTTTAAATCAAAATACACTTACGACCCTGTTTTAAATAAATACATTTACTCAACTAAATTAGGAGATATTGATGTTGGGATGCCCCTAGTTTTAACTCCTGAAGAGTACAGAAAAAGAATTAAAGAAGAAAATATAAAATCTTATTTTTCTGAAAAAATTGATTTGTTAAAAGATGAAGATCCCGAGGATATCTCAAAACTTAAAAATCTTCTTCCAGACTTATATATAAATTCAAATTTTTTTCAAACTATTTTTGGTGGAGATAATATAGAGCTTGTTCCACAAGGATCCATTTCTATGGATATTGGAGCTCGTTATCAAAAAAGCGACAACCCTTCTATTGCCTCAAGAAATCAAAGTAATATAGGTTTAGATTTTAACCAGAATATTAGTCTAAGTATGAATGGAAAAATTGGAGAAAGACTTAGTATTAGTTCTAATTACGATACACAATCAACTTTTGATTTTCAAAACCTATTGAAGTTAGATTATACACCAACTGAGGACGATATTATTCAAAAAATTGAGCTTGGTAATGTTAGTATGCCACTTAGCGGATCTTTAATTTCTGGAGCACAAAGTTTATTTGGTTTTAAAACAGAATTGAAATTTGGTAATACAAATATTACAGCCGTTCTTTCTGAACAAAGATCACAATCTCAAACTGTAGTTTCGAAAGGAAGTGGAAGCACAGAAGAATTCTCTATTTTACCTTTGGAGTATGATGAAAATAGACATTTCTTTTTGGGACAATATTTTAGAGATAAATATGAGCAGACTGTTAAAACGTACCCTTATTTAAATACTCAAATTCAAATTTCTAGGATTGAAGTTTGGGTCACCAATAGGTCTAGTCAAACACAAAATGTAAGAAATGTTATAGCTCTTCAAGATTTGGGAGAATCTAACCCTGACAAAACTAAATTAGACGATCTTTTTACAAATTTTTTCTTAAAGCCAGGTATAAGTGTTTATCCAGATAATTCTGTTAACAAATTAGATCCTGATGAAATAGACAATGGATTACTAACATCCAATATTAGAGATATTTCAAAATCAAGAGACGGTTTTGGTTCTATCTCAAATTTAGTTTCAGAAGGTAACGATTATTCAGTTTTAGAGAATGCTAGAAAACTTGAGAGTAATGAATACAAGTTGAACAATAAATTGGGATACATCTCCTTGACACAACCATTGAATAATGACGAGATATTAGCGGTTGCTTTCCAATATTCAGTTGGAGGACAAGTCTATCAAGTTGGAGAATTTGCTAATGATGGAATTGACGCAACCTCTCTTTCGGGACAAGTGGGTCAACAACAAATATCAAATAACAGTTTAATATTGAAATTATTAAAAAGTAGTGTTACTAATGTCAATCAACCTGTTTGGGATTTGATGATGAAGAATATCTATTCTATAGGATTTCAGGTTACAAAGGATGATTTCAAATTAAATATTTATTACAGTAATCCATCTCCTTTAAACTACATACAAGCCGTTGATCAATCTGCTTGGCCAGATAATATCAATGGTAAAACTTTGTTATCACTTTTCAATTTTGATAATTTAAATATGAACAATGATGTTGAAAATGGTGGTGATGGTTTTTTTGATTTTGTCCCTAACATTACAGTTGATACAAATAATGGATTAGTCATTTTTACATCAATTGAGCCATTTGGAAAATATTTATTTGACAAGTTAAAATCTCCTCAGGGATCAGGAGAAAACTATGAAAATTTAGCGTCTTATAATGCTAATCAAAAGAAATATGTTTATAATGAAATTTATAGTGTTTCAAAAACAGAAGCAGAAAAACAATCTGAAAAAAATAAATTTCAAATCAAAGGATCTTTTAAATCTTCAGGAGATGTCGGAGGGATATCAATTGGTCAATTTAATATTCCTAGAGGTTCAGTCAAAGTTACTGCTGGTGGAAGGCTTCTTCAAGAAGGATTAGACTATACTGTCAATTATCAGGCCGGTAGAGTTCAGATTTTGGATGAATCTCTTAAAAACTCAAGTGTTCCAATCGAAATTTCTACTGAAAGCAATTCATTTTATTCTCAACAAAAGAAAAGATTTAGTGGAATTAATATTGAACACAAGTTTAATGAGAATTTTATAATTGGAGGAACTCTAATGAATCTTAGTGAGAGATCAATAAGTCAAAAAGCCAATTACGGAGTTGAGCCGGTCAACAATACTATGATCGGATTTAATGGTACCTTTTCTTCAAAAGTCCCTTTTTTAACAAGACTGGTTAATAAACTTCCAAATATTAATACTGAAGTAGAGTCTAATGTTTCTTTCACGACAGAATTTGCTTACTTACATTCAGGTACTCCTAAAAACTCTGGGTTTGATAATGTCGCAACGGTTTATGTTGATGATTTTGAAGGGTCTGAGACTAGTATTAATTTAAAAGATACATCGTCATGGAATTTATCAAGCACCCCCTTAAATGTTAAGGGTTCTGACTATGGTATTGATGATTTGCGTTCTGGCTATAACAGAGGAAAATTGGCTTGGTATAATATTGATCCTATTTTTTACACCAGACAAAGACCTAGTGAAATAAATGAGAATGAGATTTCTAAAAATGAAACTAGAAGAATATTTATAGAAGAGATTTTTCCACAACAGGATATCATTGAAGGTCAATCAAGAATTCAAAGCACTTTTGATTTAAGTTATTTTCCAGATGAAAAAGGTCCATATAACAATAACATAAATTCTAACTTTGAAAATGATTTAAAAGATAATTGGGCTGGAATTACCAGAGATCTTACTTCCACTAACTTTGAAAAGTCAAATGTTGAGTTTATTCAGTTTTGGCTTCTAGATACATTTTCAGAAAATGAATCAAATTCAAATGATTTAGGTTCGTTAGTTTTAAATCTTGGGAATATTTCAGAGGACATTCTTAAGGATGGGAAAAAGCAATATGAAAATGGATTACCAGTTGTTAATTCTCAACTAATAGTTAATGAATCTAATTGGGGGAAAACTCCTGCTACTCAATCTTTGGTGTATTCATTTGACTCGGATGCAAATAATAGAGCTCTTCAAGATTTAGGTTACGATGGGTTAAATGATAGCGATGAAAAAACTAAATACACCAATGGCTCTAGTTTAGATCCCGCTGGTGATAATTATGAGTATTATATAGACGCTAGCGGAGGAATTGTAAATAGGTATAAGAATTACAATGGTACACAAGGAAATTCCCCCATCGAGGTTGGGAATACTGGCAGAGGTTCAACTACCATTCCAGACCATGAAGATGTAAATGGAGATAATACAATGAATACTATAGATAGTTATTTTGAATATAGTGTACCAATTACTAAAAACATGAATGTAGGAAATCATCCTTTTATTAGTGATGTTAGAAATGATGTTAAAGTTGATCTTCCAAATGGAAACACAATTACAACAAGATGGATTCAGTTTAAAATTCCAGTATCAAGTCAATTTTATAGAAGCAACAAGTATAGCTCTTTCTTCAAATCAATTAATGGAATAGATAACTTGAGGTCAATTAGGTTTATGAGAATGTATCTGCAAGGCTTTACTAGTCCAATAACTTTTCGATTTGGAACTCTGGATTTAGTTAGAAGTGAATGGAAAAGATATACTAAGAATTTAAATTCTAATAATATTAGTTATCCAAACACTTCGTTAGAGATAGGATCAGTTAATATTCTTGAAAATGAAAATAGAGTTCCGGTCAATTATGTGCTTCCACCTGGGGTTCAAAGAGAAGAAATTAATTCGAACAGCACAATCATTAGACAAAACGAACAATCACTTTCTTTAAAAGTTTATGATCTTCAGCCTTCAGATTCTAAAGGAGTCTATAAAATGATAGACTATGATATGAGACAATATAAATCTCTAAAAATGTTTATCCATGCAGAATCTCTAGAGGGAAGTAATAAACTTCCGGGTGAGGGAGCTGAGGATGAGCTTGATAAAAGATTAGTTGGATTTTTGAGACTTGGTTCAGATTTAACAGAAAACTATTATCAAATTGAAATTCCTCTAAAACCAACATCTTATAATAATGGAAGTTCAAACAGGTTTAGTGCTGACCAGGTTTGGAATCCAGATTCAAATTCAATTGATTTCTCTCTTGAGAAATTAACAAAAATAAAAGCAATTGCAATGAATCAGGCTGATTTTTCTAAGCCTATTTATTTCAATGAAAATTTAGATATCATTAACGAATTTTCATCTATTTCAGAACTTCCGGGAGAAAAAAAATACAAGTTTGCTATTAAAGGAAATCCGACAATTGGATCAATTAAAAATATAATGATAGGTGTAAAAAATCCATCTCAAAATTTAGGGGATATTTTAAGTGCAGAAGTTTGGTTTAATGAACTTAGATTATCAGATATTGATGGAAAAGCGGGTTGGTCAGCTTTAGCGTCTTTGGATGCAAATTTGGCAGATTTTGCTAATATCTCTGTCTCAGGTAAAATGTCTACAATAGGATTTGGATCCATAGATAAGTCACCAAATCAAAGAAGCAGAGAAGATTTGAAACAATACGGTCTAATGAGTAGTTTAAATTTAGGTCAAGTTCTTCCTGAAAAATGGAAAATACAAATACCAGTTTCATACAGTATTTCTGAAGAATTTTCAACACCAGAATATGATCCTTTTTATCAAGACATTAAATTAGAAGATCGTTTAAGTTCGGCTACACGAGATAGCCAAAGGGATTCAATAAAAAATCAAGCTATCAGCTATAGAAAAATAAGTAGCATTAATGTTTTAGGGCTAAAAAAAAATAGATCAGAAGAACAAAAAGAAAGAGTTTATGATATAGAAAATTTTGATTTTTCTTACAGCTATAATCAAGAGCTTCAACACGATTACGAAGTAGAAAATTACACAAAAAAAACTGCTAGAGTAAGTTCCCAGTACAGTTATAATTTTAATTCTTTTGTTATTTCTCCGTTTAATAAAATTAAGTTTTTAGAAAACAACAAATATTTTGAGTGGTTAAAGGAGTTTAACATAAACCCATTACTATCAAGTATTAGTTTTGATGCTAATATTAATAGAACATTTAATAGTCAAAGGTTTAGAGATATTTACATTGAGGGCGCTGATTTATCCAATCAAATTAAACTTCCAGAAATCCAACAAAGAAATTTTTTATTTGACTGGAATCTCAGTCTAAGTCAAAACTTAACAAATTCATTGAGACTAGATTTTTCTGCCTCAAATAATAGTATTGTAAAAAATTATTTTGAAACTGATATTTTAGGTGAAAAAGTGGTAAATAAAGCGCTAGATATTTGGGATGGTTTTTGGAATACTGGCGAAGCAATTTCACACAATCAATCTTTTCAATTGAGTTACGAATTGCCATTTAAGTTATTCCCTATTATTAACTTTATTTCAAGTAGCTATAATTATACAGGAGATTTTAATTGGGAGAGAGGTTCAGATGCAATGGCACTTGTTGAAGATGAAATTGGAAATGTTTTGGGCAGGGTTAATACAGTTCAAAACTCAAACAGCCAATCCTTTACAGTCTCTTTTAATATGTCAAAACTTTATAGAAATTTAAATCTTCAGAAAAATAAAAAACCAAAAACCTCTGGTGAAAGATTTAAGAATTCACTTGTTGGATTTATTACGGGACTATCAAGATTCAAATTTAATTACTCTGAAAATAACGGAAAAGTCCTACCTGGTTATTTAGAAACATTAGGTTTTTTAGGAACCTCAAAACCGTCTCTGGGTTTTGTTTTTGGGAGTCAATCAGATATTAGATATCAAGCTGCCAAAAATGGATGGCTTACTAGTTTTCCAAGTTTTAATGAGCAGTATACTCAAGTTCACAATACTAAATTTGATGTTTCTGCGGAAATTAGCTGGATTGATGATTTAAAAATTTCTCTCAAAGCAAATAGAAATTATTCAGAAAATTATTCAGAAAATTTTATTGTTGTTGACAATGAGTACAATCCCCTTTCTCCAAATTCTTTTGGAAATTTTGAGATTTCCACAGTATTAATCAAAACTTCTTTTTCAAAAAGTGACGAGAATTACTCCGAAACCTTTAAGAATTTTCAGGACAATAGATTGATAATTGCACAAAGACTTGCAGCTTTAAATGGAGATTCCTCTGGAACTGTTGATGAATTTGGCTATCCTATTGGATTTGGAAAAAATAATCAGGCTGTTTTAATTCCAGCATTTCTTTCTGCCTATTCAGGTAAAAATGCTGAAAATATTTCGTTAAATGCCATTACTGATAACCCTTTACCAAATTGGTCTGTTAATTATAGTGGATTAATCAATATTGATTTTTTCAAGGAAAGATTTAAAAAGTTTAGTTTAGGACATGCCTACAGGTCTAGTTATACTTTAAATAATTTTAAATCTAACTTAGAGTATAATCCATCCAACACTCAGTTGACGGACGATTCAGGGAATTATATAAATGAATTTTTATATACAAATATCAATTTGGTTGAGCAATTTAACCCTTTACTTAAAATTGATATGGAATTAAATAATTCATTACAAATAGTAATGTCTTTAAAAAAAGACAGAGCTCTGTCTTTAAGTTTGGATAATAATCTTTTAACAGAATCTAACGGAACAGATTATTCAATTGGGTTGGGTTACAGAATAAAAGATTTAAAATTTACAAATAGAGTTGGAGGAAAGCGTCGGGTTTCAAAAGGAGATCTTAATATCAAAACTGATTTAAATTTCAGAGACAATATAACCATCATAAGAAATTTAAATATTGAAGACAATAAAGTTACTGCTGGTCAAAAAATGTGGTCATTAAAAACGTCTGCTGATTACAATTTAAGTAAAAGTTTTAACGCGATATTCTTTTATGATCACTTGTTTTCAAAGTTTGCAATTTCAACAGCTTTTCCGATGACAACAATAAGAGCAGGAATGACATTGAGATATAATTTTGGAGAATAATTTTTAAAGTAATAATGTTTTCAATTACATTTGTTTTCAAATAAAATTAAAATGGAGATTAAGTCAGAATTAAAGTATACTAAAGATCACGAATGGATATCTATTGACGGTGATCAGGCAATAATTGGAATTACAGATTATGCTCAGGGTGAATTAGGAGATATAGTTTACGTTGAAATTGAGTCAATTGGAGATGAACTTAATCAAGAAGAAATTTTTGGTTCTGTCGAAGCTGTTAAAACAGTATCTGATTTATTTATACCAGTTTCAGGTGAAATTACTGAAATGAATCAAAATTTGGAGGACAATCCAGAGTTAATTAATGACGATCCATATGGTGAAGGATGGATAATTAAAATGAAGATTAGTGATGCTAGTGAATTGGATGGTTTACTCAGTGCCGATGACTACAAAGAGCTAATTGGTGGTTAATAACAAATCATCTTTATTAGTTTATTGTTACACTTTATTAATTATTATTCTGTCCTTGGTTCCTGTTCCGAACTTAAAAATCCCTGAATTCAATTTGATTCAAACAGATAAATTAATACACCTTATTATATATTTTGTGATGTTTTTAATTTGGGTTAAATCAAATATTTTGAACGATAATAATTTGAAATTTAAAACATTAATTGTTGTTTTTTTGATTAGCTTTTCTTTAGAATTTTTACAAGGCACATCATTTATTAAAAGATATTTTGAGCTTGCTGATTTGATAGCAAATTCATTTGGAATTATTTTATCATACGGATTGTTTGTTTTATATCCATATAAAAAATCACATGCTTAGTTTTTTTGAAAAAAAAAAATTACATTAGCGCTTATTAATTGAAATTTATGCAGCCTAAAAAGAATCCCAAATCTGATTTAAGAAATTACAGTAGTCTTTTCTTAGCCTTTGGACTATGTTTTATTTTATTTGTTTCGTGGAGAGCAATTGAAGCCAAAACATATGAGGCACAATATGATTACGAATCTTTAAATGTTGATGATGATGATGACGAAGAAATTCCAATTACAGAGCAAATAAAGACTCCACCACCACCACCACCACCACCAGCTCCAGAAATCATTGAAGTTGTTGAAGATGAAGAAGAAATAGAGGAAACCATAATTGAGTCTACAGAAACTGATCAAGAAGAAATAGTTGAAGAGGTTGAGGTTATGGAAGAAGAAATTGATATGGATATTCCATTTGCAATTATTGAAGATGTTCCATTATTTCCTGGCTGTGAAAGAGTTGCTAAATCTAAAAGAAGAGATTGTTTTCAGGAAAAAATGAACCAACATATCAGAAAAAACTTTAGATATCCTGAGATAGCCCAAGAAATGGGAATTCAAGGAAGGGTGTTTGTTCAATTTATGATTGGAAAAGACGGTAGCATTAGTGGAGTTAGAACTCGTGGACCAGACAAAAATTTAGAAAAGGAAGCTAAAAGAATTATTGATAGACTTCCTAAAATGACACCAGGTAGACAGAGAGGAATTCCTGTTAGGGTGCCGTTCAGTATTCCTATTACATTTAAATTACAATAGTATTAGCTAATTAGTTAGAAATGAGAGAAAAAATAATTGTTTTCTCTATATTTCTGCATTAACTTTGCACTCTATTTTTTTATATGAATATTAGCTCCGTAAAGTTAAATTATTCTCCCAAGTTTTTTTTAAAATCATTTTTAGATTTAACAAAAGCTAGATTAGCAATCAGTGTCGTTTTTTCATCAATAGTTGGTTATTTATTAGCGGTAGATTCATTTGATTTTTACACTTTGACTTTATTATCAATTGGTGGATATTGCATGGTTGGAGCCTCTAACTCATTTAATCAAATAATCGAAAGGGATATTGATGCTTTGATGGATAGGACTAAAAATAGGCCTATACCCTCAAGTAAAATTTCTGTTAATACGGCATTTTATATTTCCGTTATATTAACACTTATAGGGATTGTAGTTCTTTATAAAATTAACCCGAGAACAGCACTTTTTGGTGCAATTTCGATTTTTATTTATACTTGTTTATACACTCCTTTAAAACCCTTAACTCCACTTTCTGTTTTTGTAGGAGCTTTTCCAGGCGCAATCCCATTCATGCTTGGATGGGTGGCAGCTTCAAACAGTTTTGGTATTGAACCAGGTACTTTGTTTATGATTCAATTTTTTTGGCAATTTCCACATTTTTGGGCTCTAGGTTGGATGTTACATGAAGATTATCAAAAAGCAGGAATTAACATGTTACCTACAAGAAAAAGAGATAAGTCAACTGCACTTCAGATTGTACTCTATTCACTGTGGACTATCATCATTTCAATCTTTCCAGTGACGGGACTGACTGGAGATTTGAGACTTTCTGTTACTTCCGCCATTTTGGTAGTTATACTGGGTTTAGTTATGCTATATTATTCCATAAATTTGTACAATAAAATGGATATTAGTGCTGCCAAAAAACTGTTTACAGTTAGTATAATTTATTTAACACTCTTACAACTAAGCTATTTAATTGATAAAATTTATTTATGGATTTAGAGAAAAATGAATTAAGAAAAAAACATAGAAGAGCAAGAAAAATGATGTTACTTTTTTCTTTGTTAAGTATAACCATGACTTTTGCAGGTTTAACAAGTGCGTATATTGTTAGCAAAGCAAGACCTGATTGGTTAAAAGATTTTGAGTTACCTGATTATTTTATAATTAGTACTCTAATAATATTAGCCAGCAGTATTACAATGTGGCTTGCAAAAAAAAATGTAAAGAAAAAACTTGTATCCAAAACCTCTTTTTGGATAGCTATTACTTTTTTATTGAGTATTTTCTTTTTTTTATCCCAGTTTTTGGGCTTTCAAGAATTGATAAATAAAGGTTATTATTTCACAGGTGCTCAAAGCACTGTAACTACATCCTTTTTATATGTATTAGCGCTTTTACATCTAGTACATGTTTTTGCTGGAGTTATAGTTTTAATTGTAGTGTTTGTAAATAATAAAAACAAGAAATATAATGATGAAACACTTGGTTTTGAACTGGCCGAAACTTTCTGGCACTTTTTAGGATTTTTATGGCTCTATTTGTTTGTGTTTTTATATTTCTTTAGATAGTAAAAATATGTAACTTTGTAACCTTAAATTAAATATTTAAATGAGTTCAACAATATCAACAACAGAAGATAATAATGACGTTTGGGGAGGAGGCAATCAGCCATTGAATGCTAGCTATGGAAAGCTAATGATGTGGTTTTTTATAGTGTCTGATGCGTTAACTTTTTCAGGATTTTTAGCTGCTTATGGTTTTTCAAGATTTAAAAACATTGATACTTGGCCAATTGCTGATGAAGTGTTTACTCACTTTCCTTTTTTACATGGAGTGGATGCTCCAATGTATTACGTAGCATTGATGACATTTATATTAATATTTTCATCTGTTACTATGGTATTAGCTGTTGATGCAGGTCACCACATGCAGAAAGGAAAAGTTGCTTTTTATATGCTTTTGACAATTATTGGAGGTGCAGTATTTGTTGGTTCTCAGGCATGGGAATGGAACAATTTTATTAGAGGAGAATATGGAGCTGTTGAAACAACAGGAGGTCAAATTTTTCAATTTCAGAGTGCTGAAACTGGTAAAAGGGTAGCTCTTAGTGATTTTGTTGTTGAAATACCAACATACAGAGCTCAGCATGAAAGTAAAAATGGACTATGGTATGTCGATGAGGGTACCCTACCATCATACACCACTGAAGAGGTGATTGCTGGCTTTAATGCTAGTCCTGATATTGTAATTAAGACTGAAAAAATTGATGAAACTGGACATAAAATCGTCCTTTCAAGAGAAGAGTCTTTAATAAAAATAAATCAAGCCGTTAATGTTGTTGAAGGAGCAAACTTGATTAATAATGAGTACGGTAATAGACTTTTTGCTGATTTCTTCTTTTTTATTACTGGATTCCACGGGTTCCACGTTTTTTCTGGAGTAGTGATTAATATCATTATTTTCTTTAATGTTTTAGTAGGAACTTATGAAAGAAGAGGGCATTATGAAATGGTAGAAAAAGTAGGTCTTTACTGGCATTTCGTTGATTTAGTTTGGGTATTTGTATTCACTTTCTTTTACTTAGTTTAATATTTTAAAAATGGGAAATAACACACATAAATTAGAAATTTTCAGAGGATTTTTAAAGTTTAAATCCAATCAGACCAAAATATGGGGAGTCCTTATATTCTTATCTATAGTAACTATAATTGAGGTTGCTCTTGGAATTTTAAAACCTGAAGTATTGATCGAGAATTATTTTTTAAGAATGAAATTGATCAACTGGATTTTTATCATATTAACTATTGTCAAAGCTTATTACATTATGTGGGATTTTATGCATTTAAGAGATGAAGTAAGAGGACTGCAATTTTCTGTGGTGGTTACTTTAATGTTTTTAATCGCTTATTTAGCCTTCATTTTATTAGTTGAAGGGAATTATATATTTGATGTGATGTATGAAGGATTTGTAAGTTGGAATTTTTAACGACTAAACCCTTTTAAATGAGAAAATATATAGTTCTCACTATTCTTTTTGTATTACCATTAGTTGTTTACCTTTTTTTTGCATCAGGGATAAATCATTTTGCTCAACTTCCAGTATTAAAAAATAACATAACAGATGTTTCTGATTATTCTCAGGAATCTTTTAAAAATAAGATCACAATTTTAGGATTTTTTGGAAGCAACGTTCAGGATAAGCACGGTGATGCTTTGAATTTAAATCAGAAAATATATAAGAGATTTTATCAGTTTAAAGATTTTCAGTTTTTAATGATTCAGCCCATTGGGACAGATAGTTTAGTGTTGAATCTAAAAAATGATTTAAAAAGAGGAACAGATACGGATTTAATAAATTGGAAATTTATCTCACTAGGGAACCAAGAATTAAATTCTGTATTTAACAGTTTAAATACTGATATTTCATTGGACTCAAATTATGGAACACCCTATGTTTTTATAATTGATAGAGACTCTAATTTAAGAGGACGAGATGATGATGATGGAATAAAATACGGATATGATTCAAGATCAGTTGCAGATATTAATAATAACATGCTTGATGATGTAAAGGTTATTCTTGCAGAATATAGAATGGCATTAAAAAAGAACAATAGATTTAAAGAAAGTTTAGAATGAAAAAGTATTCTTATGTAGGAATATCATTTATTGTTTTAATTTTTGGAATTATAGTTTTTCCAAAGATTATGGATCGAATTGAAAATCAATCTATAAACGATACAAAAAGATTGTCATTAAGTGATGAGCTTAGTTTCATAAAACTGAATGGAGAAAAACGTAAAGTTGAAAACTTTTTATTTTTAAATCAAGATAGCTTGCTTATTGGAAACGAAGACTTTAAAGGAAAAGTTTATGTTGCGGAGTTTTTCTTTACAAGATGCCCCTCAATATGCATTGAGATGAATAAAAACATGAAAATTCTTGATGATATTTTTGGAGAAAGAAAAGATTTCGGTATAGCATCATTTACTATTGACCCTGACAATGACACCCCAACTACTTTAAAAAAGTATGCTGAGCTTATTGATGTAAAATCAAAAAATTGGCATTTTTTAACTGGAGATAAAAAAGATATTTACGAATTATCTAATAAGGGATTTAATATTTTTTCATCCATTAATGAAGCGGTTGATGGTGGTTTCGAACATCAAGGTTTTTTTGCGTTAATAGACCAAAATGGATATATTCGATCCAGAGTCAATGAGTATGGCACACCAATTGTTTATTATTCAGGAATAACAAATGAAAATGTAAATCTTCAAGGAATTGAAATGATAAAAGAAGACATTAAAAAATTATTAAATGAAGAATAACACTAGATTGTATAATACATTAATTTGGGCTATATCATTTGTAGTCCCTCTAGTTGTCGCTTTATTACTTTTTGCGAAATGGGATTATGACAAATTAATTTTTGATTTGAGAATTCCTAATTATGAGCCAATCGTAATAATGGAAAACTTACCAATTGCAAAACCATTAACTTTTTTACCTCCAATTTATGCTTCAATTAATGGATTGACAGCTTTAATCTTAGTAGTTGCTGTTTATTATATTAAAAAAGGTAAAAGAAAAATACATGAAAATCTTATTAAGGTTTGTATAGCTCTTTCTTTATCATTTTTGGTAATGTACATTGCTTACCATCTCACTTCAGACCCTACTTCTTTTGGAGGATCAGGGGCTATTGCATACTTATACTTTTTTATATTAATTACTCATATTTTACTTTCTATTGTTGTTATTCCTTTGGTTTTAATTAGCTATTTAAAAGCTTCCCAGTCAGATTTTGCAGCTCACAGAAAAATTGCTAAAATTACTTTTCCAATCTGGCTATATGTAGCTGTGACGGGAGTGATTGTTTATTTAATGATTTCACCATACTACGTATGAATCTAATAATCTTCATAATGGATTTTCAATGTGCTATGTGCAGAGCAGTTCTGGAGTCTGGTGCTGACCAAAGAACAGCAGAGAGTTTGAATGATGGTATAGTTTATTTAATGGTGATTCCTTACATACTTGGAGCAGTTACGCTATATTTTCTGTATACAAAGTTTTTTAAAAAATGATTTGACAGTATGAAATTTTTTTTTAGTTTTGCTACTATGTAATGCATAGTACTATGCAATAAATAATATAAAATGGATATACTTATAAGTTGGCGAGAAGTTATGGTGTTAATTATAATGCTGGTTTTTGCCTTAGTTAGTTACAAATCAATTAAAAATAAAAAATGAAAAAAATAATTTACTTATTACTAATGGCCTTTACTTTTACATCTTGTGGACTTGATGTAAAGCCAAATGTTACTGTTAATAGTGACATTAATTTAACAATTGACAACAAAAACCTGGAGGGAGTACAAGGTGAATGGACAATAACTTCCGAAGAAAAAAGGGAGGATGGAAAGGAGATTATAATTATAACAATCAAAAAAACTGAATTAGAATAACACTATAAAGCCGAATCTGAAATTATTTCACATATTTATTATTTTGATTTATAGGACCAATCTAAGGTTCGGTTTTAATAACTATACTTTTACAAATTTAATTGAGTACAGAAAATTTTAAAATACAAATTAGAAAAGGACTATTAGAGTTCTGCGTATTACAGATTGTCTCCAATAAAGAAGTATACGCTTCGGAAATAATTGAAGAACTAAAGAATTCGAAAATAATTGTTGTGGAGGGAACGGTTTATCCTCTTCTAAGTAGATTAAAGAAATCCAACTACATTCAACACAATTGGAAGGAATCAACTCAAGGTCCACCAAGAAAGTATTATTCAATTACTGATTATGGACTTGAGCATTTAAGAGAACTAATAGTTTCTTGGAGTGATATAAATAGCTCGGTAAAAAAATTACTCAAAACTAAAAAATGAAAAAACTATTTGTAAGATTAATGGAATTTAAGATTGAGATTCTTATGAAAATATTAAAATGGTTAAGGAATTAATTATATAACAAAATGAAAAAAACGTTTACAATTAGCTTGGGGCACTCAGTTTTTAATGTGGAGGAAGATGCATATGATATATTAAAAATGTATCTAGATTCAATTAAAAATTATTTTCAAAAGATGGAAAATGATTCTGAAATTATTAGTGACTTTGAACTTAGAATTGCAGAAAACTTTTCGTCCAAATTGTCTTCAGGAAAACAATACATTAATTTGAGTGATGTAAAAGAAGTCATCCAAATTATGGGTTCTTTAGATGATTTTCAGGAGATCTATGATGATGATGATCAAACTGAAGATGTAAAAGAAGAGAAAAAAGAGAACAATAAACTTTATAGAGATTCTAGCAATAGAATTATTGCTGGAGTTTGCTCTGGAATAGCGGAATATTTTAAAATTGATCCAATAATTGTTAGGATTCTGTTTTTCATAGCAGTTCCTTTGAATTTAATAGTATATATAATTTTTTGGATAGGAATCCCATCAAAAGATTTTGACCCTGATCTTAGAAAAATACTTTACAGAGATAAAGAAAATGGAGTAATTGGAGGTGTAGCAAAAGGACTTTCTAATTATCTTAAGATTGATGCTAATATTATTAGGGTAGTTTTTGTGATTAGTCTGTTCTTTGGAGGAGCAGGGTTATTATTCTATTTGTTGTTATGGTTTTTTACTAAAGAAGCCAAAACAATAGGTGAAAAAATGAACATGTCAGGCTTTAATGTGAATCTATCAAATATTGAGGACTTCATTAAAAAAAAAACAAAAAATCTAAATAATTCAGAAAATACGTTAACTAAGATTTTTTTATTTCCATTTAGGCTTATAGCACCCTTAATTAATGCTTTTTTAAAAATTGGAGTTCTTATTTTTAAAACAATTTTCTTTATATTTTCTTCAATTTTAATTGTCTCTTATTCAATTTTGTTACTAATATTTTCAAGAATACTATTTGAAGATATTAGCCGAGTGGAAGACCCTGAATTTTATGAATTACTTAACGCCATTCCAGAATACTTTGTAATATTTTCAATCATTTTTTTGATATTAACAATTTCTATCTCAGTTGTTATTTCATTTTATGTGCTTTTTAAAAAGAAAATAAATACATATTTATTTATGTTAATGATTTTTTTATGGATCGCTTTTTTCATTCTAATTACTGTTTCAATCCCAAATGTTATCTTAATCATACAAGATTTAGATCTATTACCTTTTTGGATTTCAGGGTTTGAAAATAACTCATACTATTATAAATAAAAAAGTAATGTAAACATTACATTATGAATAATTTTTATAAATTTGCATGCCATAAAATTTTATATTAAATGTAGATTAAACTTTGGGCACATTTATTGATCTAAATATGAGAACAACTAACAATTATGATTAAAATTAAAGATTTACATAAGTCCTACAAAATGGGCTCAAATTCTCTACATGTTTTAAAAGGAATTAATTTTGATGTCGAAGAAGGCGAACTTGTAGCGATAATGGGATCCTCAGGTTCAGGTAAATCTACTTTGTTAAATATATTAGGAATGCTTGATCTCCTAGACTCTGGTACCTACGAGCTTGATGGAGTTCCAATCAAAGACCTTGATGAAACTAAAGCAGCTAATTACAGAAATAAGTTTTTAGGATTTGTTTTTCAATCGTTTAACCTTATAAATTATAAAACAGCACTGGAAAACGTAACACTCCCTTTATATTACCAGGGATTAAAAAGAAAAGATAGAGAAGAAACTGCTTTAAAATATTTAGATGATGTTGGACTTAAAGAATGGGCAACCCACCTTCCTAGTGAATTATCCGGCGGTCAAAAACAAAGAGTGGCTATTGCAAGAGCTATGGCTTCAATGCCAAAGGTCTTATTAGCTGATGAACCAACAGGAGCTTTAGATTCTAAAACATCAAAAGAAGTAATGGCTTTAATTCAACAAATTAATAAATCTGGTAAAACAATTTTAATTGTTACTCACGAAGAAGAAATAGCCAAAATGTGTTCCAGAATAGTTAGACTAAAAGATGGAGTGATTATGGAAGACAAGAAAAATAAAATGATAAGTGCAATATAATGTTTAGTAGAGATCGCTGGTTAGAAATATTTGAAACAATTAAGAAGAATAAGCTTAGAACTTTTCTTTCAGGTTTTACAGTGGCTTTAGGTATTCTAATATTTGTGGTTCTTTTTGGTTTTGGAAACGGACTTAGAAATACTTTTGAAAAATTCTTTAAAGACGATGCATTAAATACAATATGGTTAAATCCATCAAGAACTTCCAAACCTTACATGGGCTATGAAGCTAACCGAAGAATTGAGTTTGATAATAACGATATGGAGGATATTCAGAAAAGATTTGATTTTTATATTGAAGGAATGACCCCAAGAATTACTTTTAGTGGAATCGTAGGCTATAAACTAGAATCAAATAATTATACTGTAAGGGGAGTAGGTCCTTCTCATCAAAAAAATGAGATGACCATCATGATGAAGGGTAGATTTTTAAACGGATTAGATATTGAAAATAAGGAAAGAAATGTTGTAATTGGTAGGCTTGTTGAACAAGATCTTTTTAAAGGAGAGGACGGTATAGGAAAATTTATCAGTGGAGGTGGAAGATCATGGAAAGTTGTGGGAGTCTTTCAAGACGATGGAGGTGATAATGAAGAAAGGATCATATACGCGCCTTACACAACTGTTCAATTAATTAGAAAAAACACTGATAAAGTGGATCAAATAGTTATCTTATATAAACCTGAAATTGGCTATGCAGGAGCAGTGGCTTTTGAAAATCAATTAAAAAAATATATGAAACAAAAGAAATTCATTGATCCTACAGATGGTAGAGGAATTCGCGTTAGAAGTGCTTCAAGTGATTTAAAAGAGAATGATCAATTTGCATCAGTTCTTCAATATATTATTTCGTTTGTTGGTATTGGGACTCTTCTTGCAGGGATTATAGGAATTTCAAATATTATGGTTTTTGTAGTTAAAGAAAGAACCAAGGAACTTGGTATTAGAAAAGCTATCGGAGCTACTCCAAAATCAATTATTGGGATGATACTTCATGAAGCAATTTTTATAACTACAATTTCAGGATATTTTGGATTATTAATTGGTGTTGCGTTATTAAATTTTATTGGAGATAAATTAGAAGAAGAATATTACATAACTAATCCAAGTATTGATATATCCACAGGAATAGCAGCGACCATTTTGCTTATTGCTTTTGGAGCTTTTGCTGGTTACTTACCCGCTAAAAGAGCTGCACAAATCAAACCTATTGAAGCATTAAGAGACGAATAGATGAAAAGATTATTTGACAAAGATACTTGGCAAGAAATATTTGGTTCTATTAAAAAAAATAGAACAAGAACCATAATAACTATGATAGGAGTTCTGTGGGGAATTTTTATTTACATAACACTTGCGGGATCTTCTAAAGGTCTTGATAACGGCTTTGAAAGAGCATTTCAATCTATAGCTTCCAACAGTATTTTTGTCTGGGCACAATACACAAGTCTTCCTTATGCAGGTTACAAGGCTGAGAGAGGAATTCAGCTAAAATTAAGTGATGTTGATGTCCTTAAAAAAAGAGTTCAAGGTATTAAGTTTATTGCACCAAGAAATGTAGCTGGTGTATTTGGTTCGGCTGGTGGAAACATCGTAAGAGGAACTAAAACAGGTACATATGCTATTTATGGTGAGTATCCGGAATACATTAAGATTGCAACCTCAAAAATTTACGATGGTGGAAGATTTATAAATGAATCAGATATCAAATATGAGCGAAAAGTTTGTGTGATTGGTGAAAGAACTCAGGAAGAACTGTTTGAGGAAGATGAAGATCCAATTGGGAAGTTTATTAGTATAAATAAAATGAACTTTAGAGTTGTGGGAGTTCATAAATTTGTTCAAGGTGGTGGTTTTGGAGATGACGGTGATATTTATATTCCTTTTGCAACATTTAAAAAGATTTTTAATACAGGAGAAAATGTCAATTTTTTTATGATTGCTGCTGATGAAAATGCAAATGGTGTTAGGGTTGAAAAAGAGATAAAAGCAACACTTAAAGAAATTCATAAAGTTCATCCTGATGATGAAAGAGCTATTGGAGGCTTCAACTTAGGAGAAGTATTTAGAAAGACAATGAATTTTGCTAACGGGTTAACCTTTTTATCTCTTGTTGTTGGAATTACCACTATTTTGGCTGGTGTCATAGGGATTGGAAATATATTACTTATATCCGTAAAGGAAAGAACTAAAGAAATTGGAATTAGAAGAGCTTTAGGAGCAACACCAAGTGAGGTAAGATCTCAAATAATCTTAGAATCAGTATTTTTAACAACATTAGCTGGTGTGATTGGAATCATACTTGGATCTTTTGTTTTGTATGGAATTAATGCAGCTACAATTGACATGACAGATTTTCCGTACACTAACCCAACTGTACCCATTGCTTATGTTTTAGGAGCTCTTGGGTTTATGATAATTCTAGGAACATTAATAGGAATAATTCCTGCTCAAAGAGCAGTAAGTATAAAACCAATAGACGCATTAAGAGAAGAATAATTAAAAACAATTAATAACCATGAAATATTTAAAATACGTAGGACTATTTGCTTTAGGCTTTGGAATATTATTTTCAATTGCATTTTTTGTTAAATCAAATAGTACATCTGCAATTCAGTATGAAACACAAACTTTAATTACTGCTACAATCGAAGATAAAATAGTAGCTACAGGAAAAGTTTTGCCAGAAGATGAAGTAAATGTTGTACCTCAAATAGCAGGTATAATACAAGAACTATATGTTGAAGAAGGTGATGAAATTTCAACTGGTGATTTGATTGCAAAAATTAAAGTAGTTCCAAATGAGCAAACTTTGAACAGTGCTGAAGGAAGAGTCAAAAGTGCTCAGATAGTCATGAACAACTCTAAAATTGAGTATGAAAGAAATAAAGTTCTTTATGAAAAAGAAATTATATCTGATCAAGATTTTAATTCAGCAACTCTGAGATACAATCAAGACATGCAGAATTTATCCAATGCTAAAAGTGACTTACAGATTATTAAATTAGGTTCTTCAGGAGGCTCAACAATAACAAATACAAATGTTAGGGCAACAGTTTCAGGAACCATTTTAGAAATTCCTGTTGAAGAGGGAGATCAAGTAATTCAAGCAAATACATTTAATGCGGGAACCATAATAGCAACAATCGCTGATCTTAATAAAATGATTTTTGAAGGTCAAGTTGATGAGGGCGAAGTTGGAAAATTAAAAGTTGACATGCCTTTAGTAGTTACATTAGGTGCTATTGAGGGTAAAGAATATGAAGCAAAACTTAGATTAATTGCACCAAAAGGAACAGAAGTAGCAGGAGCAATTCAATTTAAAATTGAAGGAGAAGTTTATTTAGATGATGAATATGTAGTTAGAGCAGGATACAGTGCAAATGCATCAATTGTAGCTAATAAGAAAGAAGATGTTTTAGCTATTAGCGAAGCATTGTTGCAGTACGATTCTAAAACTAAAAAACCTTATGTTGAAATTGAGACTTCTTCTCAAAAGTTTGAAAGAAAAAATGTAAAGCTTGGTATTTCAGATGGAGTTAATGCAGAACTTATAAGCGGGGTATCTAAAACAGATAAAATAAAAGTGTGGAATAGAACTGAACCAGATAAAAGAGGAGAAGTTGAGGGTGAGGATGCTGGATAGGATAATTAAGCAATAAAAGAATTATGAAAAAAATTATATTAATATTTTTAACGGTATTGCTTTCAGGTCACCAATATGCACAAGAACCTTGGACCTTAGAAGCGTGTGTTAAAAGAGCCTTAGAAATGAACATTTCTATTAAACAATCTCAATTAGACTACGTAAATACAGAAATTGAAAAGAAGGGAGCTATTGGGAATTTTTTACCAAACGTAAACATTGGAGGAAATCATTCATGGAATATTGGATTAAATCAGAATATTACAACTGGTTTATTAGAAAATGTAACTACACAATTTTCATCAATGAATTTAAATTTAAATGTAGATCTATACAATGGATTACAAAATGTAAAAAGATTGCACAGAGCTAATTTATCTCTTTTAGCTAGTCAATATCAACTTGAAGATATGAGTGAAAATGTAGCATTATTAGTTGCAAATTCATACCTACAAGTGTTGTTTAGTAAAGAAGCTCTATCTGCTCAAAATTTACAATTAGAAATTACTAAAAAAGAACTGGACAGAACTAAAAAGTTAATAAGCTCAGGTGTTATTCCAAGGGGAGATATATATGAAGTTGAAGCAAACCTAGCTTCTCAGGAAAAAAGTGTAGTTGATGCACAAAATGCTTTCTACCTTTCTAAAATTGCACTAGCGCAACTTATTTTAATTGATGATTATGAAAACTTTCAAATTGCCAACGAAAAATATGATATTCCTGTTTCTGATATATTATCCAAAACACCGACTGAAATTTTTAGTTATGCTGTGGAAAATAAAAAAGATATAAAATTAATTGAAACTAATGTTGAAATAGCCAAGAAGGATTTAGAAATTTCAAAAGCATTATCCATGCCCAGGTTATCAGCTTTTTATTCATACAGTTCAAGGATAAGCTACAGTGATAGAATTGTTCCAACTGGTGAGTTTGATTTAAATACAATTGGTTTTGTTGAAAGTTCAAATGAAAAAGTTGTTGCTCCATATCCAATATACAGAACAGAAAAACCATTATCCTTTTCAGATCAATTTGATTTAAATAAGGGGCAAAATTTTGGACTTAGCTTGTCTATACCTATTTTAAATAATTTTAGTACTAGAAATAATATTGACAGATCTAAAATTAATATACTCAGAAGTGTTAATTCATTAGAACAAAAAAAATTAGATCTAGAAAATACAGTTAATCAATCCTATAATGATGCTAAAGGTGCTATAAAAGCATATCAAGCGTCAGTCAAGCTACTAGCAGCAAGAAAGCAAGCTTTTGAATATGCATCTGATAAATTTGAAATAGGAACAATGAATTCATTTGATTTTTCTCAAGCTAAACAACGTTATGAGTTAGCTCAATTTGAACTTATAAGAACTAAATACGACTATATATTTAAACTGAAAGTTCTAGAATTTTATTTTGGTGTTCCAATTACTGTAAATTAGATGTGCTATATTTTAAATATTGAATCTTCTTCAACTAATTGTTCTGTATCACTTTCAAAAAATGGAGAATTACTTTCATTAAAGGAAAAAAATGATGAAAAATATTCCCATTCCACTAAACTGCATTCATATATTGATGGTGTTTTAAAGCAACAAAATGTTGATATTAAAGATTTATCTGCCATTGCCGTTAGTAAAGGACCAGGATCTTACACAGGTTTAAGAATTGGAGTGGCTGCCGCTAAAGGTTTATGTTTTTCACTTGATATCCCACTAATTTCAATATCAACGTTATTAGTACTTTCAAAAAAAATAAAAATAGATTCAGGTCTAATAATTCCAGTTTTAGATGCTAGACGTGATGAAGTTTACTCTGCAATTTTTGATAGTCACTATAATGTAATTGAAAAAGATTCTCCTACAATAATTAATAGCGAGTCATTTAGTCAATACTCTAAAAAGAATAAGTTGTATTTTATTGGAAGTGGTCAGCAAAAATGCAAGGAGCTAATAAAGACAAACAATAATCTAAATTTTTACAAAACAGACGAATTACCCTCTTCAAAAGAAATGGCGTTACTTTCTTATGAAAAATACAGCAATTCAGAATTTGAAGATATTGCTTATTTTGAGCCAGCTTATTTAAAGAATTTTATATTAGATAGCATCAACCGTTAATAGCATTAACTTCAGAAATCATACCTGGCAGCATATCTTTTAGCATTGTCTCTATTCCACTTTTTAAAGTAATAGTTGATGAGGGACATCCACTACAGGCTCCTTGTAGAATTACATTTACTTTTTTAGTATCCTTTTCATAAGATTCAAAAAGAATATTTCCTCCATCAGAAGCAACTGCGGGTTTTATGTTCTCATCAATTATTTTGATTATTTCTTTAGACACATCATCGTACTCAATATTTTGTTTTTCTGGTTTTGACTTTTTGATATTTTCTTCAAAAACAATTGTATTGTTATCTTGTATAAAAGATCTTATAAATTCTCTTACATCCATTACGTTTTCTTGCCAATCATGTTCAGAGTTTTGAATTATTGATACAAAGTTAAAGTCAAAAAATACTTCTTTGACAAATGGAAATCCAAATAATGATTTAGCCAAAGGAGAGTCATTGGTTTCATCAATTGATTTAAATTCAAAAATATCATTAACGATTCTTTTGTTAACTACAAATTTCATTGCATTTGGGTTAGGCGTACTTTCTGCATAAACAGTAACTGGAGATGCTTTTTTTATTTGATTTTTACTAACTAGGCCTCCTTTATTTAAGAAATCTTGCAATTGTGTACATAATTCTTCTTGAACATCCTCCCATTGTAAAATATTAAGTTTTTCAATATATATAGAGTGTTTATTTAAAGTAACTTTTTTTATAAATGGTAAATAAAAGATTTGTTGAATTAAAGGAAAATCATTTGTTTCTTCGATTTTATTAAACTCGATTCTTTCTTCTGATAAGAAAATATTTGAGTAAAATTCAAGTTCTTCTTCTCTGCTAGTTTCTTTAAATTTAATAGTATGTTGATTCATTTTATATGGTTTCAATTTGATATTTAGTACCTAGTATTTTTTTTAAAGTTGTGTTAGTTGAATTACAATAAAATTCTAAATTCGACCCTTTTTTATTATTGAGTAAACTATGTTGGCTTAATATATTTTTAGTTTGTTTAGCAACCGCCGCTCCACTATCTAATATTTTAATATTATTTGGGATAATTTTCTTAATACTCTCAATAATTAACGGATAATGAGTACAACCTAAAACTAAATGATCGATATTAGCGTTAAGCATTGGTTTTAAAAATTTATATAACAACATCTCTAATTTTTTACCCTTAAAGATGCCATTTTCAATTAAATCTACTAAACCTTCTCCAACTGTTTCAATAATGTTAATCTCAGAACAATAGTCGTTGGATGTCATATTGAAAAGTCCACTTGAAAGAGTACCTTTAGTTGCTAGCACACCAACAGATCCTGTTTTAGTATTGGTGGCCGCAGGTTTTATTGCCGGTTCAACTCCAATAAAAGGAATATTTAAGTTTGCTCTTAGATAAGAGATGCTGTTAGTTGTTGCTGTATTACAAGCCACAACAATTATTTTGCAACCTCTGTCTAACAGCCAATTAGAATTTTTTTTACTTAAGTTTTTAATTTCCTCTTTAGATTTTTGTCCATAAGGAGAATTATGGTTATCTGAAAAGTAAATTATATCCTCATTTGGCATTATTTCTTTTATGGAATTTAAAATTGTAATTCCACCTACTCCAGAGTCAAAAATGCCGATAGGATTATTATGCATAAAGTAAAAGTAAAAAAAAACTACCTAAGGAAATTAGGTAGTTATATTCTTAGTTTAAAAAACGTTTTTAGAATCCTAGTTCTTTTTTTACGTCTTCCATTAAATCTTTACCATCAGAAAGAATCAAGCTTCCTCCTTGGGTTCCATCAATAACATACTCAAATCCTTGAGCTCTAGCCACTTTTTGTATTGCAGCTCTAGCTTTTTCTATTAAGGGTCTAAGTAAGTCAGCTTGTTTCTTTTGAATGTCTTGAGAAGCTGTTTGTTGGTATTGTTGAATATTTTGTTCCATTCCAGCTAGTTCCTTTTGTCTTGCATCATTAGTTACCTGAGTCTGATTTTGGGCGTCTGCCGAATAAGTTTGAAGCTTAGTTTGGTACTCTTTCATTGAAGCATCAATTTCAGTAGCATATGTTTTTTGTAACTTTTCTAATTGAGCTTGCGCTTCTTTAACCTCAGGCATTTCACTAATTAAAGTTTGACTGTCGATGTGAGCAATTTTACTTTGTGCAGTTGCTGTCATAGTAACAAATAGTAGTAAAAATGCTGCTGTTAGTTTTCTGAAAATTTTCATTTTTTAGATTCTTTAGTGGTTATTTTTTTCTTCTTAATTTTAGAAGACTATCTCTTTTTTTTAAATAGGCTTCTCTTTTTTCATCTTTTTGTTTTAAAATTAATTCTCTTCTTGATTTTATTTCTTCAGCCTTTTTTGCTTTTTTTTCTTCAAGAAGTTTCTTTTTTTCTTCTAATTCTGGATTAAAACTTTCTTCACTAAATTCAAGATTAAGTTTTTCTAATTTATCCTCTCTTAGAATACTTTTTAAAACTAGGTCGCTAATATCGTATTTTTTTTCGGAATATAGCACAATTGCATCCGCAGATTGATCAAAAATTTTATCAAATTTCTTTTGTTTAGCTATAGTTTGAATAACATTTAGCACTTGATCTTGTATGGGCTTGATTAATAACAGTTCTTGTACAACCCAATCTCCATTTACTCCAAACCTTTTCTCCTTGTATTCAGATAATTTATTGGTTTCAAAATCTATTTCAGACTCTCTATCATCAATTAAATCCTTTGTGAGTAATGGTCGTTCTATATCTAAGCTATCTTTTAAATTTTCTATGTATTTAGATTTAAGTTCAATTTCTCTTTTCCATTCTCCAATTTTGTCCTCAAGTTGTTCACTGGCTGTAGTATAATCTTCCATTTTCGAAAGAATATATTCCATATCAATAATTCCTATTCTTTCACTTTTTTGTGCTGATAATTGATTTATAGCAATAAATGAGATTATAATTATGACAAGGTTTAATATTTTCATTTAACTAAATCTTAAGTTAAATATAGGTATTCTAAAAGTTTTGTCCGATAACAAAGTGTGTCTCCCATCCATGAGCATTAAGATCACCATCATATTCACTATCGAATCCATAACCAAAGTCAATACCTAGTAATCCAAATGCAGGCATAAAGATTCTAATACCAAGTCCTGCTGATCTTTTTGCATTAAAAGGATTAAAATCTCTAAACTTATCGTAACCATTACCAGATTCTAAAAATGTAAGAGCAAAAATGGAAGCTGCAGGTTTCAATGATATTGGATATCTTAGTTCCAAAGAAAACTTATTATATATGGTTGAGCCGTCTTGGCTAGAAAGGGATTGATTTGTGTAACCCCTTAATGCGACAGTTTCTCTACCATCCATGGCATATTGAGACATCCCATCACCTCCCAAATAAAATCTATCAAATGGAATAACACCTCTTTTATTGTTATAAGCCCCTAAGAATCCAAATTCGGCATGGGTTTTAAGGACAAATTTATCAATAAGTCTTGTGTACCAAGTCCCATTAAATTTAATTTTATAAAACTCTAGCCATTTAAACTTTTCTTGATCAATCTTAGCTTGATCAGGAGTGCCATCATCATTTTGATATTCAGCTTGATTTTGTAAATCATCATAATCAATATCGTCAAATAATGAATAAGGCAAAGAAAGTTTAGCGCTAATAGCAAATTGAGATCCTCCAAGAGGAAAGACCGGATTAACGTAGGTGTTATCTCTAGCTAAAGCTATTTCATAAAAAATATTATTAGATTTTCCATCTCCAAATGTAAACAGTCCAGTATAATAATTACTTAAATTATAATACTGGTATCCAAGAGACTGACGTAAAATAAAGTAATCGTCAGGGACTCTTAATTTTTTTGCTATACCAATTTGAGCACCTGTAATTTCAAAGAATTGATTTTTATTAGCCTGTCCAGTGAAGTAGTCATAGCGATATTGTTTAGTTCTTGAAATCGATGTAGAAAATGAAACTGGAGCTTTTCCGCCTAACCATGGCTCAGAAAAAGAAAAACTTGCGGTGTTATAAAATCTATTAGCCTGTAGTCTTAAAGACAATGCTTGTCCATCACCCATTGGGAGGGGTTTATACTTGCTTTTATCCTTTAATCCTTTTACAGAAAAATTGTTGAAAGACAAACCCAATGTTCCTATGAATCCACCACCACCATATCCACCTTGAAGCTCAACCTGACTTGCTCCTTTTTCAACTAATCCATATTCAATATCAACTGTACCTGCATTTGGATCAACGTTCTTAAAATCTGGACTTATTTGTTCTGGATCAAAGAACCCCATTTGACCAAGCTCTCTCACTGTTCTTACAACTTGATCTTTACTGTATAAATTTCCCGGTTTAGTTCTAAGTTCTCTATATATTACATGATCATTTGTTCTTGTATTTCCAACTACACTAATTTTATTGAAATATGCGGGCTTACCTTCAACAATTCTAATTTCAAAATTAATAGTATCATTTTCAACAGAAACCTCAACAGGATTTATATTAGAAAATAAGTAACCGTTATTTTGATATAGGTTTGTTAGATCTTCTCCGTCAGGCTTGGTATTATCAGCTATCCTCTTTTTTAATAAAACTCCATTATATGTATCCCCTTTAAATAATCCGAGTGCTCGAGCTAAATAATTATCAGAATATACTGAGTTTCCTAAAAAAGAAATATCTCCAAAATAATATTTGTTTCCTTCCTCTAAATCAATATTAATAGTTATTTTATTATTATCCGTAATTACAGAATCAGTCAGAATTCTAGCATCCCTGTAACCCTTTTCTTTGTAGAAGTCTAAGATTGAAGTTAAATCTTCTTTATATTCCTCTTCAATGAATTTTGATTTTTTCCAAAATCTTCCAAAAAGTTTTACTTTTGTGTTCTTCATCTTCTTTTTAAGTTGAGAAGATTTTGAAATCTCATTTCCAACAAAGTTGATTTTATCAATCTTAACCCTATCACCTAAATCAACCTTAATTAACATTTTACTTAAGTTTACATCACTCGTATCAGGAACTATATTAATTGCAACTTTAGTATTTAAAAAACCATCTTTTTTGTATTTATTAATGATGTAATTTTTGGTGGTTTTAATAAAATTTTCAGTAATTTTTTTACCCTTTTTAAGCTCAGTGTCTGAGATTATAGTTTCTATCTTAGATTTTTTTAATCCAGTTATTTTAAAATCTGATAGAGTAGGTAGTTCAGTAATATCAATTTGAATTGAAGCTTCTCCATCCTCAATATTAATTAAGTAAAAATTAATATCACTGAAAAGATCAAGTTTCCAAAGTTTACTAATAATTGCACTGATTTGTTCTCCAGGAATTCTTATTTTTTGTCCTTTTTTTAAACCTGTATATGTAATAACAGTTTGTTCATTAAAGTTTTTTAAGCCATTAACAGTAATGTCCTTTAAAATATATTCATCACCTTTTATATAGGGCGTATCTTGAGCGTGGATATTAAGTCCAGCAAATAAAAACATTAATAATGCAAGAAATTTAAACTTTTTTAAAAAATCTAACATATTATTTTTTCTGTTCACTAATTTTTCCAAATCTTCTTTCTCTTTTTTGATAATTTCCAATTGCATCTAAAAAATCTTTCTCTTTAAAATCAGGCCAAAGTATATCAGTAAAATACATTTCAGCATATGCTATTTGCCAAAGTAAAAAATTACTAACTCTACTTTCACCACCTGTTCTAATCAAAAGATCTACGTTTGGTAAATTTCGGGTGTAAAGATGCTCATTTATTATGTTTTCATCAATATTTTTTACAGAAATTATATTATTTTTAACTTTATCTGATAATTCCCTGATAGCTTGAAGTATTTCTTGACGAGATCCATAGCTAATAGCAAGGTTTAAATTTAATTTGTAGTTACCATTAGTTGATGAAATTATATCCTGAAGCTTAGATTTAGGTTTGTTTTTTAAAGATTCTATGTCTCCAATAACATTCACTTTAATATTGTTTTTAATTAAAGAATCTTTTTCTTTCTCAAGAGAATGAACAAGTAAGTCCATAAGTGCATTTACTTCTAGTTTTGGTCTATTCCAGTTTTCAGTTGAAAAAACATATAATGTTAAATTTTTTACTCCTAGTTTAATTGAAGCGTCAATACATTCTCTTACTGAATTAGTTCCATTTTCATGTCCAAACGCTCTTTTTTTACCAATCTTTTTTGCCCATCTTCCATTACCATCCATTATAATGGCAACATGTTTAGGAATATTATTTTGAAGTGACTGTTTCATAAATTATTAGTTAGGACAATAACAGTTTTTTTTGCCAAATAAGTAAGTAATAGAAATCCCACTAAATACATACCAGTCTTTACTTAAAGTTGATCCAAACATTTCTGATTCTGTTGAATATTTTTTGATAGGATAACTTCCGTCTAAATTATCAGTGAGTGCGTAGTTTGCACTTATTTCTAAAGCAACGATAAAACTTTTAAGGGGTTTAACTTTATATCCAATAGTAACAGGAAATGATATATTACTCCCTTTACCATACTGAGTTGCATTGGCTATCCCAATTTCATATCTCAAAGCGTTGTAATTAAAGTAAGAAACTCCAGTACTTATGTATGGAGTCATTTGTAATGAACTTTCAAAAATATCAAATTCAAAAAAATTAAAATCAATGCCTAGTCCAACTTCAACTATTCTATTTTTAAAATATTTCCCTCTTTCTTTTCTGTAATCTACAGTTTGTGGCCAATTATCTGAACTTCCAATCTTTGAGTAATTAAGTTTAGCTCTTGCAGAAATTCTTTCATTAAAATTCTTTCTAAAAATAACTCCACCCACATAGTTTGTTGAAGCATTATAAGAGAAGGGGCTAATATATGTGGTAGGTCCTACATCACCAATATAGTTGGACCCGCCTGCAAAAATTCCAATTTCATTATCTTGGGAAAAAATATGCATAGTACTAAAGAAAAAAATTAGGAGTATTATTTTTCTAGTCATAATAGTGATGCAAATATAGATAAATTCAGTTTCGCTTTATATTAGATATTCCTTTTATCTTCTCCCCACAACAGTTTATTTCTCAATGTTTTATAAAAACTATTATTTGAAAAAGAAGCTAGCTTTATTTTATAATTTGCCTTTTTTATTTTGATTTTGGTGTCGTTAGTTAAAGATATTATTCTTGAATCTAGAGATAGTAAGTGCGATTCCTCTCTTCCTTTTACTGATAATTCAATATTTGTTTCGTCAGAAATGATTAAAGGTCTCGCGTTTAAATTATGCGGAGCTATTGGGGTAATTGAGAAAGTTTGACTGGTAGGAGTCATTATAGGCCCTCCACAACTTAAAGAATATCCTGTTGATCCAGTTGGTGTTGAAATAATTAGTCCATCAGCCCAATAAGTATTTAAATATTCACCATCAAGATTAGTTTTAATTTCTATCATTGAAGTTGTATTTTCTCTACCAACACTGACCTCATTTAATGCGAAGTTAAAGTCTGATAATTTAGATTTTTTTTCAAATGAAACTTCCAGCAAAGTTCTTTCTCTAATTTCATAACCTCCATTTAAAATGATATCTAGCTCAGAGTTAAGCATTTCTTGATTTAAAGTAGCTAAAAAACCTAATCTGCCAGAGTTTATTCCAATTATTGGAATACCTAGATCTCTTACATAGGTGATAGACCTTAGTAATGTTCCATCTCCACCAATTGTAATCATCAAATCGATTGAATTGTCAAGGTCGTAATGACTTGTAAAAAGTTGATGATTATGTTGAAGGTTTTTGGAAATTATTGAATTGTATTTTTTTTCAATAATCAAGAAAATATTTCGATCATTTGCAATCTTTAGAATTTCTGAAAAAATTTTTTCAGAAACTTTATCACTTGATTGCCCATAAATTGCAATTTTCATTATAAACTCAATTTGTTTGCAAATTAATTAAAATAACAGACTATAAATCTCTAATTTTGGAAAATTATGACAAAATTAAGTGTTAATATAAATAAGATAGCCACTATTAGGAATGCGCGGGGAGGAAATAACCCAGACTTGTTAAAAATGGCTAAAGATATTCAATCTTACGGAGCAAATGGAATAACAATTCATCCAAGACCTGATCAAAGGCATATTACTTATAATGACGCTTTAAATTTACCTAAGGTTATTTCAACGGAATTCAATATTGAAGGGAACCCAATTAAAAAATTTGTTGATTTGGTTTCTCAAATCAAGCCTGACCAAGTGACTTTAGTCCCCGATAGTATTGATGCAATAACTTCAAATGCCGGATGGGATACAGTCAAAAATAAATCTTTTTTAACTGAGGTTATTTCAGAATTTAAAAGTCAAGATATCAGAACATCCATTTTTGTAGATACTGATTTAAAATTTATTGAAGGTGCAAAATTAACTGGAGCTGATAGAATTGAGTTATATACTGAATCTTTTGCTGTAGAATTTGAAAAGGGAAATAAGAATGAGATTATTAAATATATAGAAGCTTCAATTTTTGCTAATAAACTTAACCTAGGTGTTAATGCAGGTCATGACTTAAATTTGGAAAACATTAATTTTTTTGTAGATAAACTTCCTTTTTTAGATGAGGTTTCTATTGGTCACGCAATTGTTTGTGAATCATTGTATTTAGGAATAGAAAATGTAATAAATATGTATTTACAAAAAATCAACAATGCTATTAAACAGTAAAATCATTGGCTCTGGCAACCATGTTTTAATTGTTCTTCATGGTTTTTTGGGAATGTTAGATAATTGGAAAACATTTGCAAAAAAAATGAACAACGGTTCATATCAAATACATTTATTGGACCAAAGAAATCATGGAAAAAGCTTTCACAGCGAGGAGTTTAACTATGAAATTTTAGCCAATGATTTAAAATATTACACAGATTTCCATGGAATTAAAAAGTTTTCTTTAATAGGTCATTCTATGGGCGGTAAAACTGCTATGATGTTTTCCAGTTTATATCCTAGTTATTTAGATAAATTAATAGTTGTCGATATTTTACCAATATTCTATAAAAACGATTATCATCAAATTCTAAATTCTTTAAAATCATTAGATTTAAAAAAACTGGGTTCAAGATCAAATATTGATAAAGCCTTAGAAACAGACTTTAAAGAACCCTCTTTTAGAGCTTTTTTATTAAAAAATCTTTGCAGAATTAATAAGGATGAATTAGGTTTTAAAATTGATTTAGATATCATTTTAAGCACATTAAGTGAGGTTGAAAAGTCCTTGCCTTCAGATTTATTATATATAGGAAAAACGTTATTTATTAAGGGTGAAAAATCTGATTATATTGATAATTCCAATAGTAAAGTTTTAATAAATTTTTTTCCAAATTATAAGAAAGTAGAAGTCTTAAATGCAGGTCACTGGGTTCATGCAGAAAACTTAAATGATTTCATCAAAGAGATTGAAATTTTTTTAAAATCTTAAAAGTTGGCTACCTCTAAGAAAAGAGCTACTTTTGCGACCTAATTTTTAAAATATGAAAGTTTCAAAAAAAGACATTGATAAGTTAAATGCAGTTTTATCAGTTAATATCGAAAAA
>Ga0222715_10000121_pt1 | contig 80194 bp, 98 predicted proteins | sample C33_9DmetaG_FD_165056 | JGI IMG/M metagenome (GOLD analysis project Ga0222715, IMG submission 165056) | Estuarine water microbial communities from San Francisco Bay, California, United States - C33_9D | ecosystem: Environmental > Aquatic > Marine > Unclassified | place: USA: California...
AGTACTATAATAAACGTGTCGAGGTCAAGAAGATACTTACAAAGCTAAAGCATGAGTATGCTGATAATCCAACCCCTGACTTAAAGGTGAGAATTGATCAACTGGATTCGAAGCAGTTATGTATTAAGATTTTTATTAACTCGATATATGGTTATTTCGGTAACAAGCATGCTCCCTTCGGTGATGATGATATTGCTGCTTCAATTACTCTAACCGGTCAAGCTGTAATTAAAACCTCTAATGAGCTACTTAAACAGTATATAACTGAGCGTGTAGGTATCGATGATGAGAAGAAGCTTAATGATAGTGTTATATATAACGATACAGATTCATCATATATATCTATCAAGCATATCATTGATAATACTGATATTGATTTTACCGGTCCGGACGGTAAATTAACTAACGAGTTGCATGCCGAGGTTCAGAAGATTGAGGACTTTTTGAACGATAAAATTAAAGTTTGGGGTGCCTGCTCACTTAACTCTAAGGATTGTAGGTTTGTATTTAAACGTGAAATGATTGCTGATATTGGTGTATTCTTGCAAAAGAAGCGTTACGTTATGCATATACTCGACGATGAGGGAATTGCTATGGATAAGTACAAGTATACTGGCGTTGAGGTAGTGCGTAGTACAATGCCGGCAGCCATCAAACCGTATGTCAAGAATATTATTGAGACGATGTTAAGTACTCGGGATATTAACAAGACTAACGAGATATTGAACGAGGCTTATAAGATCTTTAAAGGTCTACCTATTGAGGATATCGCCTTTGTATCAGGTATTAGAGGTTATGAGAAGTACTCAACTCGGTGTGATGGATTTACAACATGCAAAGGCATGCCAAGTCATGTTAAGGCTGCTTACTATCATAACCTACTCCTCAAGAAGTTTAATATCGATAAGGAGTACGAGGAGATTGGTAGCGGTGATAAGGTTAGATTCTTTTACGTGCAAAAGCCTAACCCGTACAATATAGGTAATGTAGCATATAAATATTATCTACCTGGTGAATTTAAGGATAAGCTCAAGATAGATTACGAGTTAATGTTTGAGAAGATTATCTACTCCGCTATTGAACGTTTCTATGATAATGTAGGCTGGTCTATTCAAAGACCAGGTGCTGCGGTCCAGACAGATTTATTTGATTTACTTAGTTGATTAGATAGGAATATCCATATAATTACATATATGGCGGATAAAAATCTAGATACTCTTCTGAAGAAGATTTCTAAAGCAACCTTTCAAGTTAGTTCATGAGCTACGGTAAATATACATACGGTCAACAGCATGTACAGATATTTTCTTGTGGTGAAGATGCCTGTTTGACAGTTGGAAATTTTTGCTCTATCGCTCAAGGTCTGAAAGTATATATAGGAGGTAATCATCGAACAGATTGGATCACGACATATCCATTTGGTCACGTGAATCAAAATGTTTTTAATTCTTTTGACGGCACCGGCCACCCTTCAACAAATGGTGATGTCGTCATTGGTAATGATGTTTGGATTGGAGCAAATGTTACAATAATGAGCGGTGTGACTATAGGTGACGGAGCTGTTATTGCAAACAATAGTCACGTAGTAAAAGATGTACCATCATATTCTATAACCGGCGGTAATTCAGCAAAACATATCAAATACCGTTTCAACCGAAATCAGATAAATGATCTATTAGAAATAAAATGGTGGGATTGGGCTGATGATAAAATAAATCAATTTGCATCACTGCTATGTCAACCAGATATAGATAAATTTATAAAATCGTGTAAGACTAACCAATAATCGAACTTGGAATACAGATTTATTTGATTTACTTAGTTGATTGAGTAGGAACACCGATATAATTATACGTATGACAGATAAGAAATACACAACATTTATTGATAACGCAGGCCGCACCGTTTTCGGTGAGGAAGTTTCAAAAGGTGATTATATTCAGGTAAAGAACCCCGTAATGATTACTGTTCAGCCTCAGCAGGACGGTCAGATGGCTGTGCAGCTTTTTCCACTATTCTTCCCGGAGTTTATTCACCCGGTAGGTGAAGACGAAGAGCGTTCAACAGTGTTCTCGTGGAACGTTCAAAACATTGCCCTAGGTAGTGATTTTACAATTGAGCCACGTATTGTTGATCAATACGAAAAGGTTGTTAATCCGGTACTAGTACCGGCGACACAAGCATCTGATGAAGCGGAAGACGCTGAAGTAATTAAGTTATTTGACGAGTAGGTTAGTTGTATTGATAGTCGACTACCTTACTATTATAACCCCTAACGCCCGTTAGGGGTTTCTTGTTAACAGGAACACTGATATAATTAAGTTATGAAAATTACAATAGAAGAAAATGGAGAAAATTTTACCTATGATAGTGGGTATGATTGTTCAATGCAGATGGCTGAACTGACTGAGAAGTTATATGGTTTGTGCGTTGCAGCTGGATATCATCCTGATTCTGTAGGTGAGTGTTTTTACGATAAGGGTAAAGACGCAACTGAACATCTCTTTAAAGATAATCAAGTTACTTCAGAAGACATTCATTCTGATGATAATATTGCAGAAACTATCGGCTATGAATCACTTACCGTTAAAGGTCGATATGGAGAAGAGAGAATATTTAAAATCTCAGATGATAATTCCATTGAGTATTCCTTTAAGGATACTAGTTATGTTAGATATGCATCAAACGACGATGGCTCATTAACCTTAGTTGACCCGCCAGGTGGTCCGTGTGTTTCTGTTGGTATGGATCTTGGTGATATTCACAAACGATTAGAAGGATTTATCGTTATAAAAATTAACGCATATAAAGGTTCACACTACCTCAGAGTAAGACATGAAAAGTAATCAATACAAACCAGACAATTGGGTAGTATTAAAAACGTCTGATAACATCTATAAAGTTTTAGCAGGCTGGAGCGGAGGATATTTATCTAGTGATAGTTGGAGAATTAGTAGTGGTATTCAAAAGGTAGAAGACGATAAAGATCATTGGTTATTCATCGGTCATAGCGGAAGCATTTATAAGTGTTATAAAAAGGGATACGAGGTGAGAATGAATATTAGTGATATACTAAATCAGCTTACTAATAGTAATTCCATATCTGTCGAATTGATGGATGAAGAAACAGATTGGATAAAGCTTGTAGTTAGTTGATAAACATACCAGTTTATGTAAATATTTTTATGTCAAATTGGTCAACACAATCATTCCGACCACCATCTGATGATTCATCGTACTTCGGGCACGTGCGAGAAGATGCAGCTGAAAAAATTCGGAACGAAATTAATCAACAAGTGCGTAACGAAGCTAATACTGTTATACATAATATCGTTACTCAGAAAGATGCTGAAATCACAAAACTAGTAGAACAGATTGATGAGTTAAAAGCAGCGAACAAAGAGCTAGAATCTCAACCCGTTGAGGTCGAGACACCCCCTGACTATACAAAGAGGGTGGTATCAGCGACGTTTTCAGAGTCTGAAGACATACAGATTATTAATAATGCTCTATACCGAGCCATAAGATATGGTCAATTAACTGAGGATGATTTAAAAGACGAAAATCTCGAAAAATTGAGAACAGTCATTCTTTCCTGGAAAGAGTTTTTTGAAGAGTATAAATGGAAGAGTAACTATATATCAACTAAGATAAAAAAACTCCTGAAAGATACAGAAAAAATGTTATGACTATTACTTGAATAGGGTAAAAGGTATACTATAATAGGTATATGAGTAAAGAAATTGATGATATTTTATCTGTAATTGACAAGTCTAATCCCTATGCATCCTTCCTGAACGATAGTGCAATCAGTAACGTTGGTGGTTGGATCGATACTGGTTCTATGGTGCTTAATGGTATTGTATCAGGTTCACTCCATGGAGGTATTCCAAAGAATAGAATGACCCTCTTAGCTGGTCCGAGTATGACCGGTAAATCATTTATTCTGCAGAAGATTCTAGCTAATGCTCAGAAAGAAGGTTTAATACCTGTTATCTTCGATAGTGAGAATGCTATTGATAAAGAAGGTGCTGAAGCTCTAGGCTTAGATGTTAGTAAGGTAAAGTACGTACCTGTCTTTAGTATTGAGGAATGCCGTAATACAATCTATGACTTCCTTACTAAGGTAAAGGAGAAAGGGCAGGAAGGTAAATTTATTATCGCTATTGACTCATTAGGTAATATGGAAAGTCAGTTACAGATTAACCGCCAAGAGAAGGGTAATGTAAGTGCTGATATGGGTAGTAGAGCTAAAGCAATGAAAACTCTCCTAAGGACCTGTACGCAGTTATCTGGTTTAACTAAAACTACTATTCTCGCGACTAACCATATATATGAAGATCCGGCAGCTCTATTCCCATCACTCGTAAAGAATATGCCTGGTGGTACTGCGACCGTATACCTACCATCCGTTACTATTCAATTAGCTCGTAAACCAGTTAAGGAAGATAAGAATACTGACGGTAAGCTAGCAGTAGGTCAAAAGAATTATTCTGGTGTTATTCTACGAGCCCTAACTGTCAAGAATCGTTTTATTAAGCAGTACTTACAGGGTGAGATGTATCTGTCGTTCGACCGCGGACTACATAAGTATTTCGGTCTCTTGGATCTCGCTGTTGGGTTAGGGGCGGTTATACAAACTGGTGCAACATATCAACTACCAGATGGTAAAAAGCTCGGCTACTATAGTAAGTGGAAAGATGATACGGAACTATGGGATAATACTATTATACCTGTCATAGAGGAAAAGATCAAGAAAGAGTGGAAGTATAGCAACGATGCCGATACTGCTGATGTTATACCTGATGAAGTAAGCGACCTTGAATCACCTGAACAGTAATATATATTTGTAGCATGGAAAAGAAGAGAAAAATTGTAGTAACACTGAGCGGTGGAATGGATTCTGCTGTACTATTGTTTAAGGCTGCAGAGATAGCAGATGAAGTACATACTATTAGCTTCGATTACGGTCAACGACATAGACGAGAGTTAGATTGTGTTGAAAAGCAGTTAGCAGATGTTAAGAGCTTATATCCAGATAAAGTATTTCACAATAAACTACTCGATACAACATTCATACGAGAGATGGCACCTGTATCATCGCTTACCAATGATGGTATAGATACCCCTAATGTGAAAGATATGATGGGTGAAGCTCAACCTAAGAGCTATGTACCGTTTCGGAACTTAATGTTCTTGAGTATGCTTTGCTCTTATGCTGAAGCAGTAGATGCTCATGAGGTATGGTATGGCGCTGCTCAAGCGGATAGTTTAGCTGGTTACTGGGATGGTTCTGAAGAGTTTGTGAATCAGTTAAATACTGTAACAGCACTTAATAGAGAGAATAGGATTACAGTAACTGCACCACTCATTGAAATGTCCAAGAAAGATATCGTATTAGACGGTGTCTCCCTTGGGGTAAACTTCAGCCATACATACACGTGCTATTCAGGCGAGTACCCTTGTGACGCTGAGTCTGCTAGCAGCAGCTTAAGGTTACAGGGCTTTGTCGAAGCTAAACTAAGAGATCCTGTGGAATATAAACAGCAAGATAAATTAGAAGTAGTATATAGAGAGAATGAATGTATGAGTATTACACGCTCGTAGGGTTGTTAATAACCGTGAGTGTGTTGTCTTTGTTGAGCATATAGGTTTTGTACTCTTTCTCTCTCCCTGTTAGCGAGTAGTTGGTTAATCTCTTGCTGAGACATTCTCACCTCTTCTGCTTCTTCTCGTTTTTCGACAGGAGCTTTAGACATATAACGTGCAGTTGACTCGTTATCTTCACCACCTTCTCTTTTTCTGAAGTATAGATTTTGTGGTGGGCTAAAGAACCATTCATCTTCATCAAAGTCTGACATTCCTTGAGCCTTTTCATACTGCTCTGGAGAAAGATGGTATTCATCTTTAATGCTCTGCTCTTCATCCGAGGTACCATCCGCAGCCTGCTTCATTGACTCATCTTTATTACCATCACCGTCGATATCTAGATAGTCTGGCTTTGCCTCTTCACCTTCATCAAACTTTGATTGTACAGTGAAGTGATTAACGAGTGACTTAGTGATACTAGCTCTTTCTTGATCACCCTGTCTGCTATATTGGTCATGAAGCTCTTTAGCTGACTGAAGCATACCAGCTGCTTTATGAGCAAACTCACCAGCACCTTGTTTAACAGCGTTAAGTACTTCTTGCTTTACACTGACACCCTCTTCACCCTCATTTTTAGAGGATTTACGATTAAGCATACGCTCACGGGTTGACACATACTTACCTGTTCTTTTATTATAATGACCGTGCCTATTACCCTGATATAACTTACCGCCTTTATCACGTGCATCATCTGTATCTTTAGCTAGTGGCTCTTTACAATCTTCATTAGCTTCATCAGCGTAGATATTATGAGGAGTATATGATGTGTCATATTCTACCCCTACAATCTTTCTCTTTTTCTTAGGTGCAGGAAACTTACCAGCTCTCATCGCGTGCAAATCTTCTAGATGATCCGGAATATCTTCATCAGAATGAGGGTGTGCGTGAAAATCATCAAGACCTTCCTCATCTTCCATACCTGCCATTTCTTTCTCAAGCACTTTGATCATATCACGTAAGTACGCTTCAGCAATATGGTACTCTTCGTATTGATGCATGTAATCAAGAAACTGCTTGAATTTTTCGATACTATCGACTTTAGCGCCGGTTTCAGCGATATTTACCAGAACTGTAGGATCAAGCTCATCTAGCTCACCGAGTTGAGCAAGTACTCTGGAGAATGCTACTTTCAGTAGAAGCTTCTCATCCTTAACATCTGGATCTTCACCCTTTTCAACAGGTGCCTTTTCAATAGCATCCATTGTAGCGTTCTTAATAGCGTCAGCTGTCACATCCTTATACTCCTTTGTTTTAAAACCCTCATCCTTTTTAGGTCGAACGTTCTTCCCGGTTCTAAGTATCATCGCGATTCTAAGAAACTCCGAAACTCTATCTTCATCTGTACCTTCTACCGTCTCGGTAGCGTATGATTCGAATTCATCTGCGAACGTATCTAGCATTTCTGGACGATCAATTGCGATTTGACCTACCATTGCATTAACATCTTTTGCCGACGGCTTTCTTTTTGAATTTTTAAATTCTTGCGGGATAACTTCTGGATGCTTTTCCTGTAAGTAGTTGAAGAAGAATAAACGTGCATCTCGGTATGGTAACCCGATCTTTAACTTCTTCATTTTATTAACTACTGGTTTGAGTGTCTTAGCAATACTCTCCTCTAGAAGTTCATCAGCAAAGTAATGTTCACTGCTTTCATTAATTACTCGGTTAGTCCATGTAGCAAAATTCATAATAATATTTATGGATTCTTCGCTAATTTCAACTATAATAAGGTTATGTGCGGAATATATTGTAGTGACGACAGTAATACCTTTGAAGTGCTAGAAGAAGTAAACCAATCTAGAGGCAACTTTGCTACCGGATTGTTATATACAACTGACAACAATGATAAGGTAAATCATAGGATTATACGTAAAGAAGGTACGTTCAATATGGAGGATATGGGTATACCGCAAGATTGTAAGTTGTTCTTAGGTCATAACCAAGCACCTACCAGTAGTCAGAGAGACTTCCAAGATACGACTTCACATCCGTTCGAGGTAGGGGATTGGGTAGTAGCTCATAACGGGGTACTGACTAACTTTAAAGGACTACAGCAGGAATGTAGAGTTGTACCTAAGAACCCTGTCGATAGTTATATTATACCATACCTTTTATCTGAGAATGACTATATTACTGGTCCGAGTGAGAATGTTGTAGAGGGTGAAATTAATAATATTTCAAAAGTACTACAACGACTAGAAGGTACTTATGCTGTCTGGATGTACAACACATGGAGTAATAATTTATATATAGCTAGACAAGGTAGTACTCTATTTTACAAAGGAACACATGTATCATCTATTAAAGGTAAAGGGTATAAAGAGGTAGCAGAAGGTACCATATACAAATATGCGCCTACCGGGTATGAGTTGATATCAACATTTAAACACAGCTCACCATTTTTAACATTATGAGACATATAGCATTATTTTCGCAGACCGGTTCAGAGATAGCAAATCTAATAGAACGTGGTATATCACCTGATGTGATACTATCTGACCAGAAGGATAGTTCAAAGATTGATAGTAGGTTATCACTTACTGCTGAAAGTCAGATCTTAAAGAACGATGTTAAGAGTGTTGAGTATTTGAGAGATTGCTTCGGGGATCCATCGACATGTTATATAACATTACATGGATGGCTCAATATTATACCTAGAGAGATATGTCAGGAATATGATATTTACAACGGTCACCCTGGATTGATAACAGAGTTTGAATGCCTTAAGGGTAAAGATCCTCAAGTTAGGGCTTTTAATGGTAACTACAATCGCATTGGCGCTGTTATTCATTGCGTTACTCCCGGTGTAGATGAAGGCAGAGTTGTTTTATCGCATGGTATAAAAAATACCTGCACTACACTAGATGAGGTGTTTAATACTCTTAAAGATATATCGCTTAATCTATGGCTTGATTTCTTTGACAGGTGGTAGTATAATTTGTATATGGATGATCTAAAGACAACAGGTAAGCCGCGACAGTTCGACACCGGTGCTCAGCGCGATAGTAGTGAAGGTAAACTACGTATGAGCTTAGTACCTCATAAGGCCATGGAGCTGGTTATGATGCGATATTTGCAAGGTGCTGAAACATACGGCGAAAATAACTGGCGTATGGGCATGAAGCATTCTGTATTGTATGATAGCGCAATGAGACATCTAATGCAGGACTTTAAGGGAGATGAAAGTGAGGATCATCTAGGAGCCGCACTATGGAATATAATGGGTATGATCTGGAACCGCGACAACAAGCCGGAATTGGATGACCGCAAAGACTATGCATAATATAAAAATTTATACAGCAACAAAAGGTAGTAAGGAGGACTGTATACTTTATAAATGCCTGGAGGATTATGGCCAGGAGCATCTCGGTGTTTCAGTACATTACGAAGAAGACAATACTAAAAGTCTTCAGCGATGTTATAATAGTTTTATTGATGATGCACGTAAAAATAATATTGATATTGCGTTACTTATACACGATGATGTATATATTAATACACGTGATATATATACACTTGTATCTCGAGCTGCAGAACAATATAATGTATTTGGTATAGCCGGCGCTACAACCTGTAAAGTTGGTAGCCCCGCCCTATGGCATCTTATGTCAAACCGGCAAGATCAAAGAGGGTGCGTGGCGCACGGTGATGTAGATTCATATACATATACCTCATTCGGCCCTATACCGAGTAGATGTCTAGTCATTGATGGTGTATTTATGGGTATCAATATTAAAGAGTTACCTGAAAAAGTAAGATTTGACGAATCATACCCATCGAAGTTTCATTATTATGATCTAGACTTTTCACTTGAATGTAATAGGAACCACGTTACAATAGGTGTAGTGGATATACCAGTGATACATAGCAGCCCTGGTCTAACTAACCCTGACAAAGAATTTTACGAAGGTCAATCATACTTCATTAAGAAGTGGCAGAAGTAATACAATATAACATATAATGGAAAAAATTGATTTAGATTATTTTGAGAAAGTTTTAATTTATAAAAGCTTAACAGACGAGCAGTACCTTGCCGAGATCATCGGGCATATTGAACCTCAAATTATCGCTGATAAAAATATTAAGGTACTCTTTACTATTATTAAGAGCTTCTATGATAAGAGAGGTGTACCTCCAACTCTGACTGAACTAAAAACCTACCTAATTAATGATGAGGTTAAAGCGGCTCTTAAGACTGTTGCTGCTAGTTTTGATGAATTAGATAAGAATCTTAATAAAGATGAGTTATTAGATAATACCGAAAGATACCTTAAGGAACGAGCTATATACCATACTATGATGGATGTAGCTGAAGATATTACTAATGGTAAGGTCGATACTAGTTATATTCTAGAGAAGTTTGAAAAGAGCTGTAACATCGAGTTGAAAGATGATATTGGTATTGATCTATTCGATGATATTGATGATGTTGCGCGTGAGTTGAGTGTAGATGAACCGACGCTCTCTTCTGGGTGGGATTGGCTCGATGAAAACCTGAATGGTGGCTTCTTAGCGAACGGGAGAGCGTTTTATGTATTTGCTGGTCAGACGAACGTCGGTAAGAGTATCTTCTTAGGTAATATTGCAACTAATCTAGTCAGGAAGGGTAAAAACGTATTAGTACTTTCTCTAGAGATGAGTGAGATTATGTATGCTTGTCGACTCGCATCTGATATTACTAAGATACCTATTGCGGATCTTAAATCTCAAACACCTACGCTAAAGCATAGTATGGATAGTATGGATGGTATGGGTAAACTACTCATTAAAGAATTTCCACCTAATACCATTACTGCTCAGCAGATTGCATCCTATGTTAAGACTGTCCAGTTAAAGGGTATTAAGATTGATGCGATTGTACTAGACTATATTAACTTGTTGAGAGGTTCACTCAATAGTAATCTGTATGAACGTATTAAGTGTGCTACAGAAGAGGTTAGAGCGTTAAGTTATAAGTTTAACTGCCCTATCATTAGCGCAACTCAGCTCAACAGAACTGGTTACGATACTGAATCACCTACTCTTGATACTATTGGTGAGAGTATTGGCCTAGCAGCAACTGCTGATGTTATCGTAGGTATTACTCAGAGCGATACTGATAAAGAGCTTAATATTATTAATCTGCATATGATGAAGAACCGCTTTGGTGCTAACTTCGGTAAGAATGAGATGAGAATTGATTACGGTACGCTTACTGTTTCAGAGGACGAAACTCTTAATAATGACGACGGTGACTTTGGTGAGATGACAGACACACTTGATCAGTTGAGCTTTGGATAAAGGTTAGTAAATAGTTTATATGGGTAAAATACACGTATTTACAGACGCAGACCTGGATGGAGCAGGCTGCGTATTCTTACTCAGACAAGCTTTCCCGTCTCATGAGATATCTTATAAGGTAACAACTGAGAGAAGTTTTAGGCAAGATGTTCTTAACTGGCAACTAACAGATAGTTTCAATAACTATGACAAGGTCTTTGTATGCGATCTTAATATTAAAGACGAGACGTCTATCGTTGATGACGACAACGTCATAGTATTTGATCACCATAAAGATCACGTAGAGGTGAAGCATGAGTATGTTAAAGCTAAACCAGTTATTGAAGACTATACATCATGTACACGTCTAATATATGATAAGTTAAAACTAAAATCTAAGATAACTAATTACCAAGCACTATTAGTCAAGCTCATTGATGATTACGATAGCTATACTTTAAGTATACCTCATAGTAGGCAGTTAAATCATATTTTCTGGAATTATACCGGTGATAGAGTCGCAAAATTTCTTACTGATTTTGATACCGGGTTTCATGGATTTAACACATACCATATAAACGCTCTTAAATTAGTCGAGAGTAGATTAGAGAATTATTTCAAGACTGAGAAGCTGTACATGAATGATGTGGAGTTGAGCGGCACAACATATAAACTAATTGGTGGTTTCTTTTCATTCTCACCGAATGAAATATGTGAAAGAGCTCTTAAAGAAAATGACGCCGATATCTGTATGTTAATGAGCACTAAGACTAAGACAGTAGTCTTTCGACGATCAAGTAAGTGTACGTTAAGTATGAGGAAGTTAGCTAGCAGCTTATCAGACGGCGGCGGCCACGATGATGCAGCCGGCGCTACGCTAAATGATAAGATTATGAACCTTACGAAGATTTTGAAGGAGATTGGCAATGAGTAAGTCACCTTCTCAGAACATGGAGGATGTAGAGTTTGAACACGCCTTTTACTCTTTCTGTACTTTTGTATCTCTACTCCATGGTAAAAAGATGAACTTCCCAACCGTCTTTCTTAAGATCCTAGAGAATGAGAAGATTAGAAAAACGTTTATTGAACTAATAGGTGAGGAAAGTGACTTTGGCGCTGTTCAGAAATTTATAGAAACGGAACCTTCTATAACAAAGAGTAAATACGTAACAAAGTACTTGAATAAGAATAAACAGATACTATCATAGGTATGTATGACTCAACTAGAGAAAACCATTTACAATCAATGGTTGGTAGTTTCGAGAGCTGTAGATAGTAAACCTTTCAAAGTACGTCAGAATTTTGATAAGTTTGAAGATAATAAGTCTTACCCTGCTGTTGTTAAACTTGCCAACTTTTTTAAAAGACACTCTTCACTCGATATAAAGACGTTCTTCGAGGCACCATACTTTGTTTATGATGACAAGTTATTCCCTCTCGAGTTTTATAGTAGTCAACGCGCAATAAGAGCCTATACTAAATACCACGACGACTTTCTATTAAGCAACCCCGACGAAAAGGTGTCGTTAGACTTTGTTAAAAATAGTTTAGTATTTATAAACGACTTCTGTAAGAGTGTAGGTATACCTATAGGGCAGTATCTAAATTATACCGAAAACAATCTACCAGTATTCTTCAGGCATTTAGGAGAACGTAAAATTTCCATGTACATTTTATTTGCCTTTGACGAAATAGACTGTAAAATAAGAGAGTATAGAGACAGTATATATGTACGAGCAAAATGCTATGCATTACTAAGAAGCAACTACATAAGAACTAAACTCTATGCATCAACAAAACTAAAAACAAATATCGAAAATATCAAAAAATTCGTAAAACAAAAAAGGAACTAAACTATAATTAAATTATGACAAATATATCAAATTCAATGTTCGAATCTATCCGCGGTGCTCTTGCCAGTACTGAAGAGAAGTCCTCCGGACCTACTAATATCCTACGTACCGAGCCTGGTAATACCTATACCGTACGTCTGTTACCATTTGCTAGCGATGCTAGTAAGACCTTCTTTCATTATTACCAGCATGGTTGGAATAGTTTCGCGACTGGTCAATATGTAAATGCTATCTCGCCTCAGACCTTTGGTGAGCGTGACCCGATCGGTGAGGCTCGCTATAAGCTATACCGCGGTAATGAAGAAGAAAAAGCCATGGCTAGTAAGGTTAATCGTTCTGAGAAATGGCTCGTTAATGCATATATCGTTAATGATCCTGTTAATCCTGATAACAACGGTAAAGTAATGATTCTCCGTTATGGTAAGCAATTGCATAAAGTTATTGCTAGCGCTATTGAAGGTGAAGATGCATCAGACCTCGGTGCTCGTATCTTCGATGTATCACCTCAAGGTTGTAACCTTAAGATTGTTGTAGAGAAGCAAGGCGATTATCCTACTTATGTTTCATCTAAATTTAGTTTCCCGTCCGAGATACCTGGTATGGATGATACTAAAGCTGAAGCCGCGATGAGTAATCTATATAAGCTAGACGAAGTGTTTACTATTAAGAGTTATGACGAACTGGTTCAGATGGTAGAAGAGCATATTACTAGCTCCGGTGATCCTGTAGAGGCTTCTCAGCCGAGTGTATTACCAGCTGCTACCCCGGCTGTGCCTGCTATTGAAAGTGTACCTACACCTGTAACTCAGGCTAGTGACCCAGTTCAACCGGCTGCTGATAGCGACGCTGAAATTAAAGACTTACTCGCAGGTCTAGACCTTTAAGATATGAATCCAGAACTACCTTTACCTGAGATGAGCTCTCAGGCACCAGAACAGATACCAATGCCAGCGCCCGCAGCACCTGACGAAAGAGGAGAACCTCCTGCGTCATTCACTAGGGAGCTAAGCCCTGCTGAAAAAAGTAATGCATTGATTCAATTTATGGGAGCACAGTACGGTGCACTCAATCAATTAGATGGTCAAATTGAAGGTCATGGTGCTCTTGGTAAAGGTAGTTCTGAGAAGGTAAAGCATCAGGTAGCGCAGGTACTAGAACAGACGAAGGTACCTGCGCCACCAGCTCAAGCGCAGACACCTGTCGTGCCTCAACAAGTACCTACAGAAGCTCAACAAGATATTAGTAGAGCACTAGTACCTAACGCAGATAAAACCGGTCTTGAAGAAGTATGCATACAAGCACGTGTGGTAGATCCGGATCAGTTAGAGTTTAACTTTAACGTTGATGAAAAACAAGAGTTATTATCAATGGTACGAACTCTCATCGAAAATAGTAGATCGCAACAAAAAAAGATAGATATACTAACTGATAAAGTTAATGACCTCATTAAGTCATCAAAAAAAAAATCTACCAAGTCAGCAAGAAAGACCGTTGCTAAATCATCCAAAGTATAATATAATTAAAATTATAAATGGCTTATTTAAGAATAAAAAATAAAAAAGACTTCGTTAATAACTTTATCGGACCTATCTCTAATCTACATAATATGTGCGTGTTTCATCTCTCAAAGGATGAAATTAGCTGTATTGTAGCATCTGAAGACTCTACTATTGTATGTAGAACGTTAATCGATATCGAGAGTGATATTGAAGAGCCGATAACGCTCAATATACCTGACATTAAGAAGCTACATAGAGTATTAGATATTATACCTAAAGAAGATATTAAGCTTAAAATTAATGAGAATAATATATCTTATAACGAGAGCGGGTTTAAGTTTAAATATCACCTGCTCGATGACGGTATTATTAGGCAGCCGAATATTAATATTAATAAGATTAATGATCTAGAGTTTAGTAGTACCTTCTCTGTAAAAGAAAGTAACCTGGCTACCGTGTTTAAGGGTAGTTCGTTTACTACTGAAACATCTAAACTATATATATACTCTGAGGATGGTAATATTGTAGGTGAGCTAGGTGATAGAAGCCGACATAATACAGATAACTTTATTTGTGTTATGAGCGAGACTTGCGAAGGCCCTGGTGTGACAGTACCTTTAGCTGTTAACTTTGAGAGTTTCCGATTAATAAACTTCAACAATAGTAGAGAGGTTCGGTTTAGAGTTAATCAAGAGATGGGTGTTATAACTTGCGATATGAAAAAGAATAATACATCATTGATTTATGTAATTTCTGCTCTAATTAATTAATATGGCTAATAGACAAGAAAGGGCTCATGCTCCAAAGGCGAAAATTAAGCGCATCAGTAATAAACTTAAAACAGCTGGGTACGTTATTAAGCGGCTCAAAGATAATGGTTTTGTTGTATTCAAGATGTTTAATGCTTATGGTGAACAGGACTTCCGTAGATGGACAGTACTGATTGACCCGGGTAGGTCTTCTGTGTTCTTGACATGCTTCCATAATAAAGATAATATTAATGAAATTATTTTTGAATTTGATGATGGTGGTGTGAGTTTCCCTAGAGGCTTTTATCTAAAGACTGAAAGCGTCGAGGTTCTCGTATCTCACTTAATACAGAAGGGTATATCTAACGATCCGGATGGAAATCGTTTCGCAAAAGTATAAGTACTTTTATGAAACACGACGGAACGCCCAGAAAAAGGTCACGTCGGCCATTAAAGCATAAGACCGATGAGACCGAAAAAATAGCTATAGCAGTATCTGAACAAAAGATTATTGAAAATCTTATAACTGATGCACTTTCAGGTATGTTAGAGAATTTCGATATGAGTGAACCACCTGTTGATACTCGAGACAATTTAGATGCGATGATACTCACATGCTCTGAGTTTTTGAATAACTTCATTATAATTGGTTACGACTTAGCGGGTAATCCGATACAACCCATCCTTCATGCAAAAAATCAACTCGAAGTGGACGCACTGGGTCAGTATCTACAACATTATCTGCATACAATCGTCTCATACATGGGAGATGATATTAGATAGTGGATTTTCAAGTATATTCATATAAAATAACTATATGAATATACTTGTGCTCTCAAAAGGCTTTATTGCCTCTCGCTTAACTGAATACTTAATTAAGGAGAAGCACACAGTATATAACTTCTCTAGAGAAGAGTTAGATTACAGTAGTAAAACACGCTTTTTTAATTTCTTAGATAAAACAGCCATTGACGCGGTGGTTAATTGCGCTGGTTTTACAGGTAAGCCTAATGTCGATGAGTGCGAGTCTCGAAAAGAAGAGTGCTTTAAACAGAATTCAATTTTACCTCGAGATATTGAAGAGGTTTGTAAGCTAAAAAGAGTAAATCTGATTCATGTTAGCTCTGGTTGTATTTACACTGGTTACGATAAAGAGTTTACAGAAGAGGATGCACCTAATTTCGGAATGTTTGATACTGATTCTAGTTTCTATAGCAAGTCTAAGCATGCCGGTGAGCTCAACCTTGATACTAACTTTACTAATATTGTTAGAATTAGAATGCCAATCGAAGGTACTTTAAATGCAAAAAATCTATTGCATAAACTTAAAGGTTATAATAGTTTAGTTGATTATAAAAACAGTAAAACAGATGTGACTGTACTATGTGAGTTCATTGAGACTATTATAGACGACTTCACACCTGGTATATTCAATGCAGTTCATAGTAACTCACTCACCACTAAAGAGGTGGTAGAAATATCTAAAGAATATCCACTAGTACATAACCCAGAGTGGGAGTTTGTTGATTTTGAAGATTTGAATACAAAGTGCGGTAGAAGTAACTGCGTCTTGAGTAATAAGAAAAGTAAAGATGTATTTGACTTCGACTGGGGTGATGAAGAGTATTATATTCGAAAGAGTTTTGAAGCGATGGTTGATCTGTTGCAAGAAGAAGAATAATAAACATAGTATAGCATATGAGTAACTACCAAATACAGCGTCTTATAGACCAGCATAAAAGTGAAGTATATAAAAAAATCAAGTTATATAAACCGACAGGTGATATTACAGCGTTCACAGCCGGCAACTTCGATATAATTCACCCCGGGTACACCGCGACGTTCGAAGAAGCAAAAAGGCACTGCGATAAGTTTATTATCTTCTTACACGGTGATCCGTCTGCTACTCGTAATACAAAATATAAGCCTGTAGTACCTTATTATGATAGGTATAAGATGCTTATGTCCATTAAGCATATTGATGAGGTATATATGTACCAGACGGAGGAGGAATTATATGAGTTAATGAAGACGTTCGATTGTGATGTCCGTATATTGGGTGAAGATTACTTAGGTAAAGACTTCACGGGTAGTGATCTTAGAGCAGAAGTTATATATACTACTCGCTCACATGAATGGTCTACCACTAAGTTTAAAGATTTAATCACAGCACAAACAGTCAAACAAAACCCACAAATATTAGATGGAATATAAACATAAAATACTCGTAACAGGTGGTTACGGGTTTATCGGCGGCAACTTTATAAAATACCTACGTGAATATTTTCACACTGATGCATTAATTGTCAATGTAGATAAAAATGGTTACGCGTCAAATCCAGAGTATGCGATCCCATACTGCAACGTATCTCATCATATAGATATTGCTGACGCATCAGCACTCGAGAGCGTATTTGATGAAAGTGACCCATATGATTACATTTTTCATTTCGCAGCTGAGTCTCATGTTGATAACAGCATTTCCGGACCGACTGTTTTTGTAGAATCGAATGTATTAGGCACACAGAATCTTCTGGAATGTTACCGAACCCAGAATAAAGGTCATGGCAGATTCATTCATATATCTACTGATGAGGTGTATGGGCATCTCGGAGCAACAGACCCTGCCTTTACTGAGGAGACCCCTCTATCCCCACGCTCTCCCTACGCTGCTAGTAAGGCATCAAGCGACTTGATGTGTCTATCATATATCAGTACATACGGCTTAGACATTAGTATAACACGTTGTTGTAATAACTTCGGGCCTAACCAGTATAGAGAGAAACTTATACCAACCGTCATTGATTCCTTACAGGAAGGTGTTAAAATTCCGGTATACGGTAAAGGCGATAACATCCGGGAATGGATACATGTTAAGGAACACAATAAGGCAGTCATGAATGTGGCGGCTAAGGGAGAATCCGGTGTGTATAACATCGGTAGTGGTGTAGAATTGACAAATATGGAGCTCGTTAGGTTAATTTGTAAAATTATGTGCAAGGACCCGGACGAAAACATAGAGTTTGTTGAGGACCGACTAGGTCATGACTTTAGATATGCTATTGATTGCAGTAAAGCCAAGGAGATTGGTATTCAACAGGGTAGTTATGATAACTTTCTAGTGGAACTAGAGGAGTACATAGGTTATTATATATATAATGGCCGATAGCCCGAAAGAAAGAGAGATATACGCGTGTCACCATGGTGATTACGCTGGGCAAGTGTTTACCTTTATTAATAAAGGGGAACAGTCATATAATTTTATTAGGATGCCTGATATGGTTAATATATCTGTACCTCATGCAGACTTCTATAATGGAGTTGATAAGGAAATACTACAGTTAATAGAAACCGTACCAGGCGATGTATATAAAGTAATACAATCACAATATAACAAAAATGAGAATACTGACAATTGATGGCAATAACCTAGTACATAGAGTGTATTGGGTAGCTCAGAATATGAAGAATAAGTCCGATAACATGCACGTATATATGTTCTTAAACAGCGTACGTAGTTATGTAGATATGTTTAAGCCTGATAAAGTCTTCTGTGCTTGGGATGAAAAGCCTGACGGTTTAACTAATAAGCGAAAAGAGCTACTCGAGGAGTACAAAGGCAATAGAGACCAATCACGTAACCATGAAGTACATAGTAAGAATGAGATAATTAAAAAGCTCCTGAATATTATGGGCATACCCTCTATCTTCCCGCAAAGGTACGAAGCCGATGATGTTATTAAAATCATTGACGAGCACATGGATAGAGAGGCTCGTGCTACATTCTACAAGACAAAACGACATTATAGTCACGTTATTGTTACTGTAGATAAAGATCTATGTCAGTTGATATCTAATAAAGTATCAGTATATGACCCTATTAAGAAGGTTGAGATTACACCAGATAACTTTGAAGAGATATTGAAGTATCCTATATCGTCCTTCGTAAAAGTAAAGGCACTTACAGGAGATAAGAGTGATAATATACCGGGTATTAAGGGTATGGGTAAGGTTAAGGTAGGGAATTTTCTTGCCGGTAGATATAAACTAACTGATAAAGAAAAAGAGCTATATGAAAAGAACCTGGTACTGGTAACACTTACATCAGATAAAGATGAGGTATCCTACGTAAGATCTCAATTACTACGTCAGAAGTATAATACAGATTGGGAGGCTTTTTTATCTACTTGCAAAGAGTTAAAGTTTGAGCAGATTACCAAAACAGAAGCAAAATGGTATAGTACTTTCTTTCAGAAAAATAGATTAGAGGAAATTTTGTCCTAAATAAACATATGAATGATTATAATCCGAACGATTTCGTTAACCCACAGCAAGTAAGAAGCCCGTATTCCGGAGAGACGTCCCGCCCTACAATTAGTCAGTATGACCAGGGTGGTAAGACTTTTGAACAGGCAATCTTTACTGACCCGGTAACTGGTCATGTAATTAAAAAGGGCTTAACTTCTATTAAATCTACAGAAACTGGCGAGACGTTAGTTGATTGGCAAACAGTACATGCAGCTGCATCAAATACAACTCAGAGTAGATCTCAATAAACTATATACTATAATCAGGTAGATGATACCCATACCTGAACAGTATATAGTTCAATTTCTTTACGAGAATATATATAAGATCTCGTATAATAAGTTTAACAAGACATATAATGGATGCTGCCCTATTTGTAGAGAGGGTGATTCATGGGGTAGGAAGAAACGATTCTACTATATTGTCGATAAGGAAGTCGCTTACTGTCATAACTGTGGTTATAGCAAAAAGCCTATCGGTTTTATCTCTGAGATAGCTAACAAGCCTTTACAGGTTATTATCTCAGAGATAAAAGACTTCGATACCGAGATACCTCTCGAAGCTCCGAAAGCGGAAAAACCGGAAGAGGTAATTAAGACTGAGAGCCTGCCTAAAGATAGTATTAATTTAACTGACGAGAGTCAGATAGAATACTATAAAGATGACCCATTTGTTAGAATGGCGTTACATTGTATAAAGACACGTAAGCTTGATAAAGGTGTTAATAGCCCTAAGACGTTCTATATATCTCTAACTGATCCAGTTCATAAGAATAGATTAGTACTCCCATTCTATGATAGTAATAATAATATTGTATTCTATCAGACGAGAGGGTTAGATAATAAGGACTTACGTGACCGACCGAAATACCTATCTAAGGTAGGTGCTGAGAAGACACTATATGGTATGCAGAACGTCAGTGCAGATCTTGATACTGTGTTTATATTTGAAGGGCCTATTGATAGTTATTTCGTACAGAACGGCCTAGCTACATGTGGTATCACAGAGAGAGGTTCCAAGGTGTTTACTGCCTTACAGCAGCAACAAATTAATAGTCTATATATACACGATAAGGTGTTTGTGTTAGATAATCAATATATAGATACTGCAGCGCTCAATAAAAGTATTATCCTTGCTGACAATAATGAGAAGGTCTTTATATGGCCTAAAGAGTTAAAGCAATTTAAAGACTTTAATGATATATGTGTTCAGGGTAATAGAGATAAAATAAGACCTGAATTCATATTAAAAAATACTTATTCAGGTCTTAAAGCTAAATTATTATTAACTGCTATAAAAAATAGTTAACCTACTATACTACATCTTCTTCAGATGAACATACTCGCCCAGCTAAGCCTATTAGGTTATTACCTACACGTTTTAAATCCTCAATGGCAACCGCTTTAGGGTCCATCTTACCTTGCTCTGGAATTTCTTTTAAGATCGAACTAAGCAGATCCATCTGATTATAAATATAATTCCTTACGTCTGCGCATTGCTCTTCATCCTCAGCGACCTCTGGCTCCATGCCATCGAATTGATCATCCTCCGGAGCATCTTCAGGTGCATATTGACTATTTTCATCTTCGTCGTTTTCAGCAGCCTTTAAACTCGCCTTAAAGTCTTCCACTTCTTCTTTTGACTCCGGTAGCTTTCCATGTTTCTTAAGGAATAGTGCATCATAATCAATCTCACTCTCTTCAAGTACTCGTCGATTATAACTCTCAAAAATTAAATCAATATCGTTTTTGTTATGCATAATAATTGTTTAGTTAAATCTGTATTTAGGATCATTTGCGCCGGCAAGATAACCTTTAAGTATCTCACTTAACGACATTACCTCCATAGCAACTCTAGCAATCTTCTTTGTTTCAGAATTACTAATACTATCGAAAATGGTATCTGATTCCGCCGAGTTAAGAGTAGTCTGTATACTATCATCTGTACCATTTAAGTACGCTGCAAACTCATCCATTTTGGTGATCCAGTTATTTAACTCGTCATACATTTGCTTTTGCTGAGAACCTAAAGAAGATCCTGTAACATTATCTGGCACATCGGCTCCAAGTTCGTCAGATGCAATATCTTCAAGCTCTGCATCTAGTGCTTCGGCATCTGTTAACGCTGGGTCCTCATCTTGTTCGCGAAGAACCTTGGTAAAACGGTTATAGTATTTATTTGCCATATTAATATTTATTGTCTAATGCTTAAATATATACATGACGCGTAGATTATTTGAAGATCAACAATCCCCAGATACCGACCGGCAAGTGTCTGGTATAGGCCCAGGAGCAAAGAACCCAGGAACACCTGGAGGTATGGCAACAGGAGACTACTTACAGCAGAGAAATGAGATACCACCTACTATGAATGGTATACCATACCCGCTTGAAGCCATAGAAACTGCTATGGCAGATGTTTTCGTTGATCTGTCTAACATATCTAGGATGCTTGATACTGCTAAGCTTAATCCTGTACTTTCAAAGAAAGCAAACCACATCGATGACCTAAATGAGTTAATTAAAAATGTGGCAGTAAAACTAGTGGACTTTGACGATGAGTTAGCTATAATAAAGGGAGATGAGTAACTTATTTAAATTATTAAGATCGTTCACCATAACAGTATTAGTTAGCTTTATAATTGCTTCGTTCTTCCCTAATTACTTCTGGTCTGTATTCGGTCTCACGACACTAATACAAATTATTGTATCATCAATTTTTTCTCGAATATACAGTAATAACGTTATCAAAGAGTTTGAATATATTAAAACAAGTCAAATAAAAGAAGCTAATAGGAATATTATTACCTTACCATGTCCTTGTGACCAGAGAACTGAACTAACAGTAGATTATAGATTTGATCAGGACAACATTACTGTATGTAGTAAGTGTGAAAAAAATATTAAGTGTACAGCTGGTATAGGTACCGCTGTAACAACTGACCCAATATACTTTGAAAAATAATGAAGAATCTACAATCAATGACTACAGAAGTTAACCCGACGTCTCTTGATCAACGCGTCGAAACAAAAGCTGTCAACTATAATGATATAATTGACAGTATAGTATCTAGTATTAGCCGGGAATTAGGTGACGAGGTACTACGTGGACGAGCTAAGCAAGGTAATGTTAAAGGGGATTCCTTAGCGCTTATTAGATCATTCCTGCTAGAGGAGATTGATAATTTAAATTTAACAAAAGATACTGATAATAACCTGAGAGTATCTAATGATAAGCTTAAGGATGGTCTCCGTAAGCAGCTTAATGCTATTATATCTATACTAGAATTGTCAATTGTGAAAAAAGACATAAAGCATTTTATGGTAGGTGCTCTCTTAAAATCCCTTTAAGGAACACCGGTATAATTATGTATGAAAAAAAATAAAGTAGTAGAGGGCAGAGGTAAACAGGTCCTTGAAGAAAATGATATAGATTATTTAGCTAGGTTTGCCTGCTTAATGGTAGGTGTAAATGTAGCGGCAGACGCTGCGGAGAGGTTAGGTATGGATCCTGAAAAGAATAATAAGTGGATTAAACCGATGGTTTTTCAAAAGTATATTGACGAACGATATGAAGATATGAAGTTTAATATTAAACGTGGTGTATTAGAGGGGAGAGACGATGCTACATATTCCTGGTAGTACCTTTCTCAATAATACGACAAGGTATGGTAAATTCCTTAAGAGAGGTGTTCAGTACAGGCTGCTTAATATTAGACCTAATAGGGGTGAGGATCAAAGCTTCGTGTATATATTTGATACAAGCTCTGGCCTGAAGGAGATTACATTCGCTTCGACAAAAGAGGCAGATGAGTTTTTATCAGCCTTTGCTATTTAGTAATAATCACCATACACGTCAGTATCGTTAACCGACATGTCAAATACTTCCTCTCTACTGAACGAATCAGCATCGTACTCATCATAATTATCCTGCTTAGGTGTTGATTGTGGATTCTCTCCACCTGATAACCTGCCGGCGAAAGAATCTTCGTAGATCTGGTCATTACTGGATAAGCTAGCACTTAGCGTATCACCAATATCTGTAAATGGTATACCAGGCTCGAAGCTGTAATCATAACGCTTGGCTTTCACAAGGAAAACGTAGTGACCTGCTAACGGATTTATTTGGGAGATATCTTCATCTAACTTTTCTGTTATTTCAAAATACTTAGGCTGTCTACCCGCCGGCCTATCATCACCAAATTCAGAGAGCTGGAAGATGTCTCCAGCTTTTGGCTCAACCACTCCGTTCTGAGTACCCCATAAACCTTGTGCAGTTAGCGAGCTGAATGAAGATTCGAATGATTCAATATGTATAAAGCCTGTAACCTCGTCGTCACTAAGAAAGCCGAACTGGCTCAAGGTTATAGCATTATCGTTTAAGTTTATACCCATTACAAATTTAACAGGTGGTGCAAACTTCTTAGTAGGTTGCTCGCCGTATAGGTTATCAGCTGATAATGTATTGAAGGTATTAACATAGTAAGTTGTCTCAACACCAAACTGATTAATAATCTCTCTCCACCAGTTATCAAACAGAATGCGCTCCGAATCTTGGTTACCCTTATCAGTAAACCGCCAACATGTTTCGTCGTTCTGTGCTATCCCAGGAAATGGGTTATTATTATAATCGATGCTCATCTACTTTTTTAATACGAATGTATTGTTTTCAGGGTTATATGAGATGGTAATACCAGTTTTACCTAGCTTCTGCTCAGCATCCTTATGTGGTACAATATTATATGTATCTCTAATAAACTCTAAATCCTTTTTAGTACATACACATGAACCAGGATGCTCTTTTAATCTCTCGATATTTTGATTCTTTGAATGATCCGTCTTATATGTATCTGGTACAAGGTTGAGTTTCTTCCTTCTATACGACTGATGTGTATCTGTAAATCCATGACCTCTATGTCTTGGTCCACGACTAGAGAAGAAGTTAGAGAAGCTATTCATATTTATATTTATACAAAAAAAAGGCTGTAACCTTAAGTTACAGCCTTTTTTAGTCTAGGTTGGTTATTTGATATTAAGCGAAAAGTGAGTTACCTACTTTATTAGTCTTAGTAGCTTTTACCTTATTTGAACCAGCGCCAACTTTACTTAGTTGACTGTCCTTTTGATTTACAAGGGCGTGACCAAGATCTTCATCACAGCAGGCTTTCTGATCTTTAACTCGACCACTTGCCTTACCACCGGCTGTTTTACCAGTTGCTGTAGACTTAACCTTATTTGAACCAGCGCCAACTTTACTTAGTTGACTGTCCTTTTGATTTACAAGAGCGTGACCAAGATCTTCAGCATCAACTGCTTCATCCATTGTGTCATCGTCTTCATCTTCGTCTACTTCTTCCATCTCTTCATAATCTTCAACAGCAGCATCTTCGGACTCATCACCCATTGCAGCTTGGAGTAGATCACAAAGACCTTTTGCCATCTCACGATCGATTGTAATGGTAATGTCATCTTCACCTTCAGGAGCGTCTTCTGCTCCATCCACTTCAATACCAAGTGCGTCAAGCTCTTGGTCGTCGTCCATAACCTCTTCAAATAGTTTATCAAATGTTGACTTCATATTATTATTTATATCTACCTTGTACCTTTTTGCAAGCTTTTCGTCAAATTGTTCTGCTGAAAAATTACCTGGGTTATAAAGGTTACCAGCTTTATCCTTCTTTTTCATCTTTTTCGGATCTAGAGCTGGCTCGAAACCATCAATCTCTGCAATATCAGACGTCATCTTATTTTGAATATCTTTAGCTTGCTTGCTATCAGTATCTACTGGACCAGTACCTACCTTGGTACCGAAATTCTTAAGACCACCCTGCATACATCCCTTATCAGCAGCTTTCTTACGACTATCTGTCGACTCTTTAATTAGTGAGTCTTTATATATATCCCAAATTTCGGTTAGATTTTTATGTTTTGACATGTAAATATTTATTCAATGGTTGATAAAAATAAACAGATTTATATGAATAACCCTAATCTACCCAGTAAGGGGTCAGTTTTTGAGTATTCATCACAACAAATTAAGCAGCTTAAAAAAGCGACAAGGAACCTTTTATACTTTGCTGAGAGCTTCTTTCACATTATCTCTCTTGATGATGGTAAGCAGAAAATTAAATTACACCCAGCTCAGAAACGAGCTCTACGTAAAATGAGAGATAACAGGTTCTTTATATTATTAGCATCACGTCAGATAGGTAAGACTACAATGATGACAATTTATGCATTATGGATAGCATGCTTTAATAAAGACCAGAAGATACTTATTGTAGCAAACAAGGAAGGTACTGCTATTGAGATTATGCAACGTATAAGAATGGCTTACGAGGAGCTCCCTAACTGGCTCAAGCCTGGTGTTGAGGAGTACGGTAAGACTGCTGTAACATTTGCTAACGGTACTCGGATTGGTATATCCACCACAACCGGTACAGCTGCTCGTGGACAATCTGTAAACTGCCTGGTACTAGACGAGCTTGCCTTTATTGAACCTCACCTCGTCGATGAGTTCTGGAAGTCAGTATACCCTATTATTTCATCATCTAAGAAGTCTAAGATATTTGTAGCGTCAACGGCTAATGGTACAGGTAACTTATTCCATCGATTATATGACGCAGCCGATAAAGGTGAATCTAACTGGGCGTGTGATAAGATTCTATGGAACGAAATACCCGGGCGTGATGAAAGATGGAAAGACGATACTATTGCTTCTATTGGCTCGATGGAAGCCTTTAACCAGGAATTTAACTGTGAGTTCTTAGACTTGGGTGAGAGTTCGTTAAACGAGGAACAATACGCACGTATGGTAGCAGGTTGTGAAGATCCTAAATTTATATTTGAAGAAGGTAAGTACCGGTTATGGGAAGAGCCAGTTAGTGATGGTATATATATAGCAAGTGTTGATACAGCTGAAGGCATAGGCTCAGATAGTTCAGTTATTCAGATCTTTGAATACTCTGATCTAACTAATATACGACAAGTAGCTATATACTCCTCTAACACTATATCACCAGTTAATTTTACAGAGAAGGTACATGAGATACTAAAGCACTGGGGAAGCCCTCTTGCATGTATCGAAAGGAATAATTGTGGAGCACAGGTTGTCGATAACTTAAAGAAAATTCACCAGTATGATAATATTGTATCGTGGGGTGCATCAACAGCTGGTAGGTCAAAAAATCAACTAGGTATCGTCGCCCACACTAATACAAAGCAGAAAGGTGTTACTAATATGAGATACTGGCTAAATGATCTCGAAGCAGTTAGTCTAAAGGATATACATACAGTAAAGGAATTAAAGGACTTTGTGAGGTGGCCGAATGGTACATGGGCAGCTAAGAGAGGTGCAGGTTACCATGATGATAAGGTAATGGCTATGCTATGGAACTTGATAATGCTTGACGATGAATTAATAACTAGATACTTCGAAGTATTACAGACTGATAAAAATAACAAGCCTCTAAAGATTAAGCAATTTGACTTCGGGATTAAATATTTTATGAACCCAACCTCTATATATAGTGGTGAAGGCAGAGAAGATGGTTTTAATGATACAACGCCTATTATAATAGGCAATGCTCAAAATACTGACTCTGACATGGATCAACTAATGGGAATGGGCTGGAAGCCTCTATAATATGTCAATACAACAATCACAGCTAAATAAAAGTAGGTTAGATAAATTCCTATGCGTCATCAACCTGCCTGAAGGTCTCAGGGGTATCAACGATAATAACATCGGATCTACTGCTAATAATAAGATTAATGAAAATTCATTGCAATTTTCCGTATACGGTGCTGTTGTTCCTGATGTAACAGTACCTGACGTTATACTACCTTATGCTGGCCAGTCATTCAAGCTATCTAGTAATACAAGACCTCCTTATGCTAATGTAACTGTTAGTTTTACCGTTGATAGTAAATTCAATAACTACTGGGTTATATATAAATGGCTTGATTTACTTAATGACGATAAAGAGTCTGTTTTTGATGCGCAGGATATTGCTGAAACAACCAAAGTATCTTCTGAATCCCGTACTTCAGATAAAGAGCGAAATAGATCCTCTACACCACCAGAGTTATACCAGTCACTTATTACCATATACGGTATGGATGAATTCGATAAACCTATAGTTCAATTCGACTACACAAGAGCGTTTCCGGTATCCTTAGGCGGTATTAATTACAATTACCGTGAATCTGGTGAGATTGAAATAGATTTTGAATTTGCGTTCTCGCAATTTTTAGTGAAGTTACCGTAATTTTTATCCCGTATAGCCATAAATAATATTATGGCACGTACAATTCAATCACCGGGTGTTGAGATTAATGAGATAGATTTATCTCTGAGACCTAACATACCTGCAGGCACCACAATTCTAGTTCCAGGCTTCTCAGATAAAGGCCCGACTGATGAAGTTATTCAAGTCACGAGCGCAAGTGAGTTCGAGCAAATCTACGGATTGCCCACTACACCCGCGGAGCGTTACTTCTACCATTCAGTTAGACCTCTATTCAATTCCCCAGCTAATATTCTTGCATACAGACTACCATATGGAGAATCGACCGGTGCAGGTTTTGGTAACAGTTATGGAGCACTTGCATACCCTGCAAAAGGTATTGCTCTATCTGGTACAGGTGCCGATCTGGAGACATACACACAACCAACTTCAAGTAACTCAAACGGTGATGAAGTAGATGTACCGGGTGTCTATGTGCTAGGTAAACCATACCACATGGAGTTAACTCAAGAGCAATACTTCCAGGTACTTCAAAATGAAGAATTCGAATGGTCAAATGTTCTATCAGCCGCTCCTGAGTCATTCGAAAAACTAGGAAACGCTGCTGCAATTGTTCTTAATAAAGGGCAGACGACAGTTAATAGTCGCTTTGAAGGTTACTATATCGGTCTTGCTGATAATACCAACCTAAACGATGCAACAGACTTTGATGCTATATTAACGGCAGAGACTGTGGCCACGAGCGCGTCTGTTACATCCAGCTATCTAAGACTACCAACTCAGAGATTAAACTTTACTCTCTCAGGTGCAAATGATGCAACGACTAACACATTCGGTCAAGAGACTGACAGTATATCCGAAATCATGGAGAATCTGACTGATTTTGATATTGCAACACCACAATACGACGATGTACTATCAGTTGGCTTATTTAAACTAAGACAGTCAGTGTTCGCTGCTGATGTTATTAAGCTTGATTACATCCTATCTGAAAACTATGTAGGTTCATTCGACTTCCACAGACAACAACAAAGTCAGCAAGGTGGAGCTCCTCAGAGCTTCTTCCTCGGATTTAGAGAAGATGAGTCACCTAATATATCAGTAATGATTAATGATAACCTTTCACACAGAAATGGTGAGACTTACCTCGATCTTAATGGTAACCCTATTAACAAGATAAGAGTTGCTAGCAGTAAGTTTACAAGCAACTCAACCGGTAAGGCTCACTTCTCAGCACTATCAGCTGGTTATATCCCTGAGACATCACTGGTACCAACAACAAGTACTGCTCTTATCAATAACGTATTCAGTACTCTATCTGGAGCGGTAGTTGATCTAGGAGCTGCTGACTCGCTATTTACTGTAGGTGCATATGCCAATGCTAACCTACAAGCAGAGCAAAAGGATCTAGGTAGTGTGCCGGAGAAGATTGATAGACTACTCGATACCATTGAAAACCCCGAAGTATTCGATCTAGATATTACAATTGAAGCTGGTCTCGGTACTATTAACGCTGCAAGAACGCAGAATGGCGATGATAAGTACTTCGATGACCTGACAAACGTTTCAGCAATGTCCGGTTTCTATACATCAGACATTACTAAGATATCTGATGAAGCTGCGACTTACAGAGATAACTGGAAGGCAATCTACAATAGGTTTAACGACTTTGCGGAGAAGAGAAGAAAGGATCATATGTTTATTGCTGATTTGCCTAGACCTATATTTGTACAAGGACGGAACTTCAGGACCTTAGATGATCCTGATAAGAACTTCTCCTTGAATGTATCCAAGCCAGTACAAGCTTTTACAACTATTCTTAATTCAAGTTACTCTACTACATATGCTTGCTGGAGTAAGGTTTATGATAGTTCATTAGACGATCAAGTATGGGTACCGTTCTCTGGTACTGCTGCGAGTCAAATGGCTAATACAGATGCTAACTTCCAACCATGGTTTGCACCAGCTGGATTTAGTAGAGGTAGAGTCGGTGGTGTTAATGATATTGCGCTATACCCGAAGCAGAAGCAAAGAGATCAACTCTATAAGAACTCGGTCAACCCAGTTGCATTCTTCCCAGGTGACGGTTTTGTAACATTCGGTCAGAAGACCTTACAAGCAGCTCCGACAGCGTTTGATAGAATCAATGTACGTAGACTATTCTTAAATCTTGAGAAAGCAACGAAGAATACTGTTAAATACTTCTTGTTTGAGCCTAACACACTACTTACAAGAACGAGAGTTATTAATACACTCACACCTATATTCGAGAACGCCAAGAATACTGATGGACTATACGACTACCTGATCGTATGTGATGAGAGAAATAATACACCAGATATTATTGATCAGAATGAAATGGTTGTAGACATTTATCTAAAGCCAGTTCGCGCCGCTGAATTTATTCTCGTTAACTTCTACGCAACACGTACAGGTACAGACTTCACCGAAATCGTTGGATAACATTAAATATAATTAGCTATGGCAGACGTAAAACAAACAATACAGGACTTTTATACTCAGGCACAAGCAAAGGATTTCGCAAGAAATAACTTGTTTAGAGTGCTTAACATCGACTTTGGTAGTGGTAGTGATACATCTATTGGAGAAGATGATCTAATATATGCTACGACAGCTACTCTACCTGGTAAGACAATTCAGGATGTTGTAGTACCTTATATGGGTCTAGATTTCCACGTACCAGGCACTGTTAAATATAACAACTCTGCCGGATACAGCTTGACCTTTAGAGCTGATGAATCTTATAAATTGTATGAGAAGTTCCAGCAAGTTATTAATGATACTTTTGATGATTCAACATCCACAGGTAACTACTTTACACCTAAAGCTGATTCTGTTATTGACCTAGTACAGTTAGATAAGGAATTAAACAAACAAGCACAGTATCAACTAGTTGGTGCGAGTATACGATCTGTAGGTGATCTTTCATACGATGTAACAGCCTCTGGTGAAGTACAAACCTTCACCGTTACTATCGCATACCAGTATTATAGGAAGACATCATAACATCTTTTTTATAACTTTAAAGGCCGTACCGTAGGTACGGCTTTTTTTTGCTTAAATATTTGTGTATGAGTATTCTTAACGCTGCCGGTAAATTTCTACAAGGTGTAAAAAGTGTAACACAGGGTAACCTAGGTGGTTCACTCGGGCAACCGAATGTGCAGCTATTCGGTACTAATATACCAGGGATACCGTTAGTTAGTTTTAGAGATTCATTCATAAAATCGATGGAGTCCTGGATAGGTGCTATCCCACTAAGAACGCAGTATATTATATTTTTCGACCGCTTCCCTAGCGGACTGAAAACTAGTATGTTACAGAGCCTTGAACCTGTTCAGGGAGATAAGAAGGGATTTGATATTGATAGAGCGAGAGCAGTATTAACATCTTATCCGTTTCAAGGTATTAATGGGTGTATGTTTGCTCAAGGTGCCTCTATACCTGATGATACATTTGAGGTTAATCACGCTACGATAACTAACAATAGAGGTTTTATTCCAGGTCCCGTTAGCAGCGGTAGATCTAACTTCTCTCCACTTACCCTAAACTTCAGAGAGACAAATACATCGTTTGTTGATAGTTTGGTTAGACCTTGGGTCATCTTGGGAGCACATGCAGGTATGGTTGCTAGACCTGAAGATTCAGACCTAAACGTTAAAACTAATGCAACAATAGTACAGTATACAAGATCATTTCAAAAACTGTCACAGATACCTAGAAAGGTTTGGCGGTTTTATAATTGCGTGCCCATGAGTGTAGATAGCAGGAATTTATCATATGATGCTGAAGCACTAGAGACATATAATACTAAATGGGCATATACTCACTATACAGTCGAGGACAATTTATACTTGCCATTACCTGACTTGATTGATAAATTATTTTAATGGTCTCAAGTCAACTATCGATACCTCTTAAGAGAGGCCTGGTATTCTTTAAGGAATTATCATATCTAGAATATAAGAATGTATGTAAAATGCTACTTTCTAGTGATACTGCTGAGGTCAATAATTGCTTCGAATCAATCACTCAACGTATATCATCGAGTTATGATCTCAATATTATCGATAAATTTGAAGCATTAATATATATCAGAAACTCTATACTAGGTAATGATATAGCACTCGCTTATGATAATAGAAGTATCAATTTTTCGCTAAAAGACCAATGCATAGGTATGTTTCACGAGGATACTTTCGAATATGGGGGGTGTAAATTCAGAACACCTGAGTATTTTTATAATAAGGGTATTACAGCTACTGTAGCAGATTACCTATATGAAGTAAATGGTAATAGTTTAGACGGATTTTCAATACATGAAAAAACCTTAATATTAAATGAAACAGACATACATATTACAAAGGTTGTAAATATTATAAACGAAATTAAAGGTAAAAGTAGCATCGCTATTCTAGATGGCGGAGCAGAAATTAATGTGTATGATACTTCGATACTACAATTTCTTAGAGAAATTTTTAGTAGTGATTTAATGGAGCTGTATGAATTTGAGTATAATATAACACAACGATTAAATTTAAAAGGTGCTGACCTACTACATTATACATTACCAGAACTTAAGATTAATTTAAATTTCTATAGTAAGGAGCAGGTAGAAAAAGCTGAAGCTGAAAACAGTAGAAATCCTGATACCGGTGAGTAAATATTAATATGTCCGATGTAAATAGTATTATTCAAGAGCTTAAAAAAGCTAAAAAAGTTATAAGTGTATTCTCACCTACACTCAAAAACGATATCGATATCTCACCTATTACACTGGCTCAGCAATCTAAAATCATTGAAACTGTAGCGAATATTACATCTAGCGCTAGCAGTCCCGTTTTAGCTATCTTAGAATTTAACAACGTGATGTACTCTATTCTTAAAAAGAATATTAAGGAATATCAGCCCGTATTTAGTACTATTGACCGTACTAACTTTATGCTCGCGCTTAAAGGGTATATTGATAATATTGTTACAAGTAGTGATAATATAGAGTTCAATATTAAGAAGATGCTCGAGAGAAACGAAAGTGTTGAATTAGAAGTCGGGCCTGAGAGCGCTACTGTCGAAGATATTACATTTCACCTCTCACCACCTACAATGGACGATGACCATATTGTTAACAGCCTTGTTCTACGTAAATATAGAAATAACTCATCCGGTAAGACTCTTTTGAGTGATGTTTATCATTTTGAATCATTGAAATTTATTAAAGCTATCTCTATTGGTGATGAGACACTCCAAGTTAGGAAAGATACCAAGAGCCTAGACATTATTAAAGAGCTCGATACAGTGCAATTACGACCTGTATATGAGTATATTGCTAAGGTCAGAGCCGCTGAAGAGGTGTTAACTAATCACCTCACTGCTGATGAGCAGCTGGATATTACCCCAGACTTATTTATATCGTAGTGTAGGGTATAAATATATGTATGGCAGACCCTACTATTGCAGAAGCAATCTCTATACTAACTAAGGTATCAGCTGATACGGCGAATAAATTGAAATCCTTGGAAAAGGAGATTCGCTCATCTATCTCTGGTAAAGGCACTCCTGATCGTTCACGAGGCTCTACTGAACCACGTGTCCCGCGTGAAATTGTAGAAAAGGCTGATGATGTTGTAGTTACTAATTTTGGCCCAGAAGCCGAGGCCGACCTTGCTGCTGCTTTTGGGCGTGAGACTGAACGTGTTCTCGAAAAACAGAAGAAGACGGATCCTCCTGACCTAAAGCAGTTATTAATGATGGCAGGTCTCGGTGCAGCAATGGCTGCACTGTTCGAGGGTGAAGGTTTCACAGGTCTAGTCCAAGGTTTACAGAATGTCTATAGGCGACTCGATAGGTTTGCTACAAGAGCTGGAAGGGTCCTAAGAAGAGTAGGAGGCCGGATATCTCGATTCGCAAGCCAGGTAGGTAGAAGAGCTTCATCGGCACTAAGAAGAGCAGGTCGAGCGATAAGTAGGTCCGTTTCGGCCATGAGGCAACAAGCGCGTAGGCTGGTCAGCCGTATAGGCAGTAAGCTTAGAAGCGTTGCATCTAGCGTTAGAAATGGTATAAGTAGATCTATGTCAAGGGTCCGGCGTATAGTTGGATCTATATCAACACAAGGAATAAGAGGAACCTTCTCCAGGATTTCTAGTAGATTATCTAGTTTTGGAAAATCTATAACGGAGGGAATGGAAGCGGCTAAGAAAAAAGTAGCTGATATGGCTCGGAAGGTCACCCAATCCGCACCCGTTAAGGCTACGAAACGCGCGGCTTCCAGAGCCGCCAGCTTTGCCGGCAACTTGTTTTCCAAGGCCAAGGGTGCTGTTACGAAAGCGAAGAACGTTGCGATCAGTGCTGGAAAGAGCGCGGCCGGCGTCGCTGCCAGGGGCGCCCGAGCGGCTGGAAGAGCCGCGGCCGCGACTGGCGGAGCATTGAAAGGTGCAGCTTCTAAGGCGGTCCAATATACAAAGAGTAAGGTTTTAAAGCCACTAACTACTGCTATGAAAAAAGTTAAACCGCTGAAACTGTTAAAAGGGCTTTTAAAGAGCCCTCTTTTAGCGCCCATACTCGAGAGTTTTTTCACATATAAAGATGTAGAAGAGTTGGTAGCGCAAGAGGCTGCCGGTGAAATTAATGAGGCTGAGTTGAATCAAAAGGTCGGTACGAGGTTAATTAAAGCAGTAACTGGTGTCATAGGAGGTGCCGCGGGCGCCTCGCTTGGATTTGCTATTGGATCAGGAATCCCAGTAGCAGGCAATATAGTTGGTGCTATTGTTGGTGGTGTATTAGGTGACGTAGGTGGTAGGCTTATAGGTGGTCTTATTGCAGACAAGTTGGGTGATAAAGCTTCAATATTAGGAGAACGAGCATTAAAATCAAAAATGTTTAACCACCTGGGGCAACCAGTAATTGGTGAACCACTCGCACAAATCGATGATGGTATTATCTTTAGCCAGGACGGCCGTGTATTAGCTCAAGCAAATCCGAGTGATACAATATACGCTATGAAAGAGGGCGGACCGCTACTAACAACCCTAGCATCCGGCTTCGAAAGTAATGGTAAAATATTAATAAATCTACATGAAATGCATACTGAACACATGACCACTCAAATTGAATTAGATGAGGAGCGCAATAGCTTATTACTGGAGCTCGGAAAATTACTTTACGCTTCATTAGATCTTGATTCTAAGGGTGGTGGTACTTTAAGCCCCAGCATGCTGAAATTTGCAGGCAATTCTATAGCAGATATCAGATCATTTTACTAACTTCACCAGCTTAGTATATGGTAAATATACATGCAATATAAATATATATAATGAACTTATGGCACCTTAAAATAGGGAACACCCCAACGTTACCTATACTGGAGAGATCGGGTGGTGGTATCACCGCATCCGGCGGCGACCTAACTGACCTAACTAATCTCGCAGGATACACTGATGGTGCAATGGCCGATCCAATTAATGTCGTAGATGATTTCCGATGGACTGTAAGCCCAGGTGGTTCGAGGTCTGATGTGCCGCGGTTACACATAACTGAGAAGAGAATTAAGCTCAACTCCACAGTTACAAACCTCGCGTATAGTGCAACTGCTGCAGTTGATAGTATCGGAACTGCGGTTCAGACAGCAGGCGGTTTAGTCGGAGCTGTAGCCGGCAAGGCTGGTGTCCAGAGCGTACAAAAGTTTATTGATGAAGGGTCGCAAAAACTTAAAGCGCTGGAGAGAAAACTCCAACAGGAGGTTCTAAATACCGGCGGCTTCCAAACCTCTGAAAACCCAGCTCTTCAACCATATGATGGCTTGTATAGCCTTGAAAACACTGGATTCAGTTACTACTTTCCATATCTCGATGATCAATATAATTCGATTTCTAACAACTTCGGAGAATCTAGCGAAGGGTTTGTAGCACCACTAGCTAATAAAGCGTCTGCCCTCGCTGCGGGTGTCGCTGGCGTAGCGAATATAGTAAAGCCAGGTACTTATATTGAAAAGGCTAAGCAATTTACTATGGGCGACACAGGTAGGACCTTAACTTTTTCATTACCTCTACTTAATACCATATCTATTGATGATATATCTAGAAACTGGCAGTTGTTATTCGGTTTAATCTACCAGAATACCCCCGGTAGAATTAGTAAGAGTATAATTGATCAACCAGTATTATATGAGATACGCCTCCCCGGGGTAGCATACATGCCCTATGCTTATATCTCCAAATTAGACGTAAAATTTATTGGTTCGCGTAGAAACATGAGGATACAGGTACCTATACAGTCACCTGGATCAGATGTTTCTACGACTTCTATTGAGACAGTAATTCCTGACGCGTACCAGCTCGATATTTCTGTAACTGGTTTAAATGCTGAGACGAGAAACTTTTTATATGCTAATATATCTGATTCAAAATTGACTGTAACCTCTCCTCGCCCGTTTACAGAGGCTGAGCTCGATGCAACATCACCACCATATCTACTACCCACTAATCGTGGAGATGGGTTTGAAGGACCTGGTGTACTACCGAGTCCACCTACACAAATTACAGCGGATGGAATCTTTGCAGAATTCATTGACCCCCCTACACAAATTACAGCGGATGGAATCTCATTGAATCCTAGTGGTTTTAACCCAGTAGAGGTACCTGCACAACCCTAAGCCTAGTTAAATACCGGGAATAGGTGATATAAGAGTTACCCGGTTATAAATATTAGTATGACCGACTTAGGTAAATTTCAAGAGGGTATTACTGATTTAGATGTACTTGAACAGTACAGGTATGAGAATATCTTTAAGGTGTACGAAACCGGTGATAAAGATTTCTTCTACTATAATATACTAAAAAAAATACGATTACCTGATGATATCGATAATAACCTACTCAATACTGTAGCATATAATAGTGCACTACCAGTCACAACACTGAGCTATAGAATATATGGTACTACATACCTATGGTGGTTGATTATGGTGGTGAATAATATCTCAAATCCTGTAAAGATAGCAGGCGGTACACGGATAAGATATATTAAAAAGCAATACCTGAAGCCTGTCATAGATAGTTTAAAACAGCAATTGCAGTAATGAGATATAACTTTGATACCTACTACGAGGAGAGATTTAGCTCTATTATAGATACGCAGAAGTATCTATTTAAAGTAACTTTGTTTAACCCAGAAGGGGATATGGTTACTCTTACTAAAAGAGAGGTTATAGAGCTTAAGCTCATCGACAATCTACGAGACCCATGGGTAAGAGGCTCTATAGCTCTCGATAATACGGAGGCTGCTCTAGAGAGATTTGTAACTGACCCTGCTGAGCGTGAGTTTCGCCCTGAGATTGAACCGTTAAAAGGCTACACCTACCGTGGAGATGGTAGAGATTTTATTCAGATTGAGATCATACCTCTAGATGATGGTCCATTATCAGAGTTTACAAATAATGATGAAAGCTTTAACACATTATTTGGTCTCAGGTATATTTTTAGTATAAAGCAAGGTAGTAGTACCACTATTAATGGTACAGACTGTAAGCTTTTTAATATCGGTGATGTAGATGAGGAGATCTTAAAGGAGAAGAAAGCATTTTTCTCAACTGGTAAGCTAGCTTCACCCGGGGGAGTAGAAGCAGCGCAATCTAATAATGAAGATAGATATGCTACCACGGGTCAGAGTATAAAGGCTATACTATCTGATACAATAGGTGAACAGGGTAATATTATTGATGATTCGAGTTTCGAAGACGGTGCATCTAAGCTATTCTACTCATCACCTATTAATAATACGGCTTATGACGACATACAATACCTCTTAGAACGCCATGTAAGCGATGGTGCATCAAATGACTTCTCGTTTTTAAAAAAATCCAACTTCACAGGTGAATACACTTTACGGAGCGCGGAGAGTATGTATGCTCAGGCATTTCAAAAAAGCAGAAACGTAGGTGGTGAGCTATTTACTGAGAACTTTACCATTAACGGGTTAAACGGTAGTGATTCAACCGTAATTGAACCATCTAAAAAAGTACCGGCCGGTGCTCCAGAGTTTGGTAGTAAGGGTGATATACTGAGTTATAATTTTTTTGATACCGACGGCGAGCAGTACAAGAAGGATATTAAGACTCAGGTTGTCAATTCATATGATTTTAAAAATAAGAAATTTAATATAGAGGTCAAGGATAGTAACGCTACCACAGTACGTGATAAGTTTAGCGATATATATGTGAGTCCACTCAAAGGCGAAAATAACAAGCCCTTTCCCAACCTACCATTGACAAATTCGCAAAAAGAAAATCAGACATTTGATTCAAATTTTTCTGAATATGGTGAGTCTCCGGAGATTAGAAAGGCATACGGTGTCAATAAACTATTAAAGTCAAGTCTGTTTTCTAATATGGCTATAGAGATTATTATTAAAGGTCAGCTTTTTAGGAAAACGGGGACTTTCTTCTCCGTCGATAGGGAAGGAGCGTATATTGAGAATCAATACGATAGTAAGGTATTAGGCATGTACCTATTAACAGAGATAGAGCATCAATTCATTGATGATGCAACCTATATTCAACGAATTGTCGGCATAAAAACCAATCACTTTAATAACCCTAACTTCGAAGAGAATATAACGTAATGAGTAATCAAGTTTCCTTAACGCCCGAATACTTAGGAATGGTACAGCAAACCAGTACCGATTTTTATGAATCAAATAACTCCCTATTTGAGAGTTTTCAAGAATTCCTAGATGAGCTAGGTACATGTATAGATTTAGAAAAGGCTAAGAGTAGCCAGGATATTGTACAGAGTATTAGTAACGTGTACATGGAGTTAAATAACACGAAACTTGATAACTATAACGAGCAATTTCAATTGTACTTTATCGAGAAATATCAAAGCCTCTTGACATCTGTTAAGGATTTTATTACTGATAGCTTGGGCGCGAATAATGTATATTTGATAGCCTTTAGTGATGATATAGGTAACATTGCTAATCAAACTAGTGTAATTGATAACAGTACGTCACCTTTTTTTGACACGTACGATACTTTTTTTAACTACCCTAATAGTCTCCCCGCTTCACTTTACAATAAAGTATCACAAACACAGTTAGATAACAATATAAGATTATCCGTATACACTGACGCTTTAATGAAAACAAACCTTAAAGGTCTACAGACATCTACAGATGCAAATATTGCGCTCTCAGCGCATGGTGATAATCTAGTTAATGATAATCTTTATATAGATCGGTTATTCTTACTAAAGGACCCAGTAAATGCTAAGATTAAAACTCTTCTTAAAAATATGGCTGACTTTATTAACTTCTTTAAAGAGGTTAACTGGCAGGATAGAGATATAAGCAGAGTTAGTATAGATCTAGCTTATAGTACAACAGTTGAAGGTGTATCGACGACACTAGACATGTTAAAGAACAAAATAGAAGCTGGGGATAGTGCGAGTGAGTCGAACCTAGATGATAGGTACGACGCAACCGGAGCTTAGTCTCGTGTTGTAATAGATTCTACATCTTCAACAATATCTGCCTCAAGAATTAGTTTCGACATTAATTCCTCCCTGTTCAGTAGTAGCTTATGGTCCTGATCAGTCTGCTGTAATACCTTTTTACTTTCAATATCTAATGTCTTTATAAAGACAGCATTCTTATTCTTCTCATTCGATATGTGCATCTTCTGCAGACTATCTAGTGCCGTTGATGACGATGATATTAATTTAGCAAGTGCTTCAACGTCTCTACTATCTGGAGCTGCAGAAACATATTCACCTATTTCGTCAATATATGACATACTATCCTTAATTAGCTTACCGGTATTATTTAAAATAAAAGCTTCAATGTCATCTTTATCGAGCGTAAATTCTTCTTTTTGGTCAGAGGTAGCCTTTACTTTGATATCACCTTTCGCTTTGAGAGCATCTAGTAAATCATTGACATCTGGATTAGTTTCCTCGTTCGACATAAAAATATTTAATATAATCGCTTGAATATTCAAGATTAGCCTTTACAATAAGCTATATATGAATAATAATTTTGTAAAAATTGACGCTGAGATTAAATTTGTTAAGACTCATGATAACGCTAAGCTACCTCAAAAGGCTCATGGTGATGATAACTGCTACGACCTATTTGCAGTAGAAGATACAACCATTCCAGGTACTCGAACTACAGCCCTGTCCTCGTTTCATCAAACCGGTGTATCTGTTGGTAGTGCTGTGGTACCTGTTGGTATTAAAGTTGGCTATATTACCCCGGGATTCGGGTTTGTAATTAAACCTAAATCTGGTCTAGGTTTTAAGGCTAGCCTACAACCACACCTAGGTGAGATTGATACCGGATACCGTGGCGACTGTGCAGTAAAAATGTATAATTTCTCTGATACAGACTACTCTTATAAAGCAGGTGATAAAGTAGCTCAGATTAAGGTAGAGAGGAATTGGGAGACTAGTGTAGTATGGACTGATGAAGTTGAGGTAGCTGAAAGAGGTGAAGGCGGCTTTGGCTCAACTGGTAAGTAGCCTATGCAAAGGAACTCCATTATAATAAATTAACATTTTAACTAAAAAAGATATGGGAAAAACAACAAGACAACGAATAACAGAAAAAAAAGTAGGTAACGCTAAAGTACGTAAGACAGTAACCGTAACTGTCACTAAACCACCTAAAAAGAAGAGAAAGTAATGTTTAACAACCTTTGGGCCGAGAAGTATAGACCAAAAACACTAGCTGATTTAGTTCTATCAGATACTAATAGAAAGTATTTCGAGTCTGTTGAAGACGAAATACCGAACTTACTATTTGTTGGTACTCCTGGTTTAGGTAAAACTACACTAGCTAGAATTCTTGTCAAGGATACCTTAAAGTGTCAGTACTTGTATATTAATGCATCTGATGAGAATGGAATCGATACTATCCGCTCAAAGGTTGTTGGGTTTAGTCAGACTAAATCGCTTACTGGCGGTATTAAGGTTGTTATACTTGACGAAGCTGATGGTATAACTATTGATGGTCAGCGTGCTTTACGTAATACTATGGAGGAGTATAGTAGTCAGACCCGCTTTATTCTAACTGCGAATTATAAGCATAAGATCATCCCTGCTATTCAGAGCCGTACTCAGTCATTCGATCTCAATCCTCCATTCGATGATGTGTTGAAGCGTATTGTCAATGTTATAAAGATTGAAGGTATTAAGATCGGAGATGATCAGAAGGCTAATTTTATAAATGTAATCAAGCAGAATTATCCTGATATTCGTAAGATCATTAACGCTGTACATAAGGCGTGTGTAGATGGTGAGTTTAATATAGATATAGCCTTAGATAGTAAAGAGCTTGTCGATAGGATTCATACTGACATACAAGGTAGCGATGCAATGGGGCTGCGCAAGTATCTTATCGAGAATGAAAATGAGTTTCAAGGTGATTATCATAATCTCATGAAGCAGTACTTGAACTTTATATATTCAAGTACGCTCCATGACGATAAGAAACGAGAATATATCCTCGTGCTTAGTGATTATATGTATAAAGATGTCTTTGTATTAGACAAAGAGATTAATGCGTTTGCTTGCTGGGTAGCATTGAGCAAGATTTAGGACATATACTGCGATGTATAGCTCTCATTAACCGCAGGAGATGGTGTCGCTGGCTTTGAAGGTATCTTAGTATTCTTCTTAGCTAGCGAGCGCTCTGATTTTTTAAGGCTATCACCTTGCTGTGTCATCGTTTGCTGTTGCTCTTCGTTTTCTTCAGCTTCGACCGGGTCAATTTGAACCTTATTGTCATACTTTACTGAGTCAGGTACTGGAGCACTTCCAAAATCTGCACCGTGACCACCATCGTCAGCAACCAAAATACCCATAGGTACAGCAACTGAATTCTGATTATCATAGAGCCCGTTAGTAAGTTCAATAGCTACAGTAGCGATAAAACAATTACCTCTGTTATCCTCATTACCTGGAGCGGAGCTAGGGTACTTTGTTTTAATATTGATTACCTTTTTATTAAGGTCTGTATCCTTAAACATCTTTACAACGAAGTCTTGAACTGATTTATCCAATTCCTTAAAACCGTCGTGAGACTTATAATCGTCTGCTAACTGAACCCTATCACCGGTCAGGATACCACCGTTGTTCATTTTCTGGATAGTTGCCTCTATGAGATTTAAAAAATTGTTCGCCATATTATTATTTATGGTTTCGAGTTAATAATTCCATTGCTTAAATAATATATACAATGGCAGAGATTAACTTAAATATACTAACTCAAGACCAACCACAGAAAGCAGATAAAGTTATCTTTAACGACATCAGATTAGATCTGGTTCTAGGTTATACAAATAATGACCCTCTTGTTAAGGGTAAAGAGGTTAGAGATATTATTGACGACGTTAATGTTGATGCAATACAAAACGCATTTATCAACCTCATAACAACATCTCCAGGGGAGAAGCCACTGAACCCTACTTTTGGTATTAATTTCGGTGATCTTCTATTTCTACCCGTAACAGAGGAGCGAGCTGATGTTATAGGTACAGGTATTATTGATACAGTAGCAGCAAATGAGCCACGAGTCAACATTATCAACTTAACAATAACACCGGATATTGAGAATCATAGCTATATATGTAATTTCACATATAGTATCCCTAGATTCGCAGGAGCTAAATTTAATCTCTCCGGTAATTTATCTCGTTCCGGATTTTCCGTTTAATTAATGTTTTTTATTCATAAATAAATATATGGCGGATAATACTGACTTTACTTTACCGAAGGATGCGTATGCAACTTTCGATGCCCTAACTTTAAAGAGCTTAATTAAGCAGCGCTTAAGGGAAGGTAATACTTTTACCGACCAGGATTTCGAAGGTAGTAACTTATCTGCTATTATTGATATAATTGCTCTATCATACCACCTTTCATTATTCTACCTCAACCAAACTTCTTCTGAATCTCTATTCAATGAATCAACTGTTTTTGAAAATATTAATAGGATTACAAAGCTTATTGGGTACAAGCCAACTGGTTATAAGACAGCAGTATTACCGTTTCAAGCAGAAGCTAGTAGTAGGTTACCAGTAAATGTATATACTATAAAGAGGTATTCGTATTTCGCAGTTGATGGTACTGACTATTCATTTATTAGTGACGCGTCATTCAGTAAGACAACCGGCGCTGATGAGCAACTTACAGCCTTGTCTGAAAATACTCTACTGTATCAGGGCAAATACATCGAACATCCAGTCATTTCAGCTATTGGAGAAGAGTTTGAAACTGTAACACTACTAGTTAGAGATAATATTAACCAGACCCCTGTCAATATTGAGACTGACTCAATTAATGTATATGTCAAGAGTGTTAATACAGGTAAGTATAACGAGTTTACGGAAATTAATTCTCTCTTTAATACTAATAATACAGATTATGTATTTGAAAAACGGTTAAATGAGAACGGGTTTTATGAAATAAAATTCGGTAATGGTGTCAATGGTGCACGACTCAATCCTGCAGATGAAATTTTTATATACTACCTTAAGAGTGATGGTATAGCTGGTAAGGTCTCCGCGGGTAAGCTTGATGGTACTAACCTTAATACGTTTACGACGACACAATTTGAGGCAATATCACCTGATATCTACGAGTCTAATATACTTATCTTAACACCTAATCTCGCCTCAGCGATAGCATTTACAAACTCCGTCGGTTCTACAAGCCCTAATGACATTGAAACGGTTGATCAGATTAAAGAAAATGCTCCTAGAACCTTCTTCGCACAGAATAGAATTGTTACGAATGACGATTTCCAGGCGTTTATTGAAAAGAGGTATAGTAATATAATTTCAAGCACTGTTCTAGTGAGTAATGAGTCATTTGTCGATAATGTTATAAAATATTATTATGATCTAGGGCTTGATAGACCTAACCAGGATTCGAGATTCTTATTTAACCAAGTAAAATTTTCCACTACAAACCAAGCTAACCAAGTATATGCTTTCATGGTACCTAAAATAAAGATAACGGATAGTGATAATAATTTATCTTACTTGACACAAGCTCAGAAGTCAGAAGTTATTAACACTGCTCAGTCACAGAAGATAATTAACTCCGAAATACAGCCCATGGACCCGGTATATGTAGGTGTTACGGTTGGACTACAAGATATATTCAATACCAAGCCTTCTGTCGATGATATCGAGTATACTGACTTAGTTATACAGCGTAAGCAGAACAATAGAATTAGCGCATCACGTATTATAGAGGAGGCCAATAACGTTTTTGAGGAAGCCTTTGACCCAGCGAATCTAGAACTAGGCGGTATAATTAACATTACAGCTATTACTACAAAGATTTTAGGTATTGAAGGTGTATCAGGCTTAAGAACCGTCAAGCGTAGTGCTGATACCGGTGAAGAAGTTAGAAGTGTACCGTTCCTAAACATATATAACTTCAACGCTGCCTACGCTGACGTCGATATTGTAAGTACAGGCTCTAACGTGGCGTTACCATACTTCAAATTCCCATTTTTATATAATAGTGAGTTGAAGAGTAGAATTAAAGTAGAAATTATTGATTAATTATGCCAATAACATCACCACAAACCCAGTTCTATAATTTTGATAGAGATTATAGCAGTCTGCCACCTATCAATCTACCCATACGTGTTGTTGACCCAGCTACGAGAGAGAGTAAATGGGGTGGTCTATCAGCTATTCCAGGATTCGCGAATGAGCAGTATACATTCAAAATCTTTCCGGATTTTTACGGGACAGATCTTAACGGAATATCGGCTTCACCACTTGCTGATAGCTACCGGTATTTTATTGACTTAGGCGACGGTACGATCTCAACCGACCTAACTGCATATCACTATTATAAGTACCCAGGTGATTATAAAGTTACATTGGTAGCAGTAGATAGTGCAGCGAACTTCTATAGTGTCGTTACCCGACCTACTATCAGCATAAGCAACGCTATACCTGATAAATTATTCCTAACATACCAAGAAGGTAGTAGCGCACTCAACTCCTCTCTTAAAAATCCAATTATACTAACTAGATTTAATTCATATCAAAGCTGGCCAGCGGTATCCGCAGATGGTGGTTATAGTATTAATTTGAGTGTGTCAGGTAATAAGAGTAAAGCTACGACGAATACAGATTATTATAGTGATATAAATGCTCACTTAAAACTCTTTAGTGGCTTCGTACAGATTGAAGATGATGGTGAGGGATTGGTAACCGACTCAGTGAAGACTAGCAACTCATTTATATACGGTAAGTTGAATACAGCTAGTTCAACACCGCCATACTTTCTATATAATGAATACCAAGATGGCACAATATTCTTAGGCACATCAGGTAGTACCTCTTTTTATTACTACGAAGATTAGAATTATACATAAATAATCTTATGGGTGAACATAATGTTATACTATTTGCTGCTTTTGATCAGCGTGTTTTTATTGACCCTGAGGGTACAGGTATAGGTGCTGATATTGACATGCCAATAATTAATGCCAATCCCGCTACTATCTCCTATTCTATATCAGCTAGGACTGAAACATTAGAAGATAAGACTCTGAGTATTACTACTAATGGTATTACAGGATTCGTAACACCTCTATCGTCATTTAATATACCTAAAATTAATTTTGCTAATCAAGATATATACTTTACTGCCAAGGTGGTTGATCTAAGTGGTGCTCCTTTAAAGAGATACCCTAAACTAGATTTTGATGAAGAGCTACTACGTACTCAGACTCCCGGACCAGTCAATGAGTTAATAGAGGTTCAAAATACCATAGCAGATTTTATAATAATAGAGGAGGCTAATCTGAATGTAGTTTTAATAAGAAGTGACGGTACAACTGTCTTGGACGGGGAATCAACATACCGTACTAATTATGGAGACCTTACTGCTAGTGAAGGTGGTGGCTACCTTAAAGGTGTCATTAAAACATCTATACCTGATACGGATCTAAGAATCAAGGTGACCTACACTGATGCGGACAATACTGTTTCTGGTATATCAACACCATTTGATGTATATCCAGCGGATGGTATATACGATATTAGAAAAGTCGGAGAAGATAATAACCAGTCTCAGAATTATAAAGACTTAGCTACGCAGCCCGTATTACAGCGCGAACCGGTCTTTATGGATGAGTTACTAGGTCAGATCGTCGGTGATAGTAGTAGTTATCCTGAGACTCTAGGTATCAAACTCCACGAGAAAGTTAGTAACTATATCGCTAACATCAACGACCCAGACTATGCAAATGTTAAATCACTGAACTCCCTCGTCTCTCAGCTGTCCATGACCATGGATGAATATAACCAACAATTCCCACCTAGTTTATCACGGCTAATTGATATACTATCTGTTAGTGTGAGTCGGCAGATGGGTAGTAAGAATCAATTTCAAGGTAATTATGATCCAAAGGGTTATATTAGTAAGGAGTTTTATGGCAAGAACCGAGGAGACCTCCTACCAGTGGAGACCACCTTACTAGAGACTGGTACAAATTCAAAGAATATACTAGCGTATGAGAAGTTTAGTAATCAGTATAAATTAGTTAATACTAATATCTTAAGTGCTACCGATATTGGTTACACGAGTCATAATACATACCCACTTTCAGCTTACAATACATCCTGGGGCTGGGGTCTAATTATACCTAATGGTATCCCTAGTATTGATATTAATAATTATTATGAATTCTATGACTTTATCGATACAGTTGAAGGTTCATATTTACAGAAATTTATTGATTATGATAATGTGAATAATACATACCTGACTAGCTTAACCTCATATGATCAGTATACCGATAAGTGGGGTATAGCAGAAAAGGTCATTTCACATAATCTATATACTAACCTAGGTCTTGTATCAGGATCGTAATTTGAGAATAAATATTTTATATGCCGGCTTTAAGCAACACTACCGTCTACTTTAGCGTAACAAATACTTTAGATGATGTAAAAAGAGATTTAAACGAACCTTTTTCTTTTCTTGATTATTTGAAGTATGCTGATACTAATGATAAAGCGAGTGAGTTATCGAGTTACCAGAGTTATCTACAGTCTTGGGAACTATATACAAATACCTCGTTAGTATCTATTAATATAGATGTCAGGACGCAGTTTATTAATTTCCTGTCAGAGATAAATTTGCTATTCTTCACTAACGAGGAGAAGCGTTATTTTGATAATATAGATCTAAGCAATAACGAGCAGTTAACAATTGCACTTCCGTTTTTTACATCGAAGATTAAAGAAATAGCTATATATTTCAAGAAGAAGCGTAATAATATAACCAGTAACTTAGAGTATATTAAGAAAAAAGGTACTAGTACGGGTGCTGAAACATTCATTAAAGATCAAATACTTGATATATTTTATGGCGATGATGTTGCACCGGGCATAAACCCCGGAGAAAGATCTCCTGAGGAGATTGTTAATGGTATCGATATTAGTTTCGAAAGAGTATATGATACTTTTAACGATTATTTTGATTTAGATCCTAACAAATCCTCAACTTTTTATGACATAGTCTCAGGTGATAGGGCTGATTACTTCACCTCGAATACAAATACGATAAGTAGTTCTTTTTATATAAATGATGATCAGGCCATTATCGATATTATAAACACTAATGGTGTAGAGCTGGCGGAGATTCCAGGACTACTAGTTACGTATAATCGACCAGACTTATCATTATTACCAGATGATCAATTTATTGATTATCAAAATACAGGCGACAGAGCGGACTTAAACTTCAATCTTACAAGAGAGATTCCTGCAAACTATCAGGGCACTGATATGTATTATATATCCGGTGGTGAGAGTACAGATTATGTGTATGAAAAGCTATTTACGGCTAGATACCCTCACAGAAACTTACTAAACATCAATAACCCATCTACGCTAGCAGTAACCGGTGACTCGTTTAAGAATGAAAGAAGTGTAGGTTTATTCTTCAAACCATCTATAAGAGGTGCTCTTAAAATGGAGTGTGATTTTAGTAGCTATATTGTATCTGATGATATTGAAAGCAATGCTGTATATGTCATACCAGACCCGTCCAGGTACGGTTCGGTGGAGGGTGTTGGTGGTTGTTCACGAGCAAATCCACTCATATTCAATAGTACATTTAACAGATTTAAAAATACATCATCCTCATTTGGTAGATTCTTACCAGAGGTGGATAGTAAGGATCAAACATTCCATTCATATAATACAACTGAGCAGAGATTGTTTGAACCTAATAACATTACCCCACTAGCCGGTATCGAGAAACTTAATGTACCAAGTCAGATCATTAAAGAAGTAGGTGATATTTATGGTAATCAGTTTTATATTACAAATGTATCCAACACCGGTAACAAAAACCTAGATAATTTTGAAGGGGTTAACCCAGTCCAGCAGCGGTACTCAACGGTTTTCGAAACTGTGCCAACAGACAGCAATAAAGAAACATTAGCTGGTATTAGACATAAAGATAAGCTTATTGAAGTTAGTAACGTTGTTAACGGTACAGTAAAACCTATAACAGATGAGTTCGGAGACGTGTTTATTCGCTTTAGTTATGACCCAATCCTGCTTGAGCAATTGCAGGGAGGAAAGTATCAAGATTTAGATGTTTTTGAAACTGTATTCTTCTTTAAAACAGCAAATTACCTCGTCATTGATAGTATTAATTATAAAGATGGTAAATTTAGCCCAGCCGCATTTACGACAACGGTTCGGGAGTATAATAAGGAGATCATAATTGACCAAGCCAATAAAACTATTAGTAATCTCAGTAACCCTGTTAGGTTAGGTAGTGATATCCTTTATATTAAACTCACTAGCGACCCATCTACTACATCACCGACGAATATTAAGTTCTTTCAGTTTGAAATGTTTAAGTTTAATAAGGATACTATGAGAGAAGTAAACCTGGTAAGTAGCACCTCTCAAAATCAGAGTTATTTCGCTGAAAATTTTACTTTCAACTTAGATACTAATATTGTCGAGATAACGAACATTGCCCTGGCATATAATGAAAAGCAAGGTAAGTATATTGCAGTTACCAACTTCAGGGATTTAAATCACACTAGCTTTATACACGTATTAGTATTCGGACTCGATGGTGATGTATTTACAGTTACTGATAACTATATAATAGCGCCAGACAACTTTACTAAAACTATAAACTTTTATTCTCCTAATACATTTATAAATAACTTTAACGCGCGGAGTATAACATCCGAGCCTGTACATGATTTGACCTATGGCACACTTAGATTTTAAACATACTTTAACCGTAAACTTATCTAACTATCAACCCCAAGATAGTAGCGTTAATTTTATATCAAGAGAAGCTATTCAAGGCAATACGGTAGTCACTTTTCTGCTATCTGGTATCCAGGCCGATGTAAGAGACTTTCACTCAGATAAGCCTGGCTTTAATAGTGTTCAAATCGATTTCGGTGACCCTGTGTCAAACGGTGTTACAACATACTCAGCTAAATTTAATGCCGGTGTAACGGATACCTTACCGTTTACTAGTATATCACATACATACTTTACTGACATATCAGCCTATACGACGTTATCGGCTAGTATTGCTATTAAATATGAGCAATTAGATCAAGCTTCCGGTCCCTTATCCGCGAACCACATTATTGAGTTTAGAACGACGCCAGAAAATATCGTAGATAGAAACGTAGAGATTCTGAATAGTCAGTTGTTTACTGTGGGTGGGAGTGCTGTACCGTACTTTAACGTAGAGACGGATGAAAATATTATCTACCCACTAACGTATCTTGAACTTCAACCATCGTCTCGTGTGTTGTCTGGTATTTATCTTAATACTGACCCTGAAGACAGTGTTGAATATCCCGATGACTTCTTCTTAGCTAGGACTGAGCTATCTCCATCGAGCGCGTTATCAGCATTCGGTGATATTGGCTTGAGCGGTGGTGGTTTTCAGCTACAAGGTCATACTGGTAAACGATACGCTTTTGCTTTCTCGTTATCCGGTGAGGGGACAGCTATAACAAACCTCTCATCTACCAGTTTAATTAGATATACTGATTTAGCTATACCTTATATACCAGCGACTACTTTAGAAACTGGGATACTATCGACCTACGCCACGTTCTTTGATGTTATTACAGCTGGTTTTGATAATCTAGGTATAGTTGGTACGGGTAACGAATTTACCAGTCTGGCTACAAGCTACAATCCAATTAAAATAACCTTCAACCAGACTAATTTATTACCACCTGAGGCTACTATATATACATATGGTACACTCGTTTCGACGGGATATATACCAGGTACATCGGACACCAATAATATATTTATTTCCAGTGATACTGATTACCTATATACTTACCCGACATCAGGTTACGGTTTAAGCGCTGTAAATAGAATAACAACTGACCCGGCTGGTGATAATATAACGGCATTATAATAAATAATAATATGGCAAATGATATTCGTATATCGGAACTTAATGAGATTACTGTTAATAGTAATATTAACGAAATTGTTATTAATAACAGGGAGTCGGTAGCTGATGCAGGTGTTACTAAAAAGATCCAGGTAGCTAACCTGCTGACAGATAGTATAATTAACACTAATAATCTCGCTAACTCATCAGTAACTACTGATAAGATAGCTGATAAGTCAATATCAGCCGATAAGATAGCTGATAAAACAATTACAAACAGCCAGATAGCTAATTATACAATCGGTAATAATGAGTTAGCTACTAACTCTGTTGATAACAGGGTGTTAGATAATGATGAAAGTTTCGTAGCAGGGGGTTATACCGCTACACGTAGTATTCTTTCACCTAAGGTAGAGGCATCAGATAGGTTAACTGTAACATCGGGTCTTGTTGACCTTAATCAAATAACATACACATTCCCAGCAACCCAAGCTCCTCGGAGATTTCTTCGGACAGATGGATCTGGTAACTTAACGTGGGAAGAAGCGGTACCTGGAGACGGCACTGCACTAGTTTTCGATAATATTTCTCCTGTTGGTACTGTTATACCATACGCTGGTAACGCGTCTAGTGTACCGAACGATAAATGGCTTAACTTATTTGCAGATCGTAGGTTTCTTGGTGCAGCATACCCAGAGCTTCGCGATCTACTCGATACGACTTGGGGTCCACGTACTGATGCAGGTGGTGCAGAATCACCCACTGGTCCATATTATGCGTTACCAGATCTAAAAGTCGCAGCCCTTAGCGCCGGTGAGGTTAGTGATATTATAAAAGGTACAGCTTTTGAACCGGCTCAAGTCGGGGTATACAATAGCGCTCATAACCTAGGTACGGTACCTGATGTATTCGGCGCTACAGCTATATGTACAACTGCAGAGTATGGCTGGCAAGTTGGTGATGAGATTATCATTAATACCCAAGTCGACGGTTCGCATACTAGTAATAACGGTGCACCGACAACTGTGTATGCTGACGATACTAATGTTTACTTCAGAACTACTAGCAAAGCGTCTGGATATTGGGTAGGTGAAATAGCGACAGCTGATGGATCCGGGACGAATGGAGAAGCGAGACTCACAGTAGGTAATTGGGATGTTGTACTATGGTGGTATGACAATACTATTGATAGCGCTATGAGTTACATCATTAAAGCTAAGCCTGATGATATTCAGCAATATGACGTGGTTACCGGGCCTGGTCTATCAGCTATCGATGCACTCGGCGTTCAATCACCTACCATAACCTTATCTAGCTCAGAGATCGGCTTGAAGGTATCAGAAGACTTCACATTTGACGGTTCTAATAGATTAAAGTTAACAGGTACACAGGTATATGCAACAGTTGAGCATGACCCTATAACAGATACAACGTATCTCAGGAATTGTACACTAACGAGAACAGATATTGGCAGATTTACTATAACAGTTGACGATATCGGTACTAGACCAACCGCGGTTGGTTCTTTAGCGAATAACTGGACATTAATAAGCAGCAGAAATAGCGCCTTTGAGGGTCAATATGCTATTTCTGTACGTACGGATAACAATAATACTTCAATCTTTGTCGAGATTGTAGAGCTCGATGCAGTAAAGGCTCATGGTGGAGGTAATGACAACAATACGGTTTCTGAGTATTCTAGAAGCTATGCTGATGTACCGTTCCAAGTGCTTATTGCTAATTAAATTACTACCACCTTTTAATAAATTTATTGACGTACTCTTTTGGTACAATATATGCCGGGCATATCGTATCGCTTATCTGTTTTCTATATGTTACTCGATGTCTACCGTCTAAGCAAAAATCATCATCTGTCACGACAATAGGGTCAGTACAAACTCCTTCTTTTTTATAGTAATTAATAACCTCATCTTTTAGTTGATAGGATTTACATCGTGTGTTAGCAATATCATAATTGTCGTAATATTCTAAAACTCGTAGCGCATTAAGCGTCCTAATTAATGACTGTATATCGATATATTTATTACCGTCTAGGACGTGCTTACTAAATGTTTGCTCAAACACTGACATATCTCAAACCAATTGAAACTCTGTAACCTGATTCACACTCAACTTTATGATAAGTGTAGGGCTCATGAGCAGTAAGTTCAAATGCTCTTAACGTAATACCATCAACAACGTCATAAGTATCGATAAAGTCATCATCCAGAGAAAAGCGATATGAGAACTTAGACTTACCAGTCGCATATGTAATATATAAAACATCGGACGGGTCATCAGAGTTTGTATGTTCATCGATAGCATCACCAGGCCCGTATATAAATTTACCACTTACTCTAAATCTTACTGATGGAAAACATTTCTTTAAGACTGGTAATAAGTCTATTATATCTGAGTCAGAAAGCTTTGCTAAGGATGCATTAATAGCGTGAGGAGCGTTAGGATCTGTAGGACCACTCCTTACAGTTTTCTCTAATCTATCATATACTCTTTTAGGTGATAGTAATTTTAAAGCAGCTTCTAAATCTTCCGCGTGTTGTAATTTTGGAACGCCTTTGCCGTGGATATCATACTCCGTATATTTTGTTACTGTAGTGTTGCTCATAATCTATGTGTAGTTCTGGACACGTAAGAGTGTCAATTTCTTGTATATCTGTAATACTTGAAAAATCCTCATTTATAAAATCGTTTAGTGATGTAATTGTCTGTCTAATCTGATCAATGACGTCTGTATTATTGAGAGCAGAAGCCTCCACAATTAATTTTCGCAGCGTCATCATGAGGTCGCGGCTACTGTGCGTCAAGTACTCTAGTCTTTGAGCTAAGACCATCACCGGGTCATATACCAACTTGCCATTTTTATCTAATTCGCAGCAATTTATATATTTAATATGTAAGCTATATTCTTGTGTTTCTGCTTGGCTCAACTCAATACATTGAGATTCCATGGTAATTTTTTTACACGAAGTAGTGAATACCAGCTTATCAGTATTAACACATTTATGCACGTAATAGTATAACCTCATATAATAACTCTACGAATAACACTACACCTAAAAGGACTAAGCACCTTTTAACTCTTCTACCTCAGCGTCTAGACGCTTAACCTCTTCAATAAGGTATGGGATAAGCTTAACGTAGTCGACTGATTTAAATCCATCAGGTCTCTCATGTACTAATTCTGGAAGTACCTTTTCAACATCTTGGGCCATTACACCAAAATCTTTGCCCTCTCTATCCGCTTCTTCTTTCCAGTCGAATGAATAACCAGATATGTTATTAACTACCTCTTTAGAGTTTACGATTTTATTAACGTTTTCCTTTAATCGCTCGTCGGAGGAGTAGAATGATATAATGTCGGAACAACCTCTAATAACACCAGTTACTGTAAGTATGTTATTTACGCATGTATTGTTACATGAAACTAAATCATTATTCGCAATAACGTCATTACCTCCTGTAATATCACCACAAGCTAGAACTGCTCCTGTAGTGTCAACTTGAGCAGCATTAATATTACTAACATTTATAATGTTTCCAGTACACGCGTCGATATCACCACCAGCGACTTGTAGTGTACCGCAAGATAACATACCATTACCTTTAGTGCGGAGATAGAGGCTTGAGCACTGACCTATACCATCTGTAACAATACAATTCGAACTGCCGTTTAAAGTACAATTCGCAGTAGCACTAGATCCTAAATTCAGTATAGATTGAAATGTATTACATATATTTTTACCCGTAAAATCAGCCATACAAATATTTAATCAAAAAAAACGAGATTAAAAGAGTACTATCTCACTATACGGGTATTTTAGGTTAATAACATTGTATTCTAAACGCTTCATAATGGCTAACTGATAGTTGTATATACCTTCAATACATCTATTGAAAACTTGAGGTGTCAGAACTTCATTCATGCCAACAAAATTATCATAGGTTGGTTCCTGTACTACAGTAGCTGATAAACTAGTTATACCTGTTAGTGCTAGTAGATTCTCCGTGTTATATGCTAAATTAAATTGGAATTGAATATTTGCTGCTAGGTTACCGTGATTGTATAGTAGCTTCTGCAGACTCTTATTAAAAGTAATATTATTAAAATATTGACTCTTAACTTTTATATCACTTCTATCATATATTTTAAAATTAGGATCTTCGAGTAGGTTTAATAGATTGTTAGGTTCATTGAACCTCATTAATCTATCTCTGCCCCTATAATCATCGCCTACCTTAGTAGTATCTTTATCAAATATGAATAGAGAATCCCTATTCTCATTCTCCGGTAAAATTTTAGCGTCAAATATTTTATGCGCTGTAGTAAAGTCAACACCTGGTAAGTCAGTAAAGTTAAAGCTGCCTATCAGCTCATCTGTACCAGTACATATTAGAAACTTGAATATATTAGTATCAGTGATAATATAGTATATACTACTATCATTTTGGGAAAATACGATACGTAGCGGTGTACCTGGCTCGCTTTGACCTACATCTGGGGTATGTAACACTGCAGTTGATCTAAACAAATAATCAATTTCTAATATAGTAAAATCATCAAAAATAATAAACAATACTCCTGTTATAGCATTAACGGCGAAGTCCTTTACTTTCTTTTCCGTGAAAAGGTTATTATTATATTCTCGTTGTTTTGTTAAGTTATCACCTAAAACTACTATAGACTCACGACCTTCATTCCACGTATATATCTCGTCATTAGAATAATACATATGAGTAACTCCGGAAAGAGTGCTTTTACCGGCAGTATTTAATTTAAATCCCCCCGCGTTTAATAATTCGATGTTATTATCCCCGGAGTTGACGCTATTAATAATAGGGTCGATGTATAACCGATATATCTGATTATGAAAAGCATCACTAACATATAGTGTATCCATATCATTCGTTGTGATATCGGTAATATTTTGAAATTGTTGCGAGAATACACCATCTGCACGGTCGGTAGATAGTACAAAAACAGACGTACTGCCAATATCCGGATCATTTTCATTACGAAATATATGAATAGCAGATGGGCTATAGTATACTGTTACGAATGTGCCTGGTGTACCGACTTTTAACGGATTACTTGAAGTATTAAAGTTACCTATTAATTCGAATCCTCTAGTATCGCTCAAACCACCACCAACACTGCTGTTGGATGCGTATGCGCTACTAGTATCTGTGGTGTAGCTTAGATAGTCACTCTCCGCGACCCCTGTCACGCCGATAAACCCGGTGTAGTTGAAAGGTAAACTGTTATTACGTATGAAGCAGTAATTATAAAGGTCTAAGAAGTTTTCATAGAGTTTAGTTAGCTTAGTATTAATGGAGTTTTGGTTAATAAACTCACTTGGCTGGAATTTTATACTATCAAAATTATTTGTAAGCTCTAGCGTAGAATATGAACTTCTACTAAAGAGGCTTTGATCTGTAATAAAATTGCCTTGGACGTTATCTGCTACCGATAGGGTAGCAGAGTCACTATCTATAACTCTACCAGAATATACTTGTCTGTTTGATATTGTATAATACCCTATATAATCTTCACCGGCAAAGTTGAGAGTACCGCCCTCAGTATACTTAAAAACATCTACTGGTAATCCGGCATAGGCTGAGTCTGCAGCTGATGTATCGCTTGCGCTGTCTAATTCTATTGTTGTATAGTTAGCCATGTTATTTATATTTATGATACAAAACCATAGATCTATACGCTGTTCAAATAAACCTTACCTGTATATGTAATAATATTTAATACTTTGAATAAATATTCATATGGCAAGCGGAATAAAGGTATCAAATCTAACACAGCAGGATGCAATTGACGGTAATGTAAATCTTCACGTTATTAAAGAAGTTAATGGTAGTCTGACATCATTTAAGACGAGTGTTGATAGCTTTTTATACCCTAATAGTATTACGTCTGATAAGATAGCAGCGAACGCAATTACATCCGAACATATAACTGCTAATACAATTATATCCGAACAAATAGCTGCTAATACAATTACATCCGAACAAATAGCTGCTAATACAATTACAACCGAACAAATAGCTGCTAATACAATTACAACCGATACGTTAGCAGCAAACAGTATTACAACTGATAAGCTAGCAGCAAACAGTATTACAACCGATACGTTAGTAGCAAACAGTATTACAACTGATAAGCTAGCAGCAAACAGTATTACAACCGATACGTTAGTAGCGAATGCAATTACAACAGATACATTAGCAGCGAATGCAATTACAGCTGATAAGATATCCAACGGGACTATAGCATCTGAATCAATGATAGCATCGAATATTATTACTGCTCAATCTATATCCTCTAATGCTATTATTACTGGCTCTGTACAGAGTAAAAACTTTGACGGTTCGTATAATGCAAATACCGGGTTAATAGGAGCAGGTACTGAAGGATTCTATCTAGAAGGTAATACCGGTACTATTATAGCTAATACTTTAGTTGCAAGAGACGACATTATCACCGGTAATATGATTAAATTCTCATCCGGCAAAGCATTACAATCTAACCCCGAAACCGGGGATCTAGAAGTAGTTGTAGATGACAATACTCTTTCTATTCAAGATGGTAAATTAGCTATTAAAACGATACCATCAACAGCTGTTTATACCCCGGTCGGTGATATAACTTATTCCGGCGCTACTTCAGAAAAGGAAATTGGTACATATTCTAGAGGAACAGGTAGTGTTTACTCTTCTATTATCCAAGCTGGTAGCCCAGCCGCCCCTTTTGCTGGTGAACTCATTTACGGCTCTGGGTTAGTGACCACGCGAGCCGCGGCTTCAATATTTACTATCGATTTACTTGACCATGTGTCAGGATCATCTGCAGTTACAGGCGTGACCCTATATAATCTAACATTTGAAGTGGATTATACAAATATTGTAAACCTTGCTAGTATCGATGGACTATGTAATTTAGGTCTTATAACAGTTCCGTCAGATAGTTTAACCGACTTTGTTAATGTAGGTAGTAATCAATACAGTACATTCTTTCAAATTCAAAACCCGACTTTTCCAGTAGCTAAAGTTGACTATACACTTAATAGTATTAATATTAAGCCGTATACCTTACAACCAACTAATAGATACCTTCACGTATTCCCTTACTTTAGTTATGGCAAAGGAGGCCCAGATTATAACCCCTTCGACGCATCCGATACAATAGCTATAAAGATTAAGGCATCAACTGATATGAGATTAACTATAAACGCTACCGGTACTCTTACCAATACAAATAGAAATATGCAAGATCTATTAGATGTAACACCAGCAAATGATTACTGGGTAGATGATCAAGGGTTCGACTACGATGATAGTGTATTCAACTAAATAATTAAAGATATGTCATTCAAAAATAAACAAAACACCGACTGGAGCTCAGTATCAGGCAATTTTGATAACCTCCCTTATTATGCGAAGAGAGAAATGCATTATTCTGAAGCGTCTGATGCGGATATAGGACATATATATGATATTTTAACTACGGTGATCGATACCTTATCTACACAGTATAATATCGATATCGACCTTCAAGGCGATCAATTCAAGCTTGATCATAGAAAAGCTATTAAAGCTAAGTTTCCGAAGGATTAGTTACTTCACTCCATCCAGTTAGCTGGTCACCGAGTGTCTCGTAATATTTCATATCAGTACCATCTTCTGTCGATGATATAGAATACCATTGACTTTTAAATACTAGCTCCCATAGTTGATACTGAATAGCAGAAGCTTTAGATCTAAATTCCTCGTCGCCCCATAGGTGCCATACATTCTCATACGGCTTATCAAATACGGCTAATTGTAGGAGTGGGTCATAATCTTTATCTACTTCTCTTATTTCTCTAATAGCTCTCAATCTCTGACTCCCAACTAAAGGCCACCAGCTTGATAGGCATAAAAAAGGATTTTTAATAGACTCTTTTTTGAGATTTTCCATTAACGGTTCATTCAACGCTACCTTATCTAGATTACTCTTAACTATCGGTCGATCGAGTATTATCGATGCCGGTTTCCAATACCATGTATGCGGTGGTATTGGACATAATTCACAAACTTCACTACTTACTCTATCTGCTGCCATATTATTATTATATAGTAGGGGGGTATAATATCAACCTTTATTCATAGTAGATATAATCCCCGTCCTGCGTGAATATTGGAAGATCTGATTCAGCTAGCTTATAATCATATATAGGTTCTCCAGGAGACTCAGTAATTATAAGTGGAGCAGGTGTATCACGTGGATTAGGTGCATCAAATTCAGGAGTTGATGGTGGTAATATTAACGCTGTAAGTCCATATGTTATTTCTTCATTTTCTTCAGCTTCAAAATTATTACCTATACTAAAGTCAAAAATAACATGCGTAACATTTTTCGGTAAGAAAGTTTTAATTTTCGATGTAAGAGCATCAGATAGTACCCGACCCTCTCTACTAGACAACCCACCATTCTTAATATATATCTTGACTCTATTAGAGAGGCTACCTGGTATAGTGTAGCTGAATAAGTTATCAATAGTCTCAGCATTGTTACGTGTACCGGTTGTAATATCAAAATTTATTGAGTCAATCTGTGAGCATTCTAGTAACTGGTAATCAACTAAGTCCTGAAAGAGCTGTGTATTGTATGCTCGGAAGTTTCTAAATGTAACGAGGTCGGCGTTGAAATTCTGATTCGTAATAAAATCTGATATTGGATCAATACTATAGTTTGGCTGACCTATAAAGAAGCTGTTGTTCAGGTAGTTCTTGAGAGGTCTCATACCTACAGTTATGAAAACATCGGCTACCTTAATACCGTTAACATGTACCGTCGTTTTACCAGTCAAAAGGTCGCAGTTCATCGCGATGCAATTCTTACCTGGTATTATATTTGATATTGCTATTATCTCACTGTTATCATTTAGATTTACACTAGCCCCGGTATAGTTAATAGTCCAGTTACCACTTGTTAAATCGCTCCATATACCCTGATCGGTATCCCATATCTTATCGGCAACTGAGCCAGCATATTCGTTATCAAATCTAGTTAGTAAGCAGAACTTATTTTCATACTCTTTAAATGTCTGCTCCATACTGTATACATTAGTAGGGTTTTCAAAGTTACCTAATTTATCGCTGAAGTTGTAACCGAGATCAGCACCTGTTATTGGTAGTGCATATGATGATAGTGTATAACCACTTGAGGTAGTGGGAGTAAGTGTGATCTTATCTGCTATTAGCTTACCATTAATATCCTTTGAAAAGACTAACGGCTTAGTTATGTAATCCTCTGTGACAAAATCAATCTTGTGACCTGAAACTGCGGAAGTAGATAAAGTAAAGCTCGATAGTAGCTCCCTCTCAGTACTAAAGACTTGAAGCTTATTGTCGGCCTGTATATATAGCTCTTCATTGAAGGAATTAATATCCCATATTTTAGTATTAGTAGAAAGGGCTAAGAATGTAGTATCATCTATAAAGTCTTTAAATATTACTTTATTTGACATACTATAATCACTACCAGTACCGCTTATAGCTGCTCCAAGGGTATCATTCAAGTTGACACCTCTCAAACCTCGCATTGTACCAAATACAGTATTATTATTCCGTCTAAGTACTGATTCATCTGCAGCTGTGAGTGTAGCGGTTGCAGGTTGACAAATTAAGGTCTGTGTATCTATGTCCCAAGCACCTGGTGCTACACTACTAAGACTCTTAACTAAGACTTTAGAACCAACTCCATACATTACACGTGAACTGTAGTCAGATGCGAAAATATCCTGTACAATGTCGTCGCTATTTTCTGTCTGAACATCACCAGTATAAGCCACTCGCATGATCTTATTACCCTCAGGGCCTGAGCCCAAGACGACCATATCTGTAGTCTTACTTACATATAATATATCTCTAATACCTGTTAAGGACGGTATTACTGTCTCCCTAAGTAGGTTAAAATCTGTATCATAATAGTAAATTGTATTACCCTCATAAAGGTAGATGAGAGGAGTGAAGTAAAAATTCTTAACAATACCCAGGCCTCCATTGAATAGATTTCCTACTAATTGAAATGCTTTAGGGTCTTCGAGATTTGGTATATCTAATTCAAAAGAGATATTCAAACCATTAACTTTTCCGCGGTTATCAGCAAGTATACTGAAGGTGTCATAAGTAGATGGAGTAATTACTAATGTATCAGTAACAGCGCCGGTATAAGCTATATCACTATTTCGTCTAGGTGTAAAGTCCCGCTTAACAAGATCACCAGATAGTTTATCTAAAATAGTAGATATAGATTTATGGCCTATACGGTCGTAGTAATATACCCCACTAGGCTCGAACATTAAAGTACTCTCAATATCGATGTAGCTTAGATCACTAAAGCCTAGGGTATTTACTATTTGGTCAATTACAGACGTTGACCCTGATAGTGGTATCGGTGGATTATGTAGATTACCTTCCTCTGCCCCAATACCAGTGATATTTTGTGGTAGGTAGTATCTATCATACCATGTACCGGTATCACCATCATTATATAACCAGCTACATAAGTACTCACCATTTTCATTAAGAATATTAGCAACACCCTCTCGGTTACTTATATCCTTATATATCCTATCACTAAAGTATGGTGAAGCGCCGGCATATGCACCAGCCTCCTGCAGACCTGCATCATTTAAGTTTATCTGGGTAAATGGTAATATGTTATCAGGTAATACAAATTTTGTAAGGTTATCCGGTTGGAAGTTATACTCTACTGTATAGAAGTTATATTGTAGTTTTAAGAACTCTTCTGATACCTCCTGTGTCTCGTTATTCAGTATTGATGAATACTGTCTCTGCATTTGCTTATCAGCGAATGGTAAGTTCTTATTAACATTGTGATGATTTGAAACTTGATTTTTTAAGTTAAAATAATTTAAATTAGCATATACATTACCGTTCTCAATATAATTATCCTCGTAATTACTGTACATTAGGAAGTTATATTTATTATCACTTAGTGTTTTAACCTTGTCAATATCAGCACCAGACGTGTAGTATACAAAGTTATTACTTTTATCAAGATATTTTGTGTTAGAGCTACCACTGTTAGATAACACTATTGTACTGGCAGTGTAATCATCATAATCCGGTGTATGTAGTGCGGTTACTGCACTACCATTTATACTAATTAAACTCGATGTTAAAGTACCTGTAGCGGTTTCACCTTGTAGCGATAGGCGTAAATAATTATCACTCTGAATAGCGTTAAAGTTTGTAGTTGCAGATAGACCGACAGTGTTAGTGATTGTATCAAATATTATCTGATCCGTTCCAGTGTGATAGGCTAGGTACTTTCGTGTATCACCGTCGTAAGTAAATACACTACAATATAAATCATTATCAATAGAGGTTAATAAGACTGTAAATGATTGTGCACTAGTAGTAGTATAGCTTGTTAAACTACATGCACTCGACAGGGTACTATTATTTCTGTCTATTGTGAGGTACCCGGCTGAGTTATTATCGAATTGTAGTGTTGTTGCGAAGCTATTTGATATGTCTTCTGGTTGATTAAGATCAAAAATATCTTGCTCAGTTTGAGGATTTGTTAGATATGTCGTAGTGTAGTTTTTATTTAATAGATCGTTAGCACTCAACAGAAAGTTATATTCAAGTAAGCTCATTCCCTGCAAGGTCGAGAATTGACTCGGAATAGATAAGTCTAAAGCTCTATCAGGGTCCTCCAGCATGAAGTTAACTGGTTTGATATTACTATAACTCTTTATCTCAACAGGCATCTTAATTATATTTAATTAGAGACTAGGTCTCGAACTATACCCAGTCAGATCTATTTGTACCTAACCCGTTACAGGATAGGCTATGAGTAACAACAAACTTATCTTCAGCGACCTGATACACCTCCATGGAGGAGAATGGTATCTCACCAGGTGCACCAGTATATCCGGAGCTCAAAGTATTATTGACTGATAGAATTGTAACACCGCCGCCGGCGCTGAGGTAAATTGGTAGCTCACCGGTTTGAACAAATTTAGCATTCCACCCTACTGGGAGTGCTTCTTCAGCGCTACTACGTAAACTAACATTCATACGTTGTATTGAAGAAAGCGGTTCAATAACACCGCCGGATATACATACAATATTTTTACCATACCGTGTTAGTGTGTCTCCGCTACCAGGCCATTCAAAGGGATCGTTGGTGGTATTTTCAATATTTAACACTTCACTTGTATTCCTAGAAGAAAAGTCACCAGCTAGACCTATACTTAAATCCAGGCCACCAGATAAATATCTGCCACCGTTAATACCAGGATTCACAATATCAAAATCACCAGTTGTGGTTACCGGTGCAGGTATATTGCTAAATAAATTTTCAATTGCAATACTCTTTGAGAGGTCTTGCTGTACAATATATATTAAGTCAGAAGCAGCTGTATCGCTTATACTATTTAATTCTGTTAATTTGAAGTTAGCCATGTTATTTATATTTATGATGTTGATACTATTATACTATTAATGGTGGTTCCGCGGAACCACCGATAAGAACCCCGTTGATGGTTAAGTTCTGAATTTCCATAGGCATATGACCTGAATACGAAATTCCTACCTTAATGCCAGCAGGTAGGTGCTCTAAATTAAAATCTGTACTAAAAACATGCTGTGATTCATATATACCATTTTCACGTATATACAATACAACATCCTGTAGATTCCGCTTGAAGCCGACTCTTAAAAGCTTCCACTTATCGTCAATAGTCGAATATCCATCTTCAGGTACAATAGCACCTTTGAAATCAAATGTGCATAATTCTGCTGACCGTGTGGTCTGTAGTGCGGAAAGTGCACGTACACTAAATACCTTTGAGGATAGCGTCTCTGTACCGCTATTATAAAATCCCTCTTGACTGCCTGATAGACTAAAAGCGCCATTATTATCAACACAAGCTAGTACCAGTGCACCGGATAGAAAAGATCCAAACGCTGCGGGGTCTGGTTGTATTGATTTAGTTAGATCTGTTAAAACACTCGCCCCTGGCCCATCGAGATCGTACCCATTATTTGACTGCACACCATATTTAGTTGTGAAGCCTGATAGGGTCAAATTAACAGTACTAGCCGTGGATAGGGAATAGGTGTTAGAGCTATTGTTTGTAACATACCATGTCGGTATCTCCCATGGGAATAAACCACTGGCAGATGAGACTGTGGTTGAGAAGCAGTTTGTGCTACTACCGGCTGCAGCTGAGGTATATCTAAACTCCCAACCATTTCGAGGGTTACCATAGTTAGCATCATCATATGTATATCTAAATTCTGAAGCAGAAGCTGCATCAACCCATACAGTTGCTGAAGATGCTGTAGGATTAGCATTATTAGGTTGCCTATAATATCTATTACCACCGCTCAAGAAAATATTACCAGGTAGACTAGCAACGTCAAAAGCGGAAATTGCCGTACTACGAGAAGGTCCCTCAACACTTGAGAAGTCTAATGTATCGACTGATGCATCAAAGATATATAAGCATAGGTTCTCAAACTCGTTAGACATATTATAACTAAGTACACCGGCCGGGTTACGTTTAGTAGGCTCGAGTCCTAATAAGCTACCGGCGAAGGACCCACCTTCAAGCGTTAGCGACCCAAGATCCTCTTGATCTTCGTTTGTACGTACTAGTGATACAACAAGATCATCTCTAGGGTCAAATACTTCATTATATAATACTGTACTACTAAAATGGTATATGGACGTTCCTTTACTCATTAATATTATTTAAGACGGATAATCTTTTATTCTATAGTTGATCTTTAGAGTTTGTTGCATAAAATAATATATATATGGATAAAGAGGAATATCTTATTTTTAATCCCGAAGGGGGGTTGGGTAAAGTTATAGCATCCACCGCTGTTACTAGAAATATTAAAGCTACATACCCTGAGCGAAAGATTATTGTGGTTACTCCCTGGCCTGAAGTGTATCTAAACAATCCTGATGTCTATAGAGTCTTTAGATCAGGTGTTATTCCATATTTTTATAAAGACTATATAGAGGGCCGCGAAACAATCGTACTCAAAGGTGAACCATACTATAACACTGGTCACATATACAACAATCAAGTACTAGCCGAGTCTTGGTGCAAGACTCATAATATAGAATGGGATGGTATTAATACACCTTTATTATCATACACTCCCGCTGAGGTTGAAAGGATAGGTAACCAGTTTACCAGATCAAAACCTACTCTACTACTACAGACTAATGGTGGTATGTTTCATGATAACGAAACAGGCTATTGTTGGACTAGAGATATTCCTACCGAGCAGGCGCAAATACTAGTAGATAATTTAAAGGAACAATACCACATATTGCATGCAACTAGACCAAATTGCCCTACTCTACATGGTGTCGAAGCATTGCCTGAGATGGATAAACGTACATTAATGTTACTACCGGCGATAGTTCAACAACGTATACTCATCGATAGCTGTCTGCAACATGCAGCAGCCGCATTTGATGTTGAATCATCTGTATTGTGGGTAGGTACTCACCCAGAAGTATTCGGGTATGAAGTGCATAAAAATTTCAAACCAGCTATTGAGCCTATTAAAGAACAGAATACAGCTGGAATTGACAGCTTTCTTTTTGATTATGACTTCAGTGGACCGGCTCATGAATTCCCTTACCCGCAACCAGACATATTTAATTTACAAGATATCTTCGACTCAGTTGTAGGCGTCGCTTTCAACGAAGCCGCGGCTATACCTAGCTAGTATCTTCTTCAGAAAATAACTAGTGTTAGGTGATATTTACCTATGCTATTGAAACGGCCCAGCCTCTGCTACTTAAGGCTATATAATCAGTATTTAGCGAACCGCTAGTAGGTGCTGAATTTGTACCTCCTAAATTCAATTCACCGTTATTAGTACCTGCAGTATTAACTGCAGCTAGTATACCATCAACTGCACCCTGTACTAAATTGTTATTCTCTGCCAGGAAGCTGGTAACGGTGCTAGAAATAGTACCACCACTAAATTCTGTCAAGTCATTACTAGTAACGTTAACTGATTGAAGATTTATATTAGAGCTTAAAGATGGTATATTACCAGTTAAACTACAAAACTGAGCATCAAATAATTTAAGACTAGCAGGTAACACCGGTATACCGCCTCCCATTGAGTAGTTAGAGCCTATGTTTAAATTCTCGAGTAGTGTGTAGGATGACAAGTTAGCTAGCGGTACATCAAGTGTGTTGGATTGAAAGGTAGCTGTAATGATATTCTGTGGCATATACTGGTCTACAGAACCGGTTAGTTTATTTGATGCAAAATTTATATATTGTAGGTTATCGTCGTTTACACTCGATATAATAAAATTAGTGACATCATTACCAACACACGTAATACTAGTGAGACCAGTATACGACGTAACACTCACTTGCCCACTAAGCTTAGGGCAAGATGTACCTAAATCGACCTCAGTTGCTACTTCCTCCGTTGGTGTAAAATTTAATCTCATTATATATTGATTAGTTTAAGTTTAAGGTGAACCAGGCCTCTTATACAAGCCACAAGTTACACCTGGTTGCATATACACAAACGTATCGTTCGGCGATGGTTGGTAATATAAATCACGAATCTCGCCGTTATATGTATGGTCTGCAGTATCAGTTGGTGCACTAAATACATCTGACAATCCATCACCCCAGCTGACCGTAGAGTCGCTTGGGCTTGTTATTTCAAACCCCTTTATTGTTGTACCTGTTGCCGGTTCAGAGAAGTACCAGAGATGATTAGTACTAGGCCATACCTGGGCGGATCCTAAGTACGCTGCCGTTACTTGCGTGGAGCCTATTTTAAGATTATCTGCTAAATTTAAAGGTACGCTCATATTATCCTACAATTATGTAAAGTGTGGTTGGATCAGGTACAGCTATAGCATCATATTGCGCTTGAGTTAGTCTGTATAAGAACTGAACACCAGCAGTATTTTGCACGAATTGACCCTTGTAGGCAAAAACGTCTCCAAGATCTTCACCTCCAGATAATATAAACCCGTCTGTGACATTAAGGTCACCTTCCTCGACATCCACATCTCCGAAGAATTCCGTGAAACCTTCTACGGAAAATTCACCTGTTACTTCGAACCCAGTACTACCTGTAAGAGAATGAGCACCGGGCATTGTAACTGGTCCAGTAAAATCTGCTGTACCGTTAAAAGTTGCATCACCAGTAACGTCTATAAAGGGAGCAGCTGACAGAGTGAACTCTTGTATTGCAGATAGAGTAGTCTGTACTGTGTCAATACCCGTCACAGATAGACTAGATTCCTGGTCCGTTACAAGCGCTTCAGTCCCTATTAACGTTTGGCTTTCTGGAAGGTCGGTTATGCGTTTATTTGACATATGTAATATTATTTATTTATTCTATACTGTAATACCGTACCTTTTCGTGATTGTATGTACGGAACACTATTATAATGGTTATATGAAAAGTAAAAAACCTTTACGCATCAATGATTCGTCGTTCAAGCGTCGTAATTTAGCGAGACATCCAATGCCGCCACCTGGTTTTTCTTTCACTGATAAGAAGAAGCGAGAAGATCGGAAGAAATGCCGGAAAAGTGTATGTGATCGCGATGGAGAATAACCGGAACACCGATATAATTAAAGAGAAGAAAGAAACAATATCAATCAATTAATACAATGAACTTAGGATACGATACAACGCAATTTCAGTCTGTCAGCAATATCAAAATACCAGATCTTTTCTACCGACGTTATAAGTCAGGTATCGAAACTATCGATGATCTTTTCGGTGAAGGTGTTCTACCTGGTAGTGCTATTACGATGACTGCTCCTGCTGGTTGCGGTAAGACTACTTTCTTATTGCAGATGCTCGAAGGTTTGAGTAAGCAGGGGTACGAGACTGCTTATGCTTCAGGTGAAGAGAGTGCTGTGCAGCTAGCTTTTACATGTAACCGGATTACGGTTAAGAGCGTTAAGGTCGCTAACGAGACAGATATTGATACTCTTTGTGATGCTATGAAGCAGTTCGACGTTTTAGTTGTCGATTCTTTTCAAGCTCTAACTTCTACAAAGAAGATGAATCGCGCTGAGCTTGAACGCCATGCCGTCAGCCGGTTAACTCGCGCTGCTAAAGATACTGAGTGTACTGTATTCTTTGTTATGCATCTTACTAAAGATGGTAAGCTTAAAGGTAGTACTATTGTACCGCATACCGTTGATGTTAATATGGAGATTGCTGTTGAAGGTGAGTTCGAAGATGGGCTTCGTAAGATTCACTTTAGTAAGAACCGCTTCGGAGCTTTGAACGAGGTAGTATTATCTCTCGGACATGCCGGATACGACTTCGGTAACCCTGTTAAGATTGATGATTCTGATAAGGCTCCGTCCAAGAAGAATCGAAAGCAGACAGAGTTTGAAGCTATACTTGATATGAAAGAGCCTCCTCACATTAGCATCGACCGTGTTATGGAGAAGCTTAACTGCGACTACAATACTGCATATAATCGTTTACGTGAGCTAGTATTGAATAATAAGCTCGAGAAGTTTGGTAAAGGTAAGACTTCTATCTACAAGCATACGACTACTACAGCAGTTTAAAGGAAAAAGATCTTGAACAATAAGGAACTACGATATAATTAAATAGTAAGAAGGAACGACTCCTTCAGTAATAAATCAAACAAACTAAAAAAAACTAAGAAAATGGGACATAATATTACGGCACGAGACAAACAAGAAGGCCTTAGGCAAGCTTGGCATAACTTGACAGATGTAAAGGAGGTTATCCACCTAAAGGACAACTATCTAACATCATGGGATGTTGAGCGACGTGAACTCTTATTTGATGCAAATGGTGAGACTGTTGACTCAGGGTTTGACATTCTAGTCGGTAGTGATGATGGTCAGCTGATTGGTAAGCCGATGTCAAAGGCATATAAAGAAGTATCGAACGAATCGTTTATGGATCTTGTCAGCGATGCTATGCACCGACTACCGAAGGCTAAGCTCGAGAGTGTTGGTTCAGTCGGTAACCGTGGTAAGGTTTTTGCGACTATAAGTCTCAGTGACCATAAAGAGTATAATATCGGTGACCGTCAATTCCAGGACTTCTTAAACTTCGGTAATGCTCATGATCAGAGCTCGCGTCTGTGGATTAACAATACAAATATATGTACTGTATGTGAGAATACATTCAACTTCAACCTAAGATCTAATGATGGTCTAGTAGGGTCAGCTGTTCACCGCGGTGATGTTGAGCTCAAGCTAGCTGATCTAACAGTACTGGTAGATGAGTTTCTCGGTACGCAGCAAGATTTCAAGACGAAGTTCGATAAGCTTTTGAAGCGCCGGATTGATCTAGAAAACGCTCAGCAGCTATTTACAGGCTTCCTTACCCGCAATAGACCTAAGGATAATGTGAGTACGCGTTGCCTCAATACAGTTGAACGCCTTGGTGAATTGTTTACCAGAGGTGCTGGTAACCGCGGAGAGAGTTACGCTGATGCGTTCTCTGCAGTGACTGACTATTATACTCACAGCAGTACGCGCGGTGGTGGTAAGAATAAATCTAGTCAGTACTACTCATCTGAGCACGGACTTGGTCGTATGAATAAAAATGCATTTTGGACTGTAGTTAACAACCGCCATCTTTGCGAAAGGACAATTAACCGAGGTAAAACTCTCTTAGATATCGCATCAATTAACTAACGAGTATTCTATATATAATAATATAAATAAGTAGTAATGGATATGAATAATATTAAAACCGAAGGATATACTTTCACTCTTAATTCAAACACAGGAGTGGTCTTAGTATATACAGATGAGGATGTAATGAATCCTATATATGTCGGCCGGAACCGTAATATTACGGATCAGAAATCTTTCGAGATTGAGGTTGCATATATACTCAATGAACTACCTACATGTCAGTAAATCGAATACTTGAAGTTGTACAGAAGGGTCGCACTCACTTAGTTAAGTTTGACCTAGAAGCAACTTATAACACAGATGAATTTAGAGAGTTCGTCGTAATGAAAGAAAGCAACCTCAAGGTTAGCGGTGCAACATTGAAGCGTAAGTTCGGGCCAGATTTATATCTACATTTAGACCTAGCCTATAACCTATTAAAAGAAGTTGATATTAGTAATAAATAATATATAATAAAATTATGCAACCGAAATATACAAAAGGTCAAACAATTAATTATAAATCCGGAGACCACTTTCACTCCTATGGAGAAGTAATTAGTATAGAAGAAAAAATGATTGCTGGAGAAACGCAAGTAGTTTACCTCGTATCAGAAGGCAATGGTGGTCAGAGAATGACCTACGTTAATCAGTCTGATGTACTGACTCTACTCACAGAGAATTAAAATCATGTCATGTAAAGATAAAGGTATTCTGCCTATCATTAGCTGTATATGTATAGCTAACGTAGCAGCTGCTATCACTCTCGTCGCTATTTTCAGACCATGGGAGGTGCGAAAAGCTTCACCGCAGACTAGAGCTACTCCAATTGCCCTGATAGATGAGAACTCTATTTTTACATCTGATTATATCTTACCTAAGCCACCAGTACCTGAGCTAGCTATTGTAAGAGAGAACGAATCTAAAGTAAATATAGAGCATAAGGAGCATCCGACGAAGGTGGAATATACAAAGCAACCTAAACCAGCCATAGGACCTGAACCTGTGAAGAAAAAGAAATGGCTCAGGTTTAGGAGTCCAAGCCGACATATTAATCAGTAGAGATCACAAGAAAACTATGCAAACAAAAAAACAACGACCTAGGTCCGACAGAGCTCAAGCTGCCCTAGATAAGAAGAAGGAAACGGACCCTCAATCCGCCCAGAGAGACTTAATGTATATTCAAAGGAGAAAAGAAGAGAATGCGTTTATAAATGAGCAGGTAGATATGTTACATGCTACAGGTGTTACAGCCATTATTGAGAAGTACGGTACTGATGATGTTGATAAAATTGACAGGATGTGGTTCAAAGTGCTTGGTAAGATGGTTGATGGCTATATGACTAGTTAAGTGTAATTTATAAGACTACATAAATCGATACAAAGAGGAACACCAATATAATAATATTATGTCAATGATTATTAAGTTTAAAACTAAAGAAGCGTATGATACATGTCATACATTTATTAACGGTAACGGGTTCTGTTTTAGAACACGTGGTGAGGATAAGATGATTGAATTCTCCTATGAGTACGCAATGCAGGAAGTTGTAGGATTTTGCAACGGCATTCTAGGTCTAGAGGGTAATTTTGAAATTGTTGTATAGATATGAAGACGAAAGAAACACGTGTGAAGCTCACGCCGTTGCGAGATACTCTTAAAATGCTATTGAGCGGCAATTCTATGCAGGTTACCTTTACAAAGAAAGATGGTACAGAACGTACTATGATTTGTACAACAAAGGCTAGTAGCATTCCGGAAGATAAACAACCAACAGGCGAAAATACTCTCAAAGAGAATACTGATATACTCAGAGTTTATGATATTGAGAATGAAGGTTGGCGCTCATTCAGAGTCGAGAATATACAATCATGGCAATTTGCAAGCGAGTATAAGTTATAGGAACTCTGATATAATAATAGTATGACAATGATTATTACCAAGAAGTCGATTGAAAAACAAGAGCGAGAAATTCAGTATGAGCAACTGCTAGCAGATGAGCATCATAAACTTGCTCTCGATAAAGCAATGCTGTTAGACTTTGTACACCTCGTAGTTGCTAACAAGCAACGGTCCGGAGAGTATAGCAACAGCAGAGACGATCTACGGGTAAAGGCGGGTGAGCTATTAACACAATTAAACCTTTAATAATATATGGTTATATTTAAACGTGTAAAGAAGTTCTGTTTGCATAGCTATGAAACTGATCACACTGCGTTCACTTGCGAGTTAATAAGTCTGGTATTTGCTGTAGTAGCAAGTTTAATGTTAGCAGTAACAGCTGAAGCACCTAATATGAAATACATATACCCTGGCTTTTTTGTTAGCTGTACTGCTGCAACGTACGGTTATTATAGACGCAAGCTAGCCTGGCCAATGATATTGACATCGTATTATATGGTAGTAAATATATTTGGAATGGGAGTAGTATATAAAATATGGTAGCTGAATCTTTAATTTAAGTAGCCATTGAATAGGAACTAGCATATAATAAGGAAGATTAAAAGTAAAATAAACACTAGCAAGTCGCTAGTGTATGCATAAATAAATTAAATGAAACAGAATAACCATATATTCACCGGTACATATTTACCGCAGCTCGTCACGAGCCGCAGTATCTGTACTAGACCGAATATGTCAGAAGGGAGTATGGGTCTATTTTAGTTAAGTTCAAAAGGAACATAATTATAATAGACCTTGGCAACAACAGCCAAGGTTTTTTTATGTAACGAATAACAGAAAAGGAACTCCGATATAATTTAATAACAGAAAAGGTCTTAAAGAGATTGTACCTGAAACAATCGAACATCCACCGTGAATCCGTGGGTAGCAGCCAAGCTGCTAGAGGTGAGAGTTTAAAAATTGTTGTAAGAAATAAACATAGCGCGGTCTGTAAATAGTGTGCTGTGTGGCGCTGTGAAAGGCAGCATTAATGATTCGCGTGACCAGGACACCACACGTTTCTTACAATAGCTTGACAATTTAACCTGCCTTTACGTGGCGTCAAGCATAAGTAACGTTTAAGGTTTCACAGCCTTGGGGCTAACCGTTCCGATCAACTGGCCTTATTCGCGAAACTAAATGGTTAAACTCTAAACAAACGAATCCTAGAAGCGGGCAGATGAAATTGCTTAAGTAGGCTGCCAAGGTTAAGCAAATCGTTTGTTTCTTATCTTACTCAAAGAAAGCCAATCCTTTAAAATCACCGAGCATGGGGTGGATTTGGTAATGCGTTGAGGACAGCGAGGGGTGCGTTGATAAGGTTGATAAGTTAATATACACCTCAAGGTTTTTATTCCAGAGTAGCATAACGGTAGTGCATACGACTGTTAATCGTAAAAGTGAAGGTTCGAATCCTTCCTCTGGAGCCAATTTAAAATGCTGGATTAGCTCAGTTGGTAGAGCAACTGATTTGTAATCAGTAGGTCGTCAGTTCGAATCTGACATTCAGCTCCATAATGCACTAGTAGCTCAGATGGACAGAGCAAAGCACTTCTAATGCTTGGGTCGGGGGTTCAAATCCCTCCTGGTGTACCATTTTTAACGGAAGATTGACCAGATAGGTTCTGGACTTGTTTGCTAAACAATGGGATGGCTTTATAGCTATTAGGTTTCGATTACCTAATCTTCCTCCATTTTTAAAATTCAACATGGCTACCGTGATAGCTAGCGGCAGTGGTTCTATAATAAGTATTTGCTTAAGAAAATACGTTCGATTCGTATGTCATGTTGAATTTAATTTTTATGTTCCAGTAGTGAAGTGGTTATCACTCCGCCCTTTCACGGCGGTATCACGGGTTCGAATCCCGTCTGGAATGCCAATTTTTTGTTATGACCTAAAGTTAGTGTAGGACTACTTTAAAATATAACATTAATCACCCACTAATAATATGATTTCCTACACTTATTATTAGTGCGCTTCAATCGTCTAGGTGGACTAGGACGCCGTCGAGAGCAGACGGAAACGCAGGTTCGAATCCTGCTTGAAACATTGTGATTTAATCATTCGTTTTTGGTGGTGATAGGTAACATCCTATTATGAAGACTCTTGTCGTAAGAGTCTACCACACAGAGGGCGCATCGGCCGTCCATAGCTTAAATGCGCAGCCGAATATTTTTAAGGGGATGTAGCTCAGAGGAAGAGCGCCGGCCTGTCACGCCGGAGGTCGCGATATCGTAATTCGTCATTCCCGCCAATTTTTAAACTATACACATATGGCAAAATAGGTATGCTTATGGCAAAGAAACGCAGCCGAAAGGTGTCGAAGCGGAGTAAGTTGTGAGGTGCAGATCCTCACTGTGTATAGTTTTCATAGGACTGTAGCTCAGTTGGTTAGAGCATTCGCTTGATAAGCGAGAGGTCGAAGGTTCAAATCCTTTCAGTCCTACCATTTTTATATAGGTAGCAAGTGTAATCGAAGCAGTAAACGGTTATGGAGTAATGTTCAGCGTCAGTTGCTTAATAAGCTGGATTGATTTTAACTATCGAGATTAACGACCTCAACCTATATATTTTTTGGGGGTATAGCTCAGTTGGTAGAGCGCCTGCTTTGCAAGCAGGATGTCATCGGTTCGAATCCGGTTACCTCCACCAAATTTTTAAACCTACATACTTTCTCAGATGCATTAAGCCTTGGGTTCTGCTCGAGAAAACTTGCCGCACAAGTAAACTTCCATTTAGTCACGGAAACTGGTTGTGTTAACTATGGGTGACTCCATTGGACGGGTATAAAGATTCCCGTGTGCATCCGAGAGAGTATGAAGGTGATTAACGGGATGTAGCTCAGCTTGGTAGAGCGCTGCGTTTGGGGCGCAGATGTCGCATGTTCGAATCGTGTCATCCCGACCAATTTAAACCCGGCCCCGCAGTGGTATAACCACGTATCAACATCTAAGTTGATGGAGCAAGCCAGATAGTACACCTGGTGTCTAACGACTATTGAGCGGTGAAAATCCCTCGGGCGGGACCAATTTAAGTAAGTGTAGCTCAATGGTAGAGCTTTTGATTTCCAATCAAAAGGTTGTGGGTTCAAATCCCATCACTTACTCCATTTTTTAATATTCAAAGCGGTAGTGGTGAAACTGGTAAACACGTCGGGTTTAAGTTCCGATGGATGGCAACGTCCTTGTGGGTTCGAGTCCCACCTTCCGTACTTTATTGCAGGTATAGTATAGTGGCTATTACATGGCGTTGCCAACGCTGAGACGAGGTTTCGATTACCTCTACCTGCACCAATTTTTATAATACGCTAGTAGCTCAGTTGGTTAGAGCGCGCTTCTCATAAAGGCAAGGTCGAGGGTTCAAGTCCCTCCTGGCGTACCAACTTTACCATACATAATCTTTAGCCCATTTGACGCCGACCGACTGATTGTTCTTAGAAGGAGCAGTCCGGAGGTTCAAGCACCTAGCATTAGCAGCTGCACTCATAGGAATATCATACCACTCATCTAAATCAGGACAGTAGACAAAGAACAAATCTATCTCATCTTTAGTATATTTTAAGCCCTTATCGCGTCCATTCTGACCCTTAATAAAGGATATAGAAATCTTCGAGTTCGACAATGATATGTACTTTATCTGCACCTTCTTAAACTCACCATCAATAACAACAACATAATCATCTCTAGTAGCTGAATTGACAGGGGCATATATAGGTATATCTCTCTTAATACACTCAAGCTCAAATAGCTTCTCTGCAATGTCACCTTTACGTCTTGGGTCTTCTGTTCTTTTATCCATATTAATATTTAATCAACCAGAGGGTATATTATCCTCTACTCTATAAAATAATCTAAAATAAGACCTTGGTCGAGAGTTCGAGTCTCTCCTGGCGTACCAACTTTATGTGAGGATAGCTCAGGTGGTTAGAGCAACGAGCTCATATCTCGTAGGTCGTAGGTTCAAGTCCTACTCCTCATACCAATTTTTAATCGCGGAGTGGACAAGTCTGGTTTAAGTCACCTGTCTCATAAGCAGGTCATCGTAGGTTCAAATCCTTCCTCCGCAACCAATTTAATCCCTCGAATGGTGTAATGGTTAGCATTATAGATTGTGATTCTGTCGGTGAGAGTTCGAATCTCTCTTCGGGGACCATTATATAGGAGAATAGCTCAGTTGGTAGAGCATCTGATTTACATTCAGGCGGTCGTCGGTTCGATCCCGGCTTCTCCTACCACTTTTGGAGGGTAGCACGCAATGGTGCGTAAGCGGATTTGAAATCCGTGCCATGGGTAAAACTGTGGGGGTTCGATTCCTCTACCCTCCTCCATTTTTATGAGGACTTAGTGTAACGGCAGCACAGCCCCTCTCCAGGGTGTATTGTATTTGTACTGAATAGCAAAGAAAGAGCGGTTCGACTCCGCAGTTCTCCTTTTAAATTTTTTATTGCCCTGTAGCTCAATTGGTAGAGCAACGGATTTTGATTCCGTGTGTTCTCGGTTCAAGTCCGAGCAGGGCCACCAATTTTTAAGTGCGTATATACCGTAGGGGTAGCGGTGTTGACTGTAAATCAACTGTCTAGCGACTCGGGTGGTTCGACTCCATCTGCGCACACCAATTTCGTGGGATGTCCGAATGGTTAGGTCGGAGATTGCAAATCTCTTTAAGTGAGTTCGATTCTCACTCCCACGTCCATTTTCAAATTAAAACTTTAAGGATAGGAGAACATTATCGCCGTCTAAGAAGTCTTAGCTTTGGTTTCCAAAACCAAAAGTCGGGGAGCGTTACCTCGCGGCGATGCCAAGTTTTTAAACGCGCAAGTGGTGAAATTGGTAGACACGCTAGATTTAGGATCTAGTGCCGATAGGTGTGAGGGTTCGACTCCCTCCTTGCGTACCACTTTATAATCGGTAGTTAGCTGAGATGGATTAGCGCAAGATTGCAGCATAATTACCCTCCCTTAGCTCAGTTGGTAGAGCAGATGATTGAAGATCATCGTGTCAGTGGTTCGAATCCACTAGGGAGGACCAAAATAACCGACCACTTTATAACCAATCTACTTCTGTATCTATTATCATATCATTTATTACATCCATTAAAGGATGATACATATCGGCTAAATCAACATCTGACCAATCATCTGGTTCATGATCTAGGTATTGGTCTCTCTCTAACCGCTCTTTAAATTTAATAACTAAAGTCTCAAGCCCATCTTCTAATTGTTCTACACGGGATAGACCATCCATTATAGTAGAGTCTCTTGCTGCCATATCATCAAATAATTCCAATATGGCGTCATTCTCAGTGTATCCGCCGGCATAATCTTGTCCGTTCTCTAGAAGTATCTGTGCTGCTAATCTATTAAATTTGCTCATACCTTTATTTATGCTTAAGTGCGGTACTATCTCGTGTATGGAGTGAATTACCTGATTTTATCAGGAATTTATGTGTTCGAGTACAACTTTATATACGGGCCTGAAGCTTTAACGGTGAAGCAACTGGCTTTTAACCAGTAGAAGAGGGATCGTTACCCTCCGGGCCTACCAACTTACCTGCCATGCCTCTGATAGTTGCAATAGTTCAAGCATAATTTGGCGAAAAAGTCTATGAATATGACCGACTCATAGATTGGTATTTAGGTCGAGTTTGTAATTCCTCATGCACGTGATGAAGGTTGATAACGAGGATAAGGATTGTGTAAACGGTCGACTCCCTCATACTTTATATGCGTCGGTAACTCAGTTGGATAGAGTGTCTGATTACGAATCAGAAAGTCGTAGGTTCGAATCCTACTCGACGTACCATTTTTAAACTCTCACCACCACACAACTTAATGTATTATGCACAAATTAACAGATAAAGATATAGAAAAGCTTTCAATCGCGAAAAGAGCGATCCGCAATAGCTCAAAAGATAGTTGTGTTTATGTTGGATGCGATTCTAAACGAGCTCGAGGTAGTTCCACGATTAGGTACGCAACAGTTATAATTTTACACCACAACGGGAAACATGGATGTACTATGTGGTCGTTTATTCATAATGAAAACGATTACGTCCCAGCCTCAAAACCTCGTGCTCGTCTCGTCGCTGAAGCATACTATGCTGTTGACATCGCATCAAAGATTGTTGATGATATCGAAGACCGTCATTTTGAGTTACACTTAGATCTCAATACTGACCCAAAGTTTAAATCGAGCACTGCAGTAAAAGAAGCGGTTGGATTTGTTCTAGGGATGCTAGGTATTAAAGCAAAGCTTAAGCCAGAAGCATGGGCAAGTTCTACTGCTGCAGATAAGCTAACTTGACTGCTAAACCTTTTAGTAAAACAATTGTTTTACTAATTAGTAAAACAAAGAGATATACTACAATAAGTACTTAAGTATTAACACAGTTAAACCGTGAATAATATGAAGAGACGTTTACATATAGAGCAAGAAGACGCAAATAAGTTCTTTGAATACTTAATTATGCTAAGCGAAGAGAGTGAAGGTAAAATCTTTCAGCGAATGCCATATGAAATACTAGCGGATGCTTATGGTCTCCACCCCGGGCAAGCTGAAGAACTATACCTAAACTGGCAGGATATGAGAAGATCTCAAACCGGAACACCGTTATAATAAATGTAAGAACGATATAAAATATGAGTCGTTCGAACATCTGACAGATCTATTCTAGAAAGTGATAATCCCGGCAAGGAACACCGATATAATTATAGAGAAGAAAGAAACAACATTAAACAATTATTATAACAATGAGTAAAGTATTAGACTATAAGTATTCGGCAGCAGAAATCGATTTCAGCGAAGCATCTGCATCCTCCAAAGTCGGGGAGAAAAATGACTGTTCAGTTAGAGCAATCGCAACTGCAGTAGGAGTAACTTATAATGCCGCTCACGAATATATGCGAACTGTTTTCGGTCGTAAAAATCGTAAAGGTGCAAAGGGAATGACTGCTAAGCTTGCGGCACTTACATTTAGTGATAAGCCTACACAAACAGCAGGAGACGTTAAGTTCGAGTATAAGTCTATACCTCAGAACAATCTCTGTAATCAGTATAAGCTCCACGGAGAGATTGTACATCGCAAGAAGACCGTTAAGTCGTTTATTGATGACTTCCGAGATGGTACTTTCTTAGTATTTGTATCCGATCACGTCTTTACTGTTAAGGATGGTGTGCTCATTGATAATAACGGCGAGGAGTTTCGACCAACTCGTAAAGTGCTTAACGCGTTTCGTGTTAATGTAATACCTAGAGAAGTACAATTGGAGCTCTTTCCTCAAGCAGCGTAAAGACTAATAAACAGATTTAGTATAATGACAAAATTACAACAATTAGAACACACTAAAACAATAATCAGCAGATTGCAGGAAGAAGCCAATAAGGTGTATGATGAGTTCATCGCTAAGGTTGACATCACCGGTATTGAGGATGAGGTATTTGACTATATGTTTAACGACACTCTATGGGTTTTTCACGACATACAAAAAAAATTAAATGAAAATTAAAAAACTATTCAGCACATACTTTTGGAGCGATCTTATATATAAGATCGAGTGCTTCTTCAAACCAAAACAAGAATGGCTGACTGATGTTATTCCAGACACTCATTGTGATAAGGTAGAGCTTATTCCAAGGGTGTTATTCGAGTGCCTTGTGCATTATGTTGAAGTTGAAATGCAAAATGATTGGATTCACGATCTTGGTTACACATACGAAGAAGAGCTAAAACTCGGTTATGTTAATCAAGAGTATGCTGATCATCGCATGAAGATCGATAAAGATTTACTCAAAGCGTACAAATGGATCAAAGAGGGTAGAGTAGAGTTGAGGCAGAAGATTGATGATGCATACCCACCTAGAAAGAGTATTAGTGATATGTTCACAAAAAGAGAAGATGGTAATTATAGCATGAATCCGCTTTCCGAAGAAGAAACCACTTGCTATGCTGAAGTTACTAGGCTGGAAACTATATTATCGAAGAAGGATATACAAGTTATGCAAATTATAGTGAAGCATCACCAATCACTTTGGACATAATGAAATTTAACAAACCGAAAACCAATCAAGAACACCCACCCCGATGAACTGTAAATTTTGCAACGAACCACTAACGAGCGCGGAGCTGGTGGACGGCCACTCATGCCCTGAGCCCGAGGGGTTGGGTGCTTCGACTTGTTCTGATGGGTTGCCTCCCAGAGTCCATGATTATATCGAGGACTTCCCACATGAGAATGGTCGATACGAGCATCAATGCGTGGAGTGCAATAGTATCTTTATCGGACACAAAAGGCGGAGGACGTGCAAGGTATGCGGGGATGCCAATCAAGAGGCATGGGATGCGCTATCCGAAGACGAACAGCAGAAACGATATGCCGAGATCAAGGGCTATATGGAAAATCAGAACGTAAAGCTTAGCCGCTGATGGCAAATACCAAACAACAATTAAACATGAAAACAGATAATACAACAACAGACGAAAACGAAGCCGTAAGCGGTAATCAGTTGGATACAGCGGCTTGTTCGGTAGGTGTTCACCTTATGGTTATGGAGATAATAATCGAAACTCATGAGGGGCTGTCGGCAAAGCAAAAGAGCAACGCTTTCGATTCTCTAAATGAAATAAGAAGCCAAATCTAATATACCGAACTTTCTGGGTCTGGCATCCCTTGGGATTGCTAGCACCCGCTTGTTATGCACAACACAATAAAACGATTATGAAAAAGAAATTAGAAGAGATTCTTACAGCAGACCACAACAGTAGAATGACAGCTAAGAAGGTAGTCGAAAAACTAGAATGTGGATACGAAATAAGCGGATTAGTTATCATAAAACCAGAAACAGGTGAACGGTGCATTATTGAAATGTCAGCGGGAAGATGGCTAAACAAGGAGGAAATGCGATGGCTTATGCACGAATCAGAATCACCGTTAAACAATAAAGCATAACAATCAGCGATGCCATGGTGAAGCCGTTGATATTCGCGAAAGTTAAAACAAATTATTGACATGAAAAAAGAAACAGAAAAAACAACTATTAACGGCTCGCTGTCGGATGTTTCGCCTTGTTCTGCTCTTGACCTTCTCAGGATTCGCGCACTCGTAGCCGATAAAGAAATGCTAGTCTCACGCGCCAACAACGATCTGGCCGTAGGCGGGTATTGGTTGGGCGACTACGAGGGCTGGGCGAGAGAGATTCAAGGAGAGATTGACGCAATCCTGAAGCAGAACGCCGAGGTATCCCACACCAAATAAATATTCCGTTAGATATGAAAGTAAGAATAATAGAACGAACATCGCCAAGTGCCCTCAAGTCTTACGTGATCCAACAACGCCATTTTCTCTTTCGATGGTGGTGGGTGGACGCGTCGATGAACTCCCTAGAGGTGTGCCGCGACTCTTATGACACCCTCAAAGAAGCGCGTCAGAACCTCTGTAGGTTTGACGGCACTAAACACACCGAGAAGGTGGTGGGCTAACAACCACCGAAGC
>Ga0222715_10000122_pt1 | contig 79803 bp, 100 predicted proteins | sample C33_9DmetaG_FD_165056 | JGI IMG/M metagenome (GOLD analysis project Ga0222715, IMG submission 165056) | Estuarine water microbial communities from San Francisco Bay, California, United States - C33_9D | ecosystem: Environmental > Aquatic > Marine > Unclassified | place: USA: California...
CAGGATTATATGATCCAAGTGGTTATGCTCCTGATTGGAATACAGATCCAGAGAAAGCGGCAGTGGCATACACAGAATACACTTACTTGGTAAACTGGTCAATGTGGGATATGAGTGTATACTGGGATGGCGGCTCCCTTAGTCCTGAATGGGATGATAGTTTAAAGACCCCAGCAGGTATGTTGGCAAATAACCCATTAGGTTATGCATTGTTCAATACATACTTTGCTCCAGTGTTAAGCAAACCAGATTTTGCCACAATAGAAAGTATCTTTGGCGAAAATGACACAGGCGTGTCAGGATATGTTGTTGATGCATTAGTAGGCGGATCACCAGCAGTACCAGCAGTTGGGGATAGTTCTCTTATAACTAATCGAAACGCAGCAATGCCAACATTTATTGGTGATGGTTCAACGAATACAATTGAAATAGGACAATATATTTCACTTAATAACGGTGATACTTTAATATTTAGACCTCAGGAAAGTGACGGCAGTGTTACGATTACTGACCCTAATATTATAGACAGTCAAATTAGTGGTGGTACATTATCTGCAATGGGTGGAGCATATGTAACTGCAACAGGATTACCTGCAGAAGAAATTAAAATAGATGGCGGTATCTTTGTAGATAAGGATCAAGTACCAGCACCCGAAGAAAACGTTCCAGGACAAATCCTTGACAGCCTAAGCATAAAAGTTTTCCATTCAACTTCGAGCGGAGCAGCACCTATTCAAAGCAAAGTTTTAGTAGGTGACGATTCAACAGCAACTTACAGCATTGGTCAGAAAGTAATTGAAAGCAAGAATGTAATAGTTTATGTTGATGGTATCAAGAAGGAACAAGGAACTGCTAATGATGAATATTTCGTTGATATTATTAATAGCACAATTACTCTTAATACCACTCCTAGCGCAGGAAGCAAGATAGAAATTATTTCAATTGGAATAGGTGGTGTTGCTATACTAGATTATCAAGAATTTATAGCAGACGGTGAAACAAGTTTCTTCCTTACGAATGCTAATTTTGCAGACAGCTCAACGATATTTGCAACTATCGATGGAGTTGAAACAGATGCAGGATTTGTTAATAGCACTGATATTGTAGATACCACTGACAGAACACTAGTTCAGTTTGGTACAGTACCTGCAAAGGATAAAATTATAAAAATAATTGTGATGGGAACTGCTGAAGATGTTGATAGTACAAGCATACCTATTGTAAGAATAAACCAACAGTCATTATTATTTGACGGAAGCAGTAGATTACTTGATCTAGATAATTTTGTTAATTTAACAAGAGCCAACGCAGCATCCGCTGTTATAGTTGAAGTTGATGGTGTAAAACTCAAAGGAGTAGATACCACTTTTGCAATTTATGACGGTACAACAAATAAATTTATTTTAGGAGTAGATCCTGAAGAAGCACCTGGCGCAATTTTGACTTCAAACATAGAAGTGTATGTTAATGATGTTCAGCAAGAATTTATTAATGATTATGTTTATAATGGTACAACAAAAGAATTAGAAATTGTTGCTCCACTCACAACAGGCGATGAAATAAAAATAATAAATGATTTAAGATCTGAATACACGGTCAGCGGAAATTCATTAACAATTAAAGGTTCGGTGTCAATGACAGAAGGATCAACTATTGACGTTACATGGTTTAGCGAGTATCCTTCCATGGGAATAGTAACTGATAGATTTACGGGAGGTAAGGTAAATTATAAACTTCCATTTGCTCCATTGGCAACCAGTTATGTTTGGGTTTATAAAAATGGTATCAGATTAATTTCTGACATTGATTACAGCGTTTCGTTACCAAGAGGAGTTGTTTATCTCACAGATGCAACTACTGAGTCTGATATTATAACAATTACAATATATGGAACTGATGTATTTAGATTGCCAGTAGGATACGAAGTAAGCAAGGATATGCTAAACGTTTATCATTTCAATAGATTTAATTACAATAATGAAGTAAGATTATTAACTAACCTTAACTATTATGATCAAAGCATTACAGTTACAAATGCTTCCACACTGGCTGTACCATTACCAGAAAGAAATGTTCCAGGTGCAGTAATGATCAATAATGAAAGAATAGAATATCTAGAAAAGAATGGTAATGTCTTAAGCAAACTGAGAAGAGGAACACAGGGTACAGCAATTAAGGAAACACATTCTGCTAATGATTTAGTAGTTGATGTAAGCATAGCAGAACAACTTCCTTACACCGAGTCACAGGAAAGACTGGACTATGTGAGTGATGGTAGTAGTTTATTGATTGGCCCATTGAATTTTGTACCATCACAGACTGAAGATCCTAACTGGTATTCAGAGACAATACCGTCGGAATTTAACAGATGTGATACAATAGAAGTATTTGCTGGTGGAAAGAGACTTAGAAAAACATCATTAACAGTATTTGATGAAACTCTAGGAGCAACTAGCCCAGCAGGTGATAAACAACTAGAAGCGGAATTTGCAGTTGATGGAGTTAATCCTTATGTAAGATTAAGTCAATCATTGCCTGCAGGAACTAGAATAACGATAATTAAAAGGGTAGGAAATACTTGGTACGACAGGGGTACAAATACCGCTACATCAGGCGTTACATTGCTTGATAACGCTACTCCAATCAGTCAATTCATTGCTGCTAAGAGTACCGGATTGCCTGAATAAATACAGTATGGAAACCAAAGAGAATATGATGCCAAACACTGATAAAAACAACACAGATAAACCTGCTGTAAATGAGACCGGTGGTTTTCATTTCGAAGGTCATATCAAGATATTTGACCCTGAAACTGGTGAAGTTTTCCAGGACAAAAGAAACGCTATACACTATGAAAACATGAGTATTGCTATGGTTAATAGTTTAAGTAACCAAGGGCTAGGTACTGTGTATTCCATGGTATTTGGAAGTGGGGGAACAACAGTTGATCCTACGGGTTTAATTACATATCTAACCCCAAACACTGTAGGAACAAATTCAAGTTTATATAACCAAACATACTCTAAGGTTGTAGATCAAAATGCTGTTGCAAACGTTGATCCGGTGAGAAATAAAATGGAAATTAGACATGTAAGTGGCGCAACATACAGTGATATAGTTATTACATGCTTATTAGATTATGGTGAGCCAGATGGCCAACAAGCATTTGACAATTCAGTCAATATGGACGATAACTTTGTGTTTGATGAATTAGGATTGAAATCATACAATCCAGATGGTGAGGGCAAGTTGCTTACACACGTTGTATTCCATCCAGTTCAAAAGTCTCTTAATAGATTACTACAGATTGATTACACTATAAGAGTGCAAAGTTTAACAGGTTTTACTGAGGTATAATAGATGCCATATATTGTAAATTTTACAGATAGAGAAAATAAGACGCCAATTACGGTATTTGATAATACTTCCAGTCAGGATACAAGTTTAACTTTTCCAGGAAGAAACGTAACAGGTTACGGTCAGATTATTGCGGAAAATTTCCTAGCAATTTTAGAAAACTTTGCAAGTGCATCAGAGCCTGTTAATCCGGTTGAAGGACAACTTTGGTATGATACAGAAAATAATGTATTACAGTTATGGGACAACACAAATTGGAAAGCCGCATCAAATATTCAAAAATCACCAGTTGAACCAAGCGTTGATAATTCAAAGGTTGGCGAACTATGGGTAGATACAACAAATCAACAGTTAAGAATTTATACAGGCACAAGATGGTTACTTGTGGGACCTAGCGAAAGTTCGATAGATGGTTTAAGATACGGTCCAGCAGTAGAAAGAATTACAGACAGTGATAACAATACGAGAAACATATTAATACTTTATATTGCTGATCAACCTGTCGCAATTGTATCCAAGGATTCATTTACACCCAAGATTGATATTATTGGGTTTGATACTATTAAATCAGGAATCAATATTGCCATACCTGCCAATGACACTGAGATTGCAGCGTTTGCGAGTATTTTCGAAGGAGGTAATCTTCCTAAGATTATTGGAACAGCATCAGATGCTGATGCGCTAAATGTTGGTGGTACAACTGTTGCAGCAGGAAAATTTTTAAGATCAGATCAAATCAACACAACTGAATTTGGATTTAACGTTAGAAATAATTCCGGATTAACCGTTGGTGCAGATGGTAACTTCAATCTATCAACATCGACCACTTCTGCAAAAATTTATAACTCAACCTCAGGTAGTTCCATTGATTTACAAACAAATAGAAATGGCATTCCTAGTACGATATTAAGAGTAGTTGATAACAAGATAGGAATAAACGTTGCTGATCCAGATACAGCGTTAGAAGTAGATGGTGACATAAGCCTATCCGGTCAAATCATAATTAATAATACAAATGAATCGATCAATTTACAGACTGGTAGTTTTATTACCACTGGTGGTGCAGCAATAACTAAAAATTTAAAAGTAGGTACAACTTTAGATGTTGCTGGAGCAACACAACTACGAGATACATATCCAGCCGTTTCTGATGTAAGCGATCTAGGAAGTACATCCAATAGATGGAAGAATGTTTATGCTGCCAAAATTATTGCTGATGAAATTGAAGGAACTATTAATGGTAATATCACAGGTAATGCTAACACAGCAACAAACCTTAAAAATGTAACAAGTTTTTCACTGGCAGGAGACGTAATTTCTCCGGCAGTAAGATTTGATGGTCAGGTTGATGGATTATCAAAAGTTTTTAACACAGAACTTACAGCCAACATTATTAAAAACAAAGATGAACCAACTCCTAATGAGTCTGAATCAAACGATTTTGTTTTAGTATATAGAGCATCTGCTGAAACAGGTGGGTCGTCAGGCCTATTAAAACAAACAAGAAACACATTTATTGCAGATCTTGGAGTTCCGATAGGAGCAATAATGCCATATGCAGGTTCAAATCTTCCAGAAGGATATTTGTTATGCGATGGCGGCGAAGTTGAAAGAGCAAAATTTCCTCAACTGTATGATGTAATAGGTACAACATACAATGGTTTAGCAGCACTAAATGGATTTGGAACATTTAGATTGCCTGACTTGAGAGGTCGATTTGCTCTTGGTAGGCATAACATGGATAATAATATTTCGGTTCCTACAGCAGCAGGAGGATTTGTTGATAATGGTGGCGGAACACCGGTTCCTGCTAGAGTTGAAGGTACAGAAGCAGAAACACTTGCAGCAACTAGTGGATCAAGTTCGGTTTCATTGACACTGGGAAATATTCCGGAACACACACATGATATGACTGCTAATGGTATTCAGTACAGTGCAGTTAGAATTGATACAGCAATTAGTCCTCCAGGTGTAACTGGCTCAGGACCAACTGCTCCTGGACAAGCACAGTATCTACAGGATTCAGGCGGAGTAAAAAAACCAAGTGCAGACTTTACTCTTGGAAGTCCTGTTGGTATAATGAATCCATACCAAACATTAAATTATATAATTAGATCTGGACCACCAGCATTTGAAACAATAGGATTATAAGATGGCATATCAAATTAATAAAACAGACGGAACTATTGTAGCAACTGTTGCTGACGGTCAGATTGATAACGTATCGACTGATATCACGCTCATAGGTAAAAACTATAGTGGATTCGGTGAAGCACTAAATGAAAATTTTATTAAATTATTAGAAAATTTTTCAGGAACTGGCATTCCTGAGCATCCTATTAGAGGACAGATTTGGTTTGATGCAAATGAATTAAAATTAAAAGTTTATTCTGGTACAGCATTTGTACCTGTTAGTTCTGCAACTATTTCAAATACACAACCATCAACACTAGGTGTTGGGGATTTATGGTTTAATGATTCTGCCAAACAGTTATACTTCTTTGATGGAACAAACACAATTCTTCTTGGTCCTGATTATTCAGAATCACAAGGATTGAGCGGACTTAGAGTATCAAGCATATTAGATTCACTAAACCAAACACGTGTTATTACTTTATTATATAATAACGGTGTCCTATTAGGAATTTTTGCAAAGGATTCATTTACTCCCAAGAATGCAATAGAAGGATTCAGCGGAAGCATAGCGCCTGGTTTCAACCAGGGAACGCTGTCCGGAATGAAATTTGATGTAACATGTACGAACTCCGAACAACTTGGTGGTGCAATTGCAACACAATATGTTAGAAAGGACACTGCTAATAACCTGAGTAACACACTTAGAATTGAAAGTGATCTTGGTCTCGTTGTTGGTACTGCTGGTCAGGCAAACTTAACTGTTGATAATGGTAACGTAAAATTATCCAACAGTGCCACGGACAAACAATTAATTATTGATGTGCGTAAAGGGATTACGCAGGAACAAGCGATAGTTATCAATGCCTCTACTAGAACTATAGGAATGTATGAAGCATTTTCAAATAGCCAAATAAACGTTGGCGGCGGCATGGAAGTTAATGGAAATGTTACAATCAAGGGTAGCCTTATTATCAACGATGGTGACATATCTGTAATTAGGGAAACTGAACTTGCCGTAGAAGACAAATACATTACGCTGGCACAGACTGGAGACAGTGGATCAAATTCAGATTCAATAGCAGATGGTGGTGGCCTTATTCTAAAAGGAACCACTGACCACGTGTTAATGTGGAGTGAAAATGGTCTAGGAGGAACACCAGAGTATCCAGAACTTGCTGCACAGGCTTGGACTTCCTCAGAACACATAAACCTAGCAAGCGGAAAAGAATTTAAAATTAACGGTGTAACGGTTATAAGTGGTAATTCATTAGGACCAGGTATTACTAGTATTCCGGGTGTTACTAGTTTTGGTACTCAGAATGTAATTAACATAGGTCCTGGACTTCCACCAACTGCTGAATTAAAGATAGAATCAGATAGCGGAAGTGGTAATCCAAGAATAACAACACTAAGCGGTAACCTGGATCTTGAACTGGCACCAAACGGAACGGGAAATGTTTCGCTGATAGGATCACCAAAGATAACTGGTATGGCAGATCCTACTGATGCACAGGATGCTTCCACCAAGGAATACGTGGATGATACCGTTGAAAGAAGAAACCTTGCATTCTCGATGGATCTATCGGATGGTAAGCCGAACAGTTATATTGCAAATACAATTCTAGCAGATCTAGCACCAGTTGCTGAATACAGAGACGGAACAATTGCAAGAATACTATGTACCGTTATAAACATTTCGACCACTTCATTGGATATTAATCCTTTGATTAGTCAGAGTACCGCAACATTTAATACGCCTACTGGTACTGCACCCGCTGTAACAAACGTTGCGATTAGCACTGCAACAGTTTCAGCACCGAGCGTAACAACAACAAGAATTCTAAAGACTTTCCAATTGTTATCGAGCACTTGGACTTTTATTTCGGAAACGGTATTACCATAGGAAGGATTAGGAGCGTAAAGTATGGCATATATTATAAACAAGAGTGATGGAACCCAACTAGTAAGCCTAGAGGATGCCAGTCTCGATACCACTACTAGCCTTACGCTGGTAGGTAGAAATTACATTGGTTACGGTGAAATTCAAAACGAAAACTTCCTATACCTCCTCGAAAATTTTGCAAACAATACCGCTCCGCTAAGACCCATTGCAGGACAGTTATGGTTTGACACGGGATCAAGCGTTCTCAAGAGCTACGACGGAACCAAATGGATAGAAGTTGGTGCGTCTGCCATGAGTGCAACGCCACCAGTTGATCCACAGTTGGGAGGATTTTGGTTCAAGACCCCTTCAAACACTCTTCATGTTTGGGATGGAACACAGTGGGTGTTCATAGGACCAGAAACAGCAGAAGGATTTGGAATTACCAGAGCACAGGCGGATACACTTTTATCAACCACGGGTTCTAGATATCCTGTAATTAAATTAATGGTAAATGGAGTTGCCACTGCAATCATTAGTTCGGTAGGGTTCACCATAGATGCCAGCGAAGCAATAGCAGGATTTTCTGATCTAGCAGCAGGAATAACCCTAAGCACGTCACACAAGGCAAAGGGAAATTTAGAGGGTGTTGCGGACAGGGCAACCATACTAGACACAACAAGATTAATAAATGGTGTAGGATTCAACGGTAGCAGAGACATTACCATTAAATCCAGCACAACAAGCAAGTTGATTGGTGGGGATTACATAGTCGGCAGTGATTTCGATGGAAGTACTGCGGAGACCTGGGCAGTTGATGCAACAGCAAACAACACGATCGGCAAGGTGGTAGCAAGAGATGCAAGCGGAAACTTTGCCGCAGGCACAATCACAGCAGATTTAGTGGGAGACGTTCAGGGTAACGTTACAGTCACAACTGGAAATAGCACATTTAATACGGTAACAGCAAATGCTTTCATAGGTGCAACGCTAAGTGGTAATTCAAACACCACGACCAAGTTAAGAACTCCAAGAAATATTAACGGAGTTGCATTTGATGGTACGGCAGACATTACGGTTACTGCTGATGCATTCACCCTTACTGGATCAGCACTGGCAAATAACGTAACAACATCAGCACTTGAAAACGTTGGAACGCTAACCAATCTGGGTGTTGCTGGTAACATAACCATAAACAGTAATTTAATCATAAGCAATTCAAGCGGTGCAATAGTAACAGCAAACAGAACATTTGACATCAAGGCAAGTGATGGTACTGGTAGCACCACTCTTAAATTAATTTCACCGGATGTGTCATCATTGGCAGGTACCGGAGCAATAGGAGGATTGGTTCCTTCAACAACGCTTGGAGCGGATCTTGGTAAGAGCAATCTTAAGTTCAAGAATGCACATGCGGAAACATTCAATGGTGATCTAATTGGAAATGCCAGCACGGCAACACTGGCTGGAACTGCAACAAACATAGGTGGAGGCACTGGTGGTGATATTCCTTATCAAACCGCCGCTGGCGCAACTTCGTTGCTTCCTGCAGGAACCGCGGGGCAGGTTCTTCGAACCGGCGGACCTGGCAATCCACCGACTTGGGGAACAGTTACTTTTGCGACACTTAATGTTGGTGCATACCTAACAGGTTCTAATTACGATGGTATTGCAAACACTACCTTAAACGTCGATGCTGATACTGCAAATGCTGCCAACAAGGTAGTTGCTAGAGATGGTTCAGGAAATTTTGCAGCAGGAACAATTACAGCAAATCTTACAGGTAACGTTACAGGTAATACGAATGGTACTCATACTGGAAATGTTGTTGGAAATGTAACAGGAAATGTTGTAGGTGATCTTACAGGAACTGCTACTAATGCAACTAACGCTTCCTTGAGTACGACACAACCTGCAGGAACAAGCAACACAACGATTGCAACAACGGCATTTGTACAATCAGAAATTAATAGAAATGTTCCTAGAACGATGACGATATCAGGACCATTTCCAAATACAACATCACCTGATCCTGAATACATTGATTTGATACAGGCATATATACCTGCTAATTCTGTTGCTTCAGGAACAACTTTTGAATTAATTATCAATCAATTATTTACGAGTTCGGTTAGTTCGTTTAGTGCGGCTAGATGGATTCTAGCATATAGATGGGCAACTGCGAGTGTAAGTACAAGCACAACACTTTATGAGAGCGGAGTTGATTACATATTAACTTACAGCTCGAATGGTAGTGCTTGGTCATACACAGGGACTTGGAGAACGATTTAATGAGTAAGGTATCATTGATACCTGACTATTGTAAAAATGTTAATGAAATAATTTCATTGGCAGAAAAATACGAGGACGAATTTTTCGTTCGAGCGCCGGGGGAAGAGTTTAATTTTGTAACTGCCTACGGTGAAAGTAGTTTGAAAAGCATGTTTCGTTGGAACATGCCAGAGGATTTGAAGGAATTGATTTACGAATCACTTCCTGAGGAAGATAAATCCTGCGATGGTTTCTGCATAAACAGATACGATCCAGGAGATTACTTGAAGAAGCACAGAGATAGTGCTGGGGGATATTGGAAATTTAAACTGATATTCCTAAGAGCAGATGCTCCGCACTTCAAGTGGTATGATGATAAAACGGAGATAGGATATTTGGTAGATGAAAAACCAGGAATGTTAATTGATATGCCGGTTAATCTACCACATGAGGTAACAAAAATAGGAAATAATGAAAGACCTAAGTTTAGTCTTGCATTAAGTTGGGGAAGAACACAATGACAAAGATGATTATAGTTTTTAATAGAGATGGATCTAAACCGGTCACGGCACAGCCTTATGATTCACAGTTTGAATCTAATCTTGTTGCTGGTAACTTGAAGCACAAGGTTCTTGAATACGATACAGACAACGAATATTATTGGGGCGATTTTAATAGTGGTGGAATTCGTTCTCTCAACGATGTTCCTATCATAGAAGAACTAGCAATTGACGAACTAACAAACAAGCAGATTCTAGTAAAATATCCAGTTCATAAGCAGATCAACATAATTGCTGAGTGTTTGGAACAGGCAGGAATACCTCTAACGGATGCATTTACAGAAATGCGCAATTACGTCAATCAGAAGGTAGAAAATCATAATACAGCGGTTGAAACCTATGCGGAAAACCCAAATACGTATAGTTTTAATCCTAAACCACCAGCACCTGCAGATGACTAAAGTGCATAAATACAACAGTAAAATAGGAAAAACGCATAATGGCATATCAAGTAGATAAATTTAATGGAACGTTTTTAACATCCGTAGAAGACGGCACTATCGATACTACCACGGATCTTAGATTCGTAGGTAAGAATTACGCTGGATACGGTGAAGTACAAAACGAAAACTTCCTTCATTTGCTTGAAAATTTTGCAAACACTTCATCACCACCAAAGGCTATTACTGGTCAAGTATGGTATGATAGTGGAAACAAGAAATTAAAGTTCTATGATGGAAATCAATGGAAATCAGCGACTGGTTCAGAAGTAAGTGCTACTGCACCTAGCGGATTACAATCAGGAGAACTTTGGTGGGACACATCTGCTAAACAATTATATGCATATTCAGGAACTGAATTTATACTAGTTGGACCTGAAGCATCACCAGATTTAGGAACAAGTGGTGTTACAGCACAAGTAGTAAAAGATTCAGGTAATGCCAACCATTCTATTTTAAAGATACAAGCCGGCGGAAAAACAATGGCAATTGTGTCTCAAACAGAATTTACTCTTAACACATCAGTAAATCCGATAGATGATTTTACTGTTGTTAAAAAAGGTATTACACTTGCCAAAGCAAACAGCAGTGGTGTTACGTCAGACAATTATATTTTCTGGGGAACGGCAAGCAATGCATTATCACTTGATGGATTTTCAGCATCAGATTTTGTAACTACCGGATCACCCACTCTACCATCCGGATCTAGATTTGTAGATAGTGGATTCACGGTAGGCGATGGTAATGATCTAAGAGTAAGAGTTGAAAATGATGATGAAATAGTTTTAGAAAGTGTTCTTGGAAATCCAATTAAAATAATTATTAATGAAAATGCTCTAACTAGAAGAACTATCGCTGAATTAGGTGATACAGGTATTGTTCCTGGATTGACTAACCAGTATGATCTAGGATCAACTACTAAAGCATGGAAAAATGTTTATGCTACAACTGTAACTGGAAATCTCGTTGGTAACGTTACTGGAAATACAACAGGAACACATACGGGTAACGTATTAGCAACTGATACACAAATTTTAATAAACGGTACATCAAAAGAAATTGGTTATTCAGGTGCTACATTAAGAGGAACACTCTTTGGATCAGTACAAGGTAACTTAACAGGAACAGCATCTAATGCAAGTGCATTAAACAGTATTCAACCTTCAGAAACAGTGCCGGTAGCACAAAACAGTATCCCTATTAGGAACACTTCTGGTACAATTTTTGCAACAACATTTTCAGGTGTTGCCACAAAAACAGATAGAGTAAAAATTGATAACACCGCGACAGATTCAGATCCAGACTATAGAAGTGCCAAGACAACAGCAACACCTAGCACGATTGCTGCTAGAGATAGTGCAGGCGATCTTACAGCCAATTTATTTAAAGGAACTGCAACAGCAGCAAGATATGCTGACCTAGCAGAAAAATATTTAACAGATGCAGAGTACGAAGTAGGAACTGTTATTTCTGTAGGCGGAGAAAATGAAGTTACTGCTTGTAATTCAGGCGATAAGGCAATTGGTGTTATTTCAGAAAATCCTGCGTTCATGATGAATACGCATTTAGCCGGCGGACAATATGTTGCACTTAAAGGAAGAGTTCCTGTAAAAGTTGTTGGAGCCGTAAGTAAGGGTGACAGATTAGTTGCATCACACAATGGTACTGCCGAGCGTTCAGATAGTTCTGCTGATACTTTTGCTATTGCCTTAGAAACAAGTAGTGAAACATCAGAAAAACTAATTGAAGCGGTGGTACTATAATGGCAAGCGTCGGCAACGATATATTATCAACAGATATAAACACATTACAAACTAAGGCATCAGAAGTCTTAGGACCTGGAAGTGGAACATACGGATATGGACAGAGCCTAAATAGTTCTCCTATTTCTTCAGGACAGCAAATTGCTAAGTCAGATTTTGATGCCATTAGATTTGATATTGTTAATATTCTAGTCCATCAGACTGGCTCCACGCCTAGTGCAGCACTAGCACAAAATAATATTCCTATAAGAGCAGGTGCAGGTGATCCTATCAATAATTATGATTCATTATTAACCACGGCACGAAGCAATAGATTCGATATAGATTCAACACAACAAACATTAAGTTCGATAACAACAAAAACATATTCTGGAACATGGAGTACTACTGCTGAAGCAGTATTGACAGTTACTTTTTCAACAGCCACACAGGCAAGATACTTTTTTAATTCAGGCGGAAAAATAAGATTTTCTGCATCAAGGACAGGTGGAACAAGTTCTCAGCAAAATAATGCCTGGACGAATTTACTAGATTCTGTAGGTGATCAAACCTTTGGTGCTAAAAATTCAACTCCGATAGGGTTTTACGAATTAACAAATACTTACGAAACTTTTTATACGCTTTCTGCAAGCACTCCTTATTCGGCAAATAATTTTACACTGTCTGCAAAGTGTAATGTTGCTAGTAATTCTGCAGGAACTGCAACAACTGTTGATATTAAGATCGCTTTAAATGATACCTACGCAGATGCAGGCCCTCCAGCCCCAGGCGATAGTGTTGATGGAAATTTAGAAATTACAGCAGAAGAATTAAAAGCATCTGGAATACTTCAACCTACTTTGGCTTCATGGGTGATTTCATCACCTAGTTACAGTATGTCAAATATTACAGCAACGTAATATCTGGATACTAAATAGTTTTGAGGTAAATTATGGCCGCAGTACATGAAAAAATAAGAGTTCAAGATTACAACATCATTCAATCCTTAATTTCTGAAGTATTAGGTACAGGATCGGCAAATTTTGGGTATGGACAGGTTGTTCAAAGCAGCCAGGTGAGCCTTTCTAGCAGAGTCACAGTTAATGAATATGCTGCTCTGAGATATGACATAATCAATGCCTACAAACATCTTAATAATACAGCACCAAGTGGTGTTGATGCCCAAGTGATTGGATCATTGGTTAGATATAATCTTGCTGATGCACCGGTTGAGTACTGGGAAACAATTTGTAATAATATTAGATTCAATAGATTAAACACACCTCCTGCCGGTCAAAGAAGATCTGTTGTACATGGTCCCCAGTCAGAATCATGGCCCAATGCAACATACGGAGCATCATGGGGAGGATCAACACCTAACGATGTATTACAATGCAATGTAAATATATTTTGGCCTACATCTGCAGATGCAAGACATTTTTTTAATTCTGGTTCAGCAGTGCAATTTAGTAGTAGTAGAGTTGGCGGAACTTCTAATAATCAAAATGCATCTTGGAGTTCAATACTAACTACAGCGGGAACAAGAACTTTCCAAGGAAACTCTCCCGGAACAGGAACCGAACCAAATGATGGAACAAACTATTTTAGACTAAGCAGTACCTATCAAGTATGGAGCACGGTGACAGGATCATCACCATACACTCTTAATCAATGGAGAATTTCTGCTAGAACACCTACAGTTGCTGACAATAGTGCAGGAACAGCACGCGAAATAGACTTTTTAGTTGAATGGGTGGACAACCACGTTCCTCTAGGTGGTGATACAGAAAGTGGATCACCCGTAAGACCTGGACCGTTTGGACCTGACTTTGTTGATGGAACAATCACACTTAATGTTGATACTCTTGAAGCAACAGGAGTTCTTGAACCCATTACAGCAGGAAACTTTACCATAATTACACCAACCGTTACGATTGGTAGCATCATACCAACATAAAAATTTTTCCACCCCGCCCAACTCCTAATAAATAATATGCTACTTTAATAAGGAGAAGCATATGCAGGAACAATACAAAAAGGCTTTGGATTTTTCTAAGTATAGACAGACTTTTTCGATCCAAAGAAAAACCCTAAAAGAAAAAATTGATGCCAAATTAACCTATGGGTTTAATGGTGGCATATTCAAAATTGATAGAACACTATTGAATTTTGTGGAAATGCTGATCTACAAGGATAGATCGGAAAACGTAGTTCTATTAGATTCTAACGAAACACCAATTTTGATTGAAGATTTGGTTACATTCAGAGAAGAAGTTTTTGATAGATATTTTTCAGCAACCTTTGAATATCATGAGGAATATCAAAAAATTAAAAAAGCACGCTCAGTAGAATCATTGCTTGAATCATGAATAAAGGTGTCTTAGTTTTCGCTCACAATAGCCGCCAGATCGATTATGCAAAGATTGCAATGGTGTGCGGTTCATTAGCCAAGAAAAATCTAAACGTTCCTGTTAGTCTGGCCACTGATTCATCAACGGTTGAGTGGATGAAAGAGTCTAAAATTTTTAAGAAAGCAAGCGAAATTTTTGACAAGATTATAATAACTGAACCACCTCTTTCAAATCAAAATAGAACATTTTCAGATGGAACTGAAAAAATTATTGCACCTTTCAGAAATTCAAATAGAAATAGTGTTTGGAACATTACACCCTATGATAGAACATTATTGATAGATTGTGATTATTTTATTTTTTCTGATACACTTAACAACTTTTGGGATGTTGATAGCGATATTCTTATTTCAAACAAATATAATGACGTGTATGGCGATGACAGGATAGGATACCTTGATAAATTTGTTTCTGAAACTAGCGTGAAACTTTTATGGGCTACAACAGTAATGTTTTCTAAAAATGAAAATACAAAAATTTTCTTTGATCTAGTAGAATACATTAGAGAAAATTATACATTGTTTGCCGACACATACAGATTTGACAATAGGCTCTATAGGAATGATATATCGTTTAGCATAGCAAGACACATCATGTATGGATATGAAACTGATGATGACTATGCATTACCGCCGGTGCTATCAGTTCCTGACAAGGATATTCTATATGATGCTGACGAAACAGGTTTAACTTTTTTAGTATCACAACATCTGGATAAAAATTATTTTGCTACAAAGATCAAAGGAAGAGATATTCACATAATGAATAAGCAAAGCATAACAAGAAATATAGATAAGTTAATGGAGTTAGCATGAACTTTGGTTATCTAATAATTGTAAGCGACAAGGGTGACACAAACTATGCCAAACTGGCATATGCACTTGCACTTAGCATTAAGAATACTCAACGAGAAGGATACGACAAGGTAGCATTGGTAATCAATGACAAGGAACGAATAAAGAGTTTCACATCAACATGGGTGTTTGATAAAATAATAGAATGGGATGGTGCTGAACACTGGGATGGCCGCTCATACATGGATCAACTAACACCTTTTGAACATACAGTGTGTCTTGATGCAGACATGTTATTCCTAAGAGATTATAGCCATTGGGCAGAATATTTTATTAAAAATTGCGAATTATATATTGCTAATAAATCATTTACCTACAGGGGAGATGTAGTAACAAATGATTATTACAGAAAGTGTTTTACAGCAAACGATTTACCTAATTTATATTCCTTTTATACGTTTTTTGTTAAAGATAGTGCGTTAGCAAAAGATTTCTTTAACTTACAAAGAGCAATTATTGAGAATCCTAATGAGTATGGTAATTTGTTTTTGACAAATTATAAGCCTAGCGTATTAGGAACGGATGAAGCATTTGCACTTGCTGCAAAAATATTAGATGTAACTAATGAGATAGCATATCCTTTAGAATTTCCTAGAGTAGTTCATTGCAAGGGAATGATACAAGATTGGCCATGGCCCGCTGAAAGTGTATTTGATCACGTTGGATTTTATTTTAACACACAAGCACAATTAAAAATAGGAAATTATCAACAGCACGATATTGTTCATTATGTAGAGAAGGATAGAGTTACACTAGAAACAATAAACATTTTGGAGGAGATAGCATGGAAGAAAAATTAAAACTTCCTGATTTTGACGAATGGTTGAAAAACTATGTCGCACCAGAAGTAAAGTATCTTGCTGCATATGATAAAGAGACTGGTAGAGTACTAGCAGTTGGCCCAGACTATTCCATTGATACTGATAGATTTAAAAATACAATTTCTATAGAAAATAAAATAGCAGAAGACATAATCACAGGTGAAATAAGAATAAGCAAGTGTTTCATTGATGCAATGTCAGGAAAATTAGAAATAACAGAAGTAAAAAATTTACACAAGATTGATGATATTCTACATAGGATAGTGGAAGTTCAATGGAGTGAAGTTGAAAAACCTGATATATTCTTAACTTACAATAGTAATAATTTAATTGTTGAATTGTCGGAAGAATTTAGCGGCACTAAAAAATTAGATGATAAATTCCAACCAGTATCAAAAAGGAATGTATTCTGGGATGGCGAAACTGAATTAAATTTTTTAATTACTGACTATAATGATCCTCACGTTGTTTATGAGGAAGTAAATGTAAAAATAGGTGATTTAAAAAATGCTGTAGAATTTAAGAACTTAAAATTACCTAAAAGGTTTAGCATATACACCAGAAGATTATTTAAGAATTACGTGTTGGATATTAAATGAAAAAGGTAGTAGAGTTTGATGTTTTCTTTCTTAGTTATGATGAGCCCAATGCTGATCTAAACTATGCGGATCTCTGCAACAAGGTGCCTTGGGCCAAAAGAATACACGGTGTAAAGGGTTCGGATCATGCACACAAGGCAGCAGCAGAACAATCAGAAACTGATTGGGTATTAACAGTGGATGCGGATAACATTGTGTATCCGGAATTCTTTGACATAGAAATAGACATGGACAATCCGGACATTCGTGCATACAGTTGGTGCGGCCGCAACAACGTGAATGGCCTGCGCTATGGCAATGGTGGATTGAAACTGTGGAATAGAGATCACGTGCTAAACATGAAGACGCATGAAAATGCTGATTCAGAAAGGGCACAGGTTGATTTTTGTTGGGAAGAAGGATACAGAAACTTTCCAAGAACATACAGCGATACCGTAATCAACGCAACACCATACATGGCATGGCGTGCTGGATTCAGAGAAGGTGTCAAGATGACGCTGGATGGCGGACTAAAGGTGCCCGCACAGGAAATTGAAAAGCGTGTGTGGTGGCATAACATTCATCGCTTAAGGCAGTGGAGCACTGTGGGCAGCCACACAGAGAATGGTCTGTTTGCAATCCTGGGTGCGAGGCAGGGCAACTATCTTACCAACTGCACGGACTGGGATCATGTGCGTGTGAGGGATTTTGAATTGCTAAAGGAAGAATACGAAACGCATGCCAAGAAATTTGAGAATGACGAAACGGCAATGATAGAGGAAATTAAATCATTGGGGGAAAAATTAAAACACGGCCTTGGGTTTAACTATCCGTATCTTGATCCTGCGATGAGCAAATACACCGTGGATCTATACAACGAATCCATTAACATGGGAACAACCTACTACAGCCAAACTTATGTATGATGTATTTTATGTTAGCAGGGGAGCGGTAGATCAAGCGGCTTGGGAAAGTTTCAAGCAGCGTGTTCCCAATGCTCAGAAGGCAGAACACTGCGATACATTTGAAAAGGTAGCAAACAAATCACTCACAAAACACTTCTGGGCAGTGTGGGATAACATAATCCTGGAGGATAGTTTTGAGTTTGACTATCGCATACCAGAGTGGGATGAAAAATATATCCACGTGTTCCGCAATGGTGCATACCATGATGGCATCTGCATATTTCCCAAGCGTGCAAGAATATTACAGAGAGAATGGGACTATCGTTTCTTTACCAACAAGAAGGAAATGGATATTACTGCAAGCCAACCAGTTCCATATGATGTTGCTTTCATATCCTATCATGAAGAAAACGCAGAAACAAATTTTAATAAACTGCTTGAAAAAGCACCGCATGCGAAATGGACAAGAGATGTCAAGGGCATACACCAAGCACACATAGAAGCAGCAAGGCGTGCAACCACGGACATGTTCTACATAGTTGATGCGGATGCTGACGTGTTGGAAGATTTTAACTTTGACATGCAGATACCCTACTATGATTTTAATGCGAGAAAGAGCGTGTATGTTTGGCGCAGCCGTAATCCAATAACGGATTTGGAATATGGATACGGTGGAGTAAAACTGTTTCCAAGAGAAGCAACGCTGAACATGGATACAAACACTCCGGACATGACCACGAGCCTTTCTGACAGTTTCCGTGCAATGGAACAAGTAAGTAACATAACAGCATTTAACACGGATGCATTCAGCACTTGGAAGAGCGCATTCAGAGAGTGTTGCAAGTTGGCAAGCAGAACCATACGGGGACAGAACGATGATGAAACGGATCAAAGACTTAGCAAGTGGTGTTCGGACTATGGGCGTGACAGACCTTTTGGCGACCATGCGATCAATGGCGCCCGTGCTGGCAGGACTTATGGTGTGGCTAACAGTGCTAATCATGATGCTCTTAGGTTAATAAATGATTTTGATTGGTTAAAGGAACAGTTTGATGCAGGACAAGGATAGAATACAAAGTTTTGAGCCTATCATGGACGAGATATCGCCCACCTTCTGCATGGCCAAGTGGCACCATACCACAATATATCTGCAGACGGGAGAAACGCACAGTTGCTATCATCCCGCACCACACAAGATTCCACTGGAAGGATTGGAAGAGAATCCAAGCCAACTGCATAACACTCCACAGAAGAAAGCGGAGCGACAGCAGATGATCAATGGCGAAAAGCCAAGCGGTTGCCAATACTGCTGGAACATTGAATGCATGGGCAAGGATTACATAAGCGATAGGAAGGAAAGAAATGCGAGTATCCATACTGAAGAAAGATTTGCTGCAATTAAGGCAGACCCTATGGCTGATGTTAATCCGCAGTATGTAGAAATTTCATTTGGTAATGAGTGTAACTTCAAGTGCGGTTACTGCCATCCCAAGCACAGCAGCACATATCACAAGGAGATTAGGGATCACGGTCCATACACCATGGTCAAGAATCATCGCAACGACATTGACTGGTTCAAGATACACAAGGAAGAGGACAATCCATACGTGAAAGCGTTTTGGAAGTGGTGGCCTGAACTGCGTAAGACGCTTACAATTTTACGCATCACGGGAGGCGAGCCTCTGCTACAGCAGAGCACGTGGCGCATGTTTGATGAGTTGGAAAAGAATCCAATGCCCAACCTTGAACTAAACATCAATTCAAACTTTGGTGTCAAGCACATACTGATAGAACGATTTGCTGACAAGGTTAATAGTTTAGTGGAGAAAGGTTGCATCAAGGACTTCAAGGTATTCACCAGCATGGACACCTGGGGCGAACAGGCGGAATACATCCGCACTGGATTGGATTTGGAGTTATGGGAAAAGAACTTTGACACATACATGACCAAGACCAATCATCCACTAACGTTCATGGTCACATTCAACATACTAACCGTTACCAACTTTCACAAATTGTTGGAGAAGTTCCTATACTGGCGCAAGAAGTATAACGGTAATGAACAAACCAAGTGGCAGCGCATACGCTTTGATACACCCTACCTAAAGGAGCCACTACAGTATGACATGAACATACTGCCCAAGGAATACTTCATGCCCTACATGGAAAAGCATTTGCAGTTCATTAAGGACAACATGGATGATATGGATAGGCACAAGTTCAGCGAACTTGAATATGAAAAGTTTCGCCGCGTAGTTGATTACATGCGAACAACAAATTACTCTGCTGAGAAACTCGCAGAAGGTCACAAGGATTTTTTTAATTGGTTTGCAGAATACGACCGCAGACGCGGTCTTGACTTTGTCAAGACGTTTCCTGAACTGGAAGAATTTTATTATGACTGCGCCAAGTAAGACTTTTTGTATTCTACCTTGGATTCATCTATATTCAAATCCTGATGGAACGGTATTACCTTGCTGCGTTGGAGATTGGCAACAATCTATGGGCAATGTCCAGGATGGCGATCTTGGAACAGTGTTTAACAATGAAAGTTTCAAGACAATGCGCAAAAATATGTTGGCTGGAGAAAAATGCAGCCAATGCACTGCATGTTATCGAGATGAGGATGCCGGTAATAGCAGTTTTCGCAAGCATTCAAATGAACAGTTTTCTAAATACATAGACGATGCAATTGCCAATACCAATCCAGATGGAACCCTTGACGATTTCAAACTGAGATATCTTGACGTAAGGTGGAGCAATATCTGTAACTTTAAGTGCCGTTCATGTGGTCCGCTTTACTCGAGCAGTTGGGCGCAGGAGCATGGCAGCGAAAAAATCTTTACCTATGCTGGCGGAGCAAACAATGATGCACTGTATGAACAGTTTTTACCCCATTTTGATACCATAGAGGAGTTTTATTTTGCCGGAGGCGAACCATTATTAACTGACAAACATTACGATATCCTCGAATACTTAATTAAGCATGGAAGAACAGATGTAAAATTAAGATACAACACAAACATGAGCGTTTTAAAATACAAAGATAAGAATGTGTTAGACATGTGGAAGCAGTTTTCTAACGTATATATCGGTGCTAGTTTAGATAGTTGGGGACCGCGTGCTGAATATATTAGGCATGGAACTATATGGAATGTTATAGAACAAAATATTAGAACTGTAAGAGAACAAGCACCACACGTTCATATGCAAACAAATACAGTTGTATCTATTCTCAATATCAAAACACTTACTAATTTTATTGACTACATGCTGGACAGTGGTTTGGTTGATACTAAAAATTACAATCCGCATTTTTATGTAATAATGAATCCTGAATTCTTAAGCCTACAACTTCTTACAGATGAAGAAATAGCAGATACTATAAAAAAATTAACAGAGTATGCTGATAACAAAGGCGGAAATATTAAAGAAGCACTACAAACTGTTATTAATGGCTTAAAATCGACAAAACATAATCCTGATATTATACATAAATTTAAAATTACCATTGATCATCATGATAGAAAACGTAAAGAAGACGGACCTCTTATATTTCCTGAACTAGAGGAGTTGATGGAAGAATGAAAATCTACTTTGACACACTGCAAAATAACGACTCTAATCAGAACCAACTAGCCTCAAACGGTAAAAATGACTATTGGTTAGTTGCACCAGGAGCACCTATCAAACAAAAGTGTATGGAAATGCAGTTAGATGTTTCGAAGTTAACAGATCTTAACGAAAAAGGAATATATTTTGTGGATGTAAGGGGAGATCCCAATTGGTGGGCAGGAGTATTGACTAATGCAGGAGTCCCACATAGGCACATATTGTCCAGCCTAACCAAGGAAATAAGAAAACTAGCCAAGGAAAAGAAGATTAGGATCGTAATTAATGCGGATAGAGAAGGCGGACCCATGATTACACAGCATTGGGATTGCTTTTTAACCACGCATATCGCAATGGTTGAACTTGGATTGCCCAAGGACAGCGTTCTAATACTACAGGGCAATAAGAAGATAGAGCATCAGTATCGCAGATGGCTAAAAGCCAAGGGCCTGGATAGGCTGTATGATGTAATGTATAGCAATCACTTCGGAAACATATTCGGAGATGATAAACTACCAACTGCTCCTGTCATAAAATATGCCATGGCAAATCCTAACAGCAAGGATTACAACAGCCTTAATAGAGTTTATCGTCCTCAGCGAGGCGCACACCTATATAGATTAATAAAGGATGGAGCATTGAACAAAGGAATAGTAAGTGGCAATGAAATAAGACTAAGAGATAGAGATACCGAAAGTCTAGTAGGAGATTATTCGGACATAGCCAAGGAGTTTCCTAAATTCATAGACGGAGATTGGAGCAAGATAAATGCTGCCAATCAGTATAATGTTGAAATTTATAAAAATAGTTTGCTTACTGTGATCACAGAAACCATATTCCTACACGATGTTGCATTCATCACGGAAAAGATATTCAAACCCATCACAATGGGGCATCCACTAATACTATTTGCCAGCCAAGGAACCCTGAGATGCCTGGAGGACATGGGCTTTAGAACGGACTGGTGCGGAATAGATCCTGCATACAATGATATACAAGATAATGTTGAACGCTTTAATGCCACGCAGCAGATTCTCAATGATTGGATCGCACTGCCACAGGAAGAAAAGATAGCAAGATTAGAAAAGAGCATGGATACAATTCAGCACAATTTTGATTTAATAAGGCGTAGTGACTTCTATGCGGATGCAATTAGAGAAGCAGTTGCCAGAACGGAGAAGTATTATGAAACCGTTTAATGAATACAAGAGATTCTTTGCGTTTGGTTGCAGCCTAACAAACTACAACTGGCCCACATGGGCTGACATAATAGCAACCGAAGTTCCAGAGTATTACAACTATGGACAGAGTGGTGGCGGCAATCTATTCATAGCCAACAGCATTGTGGAAGCAAACCTCACACACAAATTTACTGAAGATGATTTGGTTATCGTTATGTGGAGCAGCGTTAGCAGGGAGGATAGATATAAGAACAACAGATGGGAAACACCGGGAAACATATACACCCAGGGCGTGATAGACATGGAGTTCGTATATAAGTGGGCAGATGATAGATTCTATCTTATGAGAGATCTAGGATTGGTTGAACAGACTAGAGTTTATCTTGAACATCTGCCATGCGACTCGGACATGTTAAAGATGGTGGATTTTGAGGAAACAAAAATGTCTGACAATATAAAAGGAAATCATCTAGAGGACATATTAAAACTATATTCATCAACGCTTGAATGCGTAAAACCCGCAGTGGTTGATGTTGTGTATGACGGCGTATGGCCCCAAACACCGATCAAGGGTTGGGGAGGCAAGGGTCAGACAGCAGACTATCATCCCACTCCACTGGGCTATCTTAAATATCTTGAAAAGTTTTATCCAGTCACTGATGGCATGAGAAGTTATGCACAGGAATATGAGAAGAAAGTATTAGAGTGTAAGACACTGGATGACACACTTAAATTCTGGACACCAAGCGGAGTGAGTAGATTATAATGCCCTGCATAAACAAAGATAACCTACCATACGTTTTAACCTACAGCCTGCACGACAAGGAAATTGTTAAAATAAATCCCAATGTTGGAGTTCGTGCCAAGGATCATGAACCTTATGATTTTTTCTACATACAATTTTCAAATGCTGATAGTTTCAAAATGTTTAGCATAGAAAATATGGTACCTGAAGATGTTTTGCAGAAAATTAGGAATAGAGAAGTTTTTCTAATGCTTGACAACGGACTGGAACACTTTTATGAATGTGCGGATGCAATTTATCAAGACATTGTCATCAAGCACAACATACCAGCAGAGCAGATAATATTTCTTTCTGCGATTCCTGATATGAATAAACACGTTGCTAAGGTTGCACGCCAATTACAGCAATCTGAAATAAAAGTAGATTGGTTTAGCCTATTTGAAGCCACGGGCAAGGATGCGGCAAGAAATAGTCCAATGGCTCTGCCAAAGAAAAAAGAATATACCAAGAAGTTTTTAAATCTTAATAGGCGTTGGAGGCTACACCGTCCACTGCTTTTAACTCTTCTCAAATCAAAAAATTTATTGGATGAAGGATACATAAGTTTTGCACCTAGTGATGATAATAAAGGTTGGAATCATGTATATCCCCAACTACAGTATCTACACCGCGACAACAAGAAAATATCCGCAATATTGGAACAGAATAAAGACATCGTGGGCATGAAACCCTTGTACCTTGACACAAAGGATCTTGTTACTAACAGAGCAATACATGAAAACTCCATAAATGAATTTTACATGGAAACCTATTTCAGCATAGTTAATGAAACTACGTATTATGAAGGAGTTCCTTTTTTAAGTGAAAAGATATTTAAAACCATTGCAATGGGGCATCCGTTCATAATGGTAACAGCAGCCAACAGCCTACAGTATTTGAAGGAACTTGGATATAAAACTTATGCTCCATTCATAGATGAATCCTATGATACCATAAAGGATGATGGTGATAGGATGCTGGCTATTTTGGATGAGGTTAATAGGCTTTGCAAAATGAGTCCAAAGGAATTGCGCAAGACATGGTTGCCAAACGTAAGAACAATAGCAAGGCACAATAGAAGCATTTTGGTAGGCAAGGATTATGAAAAATTAATAAGGACCATGAACTACTAGCACCGTTTTAAGGCGCCTTAAACGCATTTTAAGCGTCATACAGCGGTGGTATTAGGTGTAGTGCTATAGTTGAACCCAAGCACAAAAACCAGGTTTAAAAGGCGCTTAAATGCGTTTTTGTAAATACTTTTGGTATAACGGTAAAGGAACGATAAATGAAAATTGGATTTATAGGATTGGGTAAATTGGGCTTGCCCTGCGCAGAAGTAGTAGCCCAAAAAGGACATGACGTAACCGGGTATGATATAGTTGATGTCCAAACAGATAAAGTCCAATTTAAGACTACCATAGAAGATTGTGTTAAGGATAGAGAAATAGTATTTGTTGCTGTTCCTACACCACACGATCCTGCATATGATGGCAGGGCACCTACGGCACACCTTGAACCAAAGGATTTTTCATACGATATAGTCCAAAGTGTTCTCAAGGAAGCAAATGAATACATGAACAAGGATCAATTGCTTGTTCTTATATCAACTGTGTTACCTGGAACAGTACGCCGAGAATTTTATCCGTTAGTAACTAATACTAGATTTGTTTATAATCCATATCTTATTGCAATGGGAACAGTGGCATGGGATATGGTCAATCCTGATATTGTTATGATAGGAACTGAAGATGGAAGCGCCACAGGTGATGCGATTGAACTGGTTAGATTCTATCAAACCATAATGGAAAACAATCCCAAGTATGAAATCGGAACCTGGGATGAATGTGAATGCATCAAGGTATTCTACAACACATTCATTTCAACCAAGATTGGTTTAGTTAATATGATGCAGGATGTTGCTGAGCGACAGGGCAACATAAACGTGGATAAGGTTACCGAAGCATTATCAAACTGCACAAAGAGAATTACAAGTTCAGCATACATGAAGGCAGGCATGGGAGATGGCGGCGGCTGCCATCCAAGAGACAATATCGCACTTCGTTATATGGCAGACAAATTAAATCTAGGTTACGATTTGTTTGATGCCGTGATGAATGCACGTGAAAAGCAAGCCAAGAACATGGCTGAAAAATTAGTCGCACTTGCCAAGGAACATGACCTTCCTATATTATTAAATGGAATAGCATACAAGCCAGGAGTCCCATATCAGGACGGTAGTTACAGTCTATTGGTAGGTCATTATTGCCATGAATTAGGAAGAGGTCCAATGACTATTGATCCTGCTATTGATTTGGGCAATGGAATGGAATTTAGAGCAGTCGTTCTTCTTGCTCATCCTACTCTTTATGTTAAACTCTCAAGTGATAGCATTGTGGTCGATCCTTGGAGAGAACATACTTCGGACAATTATAAAGTTATTCATTACGGAAATACCAGATAAAAAAAGGGCCATTTAGGCCCTTTCTTGTTTTAGTTGGAGAAACTAAAATATTTTATCTGTGCGATTTTTTATTTCGTCTTTCAATTTTTGAATATTAATCTTAAAGTCTATCTTTTTAATCGTATCTTTGTATTCAGATAGAGTATCCAACAACCTCTTTGCAACATCATTTGGATCTGCATCTTTGAGTTGTTCTCTAATATCTATCTGCCAAACACGACCATCGTTAAATTCTAAGATCATAGTATCCACATAAGCGACCGGCATGGTATTCATATACAAATCTTCGAATACTTCTGGCCACTCCTTAACAATGTGCTTCGGCGGTCTAAAGTACTGCCTATGCGTCACTGTTTATGCTTCTGCTTTAGCCTTAGTTGTAGTCTTTTTCTTTGGCGGATCTAGTTCGTCTGCTTCTCTGCGTAAGCGAGCCGCTTCCTTGTACATAGCATCAGCCTGACTACGATATGACCTTGCAAGATCAGAGTCCGAAAGAACACCGTCAGTTGCAGGAGCCGCAATAGGCTCTTCACTAGGTGTTGTTTCTGGTACAACTGGTTCTGCCACAGTTTCACCTGCTTTTGGAGCACCACTAACAAATGTGTAAAGTTCATCAACTGCAACATTTTTTTGTTCTGCAATCAAAACGTTTAGTTCAGAAAGAGCAATCTCTTGTGTTGGAGTTGGAGTCATCATTACAGTATCAGTATCTACTTTCTTAAGTCTTCCCTGTTGCTGAACTCTCTGTAGCATAGGAGTCCCATCAGAGAAATACTTATGGAACATGATCTCACCAAGTTCAAATGTTTCTTGCGCTTGTTCTGATTCAATCAGTTTCATTAGTCCATCATGATATTCATCTGGTAAAGTTGCTGTTGGTAATACCAACGCTTTGTTTGACTCACCCGGTACGGTTCTAAAAACCACGGCAACTTTATCGCCGGTATTTTTCATTTTACCTACGTGTTTTGTTGTTTTAGCCATTGTTCTCTTCCTTAGGTTCTTGATTTGCTTGTTGTTGTTTTGTTACATGATCTAGGAATGCTGTAAGTTTATTATATGTCTTACCAACTGCTTCTAGTTCATTTGCCTTAAATGCACCTCTTTGTGTAGCAATATCAATAATGCTACGAACTGAATTTAGATCGCTAACATTAAGATCTGGTGCTACAGGTGCCTGTGCATTTTGTGCGTCGGGTGTAGGAACGGGTCCTGATCCTGCCGCAGGTTGTGTATCTTGTTTTGGAGTTGATTGTTCTGTATCAACTGCTTTTGCTTCTTCTGCCATATTAGTTTCTCCTTAAGTATGGGCAACCTAACATAAAGTAGGTTAGTTCTTTTTCATCTTCAAAACCCACAAACGTAGAGTTTTTGAATCTGTTTCCATTATCAATGGAAGGATAATTTACAATACAATATCTTCCATTCAATTTCGCCTTGATCCATCCAACAATATTGCTGTCATATCTTTCCCCATCCGAAATTTTGATGGTAGAAAAATGAGGAGGTAACGTTTTGCTTTCACGCACATTAAGCACGTCTAATGGATTAAGTTCTATCATCATAAAATATTTATTAACTGCTACTATAATTCTGATTAATCTTGGCTGAGTCTTTTGGATAGTGCTTTGTTGTATCCCATCTTTTTAACATCACCCGAAAACAAATAAAGTTCAAAAGCGGCTTTTTCCTTTAAAACTGTAATTGATTTCTTAGTAATATAATACGGAGATTCGATGAAATTGTCAAGCCATAAAAGCACTTGTGGAGTAATTGAGAAGTCTTTTGGAAAATCAATCTTATAAATTTTTATTTTGGCAATTAATTCTATATACTTAATTGCATCGTCAGTTAATCTTAATCCACCAGAATCCTTGCTTCTGATATTCCACCACCATACTAATTTGTGTTTTTTTATTTCTTCTTCGGTAATTGGATCGTGATTTGCTGCTTTTAAAAATGTTTCCGTGTATTGGTCTTTAACATCCATTTCATTTTTCTTTTGCACCATCAGTAAGTTTATAAACTCCAAACTCATCTGTTTTAAAAAGTCTGTTTAATTTTTTTGCAAGATTTCTAGCATGACCTGGATTTGAAAAGGAAACTTTTTTATACTTAGGTCCAGGATAACTGGATACCATGCTGCCGCTCTTAAGATTGAAAGGTTTTCCTTGGTAGAAAACTGCCCATATGGCTTCGCTCTCAAGTATCTGTTCTAATTTATATGTTTCTCGATTTGTATGTTCGAGTATAACATTAGGTTTAGGTCTGCTCATTATATACGTAATCCTTTATTAACTACGTATATATTTATCCTTTTTAGAAAGATCCCCCGTCCATCTTTACATCTACTTCAGTAGTTGATTGCTTTAAATCCTGTAGCATTTGATGTATTTCACCCACTGTTTTTCCTAGTTTTGACGTTATGAGTGCTAGTTCAGTAGTAAGGGCTCTTGCTTCTTCAATACTGATTCTAATCTCTTTTTGTTGTGATTTTTCCGCAACAGCCGCACGCTGTAACAGCCTCTCAACGCTGGGTAATGAATCGGGTATGTTATTTTGAGACATTTGCTAGTACCTGTTTCATTTCTATGTCTGTTTTAAATGGGCCTCTATATTCATAGCGTTGTAGTGTTATAAGTTTAGGACAGAAACTTTTTACCCATCCTTTTTCAAATTTAATGGTATAATATCCTGCACAGTATAGACTCTTACTATCCTTGCTCTTTGTGAATAACGGAAGTTTCTTTTGTATATCGTACATGCTATTGTGTGGTTTAGTACTGCAAGAATATCCATGAACTTCATTTGGAAGCGAATTATCTGCTTCTTTAATAATCTTTGCAAAAAATCCCTTGCCAAATTGTTGTGTTACGCTTTCTTTATTATTAAAAACTTTCACACCTTGTTCATTGCTCAATATAAATTTATTTTCTTCGTTCTTTCTAAGTGTTGCTACCTTAAATCCATCTTCTTCTACGATCCAAAATTTGTTTGCAATAATTGGTTTTGCTTGAATGATAGTCATCCGTTATACCTCGCATTTAATGGCTCAGAATAAGCCTGTGCTTGATCTGAAATCTTTTTCAAATCATAAAGGTGACAAAACTTCATTAGTCTAATACCCACCTGGCTTATATTTTTATCTGCTGAAACAGCCTTGTTAATAGTTTCCTTAATAATTTCTTTTATATCATTAGGTTGATGAGCTAAATCTATTAGCACTCTATTTCTTTCATAGTCTTCAAGAACTCGATGCTCTTTACCATTATGATCAACCCAACGTTGTAACATAAGATTGTTCCAACTAAATCCTTTAGTTTGCCTGTCATTAAATGCTTCTTGTAAGCCCACTTTGTTTTTAGTGCCTTTTGTACGCACACCTGGATAAGCACTGAATACATTATCACTAGTGTCACCTCTCATGCATTTTTCAAATAGTAACCATTCTGGATTAGGAACGGCCTTAGGTTCTTTAGTTTTTTTATCAATTACAACTTGTCCTTTTTTATCAAAGAAGCCTTCGTGTGTTGTTGTGATTTCTTGCACACCATTGTATAGTTTTACATTAGGTGCAATTAACTGTTGAAAGTCTGTGTCTGTTGAAATAATCACGTGTTTGCTATCAGGATGTTGCTGTATCCAGCCTGCAATAAGATCATCTGCTTCCAGTTGTGGGTGCTGTAGTACCGTGCAGTTAGTCTTATCTGTTACGAATTCCTTAAATGTATCAAACGCTTCCCAGAATACAGTTTCCTCATCCTGCTGTTTTTCAGTAAGAGCATCACGTGCTTCTTGCCTATTACGCTTGTAAGGCTCATAATGGTCCTTACGCCAACTGCGTCCTTCTAAGCAAAACACAACATGACTGCCATTAAAATCTTGCCAAGCCTTCTTGATGCTGTTTAGCGTGATATGAAAAGCCATGCCCAACTTAATGTCAGCATCTCCATTTATTACATGCCTCGCACGAAAGAACGTGTTCGCAGTATCTACTATTATATGACACATTTTACTCATTATCTCTTTTAACAGCACTGGCATCTATGCTACCAGTGTCAAGTGGTCCTCCGTAGTCACCATCGACTACAACGTTTGCACAAAGTTCTCGGAACCAACGATCAACAATTTCCTCATCCTTGTCGCCTTCTACTCCGTAACCCTGTTGTTTTAATTGTACTATGAAATGTTCATTCCAGTCAAGTTCAAAAAAGCCATTTCGAACATTTTCCTTATTAACGTGAGTATTCAAAACACCCACCCAAGGTTCCTTCTTCATCGTTGCCTTTTCCTTTTCTGTAAGTCCAGGCTTAGATGTGTCCGGCTCTTTCTTCTTGAACATTTTCTTTATAAAGTCCATACTCATTCCTTATGTTCCGATCGCATTACCAAAAAGATAAACATGAACCCTTGCCGCCACGTTGTATCCTCTTTGGAAAGCCATCTTAGCAACTGCTCCGGCCGTTGCTGTTTGTTCTTCTTCTCTGGCACCAACGGGCATTACCCATATTGGATAATCAACACCCTGTGCCTTAAATTGTGCGATGACACTCTCCATCTCATCCCACTGTTGCTGTTCGGAACCTACAACAAATTTTAGTTGTCCTCTGTCACTCAAACTTCTGTATTCTGCTACCACTTCAGGCTTAATCGCCTTCTTCGCAGTCTCACCTGCCACCGTCCATAGTTTAGGACTCACACTAAAGAACAATTCAACGTCCTTGGTAACTTCGTTATCCACGTGCCAAAAGTCCTTGAACTCCTGTGTAAGTGCCTGTGTGCCGTTAGTTTCAAACGTAACACTTGCTGGCATATTGTTTAATCTTTTAAATTCTGTCATGATACCGATGAACGCTTCCTGTGCGTGTTTCATCAGCGGCTCGCCGCCCGTAACACAGAAGTGCTGTCTCTGTCCTGTTACAGGATGTAAAAATAAACCTTCTGGATTACTATCCGTTCTAAGTGTGTCAATTAGTTGATGTGCAAGTTCAACTGCGGTCTTTTGCCCCATTAGGTGCTTAAACTTCTTGCTCCACGTGTAACTGCTGTCACAACCCTTATCCCATACAGGCAAATCTTCAACACGAGTTACCGTGCTTGTGTCAAACTTTTCAAACGGCAAATCATGAGTATCAGGATTAGTAGGATCAGTCTGTCCAAAACCATTGCACTGTAGATTGCACAAAAAGAAACGCACCCAAGCAGTGGGCACACCCGTGTAATGTCCTTCACCCTGTATGCTGTGAAAGATTTCGCTATAGTAATATTTCTTGTCAGTTGCTATTGTCATTATCTATATTATACGCTTTCTGTCCTGAATTGTCAAGAACTTTCTTGAGTGACCACGTGCCATTGCCGTTATCAGCCCAATCCAAAGTATCTCCAATTTGCCATCCAATTGATTCAAGCATATCCGGGGGAAGTGGCAAAACCAAATTGTCCTCATCCTCCGGATCCTGCTCCACTGTTACGGTCCAAGTCTTGGACATGTTTCAACTCCTTATTCGATGAAGTATTTTTTCAAGACTGACAGTTGATCATCATATTCCGCAATAATTTTCAACTCCTTCTCGATCGCTTCCAAAATGTCTGGATGCTCACCAACGCCCGCAGCACGTTTTAGATAGACTTCAACGTTCATTGCGTGTTTGGCAATATGACCTTCCGCATGCTGTTTAATAGCGTTGATCATATTATCTCGATTGTATTCCTTAGCCATTGTTTTCTCCTTTAACACCCTTCACCATTCACAATGTCTTCTATGTCCATTTGTGATGGATCGGGTTCATTTTTTCTGTAATTGCCCTTTTCGGGTATTACGTGTCTTACTCCACCCCGAGGATCTTCCATGTCACCCTTGCGGCGTGGGATTAGATGTACGTGTGGCCACATGACTGTTTGTCCTGCTGCCTCACCGATGTTCTGCCCTAAGTTATAGGCATCACAGTATCCCCTTTGCACCCAATCGTATCCCCAGGCATATGCGGCCTTGTAACAGGCAGCAAGTTTATCCCAGGTTTCTTCCTTGGGCACAAAAAGAATGTGTCCTTCCGTTACCGGAAAACCATCCTTAAAAACGGTAAAATCTCTCGTGTCAATCACGATGTCCGTCCAAGGTATGTCCTTAAATTCCATTATTCAGTCTCAACCTCTGCAATGTGTTCCTCGAATTCCTCATAACCATACCAAGACTTTAGGTCCTCCGCAAAGTCATCATCCTTCTTGGCCCACTGCCAAATGGCGTCCTGTTGGTCTTGTTTGAGTTCATTGAAACTGGCTCGGAAGTATCCTGCCTGCTCGGCGCTGGCTTCCTCACGAAGTTCTTCCGCTGATGCCCAATCCTCTTCCTCATCACTCTCGCTCAATTCGTCAGCCTCAACCCAACTGTCCCAAGCGGCCGAGTGTGCTTCTTCATTTAGATTGCTTATGATGCTATGAGCCTCATCCTTGCTTATTGTCATTCATGTACTCCCTTTTGTACCATTTATAAAATTCTGGATTCTCATTAAAAATTAGTGGAATTTGATCCGCTGGAACCTGCTCGGATCTAATGCAGGTTGCGAGTGCTTCCCAATCTTCCTTTCTGTAGATAACCTTGATTGCCATCTAAAACCCCCTACCTCTGTTTATTTGATATACCTTTGGACCGGGTGTTGTAAATTCAAAACCCATCTTGTTGCCAACATAAACTCTACCATTGTATTCCATGTGAATCTTGTTTGTTGCTAACCAAATATCTAAAAATTGTTTTTCTTCAAATCTTTCAACTTCTGCTTCTGCTACCTTGTCATTGTCAGTGCAGGTTACGGTGCAGGTTTTATCGTATTCTGTTGGCATTAATATTCTCCTACGTTTTCCCAAGGATAAACTAACCATACATCTTCCTCGGCTTTGTTTACTTCATTACAATAGTACGAAACACCATCAAAATTACTTGCTAGATTTTCTGTTAATACTGCGAAACGTACATTGTCTCCCCAAATCTGATCCCATACAGGACTATGTGATAAACAACTGCTCTTCCAATCTTGTTTAATCCAATTAAATGTTGCACCAGTATCATTAATGTCGTCTATGATAAGAATGTTCTTGCCCATTGGCGTATTTTTAAACTGTCCCATCTCCGGAGCAAATGATCCTTCGTTGTCATAACCGTAGGCATCCTCGGCCATCCAAGCATTGCTTTCTAAATGGCTTGTATCATCACGTAGTGCAACCTTGAGTGCTTCACAACGAATGCCTGTCATATTACTAATAATAGTAGCAGGAACATTACCTCCACGTGTAATGCCCACGATGTAGTCTGGCTTCCAGTTATCCTTGTACATTTGTGTGACTATATTTACACACATTTTTTCTACGTCCTGCCATGTGTAATAAACTTTTTTAACCATTTTGCTCCCCTAGAGTAAAATCAATTTTCTTTACATTTGCCCAGAGGAAACTTCTCCAGCCCTTGGCATTAACATCATAAACAGCCAATGACGTAGGAACTTTATCTTCCTTTTTATCTTCTGTTACCTGGGTCTTGGGATGAAACTCTTTTGGTATTAGATCAAAGTTAAGAGTGGAATTCATTTTTCTTTCCTCGCCATCCTTTTTAGTAAAGGTAACAACTACTTCCTGCTTCCTTAGAAGACCCAATAACCAATCACGTCCCTCAGGCGTGTCTATTTCATTATGTGTTTCTTGCATTCAAATATTCCTCATTGTGTATCCACTTGTAACCACGGTCCATGTCTTCTGTATCGACGTATGGAAGGAATCCCCATTCCTTCTTTTTCTTGCCCATGAAGAACAGGCTCCAGCACGGAATCTCATTTCCCGCTTCATCCTTCTCCAGTTCAAGCCAGTGTAGATCATCTGCTGATCTAATGCGGAAGTGTCCAGGACCTCTCCATACTCTGGTGCTGCCTATCACGCCTCCCGTTGTTTCGTTGGTTAGTGGAATGTGTTCCCAGTATCCACCCTTTAGTATCAGTGTTGCATATCCCCAGGGATGATCGTGTAGCACGGGTTCATCACTTACCATTACCTTGTGAAGGGTAATGTTGAAAGGAAAACGATTCCTGTCCTTTAAAAAAACATAATAGCGGTCAAGATAGGGTATCTTGCCGTCTCTGTCATATATGGTTCGCTTGCGACCAATCTTATCAAGCAGTTTCAAAAACATCAATGCCTCTTTCTTTTAGATAGCGTTTCAGTTCCTTGTCCGTGGGCTGAACGCCATAGTTTTGCTTGAAAAATATCTCGTAACTATCACTGCCATACTTTCCAATGCCATATAACATTGTAGCATCATTTCCGTCCCATGTCAAGTAGTCTTGTGACATTTGGCGCAGAGCACGTTCTCGCCTGTTATAAAAGCCCAATTCTCGTATGATTTCTATCACCTGTTCTGGTGTGCTTTTTAGGAACTTTCGTGGAGTATTCCATTTGGATAGGAATTTTGGAAGCACTCGCTTTACCTGCACTCGATCAGTTTGGTTGAGCATGATCACTCCAACCATGTGCTGCCAGGCGCCATCAATCTGTTCCTGCACCATTAGATCATCACGCAAGGGTTTTCCAGGGCTGAACTTTCGCATATACTTCCTTCACTCTCTTGTTATACTCGTCCTCGTTAACAGCAAGATTATTTAGGTGCTGTTTCCAAATCCTCTTCATATCGTCCGATATGTTCGGAGTTGCAAGTATTAGTTTTAGATTCTTACAACGCTTCTGCTGTAGTTCTTCCGAATAAGGTCCCATAGTCTATTCCTTTCATTGGACAGTGCTTTCTGCTCAGCCTTACCTTGTGAGGAGTAAGGTCATGTAGTGTGGTCATATCGACTAACTTAATACCACGCAAATTATACATCAGTGCTTCGTTGGGTGTTAGAATCTTGATGTCCGTTTGTGTCTTCTGTGGTTGAACGGCATACACTCGTTCTTGGTTAAGATTCATTATACCAACTCCTCTGCAATGCCTAGTATTTCAGCCGCAGCAAGAGCCAGTGCAAGTAATACTATTGAACCCGTATAGACTGCAACCAAACAACCTATCAGTCTTAAGCCGCTTTTAATTAAACTTACATAAAAATGTCCCTTGCCTGGATCTTTGGCTGCTGGAACATATACTCTTTCTGGTATTGGCATATTTAATCTCCTTATCTTGGTGCAAACTCTTGTTGCAATTTAATATTGTCCATGAACTCTTTCTTAGTTCCTGGATCATCCTTGAAACTGCCTTCCAACACGGTTGTCTGCGTTAGACTGCTGTGTGCCATGATGCCTCTATTCTCACAGCAACCATGCGTTGCTTGAATATACACACCAATGTTCTTTGAGTTCGTTGCTTTCTTAATTTCACGTGCAATGTCATTGCACAGTTCTTCCTGTAAGGTTCCACGCCTTGCACACCACTGTGCGATACGTGTGTATTTAGAAAGTCCAATTACCTTGCCATTTGGAATAATACCAATGTATGCCACGCCTGTTACTGGTTGATGATGATGCGAACAAACACTCTTTAGTTCGCTTCTTACAACCAACATGCCCGTGTAAGCATCTTCACCTTCGTTTGGAAATGCTGTTGCCGTAGGAATCTTATCATAACGACCCTGCATTAGTTCATTGTAATACATTTTAGCAAGGCGTTTAGCAGTACCGTGGCTGTTAGGATCAGTTGCCCTATCAATGATAAGACTGTCCAAAACACCCTCAAACTTTTCCGCGGCTTCCTCGATTAGTTTTTCTTTTTCGCCAGCATAGATGAATTCACTAATATTATCGCCGGCCCAGTAACGCTTGTTAGCGTCCTTAATTCTGCGTGTTACTTCTTCGTATTTTTTCAATTTGTGTCTCCGATGTTAAGGCAGTGGATTGCCATTGTTGTTATTTTAAAACCTTTAGTAGATTTCCGCAACCGAAATAATCTCCATTCAGTTTATACACCTGTTTATTTAGGCTTACGAGATAATCCTTGTAATTTTCCATATAATCAACAATCTTGTCCATTACTTGTTTCTTGTGCTTCTTGTAAGATTCCATTGATTCAGTCCATTCTGATGGATACTTGAATCTATCAAGTGCCATCTCACTGTAACTCAATCTGTCCGGAACCATGGGCAATGCTCCTACCAGAGCACCCTCATACCAACTAATGCCCAGCGTTTCTTGTAGGTTCGCACTAAACACAAGTTTCGCCTCTCCCAGCAGGTTGTGGTATTCGTTCTTTGTTAGTGGCCTTTCCTGGCACACCACAAAGTTGTATTGTGGTAAGGATTCTTTTAGATCCTGGAATATGGGCAGTTGCTTTTCTGGAGCAATTCTGTGCGGAAATAGCACAGTATTAGTTTTCTTCATGCCCTTGTACATTGTGAGTGTTTGATCCATGTATTCAAATGGCCATCCCGTTCTTACTACTTTGCTTCTGTCCAATTCTGGAAATGATTCAAAGAACATGTCGATGTGGAATTCACTTGCGAAGAAATTATGATCAAAGCATTCATACATGCTTCTTTCTGCATTTCTTACCCAAGGTTTATCACCTATAAGCCTGCCAAGGAAATCAGCAGGATCGTAACTACCAGCGTGCCAAAGACCACCGATTCTAATGTTAATGCCCAGTAACTCAGCCATGTATTTAAGTTGGATAACAGTCGGGTTCCAAGCGTCCGTATATAGGAAATAATCTCCATCCTTCACTTCTCCTTTGCAGAATGCTTCCGCGATCTGCATCAATTGGTTTGATTTATAAACATTGGTTCCACCAAAGTTGAGGAACGCCCCGGGCGTTGTTGCCTGAGGCGTATCCCCACCATTTAATACTCTAACGGTATGGCCGTGAGCCTTCAGCAGTTTGGGAAATTCAGTCTTCCACTGTTTTGTGTAGCGTGTTTCTACTGCTTCGAGATCAACCAACCATACATTCATTAGTTCTTCCTTTTAAATTTTTTATTCTTTCGATTGCGGTTACTGTACATTCTCCACGCATAACTTGCGTTGTTGTAGAGATCCTTTTCATTGAAAGGAAGTAAGTTACCGCGGTTGTCAAGATTGAAACGACAGAAGTCCTTAAAACGCTCAAGATCGTTAAAAACTTTATCGTAGGCTTCACGATTGAATTGAATAGCCATTTTATTTCACCTTTATTACTTTGCATACTCAATGTGGGCACCGTTTTCTCCATCTTCACTTACGTCAATATGGACTTCACGGCCTGGGTGTTTGGCAATGATCTGTTCATACAAATCATCTGCCATCATTTCACAACTCTTATAATCTAACTCAAGTGTCTTCTCCTGATACAGTTTTTCTAACCAACGTTTAAATTGAATAAACTCAATATCTCTGTCGTTGTGTGTTACAGTGATACCGACCTTAAAATGGAATATGTGTCTGTGGGGATAACCCAAGAACGAAACATCATATTCATCACCTGTTGCAAGACTGGGATCATCCAGTGCCGCAGGATACTTGTGGATACCTTCCTTGCGGAACGTAACCCAAATCATTCTCTTTGCCGTATTCATGATACGTCTGTGATTGTCTTCTGCCATTGCTTCTTTCATCATTTCATCAGTTATGCTCATAGTATAGCGCCTTTTCTGTTAGTTGTCATCCACAATCTTATCGTTTTTGTATTCATTCCATTCCGTAAATTTGGAACGGTCCATCAAGTCATGTAGGCTGTGGCACCATACACCTGGATTGGTTGCTTCAAAACCCTTGTCATCAATTTTGAGCATTGTGTTATAGTTCCAAAGTTTTATGTAAGGTATTGGAACCCTAATCTGTGGAATGAATCTATCATACTCAACCAATGGTCCTTCGAGAAACTCCCCGGCAGCATTGATTGGAATATCCAAACTGCAAAACAAATCATCCTTGAGAAATGGTTCAATCATCTTTTCCCATTCCTCATAATAGTCCGCACTGTGATTCTGTGAAGCAGGATCGAAACTGTGATTGGCACCAAAGAAGATGTGTTTAACATCCTGTGCATGATCCCTAATGATGCTCGGATCATTTAGACCCGTAACGAATAGAGTTTGCATTCCGTGTGCAGGAGTTTTTTCAACTTCTACACCTGTAAAAAATCCTACGTCACTTGCACTACCAGTTTCATAATCACGTTGCATTATGCGTGTTCCTTCTCCAGTTTCTCGATTTCATCCTTCATCTTGAGTCGATCTCGTTTCATTTCGGAAATTTCCTCATCAGTAAATTTACCGGTCTTCTCCATAGTATCGATCTTCTTATTTAGGTATTGGTGTGTTTCCCTTAACCATTTCAGCCTTTGTGTATAGTCACCCATATCACGCCTCCTGTAGTTGTTTCTCCAATTTGTCCAACTCGCCATCTTCTCGATCATCTGACCAAGGCGTTTTCTCTTCTCCATCGTTGTCTACCTCCACGAACATCCTGTTAAATTCGTTAGTAACACCACCACGCAGCCTTGCACCTTCGAGATCCTTAAGGAAACTGTCTGCTAGTTTAATCATAGCAAATGCTTCATCCTTGGTCTTGCACTCAAACAGTTCTTCTACGAATCTATCAAAGTATAGGATGTTGCGTGGCACCCAATCACTGTATTCATCACTCTTGTCTGCTTCTTTAACTTTTCTCCAACGTCTCCAGTCTGGACGTTCTTTAGCCAATTCAATATCAGTTAAGTTATTAGCACGTTGAACAGCAACAATGTGTTGATAAACATTGTGTGCCATCATAAGTGCATAACCAAAACTATCCCACGATGTTTTTCCTTCCTTACCGATCTTGTTAAGCATTCCTGGCGCATAGTGGCATATGTCCGCGATGCTAAGGCGTCTGCCAATTTCGCTTTCGAACGGGAAAGGAATATCATGCCGCTTGGCAAGACTCTTATTATCAGGGGCCTTGTCCATAATAACTGACCAACGCTTACTTGTGTGTTGGGAGTTAGTATATACCAACCCGTGTGCTGTAGCAATAAAAGGACTTGCGCAGTCGAAACTGATTGTAAAGTTTTCATTGATGTGTTTGCGAACCTGTCTTTGAATTGAAGTTAAGTAGCATGACCAATCAAGTTGTGCCGTGCCTAGGAAGTGCATCCAGTCCTTGCCTTCCAGCATGCCATCAAACTTCATAGTCATTAAGCGTCTTAGTGTAATTGGCATCTTGCACATGTTAGCACCACCCATAGCCCAACCTTCGCAGGCCTTGTCCTTCCATATCTTAGGATCGGAGAATTCTTTAACACCTTCATACCACTTCTCAGCGGTATCCCAGTCTGAACCCTGTAATACGTTTAGGAATTTAGTAGCACCAAGTCTGCGCTCTAGCCAATACTTGTTGTTAAAACGTGTCTTGTCCAAGCAGTCCTCAAAACTCTTTAGTCCTGTCTTAGGCGAATGAATGTGGTCACATGCCCAAGTCGGAACGTCAAGTAGCATTGACCAATCTGCTGTTAGTTCAAGCCAATTAAGAATATCATCTCTAACCTTATTAGCAGCCGCACCTTCAAAGTTTAGCCAATCAAACTTAAGAACACCCTTACCAACCTGATATCCACCCGAGTCACCAAGTATCATGGTCTTTCCTCTATCTCGACTCTGTACCATTGCATCCTGATCCATTGTCTTATCAAGATTTAATTGTGCGTGTCCTGCTGAATACAATCCATACTTGTATGTAAAGTATCCTTCTTCTTCATTTAAAAAGTTCATACCTTCGATGCCGCGATCAAAACCCTGCGGAATACGTTCTTTAGGAACAAACTCTTCCTTACGTTGTTTAGCAATATAAGTGCTGAAGAAAGAACTAATAGCAGGCAAATACACTGCGTAGTCTTTCTGTAATGGTGTTAGATTGACTGGTTTTTTCATAACTTTATTTAGGCCGCCTGTGCTGGAATGATATATTTGTATTTTGCCAAACCGCTATCTAATTCAATCTGAATGGCCCCTTCGTTTGAAATACTCATCTTGGTGTTATTCACATCAGCAATTTTTAGAATTGCAAGGATGCTCGCAACAGGCCAAGTCCAACCACGATCCAACTTACCTTCAACATTAGTAGCAAAAATAAATTCACCGCCATGCGTTGAAGCATCACCAAAGATAAACTTCAAATTACCATCTTCAGTCTTTGCTAAGAATGTTGGATGTTCTGGATTTGCACCAGCCTGGAAATTAAAACGCTGAACGCCTGCCAGTGTAGGCACAACTTCCACGTCCCAATTAACTCCACGGAACTTTACCGTTTTCATCTTTTCGTTAATGATTTCCATGTTCATAAAACGATAATCGTTCTTGAAGTCACCATCCTTGTTTTCAAAGTGAATGCCTACAGGAATAGTTGCACCATTGCGTTCCGCACTTGTGATACTAATCTTTGCATCATCCTTGTATTCACTACCATCTAGCAAATACTTTAGTTTTTGTAGTTGTGGCATGCCAAATACACCTAGCATATCCGGATAAGGATTGTTTGTATCCGCCTCCATAATTACTGATCTATCATCAGCCATAGAAAACATTGCAGTCTTATCTCCCTCACCTGTAACCTTTACAGTTGTAAGAAAGCCTAAGTTCTGTGTATGTCCTACGATATCTTGTAAAATGTCTTTCATTGAATTCTCCTATACATTACATTATATTTAGGTTTTGTATAAAACACAAGTCCTTTTTTACTCAAAATCAAATAATTTATTAAAGTTATTGTCATTTCGAGTTTGACTAATGTCCCATTCCAATACACCAATTAAGTTTTTAAGTTTTTCATCGATAACTGTATTTTCCATAGTAGCATCATCGAATGGTAAATCCTTAAACCATTCCGGCAGTCTTAGTTCATCTACCGGATATGCCACACTTGTGTAACCCATTGGGTTATCCTTAACCTTACAGACAATGACCTTTGCACCGTCTGTGATATTCACTGAATACTTGTCACCGTTCATGCGTTTAAGTGTGTTCCAATTAATACTTGCTCGAACGTGTCCAGGCATATTTGCCTTTCCTGCTTTCTTTTCTTTGGCTTCATACTCAGTAATCTTGTTTGCACGTTTAGGCGAACCTTTTTCCCAACCAGGACGTGCTTTGAATTCTGTTCTAAATTCTGTAATGTAATCCAATACATCTTCCTTTTCTTTTCCTGACAGAACCATTTCCAATACGTTACTTAGGAAGTCTTGGATGACAACAGGAGTATCCGAACGCTTGAGATCGAGACCCATCGCCTTAATTTTACCTGGCTTGCCCTCTGTGTCTGTTCTAAAACCTTCAATGTCATAGTAGAGAACTGCATATCTTTTCTTTGTAATAAACAGTCCTTTGCTCGCAACAATTTCTCTAGCAGCCGCAATCACTTCCGAACGCTTCTTGGGACAGTGAAATGCTTGGCTCATAAATTTTCCAAATGTGGCATTTGTAGTTTCGCCGATAGTGTCATACAGTTCTACAACGCTATCCTTTGTCCAAGGAATAGTTCCTGCGTCAATATCTTTCTTAAGTGTGCTATATGCACTAAAGTATGTAGAATCTGTATCACCATAAACAATTGCCTTACCTGTATGATCATAGTCGCCTGTTACGATCTCATTGATTTTAGCAGCCATGTGTTTGGTAATGCTTCGTCCTGTAAGTGTAACACTCTGACCAATCCTGTTGTCGAAAAATCTACAGCCTGGATTTAGGATTGCACCATACAAACTGTTGAGCAAAATCTTCTTGACCAACTGTCGCTTTGCCCAGTATTCTTCTTCAATCTTGTTGCCTGCGTTCTGGCTTTCCTTCTGCTTGGCCTGCATCTCCTTACGTTCCTTGTACCAACGTGCGAGTAGGCCGGGTATCACGCCTTCCTTTTCATAAGTGAAGATTGTGCCATTGGCACTCAGCATCCAAGGTTGGTTGCTTTCATAGATTAAATCATATATCTGTGCGGCACTTAATGTATCGTTGTCACCGTTCTCCCAATCAATTGTGATCTGTCTGCCTATTTCCTTTTCCATTACAGAACTGTATTCAACACTACCAAACATACCTTCCCATGCACTTGCAAAGGATTTGCCCTTGGCCATTTGTCCATCAATGTGTGCTTTGGTACCATCCTGCCGTAGTTGCCCAACAACAGTTTCAGGCCCCATGTTCAATGCTCTAATAACACTAGGATACAGTGAATTCAAGTCAACCGATCCAATCCACTCGTGTATGCCCTTCTTAGGATACGCAACATAAGCACCTGCTGCCGGCTCTGAGCCAGGCTCACGTTTCACTCTGTTCGGAACAATCATTCCACGTCTGTGTGCTTCGTTGATAATGCCCTGTTCTGTAACAGCAACAGCACCCATTGTGGTTTGTATAAGCACAGTGTTTTCGTGTGCAATAGTGTTTGCAAGGTCAATAAACTTTAGTTTCTTGTCCAGTTTATCAAGCAGTGCAGTATCCTGCCTGTTGTATTCAATGAACGTTCTAAAGTCATTGTTGTATAGTGCATCAAGGCTTCCTTCATACACGGTTTTCTTTTCGCCTACTTCTAGTTCGCCAATAGCATCTAGTCGATATGTGTGTCTTTCTTCATAGTTGTATTTTCTGTAAAGTTCCAAACTATCCACATGCACACGACCAACTAGATCATATGTTGTAGATTCCTTACCAAACTTTTCATATGTTCTTTTTTTAGGATATTGATCCCACAAGCACAAACGTCTTGTATCTTCTTTGCTTAAAACTTTAATAATACGGTTAACAGTGTAGGGCATATCATAACCTTCACTGTTCCAGCCACTTAGCACATCCGCATCCTGTATCAGGTCAAGAAACGCATCAAGCATATCCGCTTCGTTTTCATAAAGTATTGTGTTTGGAATACCTTCAATTGCCTTTTGTGCTTCTGCCATCGATAGTGTCTTAGGTGGAATAGCAAGACAGATTAGTTCTTCCATCCACTGCAAATGCACCGCAATGGAAGTGATTGGCATGAATGCATCCTCAGGAGAAGCATAGCCACGCTCCGGATCGAAATCAACCTCAATATCCCAAAATGCAACATTCAGTTTTGGTGCATCAATGTTTAGATAGTTGTCTTCAAGACAACGATAGATAGGATTAATATCGCTTTCGTATAATTTCTTGTTGGAATGGATCGCAAGTTCCTTGCGAAGTTCTTTAATATTCTTTGCACTTACTCGCTGTAGTGCTTCACCATAGATTGATTGGTGCTTTCCTCTTGGATCTTTATAATAGAATATGTGTCGGGGTTGATACTCTGTGAAACTTCTCTTGCCGTTCTTTCTTTCGACAATTCGAATAATGTCTTCGTTGCGATCATAGAACGCATCTACGTAACTCATCTTTTCTCCTTACATGCCATTTTCGGCTGGCAAATACCAAACAGTCCTTTAGTGGCGGACAAAACCTTCTTCACTATTATATATCCTTGCAAATCATCATGCAAGATAAAACAGGCTAATACCAATAATGCCCACTGCGCTTAGAACCGCATTTGTAACTATCAGTGCAGGTTCCTTCCACATGAACGAAACAATCAACCAAACTATACCACCCGCGGCAAGCAGTGCTGGCCCCAGCGGATACAAATTAGGAAATGTTGCATTAACAAATGTTCCTATGATTAAGATTATAGTTGCTACCCATTTGAGTATTGAATCAATTTTCATTTATTTTTTCTTCCACTGTAGCCACAGTTGTATCAGTTTCATTCGATGCTTGAATTCCTTCTTCTGCGTTTTGGCTATCTTCTGTTCCGTTGTCTTCATCTTCTATGACCTCTGTTGGTTTTAACATTGGAATTCCGGTTCTATCAAACCACCTACCATCGTCAGTGACGAAGCAGTGTGATTTAAAATTGTTTCCGTCTATTCCCCTTAGGATAAGTTGCTTCTTGTGTATCTTTCCTTTATAAGTCGAATAATCTGCCTGTATTAATCTTAACTGACCACCACTTGCTGGGCTTCCGTAAATTCTGTCCGCCGGCTCTCCGTTCATACCTATGTGATTAGAAACAATGATGTAATTGTTATTTTCCATTGCGTTGATCAATAATTTTCTTTATGTGCATTAGGTTTTCAGGAACTTCCCAACCAAAAACTGATGCTAGATTAACACCACTGTTTTCGTATTCTAGTTCCTTAGCACCTCTTTTCATTCCAAAACCGAGACCTCCTTTTGTCTTGGTATGTCTCTTAGGGTCGTATTGAGATTCGTCTTTGTATTGCACTTTTTTATATCTCTTTCTTTGTCTCATATGTTAGTATTGTAACACAGACTAGAGTGTCTGTCAAGAGGGATTTTTAACTTCTTTTGCGTGTCCTGACTTTTGGCATATTGGACAGGAATATTTGTTTTTTTCTATTTGTAATTTTTCTTCCATGGTTGGCATGGTCCAATAGAATCCACAATTTTGGCATGAAAGGTGCCATATTATTTCTTTTTGTGCTCTGAACATTACCACAAATTTGCTGCTATGCCAAATCCAAAGATATTGACAATGCTAAAGTAAAAAGTAAGTACCATTACCCATGCTGCTCCTCTTCTATATGCAGCGTAGCATTGAGTAATACTACCAATGAAAAAATTAGGATAAACAATAAGCATATTAGGATCACGTGCATTGAAAGCAAGTGTTAGGCTTGCACCAACCGTAAATATAAAACTTACAAGTTCAAAACAAAATGCAACTTTGTCACTGTGAAAACTGTTTAGCCAGAAGGCTTTTATATTAGTGAGAATCAAAATTTATCCTTATTGTGCTGAATTATCTGATGGAAGATTATTTGTGATTCCTAGGATACTTTCAATTTCTTCCCATTCTTCACTGTGTCTTGACCAATCACCTTTGTGTGCAATTTTAATTGCCTTGTTAATTGTGCTTGGTTTGATTTGTAATTCTTCTGCTACTGCTTTAACAGTATCTTTTAAACCTTCATTTAAATCTTCAACTTCTCTTAGTACGTTTGATCCTTCTTTGATTAAGCGATCTAGTTTTGCTTTTTCTTCTGGTCCATAATGTCTTGACATTTATTTCTCCTAGTTAATGTGTATATTATATAGTCACAAAAAAAGCCAGTCAACTAATTAACTGGCTTTTTGTTAATTTTGGTAAAAAATTATTTGCCGCAGTTTGGACCACAGTTGCAATCGTCGCCGCAATTGCCTTTGCACTCGCAATCTGGACCACAGTTACAATCCTTTCCTTCGTTTAAGCCTTTTTCAACAACGTCATACATTTCAAAACGTCCGCCGTTTCTTTCATATAGCATTGCAGCAAAAATTTCCTGCTTGTTTGTTTCTTCAACTTTTGAAACAGCAACTCTGTTTGCCCAGTTCCAAAGAACATCGTCCATAGGATCGATAGCCTGCTGTCCGCCGCTTTCGCGTACCATCTTCATCATTTCAACGAATGACATCTTAGGTTCAACGGATTCCTTGACCGTTTCTTTTTTCTTTTTAGGTTCTTTGGCTTCGTCCATTTCTTTATCATCAGACTTCTTGCCTTTTACCATATTCTTAAATTTTTCCTGTGCTTTCTTCTGTGCTGCTGATTTCTTAGCCTCAACTATTTCGCCGTCCATGTCTTCAAATGTAACGGATTCGTTTTTCTTTTTCTTCTTGTATTCTTCCATACAAGACTCAATCATTTCTTTTAATTTTTCTTGATCGCAGCCTGAATATTCCTTGCAAATTGCTGCTTTAGTCATGCCCTTGCCACACATTAATAAAACTTCTTTCTTGCTAGGCATTTTTTCTTTGTTGTCGCCTTTTTCTGCTTTGACAACTTGTTCTGCTTCTTTTACAGGCTCTTTCTTTTTCTTAGCATCTTTAGCAGCCTTCTTCATAGGCTCTTTCTTGTCGCCATCTTTGTCCATATCAAGAAAGTCTGGTTTTGCTGCTTCTTTTACTTTTGAATCTTTTTTCGCTTCGGTAACTACTTCTTTAGCACCCAGCGCAATACCTGTTGATTCCGCCAGTTGTGTGAAATGCTGTAAATCCTGACCTGGCGTAGTAGGATCTAATTCGCGCATCTTTTTAATTATATTTCTAAAGTCCATCGTAGTTTCCTTTGTATAGTAAGTATTTATCTTCTTACCGGGTTCTCACCAAAAATACTATTCTTCATATCCAGCGCATTTTTAGCAGTTCCGTTGGCTGCTTTTGGCTGTTTAACCACAGGTTGTGGTGGTGCTTTTGTACCTGATTTACCAGGACTTCCTGTATATGACTTCTTACCACGTGCTTTGCCTGGGCTTAGATGTGGTGCTTCTACACTTGCTATATTACCAGAACTCGTAGCGCCTGCTGTGGCAGATTCCATCTTTTCTTTATCCTTGTCCAATGCTGCTTTACGCTTCATTATTTCTTTTTTAAGTTCAGGATCCTTTGATGTGTTTGGATCTGCCTGTAGATCCTGTAGTGCTTTTTGTTTCGCGTGGTAATCAGCCTTGTCTTTTGTAGGCGTATATGCTTCTGAAAATAGTTCGTTTAATTTCATATTATTATTTAGCCCTTGTTGCGTCCGCTTTTCATATTTGCGCACCAGTGATACATTTTAGCACGTTCTCCACTAGCATTTTTAGCCTTTTTACGTAGGCTAGTTACGCTTCCTTTACAACTAGCACCAGCACGTTTTACACGTCCTGGACGGCTCTTGCCCTTCTTCTTACCATCAGCAAAGTTTTCAACTAGTTCAAATATTCTCATTTCTTCTTGCGTCCTGCGCAGTGTGCTTTTTGGCTAAAGCCCTTTGGATTAGAGCAGTTGATGCTTTTCTTGTATTTGGCACTCCACTTTTCTTCTATGTAATTTCTAATTAGGCTTTGGAAACTTTCTTCTATCTCTGCCTTTAGTTTTTTAGCAGTCCTCTCAAACTTGTGATCCTTGTGCTTGAACCCTATGCCTCCGGCACTTTCCCACGCTGCAATATTAACACCATAATCGTCAATGAGGATATTAGGTGTGCCGTCGGGGTTTGTCGCATACTTCGCCTTATCCTTTGTTATGATGACTTCAGTTGGTGGGAAGAAGTCTAGATTCTTTTCAATCCATTCGCGCTTGTGTGGTTCCGATTTAGGATCGTTAGCCAATGGTGAACTTAGAATCTTGTAGTTTCCTTTAACCTGTTTAATAATGCCGAGTAATTTTTTTGCGTTTGATGTAAGAGGAATGTTTAACCAAAAGTCTTCCTCGTCTCTAATTTTTTTAAGTGCTGGTTCGATTTCGTCCTTATTAATTTCTCTCCAGTCCTTGCCTACCAACTTCTTCCACTCACCAAAGAAGTCTGCTAGAACACCATCCATATCAACATATATTTCTGATTTAGGATTTAGTCCTTGGAACATATCCTCATAGGCTATGCTTTCCTTTTTCTTTTTCTTCTTGGGGAATAATTTCTTAACGTTCATGTATTCGCCGCCTACGGGAACGTCTGCTGTTGCATTCTGTTTTGTAACTATGCCAACACCTGCTGCTTCTTCAGATGTTTTCTTTTTGGTAGGTAATCCCTTGTGCTTGGTTTTAGCAAAGTCTTTGACATCACTCTTTTTCATATCTTTAGCAACTTTGCCTGCTTCGCCAGACTTTTTCATATCGCCCTTTTGCATTGCTCTTACAATACCAAAGAACTGCTGCTGCTTTTTGCTAACTGCTTTTTCAGATATGATCTCGTATGCTCTCATTCTATGGGTTTCTCGCCTGTTAGTTTTGGTAGTGCGAACCACAACTTAAACCATTCAGGGGTTCCTGGTTGTATGTTGTGTTTCTTTTCTAGATATTGTTTTTCCGTGCCTGTGATCGATAGATTGGGTCCGTCATATGCTTTCCAGCCATGACGTTCATAGATGCCCGCAAGTCTTTTTAACTCTTCTATCTCCATTACATCTTAACACAATTATCAACTCGTTTGCCACCCTTCATCTTGGTGCCCATGCGCTTGTAGCCTTTCCAGCATACCTTGCCATCAACGCCCTTTTGCTTTTCTTCATTAACACTTTCATACTGCTTTTGCATTTCTTCTGGTAGTGCCGTAAAGCGAGCCTTGCCACATTCTGAACATACTGCTTCGTTTGTTCTTTTTAATGCTTTGGCTACACTAGGATGGTCTGCTAGTCCAGGAGCAATTTTGTTTATCACTTCCACTGCACCCGTGTAGTTACCGCCCTTGTATCTTGGATCGTTTAAAACACCAAAGGCCATCTTGATTTCCTTGTCGGAAAATCCTATGTTGTCCTTGTCGTGCATGTCCTCTTCTGTTCTATCTCCATCAACATCAGGAACGTTTAGTTCATTTTCCAAGTAATGTTTGGCCTTGCTGATCATTTGTAGGCTCTTAACAACCTTTGCCTGCCACCAGTGGGGGAAATCACTGTCAGCGGGTAGGTCTTCTAGCATTTCAAACATCTCTTTGGCATACTTTGCCATTTGGTAAAGTTCCTTGCGAATCATGTTACGCTCATCATCTGTATGTCCGATAGGGGTATTTTCGGTTGCTACAGATTCTTCTTTTTCATCTTCATCTGGCTTAGGATCCGGATCCTTAACTTTTTGTAATGAAGTGTCCTTTTGCTGTTGAGCCCATTTCATCATCTTCAAGATCTGTTCCTTACTCAGTCTAACCTTTTTAGAAAGTTCGTCTATGCTTGATGCTCCGCCAGGCTCACCGTATCTTGTTAGTTCGTCACCGAGTCTACCTAGCACGTTTGATAGTGCGTCATCCTTGACTGTGACTGATTTATCCATTAGTATTCTTCCCATTCGGGCAAGTTCTCCACCTGCCGGATTAGTATATGCCGATCTTTCTTTATCCATTATACCCATTGTTTTCCCCTTGTTTAATCCTCGGTATTATCCGATAATCCCATTCCTTTTCTTACTGCGGCGAATAATTCTTCCGCATGTTCTCCAGCACCTGTGTGTGCTGTGAAACTTTTTAAATCGTTATTAGCGGCATCTTCTCTTGCTTTGGTTCCGCTTATGCCTTCAACACCCTCTGCTCCGTCCTCTCTTGCGCCTGCGCTTACAAACTCAAGAGTTTCAAATTTGTATTTGTTTTCCAAAGGACCCTTCTTTCCCTCTTCCTTTCCGTTGTATGCAACCAATTGATCGTATAAATTCTTTCTATCATCTCCACCCACGAATGTTGCATGTGTGTAGCCTTGGTCATTTAGATATTGTGCAACCTTGGTTATTGTGTTTAGGTTCGTGTCCTCAACTACATTATCTGCATATTCAGAATGTATCTTTCTAATAAAATCTACCTTGGCAGAATAGTCTAGTGGATTCTTTTTTGCGTCCTGGCTCATGGTAGTAAAGATTTTCATGTCTCCTCCTTGTGCCTTCATTTTTTTGAAAACTTCCTTGTGTCCTAAGGTAGGAGGATTAAACCTTCCAAAGCAGAAGGTTACGTGTTTGTCAGTATCTGCTTCGAATAATTCTCTAATCTTCATAGTCGCCACGCTCTATGTATTTTTCCTGTTCTCCGGAAATAGTTCTCGCTAATGCTATAATATTTTCCTTATTAATTTTGTCCTGCATGTCTTCTATAGAAAATTTATTACAGTACATTTCTTTACACTGTTCTAATGGCTTGATATATATTTTATAAGCGTCAGGATGACCTTTATATTTCATGTGTTTCTTAATTGCAGGAAACAATACTTTACTCATTACTTCATTATCACTATCGATGAATATCTTTAGATCTTCGATATAGTTTATGTCATCGTTATCCGATGGTGCGCCTATGGGTGAGAATAATTCATTTAGTTTCATCAGTTACCATTTCCTACATGACCAGTATCGTGCTTTTGTTCTTGGACCCGGGTTATCACAATTGTGTCTAGCACGGAATGATTTTCTACGTGCTGGATTAGATTTTTTAATACGCATATTAGGATCACCAAAATTTACTTTCTTTACATTTTTAGTCTTTGGATCTCTGACATATACCTTAAACTTTTTAACATCACCCTGCATGGGTTTGCCAAGTTTAACCTTGCGTCCTCTGTATTCTGCTTCATCTACAATATCTTCGTGCCAAGGTAAGAAACCATAATACTCGTAGAACTCCTCACCTTCAAATGTTTGTTCGTCGGATTCGTCTGCGCTTTCCCCTTGCGAGTATTTGTTATCGGAATTCTTGATAATATCCATAGCATCGTCAAATGCAGCATCCATTGCTGCTTCGTGATCCGGACCATCGGATTGGACAACAGCAGTTGCTAGTTCGTCGTCTAGTTTATTGTTGCCGTCGCCTTCTGCTTCACCTCTTAGCGAGTTAGGATCAACTTCAGCATAGTAACCATGCTCATCGCTTTGCTTAATTTGTGCTTTGTAGTATAGTGTTCCGAAGCCTGTTTCACCATCATCACCAGTAAATTCAAATTCAGTCTCACCCTCCATTTCCTTGGGCATGAAACCTTCTAATAGTTGTAGTTTGTCCAATAGATCTCGCATAGCATAATCCCTTTATAGATTTATACTGTATTTAGCGCAGAATGTAAAGTTAATAGTTATAGCGAATTTCGGTAATAGTACCGTTTTGCAGGTTATATCCTGCCCTAATCCACACAAATTTGCCAGTAAATGTGCGTGTGTATGTGCCCTGAGAGAATAAACTGCTATCTCCACCAATTTCTGTAGATCCTATATCAACCCAGTCATTATCTCCGGGATATTGCTCGAGCGTTCCTTGAATTTTGACTGTGCCAACAAAATTATCTAATACGTATGCAACTGTATGCACTCCATCACCATTACTATGATATCCAGCCCCCTTAGACTTTTCTCCATAGGAAAATGTGGAATCTGCTGCTACTGCATCGATGTTTGATAATAATGTTTTAGTTTCTATAGGCATACTGTATTTATCGGTTTATCACGTATTTGTGAACTCTGCCTAGTACTTCTGATGACCTTAATTTAATCATTAGTAGTGTGGATTCACTATCAACGTATATGTATCTACGGTCCCAATTTGATTCAGTAGAAAGCAACCACTTTTTAATAGAACTAGTAAATGTAATATTTGGTCTTTGATTATCTAACCAATTTGCTAATGCAGCCTTTTCGTCCCGTCTAACTCTATGTGGTTTGAGATATACCTTAAATTGATACTTGTCGTGTGGTAATTTCTTGCAAAAAATTTCTTTATTGCTTTCTAGCAATTGTTGTTCCTTGCCTTTTTCCGGTTGTGATCTTAATACACAAAATTGTTCGAATTCTAATCCTATTGTATTATACATAGATTTATCATTGGTGTAAAAATCTATATAATCCCCTTCTAGTCTCTTGGACCATGTCTTATTATCATATTGATTTAATATGCCTATAAGTTTTATCCAATGATGTGAATTATCACGTAGTTCCTTAAATACTCTATCTCTCCATTTTGTTCCTTCAGAGAAGTCCTGCTGAACGCATTTGTTTAATACTTCATCCAATGAATTATATCTAAGAGATGCGCTTCCTTTTAAGTTTAACGTAATTTTATAGATGTATTTGTTATAAAACTTTTTTTTCGTTTTTTTAGGTGTCGGAAGTTTGTTCATTTTCCTGCTGTTCCTTGCTTGCTTTTTCCTCTAGGGCTTTTGCTTTAAGTGCTTTCTTTTCAGCCTTTGTAAGAGGTTTAGGCATCTCTTGGATGTCAAAAACAGGTTCATTATCCGAAATGCTAATAGTAACCTTTCCGCCATTAACTAAATCGCCAAACAATACTTTTTTACTTAAAGGTGTTTTAATCTTGTTATCGATTATTCTTGACAATGGTCTAGCACCCATCTTAGGACTATACCCTTCTTTAGATAACCAATCAATAGCATCCTGTTCTGCATTAATTAAAATATTTTTATCTTTTAATTGTGCATTTAAGTCGCTTATAAATTTCTTTACAATGCTTGACATAACACTTGATGATAATTTATTGAACTTAATAGTACCATCTAATCTGTTTCTAAATTCAGGAGTAAAGAATTTTTTAACTGCCTTCTCGTCCTCATCATCTTTTTCGAGGTCATCAAAGCCAATTGTATTTGTTTCATTATCGGCAGCACCGAGATTTGATGTCATAATAAGAATTGTGTTTCTACCGTCAGCCTGCTTGCCGTTGCTTCCCGTAACAAATCCATTATCCATAAATTGTAAAAGTATGTTAGATACATCTTGGTGTGCTTTTTCTATTTCATCTAATAATAGTATAGCGTTTGGACTTTCTTGCAATTTAGTAATCAACTGTCCTGCATTTTCTTCATAACCAACGTATCCCGGAGGAGCACCAATTAATCTTGCCACCGAGTGTTTCTCTTGATATTCACTCATGTCAAAACGTAAAAGTGTCATGCCCATTTTTTCAGCAAGTTGTTTCGCTGTTTCGGTCTTACCACAGCCTGTTGGTCCAAGGAATAAGAAACTACCGATTGGTTTATTAGGTGATTTTAATCCTGCTTGGGCAACAAATATTTTATCCAAGAGTGTTTCAACGGCACTATCCTGGCCATATACCACTGACTTCATTGAGCCTTCAAGGCCTGAAAGATTTTTACTTTCCTTCTGGGCAACAGTTTCTAAAGGCATATTAATCATCTTAGAAAGTTCGTATGTAATTTGTTCAACATCGACTATCTGTTGTACTCCTTCTTCAACTGGATCATCATTTAATTTGTATCTTGCTGATGCACAGTCTATGATATCAATAGCCTTGTCAGGTAGTTTTTTATCAGCCATGTATTTTACTGATAACTTAACTGCCTGATCGATCGCTTCATCGGTAATGGCAACATTGTGATGATTCTCGTAATACTTTTTTAGGCCCTTGATAATTTTTACAGTAAGTTCTGCTGTAGGCTCGTCAATGGTCAATCTATGAAAACGTCTCATTAAAGCACGATCCTTTTCAAAGTACTTGCGATATTCCTCCCAGGTAGTTGAAGCAATCACTTTAAGATTTCCTTTAGCAAGAGCAGGTTTAAGCATGTTTGCTAGATCGTTTGAATTTTGACTCGCAGTTCCTGCACCACTCATCATGTGTGCTTCATCAATGAAAAGAATAATTTTTCCTTTTCTATCCAGCGCCATAAGAACCGCTTTAATTCTTTCTTCAAAATCGCCACGGTATTTTGAACCAGCAACAAGTGCTCCGATATCCAAACTAAAAACGGAATGATCCTGAATAAACTTAGGAACTTTCTTTTCAAAAATCTTTCTTGCTAGTCCTTCTGCTATAGCGGTTTTACCCACCCCAGGATCACCAACTAATAAAACATTGGATTTATTTCTTCTAGCGAGTACTAGTTCTATGTTTTCTATTTCATCGTCACGTCCAATTACAGGATCAATAACTTTTTGTTTTGCTTTTAAGGATAGATTATCACAGAAAGTGTTAATAATTTTATCCATTTGATCGTTTGACAATGCTGCTTCTCTTCCTTCTTCTGCAAATGGATCTTCATCACCTATGAAATGATCTTGGAAATGCTGTACAAATTTTTCTTTTGTTATACCACCTTTGGTAAGGAAGTAAAATGCAAATGAATTCTTTTCAGATAATATGCTTATAATAACATCAGCAGTTTCCATTTGATTACGACCGCTGAATAACACTTGTGTGAAGCATCTATTTAAAACACGTTCGACGGTGTTTGTTTTTTTAGGAACAAAAATTTCTTCTGTTGTTATAATATCTTTTAGATTGTTCTTTAGATAGTGTTCAATATTTGATCTAATATATTCAACATCAGCACCATATGCCTTTAAGCCTTCGTACGAATCTTTATCAGAAAAGATTGCAAAAGTAAGATGTTCAATTGTAATAAGTTTGTGCTTGAACTTTTTTGCTATTTCAATTGAGTCGTCAAAAATCTTTTGTAGTTGTTGGCTAGGCTCTATCATTTTTTATTTTTTTCCTTAACTTATTTAATTTCTTCATTGCTAATTGTAACTTCAGTTTCCCCACTCTGTCAAGAAAAGTTACGCCATTTAGGTGATCAAACTCATGCTGAAAACATTTGGCTAGATATCCTTCAATTCTACCTTCTTTGGTTTCGCCCTTGGCATTTTGCCATTGGCCTACTATCCATGTGGGTCTAGTAACCTTTAATAATAATCCTGGAAAACTTAAACACCCTTCGGTGTCTAATATTGTTTCTTTGCTGGCTTCTAACACTGTTGGGTTAAAAAGAGCAAATGGTTTTGGAAAGTTAGGCAAATCTTCACTACCCATTACAAAGACACGTTTCTTGAGATCAATTTGATTAGCCGCTAACCCTATTCCTTTATGCTGGATCATAAAATTACACATGTCCCATTCTAATTTTTCAGGATCATATTTTTCCTTATCGAACTCCCAAACATCGCTGGCTTGGTTTAGTGCTTCGTGCAATCCTAATTTATAATCTATGTCTAGTTTATATTCCATTTTTTAATTTTGCAATTATTTCTAATTGATCCTTGGTTAATTTTTTTGGTACCTGTGCCTTAATCCTAATAAGCAGATCACCATTTCTTTTTGTTCTAATGTTTGGTAATCCTTCGCTTTTACAACTTAGGACAGTATCCGGTTGTGTTCCAGCAGGAATGTTAATTTCTAAATTCTTGCCAGTGAGTGTTTTGATATTTGTTTTGCAACCTAACATAAGATCGAAAACATTTATTTTAGACTCACATAGTATATTATCCCCGTGTCTTTCAAACACCGGGTGATTCCGAACACGGATAGTAACAATCAAATCACCGGGCCTAAATCCAGGATGTAGATCCTCACCCATTCCTTGATATCTTATTTGTTGTCCCGACTCAATACCTTTTGGTATGTTTATCGTTATCAATTTAGTTTGACCATTCGACATCTGTAATTCCACGGCAACGTCCTTGCCCGTCATTACATCTTCCAAAAATACATCAAATGCTATATTGGTTGAATGATTTTGTCTAGGAGCTCTGTTTCTATTTCCAAACCCCATTCCCCTGAATAGGTCTTCCATATCATCAAATGCACTCCCTGCACCACCCCATCTAAAGTCAAATCCTTGGAAGCCATTTCGGAATTGATCGCCTTTTGGACCTTTATAATCGTAATTTGATTTTGTTTCGGGATTACTAAGACAATCGTATGCTTCCCTAATGTGCATGAATTTTACTTCATCACCGCCTCTGTCAGGGTGATGTTGCATGGCTAATTTTCTGTAGGCGGCCTTTATTTCAGCAGGTGATGCGTCTCTTTTTACACCTAAAGTTTCGTAATAATCTCGAGCCATAATAAAAAGGATCCTCCTTAAGCAATCCTTTATTATTTAACTGAAATGTTAAGGGGACAAAAATTTTTTATTTGTCAATTTTCTTGCTGGATCCAGTATATAAACCAAACCAAGCAGCACCAGCACCAACAACAATACTAATCAAACCTGATTGTTCCATAGTTGGATTTGGAAGTTCCATATACCAAATTACACATTTGTATAACAAAATAATGTATGTTGTAATGAATACTCTTGGAAAAATTCTCCAACTATCCACTGCTCTTGCTAAATGGATTAACTTTGCGTAAGGATTAGGACCGAGGTCCTTAACTGAAGTATCAACTTCAAGTTGAACATTTACCTTTTTAGAAACAGCATCCTTATCTGCTGGAACTACAATTTTATCTTCTGCCATTTTACACGCTCCTTAATATACATATTTATTCTGATTTGGCTGGGTTTTCTTCTGGCTTAACAGCGTTTTCATAATAAACGATAATTTGTTTTTGCTGTTCAATGTAACGTCTTAGTTCAGCAAAGTTTAAAGATAAGTTTTCGTAGTCTTTTACGCTAATGGCAATGTATGCATCCGCTCCATTCTTGGCTTCAAATTCCTTAACGAATTCTTCATAGTTCTCTTTTGAGACCACATAGATCTTAACATCGTTCAATTGAACGGCTTTAGGTTGTGCAACGATAGGAACTGTAGTTTTTACAGTATTAGTTACTATTTTTATCTGCGGTTCCGGTCTGAGCAGGCTGCACCCCGATGTTAGCATTAGGGTCAGTGATAGACTCAAGATCATCCCATAGTTTATCAGTCGCATTTTGCATCCTCTTTTCAATTAAACCTGGCTTCTTGTTAGCCAAGTGTGTTAAGTTATGTTTCTGTAGAGTAGCACGAAGTTCATCTCCATACTTCTCCGCCTTTTGTAAATCGCTTGATAACTGAAGATTGAGTTCTCCCAATCTAACAGTTTCGGCTCTTTCAAGTTTCAATGAGTTCTCGCTAGTTTCCAGCGCCACTTCCATCTTTGCTACATTGGCTCTTGCTGTTTCCAAATCACTCTGTAATTTTTTAACATAGAAAAACCCTCCAGCGGCTGCTGTGATTACCACTAGTATGATAGCGATTCTAATTGAACTAAACATGGTTCCTCCAAAATTCATCTAAGGTCATAGTATCATGCCTTGCGTTTTCACACACTACTATTTCAATAGGTTGGTTGTCGCCATCTGTGAAAGTTTCTACCAACTTACCTTCGTGTTCTCTTCCGCAATTTAGACAGGCTTTACTCATACCATTGATAGTGCAAGTTCGGTAGTTTCATCAACTCTGCGAGTCCAACCTCTGCCAAATGTTTCAAAAGTTGAAAGTGATTCGTAGTATGACTGTCGTGCTGCTTGGAAGTTCTTAATGGCATTCTCAATACCGTGTTCATCGATGTATTCACCTAACTTTCTAAGTGTGTTAGGACCAATGCCACCGTCAGCAACAGTGCCAATCATTGTCTGCAAATATTTTGCTGAACGTCCTGTTCCTGCATTGACACCAAAGTCAAATACACATAAGTCAAGACCTGCTGGAATGTCATCGCACTTCATACGTCCCCAGTAGTTCTTTTCGTAGATCGGCGCAACGTCTTCGACAGTTAAATCTTTCATGTCCTTGGTACCACCGAAATCTTCGTAAACTCTTTTTGTAACACCTAGGTTAGTTTCACCACCTGGATCCTTTGGATGATTTACATATCCACCTTCGTGATGTAAAATTGTTTCTAAACATTTTTGATAGTTTTCTTTTGCCATTGTTTATATCCTTTTTAAAACCATTGACTTTGTATCGTTGGTGAATAAGAAATTATCACCAAATTTAGTAATGTTATAGTCTCCCATAACTTTAGTTAGCCAGAAAATTTCCGCAGTAGAATTATCATCTACCTGCATATCTTCTAAGCCTTCAATAAGTTTGCTATCACCTTCTTGGACAATTTCAAACTCAACCGAAACATCAAAAGGTTTTAGAATTTTTATTTTGTTATTTTCTAAAACTAAATCGTCCATTAACGTTTTGCTAAAGAAACTTTTTACTTCATCCGTTCTGAACTTTTGCATTTTTTGTTCGTAAATTTTATTAGAACTAGGAACAATCTCTTTAAGATTTTCCTTTGTTGCTTCTCTTTTCTTCTTGTCTTTGTAATAGGTAAATTTCCAATCATCTATGTTTGCAATTTTGCTAATTCCAAAAAGCATTTCGGTTATATGATCTGCTATTTTAGAACTTCTTTCAACTTCTACAAAAATAGAATATTCACCTTCCTCATTTTCGCCTGCGCTTACATCAGCGTCAAGAACAAAAGGATATCCTTTTTCTATAAACTCCATCATGTCCTTTGCTGGGTATCTGTCTTTTGCCTGGAATGTAAGTACGCAAACATCCTTATCCTCGCCCATCTTTGAACGGAATGTATCTATTTCAAATATAGGATATATGGTATCTTCTAAATCACCACGTCGCAAACCTTCATTTATGATCTTATTCTGGTTGCTCATTTTCTGTTCCTTGTGCTGCCTGTTCAGCAGGTTCTAGTTGTGCATTTACACCTACCTGTGAAAGAATATCTTGAACTTTGTTTTTATCAAGATTAGTATAACCTCTATCGATATTCTTCATTAATCTCTTAGGCATCTTAATTCTAACCATCCATATGTTATCGTAGTCTAACTTACCTTTTCTTGTTCCTGGTCTGATATCGTCTGGTGTTTTAATTTTTCTAACGCTGGACATAACACTTTCAGCATATCCTACCTTGCATCCGTACTCTAACAGTCTCTTACCTCCCGCAGGCTCCGGCATCTTATCTTTTGGCCACATAAATGTGCATTCGATAAAATATCTATCTTCCTTGGGTCCTTCGACTAATTCACCGTCTAACCAGTTGTCGAATACGTATATGTCTAATTCGTCAAATACACGCTCAAAGTCCTTAAGAAGGTTTAAACTGTTGTTTGAACCATAAATCTGTTCTATGTTTGCTATAATGTCTTTTATTTCGGCCATATTAGTCTCCTAATGTATTTATCGTTTTTAATATGTTATGCTATAATTTTCCTTTTTATCTATTAAATACTTGTATGTTCGATTACGGACTTTTGACAATTTACACACCTTTAAACTCCGTTGTCGAGCACATCTTACAAACGGAGGACATTCCTTAATATGAAGAGAAAACACAAGGCTCACGCGGCCCATAACGCAGCGTATAACAACATTGTGAATATCAATTCGCGTAAATCAAAAAGAATAGACATCATCCCAAAAAACTTCAATCAAGAAATTTACCTTAAAAAGTTAAACCAAGAGCATAATCATATATTATTTGCCATTGGTCCTGCTGGAACGGGTAAAACAATGATTGCAGTTCAATGGGCAATTAATGAGTTTAAGGACAATTTATGCGATAAGATCGTAATCACGAGACCTGCGGTATCGGTGGATGAACAACATGGATTTTTGCCAGGGGATCTAAATGAAAAGATGGCTCCATGGACTCGTCCAATATTTGACGTTTTTTCGGACAATTTCTGCCAAGCAGAGATTGAAAGACAAGTAAGGGAGGGGATAGTTGAAGTAGCACCTTTAGCATACATGCGAGGAAGAACATTTAAAAACTCTGTTATCATAGCAGATGAAATGCAAAACGCAACACCTAGTCAGATGAAAATGCTTTTAACTAGGTTAGGAGAAGGATCGAAGATGGTGGTAACCGGAGACTTGCAACAGGCAGATCGACCTAGCAACAACGGATTACTTCAGTTCCTCGAGTTGTATAACAACTTTAGTAACCATCAGTATGTTGATATCTGTCGTTTCTCAAGACAGGATATCGAGAGACACGAAGCGGTTAAGGAAATTTTAGAAATTTACGGAGACGAGTAATAGAATGGTGGGGGCTCACGCTCCCACTATTTTGCTTTAAACAATTTAATTTTATCTGAGTGTTTGCCATCTGAATACTCTAGCCAATCTTCCATTGGTTCTTTTTCTTCAGTAATATTTGGCCAAAGATTAGAAAAATATTCATTGTGCTTGTACCATTTATCATCAACATCATCGGTTTGATAAATTGCTTTTTCAGGACACTCAGGAATACATACTCCGCAATCAATACATTCGTCTGGATTAATTACTAGCATGTTGGGACCTTCATAAAAACAATCAACTGGACAAACACTTACGCAAGTAGTGTGTTTGCAATTAATACATTTGTCATCTACTAAATGTGCCATATTATACTCCTAAGCGTTTGCTATTCTTATTATTCTACTAATTAGTTGTCCCAAGCCATTCTGCCTCTGCAGAGTAAGCAGTTCCTTGATTCCCAGTTGTTCAAAGTCATCAACAGTAAGGTGTGCTACCTCGCTTTTGTGACAACCATTTACTATGTCCGTCACTACCTTGGCAGTTCCCTTTGTTATGAAAGCATCACCATCTGCACGATAACGCATCAAGTTATCATTGTCCGCACCGCCTATGATCCATAACTTTGAGGCACAGCCGTGTATTCTGTTTTGTTCTGTCTTGGCTTCTTCTGGTAGGGGTTCCACTTCGCGTGCCTTATCCACCAAATATTGTAGCCTGTCATGCCCTTCAAGCAACTTAAGATCCTCACCAGCCTCTCTAATTCTGTCCAAGATCATACTCCTACCCAATTCCATACTCCTCTTACAGCAAGAAGCAAGTACATTAATTCCATTAACGCCCTCGGAACGTCTTTATCTTTTATTCCCATCCATATCCATATGCTACAGGATGCCAACGCAACTGCCCATCCAAGCCACTGCACATTGGGATTACCTCCACTCAGTGTGAATGCACTGACCATTGCCAGTATGAATCCCAACCATCTCCAACCATCTATCTTATTATAATATCTTATTTTCAACTATAACCTTGCCAGTTTAATTAACACTGCGGCAAGATTTATTTCAGGATCAGCAACCAATGTGTGATCCACGAGTCCCTGTTTAATAATCAAGACAGCCGTGTCCTGTTTTTCTTCTTCACCAAAAATTTCTAAATTGTCATACAGCCAACGATACACTTCTTCCATTTCTTCTGCTTTTAGTTTTCCGCAAAGCAATTGTCTTGCTTCTGTAATCTTGCCTGCCTTAAACAATTCAACCATGTCAAATTTCCAATCAGCAGCACCCTCATCGCCCTTGCTTGGAGCATGTAGTTTGCCATCACTGACATTCTGTTGCACCATGTTGATGCATTTTCTCAAATCCGGATATGTTGCTTTTACGTACAGATCAAGTGTTTCAAGATCAACATCTACTTTTTCTTCTACGAGGATTGTTGCTACTCTTGCCGTAAATTCTGTCTGGTCAATTCGTTCAATGTGATAGCCCTGGCATCTTGAATGCAGTGCAGGAATAATTCTGTTAGGGTAGTTACAGGTTAAAATAAAACGTGCCGTGTTATGATACTCTTCCATAACACCACGCAGTGCTGCCTGTGCGTTTGGACTCAAGTAATCAGCCTCATCAAGTAGCACAACCTTGAATGGACCAAATGGAATCATCTGCACAAAGTTTGTGATCTTGTCACGAACAGCATCCACACTGTTTGTTCGACTTGCATTAATCTCTAGCACATCATAGTCGGGTATCTCAAGTTCGTTAATAAGAATCTTAGCCATTGTGGTCTTACCAATTCCTGCTGCACCACTAAACAATAAATGTGGAATTGATTTTTCTTTGATCCAACTTTGCGCTTGTTTTCGTTGATTGTCATCTCTGAAAACATAGCCATCTAGTGACTTGGGACGATATTTTTCAACCCATAATTCTTTCATTACATTCTCACTCTATTTGATGTTTCTGATGCAAAGGCCATTAGTATCATAGACACATATAATATAGGCCATGCCCAGCCTGTTAGGTGTCCTAGGATGTGTAATACCATAAGTGAAATGCCTGCTGCACCCATAGTTGTTATTCCTGTTTTTTGTAATCCATCTGGTAGTTTCATGTTTTATCCTTTATCCTTTATCCTTTTTCTTAAGCCGCTTGTGCTGAAAGAGTGTTTCCTACTATTATAGTATATTTTTATCCCCTTGTCAAGACATAATTGCTTGCCCGTATAATCTTTGGACTTGTATTCCTCTCCAATAAAACGCACATCAATTTTATATGTTAGAAATATGTCCAAAAGGTCCTGTTCAGTGGCATAGGGAATAATTTCATCAATATACTTGCAGCCTTCCAATTGCACGTATCTTTCAAATACACTTTGGATGGGTTTGTTCTTTTCGGGTCTATCAATTGTGGGATCAGTTTGTAGTCCTACAATCATATAATCACAGTTTGATCTTGCTTCTTTTAACATTGCCACGTGTCCGCTGTGGAACAAATCAAATGCTGATGCCGTGAATCCTACTTTCACGAAACACCTCCGGGTGGCGTTAGATCAGGAGTAATGCAGTGTAGTGCAACATATCCTGGGTAGAAATTATTTGCTGTGGCAATGCCTTGATCACAGTTTTCAAATTCACCTACCACAATGGGATTGCCATTGTAGGCTGCGATCATCCATACATATACTATAAATGATTTCAAAACTTTCTCCTTCCGTCAAACACACAAACAAAATATAATTCTTCGTTACCTGCATGAACACGATGAAACACACCGTCCTCGATTAATACAGTATCACCCGCTTCAACATTGTGTGTAACATCATCAAGTTCCATGGTTCCACTGCCTTCTAAAAACATATAGACCTCTTCTTGCCCTTCGTGCTTGTGTCCGCTTGTGCTTTTGCGTGGATTTAATCTTGTGCTACTCACAACAAGATTTTTTAGTGTTGTATTATCTTTTACAATATAGCGGTCGTCATTCTTAACAACTACGCCTTCTATACTTGAACTTTTAAATTTCATTGTCTCTCCCAAGTGCTGTCTGCTGTGAGTTTAAAACTGCCCTTGCAATCCCAAGAAACTCTTTCCGGTTCTATTATGCTTAGGAACAGTTTATCATCATAACCAACGTATAGATGATATGTCTTACCCACGACAGGAATAAAAGCATACTTTGCATTATACACTAGTTCAGTGTCGTTTGCAAGTTCTACCAGTTCAAAATATTGCCGTTTTAGATCTTCAAAACGTGTTTCCAAAAGATGCGTGGCATTGACTCCTCGTTCATTCTTGTGTTTAAGCACGTCAGGAATGGTAAATGCAGGAGCACCAACATTCGTAGGATATGGTAGTGAGTTTGGATTATCCACTACATTATCTGGCTTCTTCTTAGAGATCTCCGTCCTTCCTATTTTCGCTGTAATGCACATCAAACTCTCCGCCTGGATATCGTGCCTTGAGTTTCTCCACGTTTTCCTCCACTACTTCGTTAGGGTCAAGATCCAATGCTCTGCAAGTATTAACCCAATACCAAAGAATATCGCCCAGTTCTCGTTTAAGGTGAAAGCGAACATCCTCGTTCCAAGGTTTGCCTTGGAATATAACCTTTTTAATAATTTCATTTAGTTCTCCAGTTTCTGAACTCAAACCGATGCCACCCGTAAGCAGTAATGAAACATTGCACGGTGCTTCGTCCTGCACTTCTGCTTCTGTTTTGTGTGCATAGCCACTTAGATATCCCAAGCGTCCATACAAGCGATTTGGATCATTTGATTCGTCAGATGTAACCTTTTCTACGAATTCCTTGTATTTGTTTAGATCAATGTTAGACAATTTAAACTCCTCTAATTTACATATATTATATACTATCTGTTAATACATGTCAAGAGTTCTGGTAAATATTTTTATAACAATCGTTATGCAAAAGGAGAATCCCATGATTAGAAATCTTAACGTAAACCTCGAAGTAGGGCAAGAAATCCTTGTTGGCAAGAACAATAGCAAGGCTAAGATTACCAAAATTGAATTCCATCCAAAGTCAGGGGAGGTATCCATAAACACCACACGTGGGCCGAGAAAGGCATTGACCTTTAGGCTGTGTCCAGATAAAGCACTCAGTTATTAACTGCTAGTTTATATCTAAATACTATTATGAAATGGTTCATAATAGTGTTAATGATGGGAACCTATCCCGACGGCAGCAAGGATGTATTCTGGTATCAGCAACCTAAGTTTGATACCGTGGAAGAATGCAAACTTTATGTTGGCTACAATGCTGGTTCAATCAAACGAGATATGCAGATAGAGTTTCAACTAAAACCAGTAGAAATGGTCTATTGTGTTCGTGAAGATAAACTTGATGTTTTTGGAGTTCCTACAGCAATCTAGTTATTGACAAACATTCCAGGGTCGAATGTTGCCTGAGAACCGTCACTGTATTCTTTACCGAAGTATGCAAGATCCGACGGTGCTTCGTTTTGCCATGCAATAATAGATTCAACTTCCACTTTTTGTAAATCTATCTTTTTGCCCTGCTCGTCTTCTATGTCAATTTTTCTGGTCCATCGACCATGCTCGATTAAAATCCAGTCACCCACATTGTATGGATCAGTATTCTCAGGTCCTTTTGCATATACCTGAGCCCATCTTGGTTTTACACCATGTGCCTTTGCATCATCCGATTGAATGATGATACCGCCTGCTGTTTTAGTTTCTCCGAAGTGCATATTTGTAACTAAAACATCCGCATGAATTGGTCTGATCTTTCCTTTAATCATGTTCTACCTTTCTAAGTATTTTTCTTTGATCTGCTTACTATTTCTTCTTTTACTGCTCTAGGATTGCGCTTATAGTAATCTGCTAAAACTTCTTCTCTTGTTCTAACAATTTTTCCGCCCTTACCAATTTCATCGCCTCGAGCATTTACTTTAGCATTACCTACAGCAGGAAGCAATTCATTGCGTAGGTTAAGTTTTTCCATGTCAATTTCTTTTCCACGCATACTTTTAACTGTCTTACCCATTGTTTTCTCCTTTAAAGAATTCGTTTAGTGGTATATCGTATTTAATCGAGTTGATCTTATGGACCCCTAATAAGTGAAGAACGTAACTAGCCACGCTGGATCCTCTACCTACACCCCAAACTATTCCTTGTTTTCTTAGTGTATCTACTATGTATTTCATTTGTTTCAACAGCATTAGTAAGTTTCTATTTTCATATTCTTCCAGTTCTATATTAACTCTATCAACTTCTTGCTGTGTTTTACATAGATCCAATACATATTTCTTAATATCCATTTTCTTATATGAATCAGGCATGAACCAATTATTTGGATTGAGTTCCTTTTTTGGAACTGGATAATCCAAAAATTCTTTTTTAATCTTATTTGTGTATTTCGTGAGATCGTAATCTGTGACACAATCGGATAGAATATCCGGACCATGTTTTAACACTCCATTTATTAAGTCTTCGATTGTGTTTATCTTAATCGACATTAATTAATTGATCCAAATCCTTATCTTGATCATTTGTTTTAATAGGTTGCATTGCTCTTCTGCGTATCTCATCTCTATATATTGTAACAAATGTTTGGAGTTGTGTCAATAGTTCTCCCTTGCCTAAACGTGCGGCTTGGGTGTATTTTTTGCTCAATTCGGATATTCTTTCTTGTAATTGAGTGTCGTTTAATTCTTTGGGATCTTCTTGAAATGGGTGGAACATTAACTAAATTTTCCTAGGTATCTCATGAAAATTACTCCTGCACTGTGTCTCCAAACTTCTATGAATACAGGATCAGTTTCACTATCTAGTGTAATTGTTCCTGGAAAAGATGGATCCTTTTTAATTACAGTACCGCCCGATGTTATAAAACTAACGGTTGTATTAACGCTACCTGATCTGTAAAGTTCTAGTGTTACCTTCCCCATACCGATCGGTGTTATTTCTGAAGTAAAGACTGGATCTCCCGGAAAATTTAAAAAATCAACATTTATATTTGCTGCTACACGATAAATTTGATAGTTACCATTTTCATAATCAACGGTAGTTGGACTGGCTGAAACTGCGCCTGCATCAAATTTCTGTGTTCTATTGTTTTGTAGTAATGCTCTTTGAATCTTTTTAAGTTCAAAATCATTATCTACATTAACTTTAGCAGTATTATCCTGGAGACCTGTGATTTCGTCCTTAGCATTTCGTAGGCTGGTTTTGATGGTATCAAAGTTATCTCTGAAAACCTGTGTGTCATTGTCCTGTCCAGCAACAGGAAAATTTTCGTTAATGCTTAGATAGTTTATATTACTAGCCACTGTTTTTGTCTCCAATTATATTTATACATATTTATCACTTAACTACTGCAAGAATAATTATCTAGGATCTGTTTGCTGTAATATCATTCTGGAGAGATACTTCTCTCTGAGGAAATGCTAGATAAGTGTCCTGTATTTCACCCTCTATTATGTCTATAACGTATCGATCTGCAACAAAATCCAGCGTTTTAAAGTCAAAATTACTAGCCTTTATTCTTGCCATAACGCTATCTGCTCTACCAGGGTTAGCATAACATAGAACTAATGATTTTGTAAAACCTAGTTCAGCAACTCCATTTTCTTGAATACTGCGCATCCATAAAGGTAAAAACTCTCTATCTCGTAATCCTATATCTTTAATACGCTTCCTCATATTTTTGGTGCTGTTAGGAAACACCCTTTGAAGATCAGCATCACTAACAAATGGTATATCACTGTCAACTTTTATTGCATCATAACTTACCAATACCTTACTGTTAATATTATCCTTAAGTTCTACTGTAGGACTTATACTTTTTCCATTTTTTTCTAAATCATCTATGATTTCTACATAGATTACTTCATAAACTGTTTCTTGTGTATCAGGATCTTTTGCTTCTGCTTTTTTAACATCGCCTAGAGTAAATCTTTTTCTATAGTGATTTCTACTCATTGCTTGAATATACTTTACTGCTTCCTTACTTTCTATTCCTGCAAAGATTAAACTTTTAATTTCTGATTGTATTCCAAAATTATCATCACCGTATCTATAAATGTCACCCGGCGAAAAAATTGTGGCATCTGTAATGAAGTTGAACCATGATAATCTCTTGGACTTCTCCTGAAATGCTTTAGCATATAAATTTGCGAATGTTGCAGTATTTTCGGAAATTACTGTAATCTTAAATTCTTTTAATGATTCTGCAAAGTTTGCTCCATCTCTAGCACGAATTGTAAAATAAAACTCTTTATCGAAACTAGTTGTTTCTGAATCAAATGTATTAGTGAAAGATCTTGAACCAGTAGAATCAATCAAACTTGAATCCCGTTCAAAGAACCTTGTTAAACCATCATTATCGGAATCAGCAAACTGTCTAACTTTTCCCTGTATAACGCCTGTTGGTAAGAAACTTAAACCTGGAGGTAATTCACCTTCTACTAAATCATAAATGACCCTGCCACCGTATAATAAACTTTTTGCTTCAACAAATAATTTGCTAGGTTGATTGGGTTTAATACTTCCCCTATCCATATCGCTGACCCATTCTATGGCACTTTCAATTTCGCCTATTATGTCAATAGTAAATGTTTTATCAACTGTGCTAACTCCTAGTTCCCATACTGATGTATCTTGGTTTGGTATAACATTTTGATGTATCTGTTTAGATACATAGATGAAACCTTCGAATCTAACCGCTTCATTGATTTGATAAATTCTAGTTGAATTCCAATCTCCGACTAGGGTATAATCTGCTTCGGCAAGTGTAATTGGAAAATTTACGGCCTTTAGAGTAAATTTATATGTTTTAGTAACTGCTGCCTGATAAGGAACACGACCTGCTAGTTCTCCTGTTTTAGTATCAAGTTCTAGTCCCGGCGGAAACGTGCTGTCTGTGCCATCAGGATTTCTATCAACATAAAAATAACTAAGTGTTCCTGAAAGTGTTGGAGGATCATACACGTCTAAGAAAATCGTAAGATAATTGTTCGCTCTCCATCTACCTAGATAAGAATCAGTAAGCCATAACGGTGTTCGATCTCTGGAACTATCTGCTTGGAATAAGTTTGTATCTACTTGTAATAGTGTGTTGTCCGCTTGTAGAAACTCTTCGGTCACAACATAAATTTTAAAAATTCTATTTACTGCATTGACGCCATCAGTTACAGCAATGCCGAAAGTGTATATTCTGCTCAGTTTCTGTGGTGTTCTTCCTTGCTCTCCGTAATCAAATGTTTGGTTATCATAAAAATATGTGTCAAAACCAGTTGAATTATTTTTTGCCACATCCAGTGGAACAGTGTCAAATGAATGTGTATCATATGCTCCTGTTGGGTTGGCATCGTAGTCTAGTGCTAGAACAGGTTCTGTAAATCCTGTTATTCTTCCAGTCTTGGATATTGTTAAACCGGGAGGTAATTTTCCACTGTTAGGAACCAAATAATATTCAAGAGTATCACCAGCAACTACATCAGTGTCTGTGGCCGATAATTGAAAATCCACTTTTGAATCGTCAAGAACAAAATATGCTTCTCCTGGACCAACATTTAAAAATCCTTCTTCGGTAATCCATTCTGGAAAATCTGCTCCATCGACAGATAGTTTAAATGTTCTATCCTTTTCGTCTTCTCCATCAAATGCTCTAATCACAAAACGTGATTCTGTAAATTTTGTAACCTCTACTGGGGTGCCTTTAATTTGATTATCTTTTAAAAAAAGACCTTGGGGAAGCGATCCTGCAATGACAGAATAGGTAATTGTGTTACTAGTATCAGTGGTTGCCGAGACAGGAATATTTACGGTAATTCTTTCTTCAAGAACTCCAAGGTCTCCTGCTGGCGTTGTCCAAGTTACTGCCATTGGTTACCTCCGTTAAGTAATGCTACCACAGTCCAAATTCAAATCTGAATCGAGTGTTAATGTTCCAAAGTCAGCGTTGGACATTTGCATTGATAACTGTATAGCATTTTCATATGATCCATTAATAGTTCCAAAATCATATGTTGTTAGATATTCAGTTACCGGCACAACATTTTTAAATCTTACAGTGCTTCCTATAGCAGTTACTTCAATGTCCTTTATTCCTGTTTCGGAAGCAGGAGCACTAGCACCTTCTAGTGTTATCTGTTGGTGTGTATTTGCATAAACGCTTCCGCTATCAGTATCAAATCTAATGAATGCATCAGGAGCGGTATTTGTTATTTCAATGTTGTCTGCATTGTCAGTTAATACTATTTTAGTACCAGCAACAAGTCTTTTAAATTGTAAATCTGATCCTGTTTTCTGTTTGAATATTCCTGCACCAACACTGCCTGCATTGGTTACCGTTACCGTTAGTTCGTCATTAAGGTCTGCAAAGTTAGCATTAACTTTTTCAAATGCGGTTCTTAGATCGTCACCAGTACCGTCATTTACCAAGTTACCTATATTAATTGTCTGTAAAGTTGCCATTTTGCTTCCTATATCTATATTTAGTGGAGATCAGCCCACCCTGCTGTGCTGTCATTGTTCGCATCCGCAGCATATCCTTGAAATTTTCCTGTTGTTGTATTATAAACCATCATTCCAAAAACTGGTGTAAGTGCATCTATCTGGGCCTGTGTTAACTGAGGAGGCCCAACATATAACTCATCAAAGTTTTGGTTAATCTTATTAAACGCAGTGCGTAGAGTATCCCCTGTTCTGTCGTTTGCGGAAGTTCCGATATTTACGGTTAATTTACTCATCTTACGCTCCCGTTCCAGCATTTAATGTTTTGATCAACGTGGCCAATCTATCCAGCGCCTCGCCTACGGTCGTCGGAGGAGTTCCATTCCAATCACTAGGTGTAGTTGGATAGTATGCTAGACTACCATCTATACCATTAATAATAACTGTGGAATCATCAGCAAACACCGATCCAACTAAATTACCTCTAATGCTTTCTGATTCAATCGGACCGACTATCTTACCTGCAACAGCATCAACTAACACTGTGGAATCATCAGCAAACAATGAACCAGTCATGTCGCCTGTGTGGTAACCTGTGGTATTACCCGTAACACCACCTGATGCTACAATATTTCTATTTGCATTAATTGTGTATCCAACACCTGCTGTAAGATCTAAATCTCCCGTAGCAACAATTTGTATTGCACCAGTTGCTGTATCAACAACGTATCCTGATGCACCTGCTAGTGCTGGATTGTCTTGTGCTGGTGTGTTGCCGTCTTGGAATATGCTTCTAATTGTTGCAAGTGATGGTTTGCTAATAACCGGAGCAATGTATGTGTTATGGAATGCATAACCTAATGGGTTATTTGCTAGAATGCCTGCTTGGGTACGCATATCATCTGTCCACTCTGGAGCAAGACTTCCACCGTCCCATAATTCTGTGTATTCAAACATACAGAAGTTTAATAGATACAAGTATTCTTTTGCGGCTACTTCAAATGCATCAGGATCGGTTTTGAAAGCACCCGGACTTGGCTCGTAGCCTGATGGATCCCACTTGCCGGCATCGTATGCCTCTACCATTGCATTGTACAAATCACTGGTGTCCCAATCAGCGGCTAAGAACTCATATAATTTTATGTCATCTGCAGGTAAACCGTGCATGTGTAGCGTATGGAATACGTGTTCAATTACTTCTTGTGCATCTGTATCTCCAACACCATATCCAGCACCTGTCGAATTCAAATACCACACCATATCGTTTTGAACAGTATTATCAAACAAGTCTGTTAGATTCCAATATATAATACCTTCGTCAGTTAAGAAGTTTGTGGAGTAATCTGCACCAGCACCTCTTGCCACTCTTTGTATGGTTGGAAGTCCTTCGTGATATGTTCCTGTGTCACCACTTAGTGTTTTAATTAACGCTCTTTGATATTCTTGGTTAATACCTTCGCCAGTTGGATCTGTAAACAATTCAAACATGCGACCAACTTTTTCTAACCAAGCATCTGGTACTGCTGTTTGTCCACCTACGGTTCCAGCACCCATAATTCTTACACCGTTGGTTGTAACTTCACGCTTGAAGAAATCACTGCCATCGCCAACAACATTAATAATTGGGCCATTGTTGTATTCTGGATCTAATGTGCCACCATTTTCAATAGTTAGAAAACCGTTATATCCAGCCGTCCAAGTTTGATTTTTAAGTGTTCCGTAAAAGTCACCGTATATCTCACCTTCAACAGCATCAACAAGTTTCGTTGAATCATCACCAAATATTGAACCCTTGACATCGCCAGTGTGATAACCTGTTGTGTCTCCGGTTACATTTCCTAGGACATTGCCTGTTAAATTACCCGTAACATTTCCCGTAACATTTCCTGTTAGGTCGGTAAAGAAACCTGCGGAAGCATAAATTTTATTTTCGACAGCATCAACCATAATGGATGAGTCATCTGCAAACACACTACCTGAAATATCAATGTTCTGATCCAGTGTAATTGTTAGTGTATCAGTTGCTGGTGTGGTTGTTAGGATTATACCATAACCCTCTGTCATTGTCAGGGTGTCTGATGTATTATCAGCCTGTATTGCATCGACAATAGGATCAGTACCACTTACGAAGAATTTTTGGAATGTATTAACAGCAGGAGCACTGTTGGATACCGTTGCAATACCCGTTACCGGATCTGCGGAAACCGTAATACCAAAACCTGCCTGCACTTCAATAACACCGGTGTTTGTAAGTGTAAGAGTGCCCGTGCTACCACTTGTAATTATTCCCGTGCCTGCTGCCCTACCTGTTGCTATTGCAGGTAATACAGTACCGTTTGCTACGCTTAATACACCGTTGTTGGTTACTGTAATGCTTCCTGTTGTTGCACTAACACTTATTCCCGAACCACTGTTTAATTCTGTTACACCATCATTAATAAATGTTATGCTATCAGCATCGGAACCTGCGACCAACTGCATACCTGTGCCTGCATAGAATGAAAGTGTATCATTAGTATGATCAGCCTCAACAGTATCACCGTCGTCAAGATTAATATAACGGAAGTATCTCTTTTCAGGATCGATGATCAAGTCACCATTTATGGTAGAACCAAATGGTAAATCAACAACACCACCTGATCCTTTTATTTGTGCAGAACCTAGCCATAATCCATTATTTTCATTTCCAGGTACTGCTGAATGTTCGCCTGCATAAACTGCTTTCCAGGGTTTAGTAATACTTCCTAAATTTAGTGTTGCTACTGAGTTTGGAGATACATTCGAATTTAAGTTTTCAAAATCAATACCAGCATACTCTGAAAAACCTTGTATCTTACCGCCGCCTGAAGAATATGCATCATAAGTTGTTCCATCCACACTAGTTGTTAGATCTTCATCCGAATATAATAATACTTCCGTATCACTTTCATATCTTACATAATAATCATTGTTATCCAGTTGTGTAACACCTGTATTAAAAATGAATACCTGTTGGTTATCTACTAAGTCATGAACTTCGGTTGTAACTATTCTTACTGGATTACTTTCAGCAGTTCCTGATTCAATGTGTGCGATATCTAATTCTCTTTCGCGTGCAAGATTAGCACCAATGATTGTAAAGTTCTCATTTACTTTATCAAAGGCTTCCTTGATTCTGCTCCACACTAGTGGTGGATTACCTGGATTTATATTATTATCGTATGCCATTATGATCTACCCACCGCTATTTCAATTGTTCCAATATGATCACTATCGTAATCCTCGATGGCCTTACCAACTATTGTTCCTACCTTAGGATCATTAGTTGCAGTTGCTACACCGTGTATTCCTGCATTAACTAATATGTCACCTTTTTTGATCTTTCCAACTACCTTACATGGAACCCTACCTGTAAGTGCAACAAGATTTTTTAACCCTGGACATGCACTATACATTACGTAAGCAGCAGTGTTAGATACAACACCTGCCACCCTTGTATCGCCTTGCTTGTTTGAAGTTGTGACTTCCTTGTCACCACCAAATACTAACACAGTCCCGACTTCGTATTCCTTGTCACCCTCGTAGTATTCTGCAACGTCCGCTGAGTATGTTGCCTCAAATCTTGATTCATTTGGAGAACTGCCTGTTAATGTCCATCTACCTGTTACAGTTCCTGCTGTGGTATTACCACCTGTTGATAATGCAAGTGTTGTTACCTGACTTGCTGTTATAGGAGCGTCATTTAATCCGTCCTGTGTTTTAAATTCATGCAGGTCGTTCCAATAACTATTTTTCTTATCTGATGCAAGAGTACCGTCTTGTAGGTAGATACCACCATTAGTTCCATATGTATGTAATCTTATAAATCCACTTGAACCACCTAACGATCCTGTATCTAGTGCTTCAATTCCATCTATTTCTAAAGATTGTAGATCACCAATTCTTGCTGCAAAGTCACCATTGCTATCACGCTGAATTAATTTATTATTGTCACTTGCTCCGCCATATGCAGCACTGGCTTCAATTACGGTGTAATCTCCATCTGCTGAACTGCTTCCTGCATTAACTCTTCTTAATAATCCTGTGCTTGAATACTGTGATTTCTTGATTGATCCACCTTGATCAACCACTGTTGTAAATGCAATATCAACGGCATCGTCTGTTGATAATTGATTGTTACCCAATACACTCTTGGTAGCAATCTGTGCAAGTGCGGTCTTAGGTACTCCGTTGTTCTTAAGTGTTACCCAACCATTACTTACAACAAACTGTGCGTTATCAAAACTTGACAATCCACTTGCGGCTTGAATAACAGCAGCAGTTCCTGTTGGAGCGAGGGCACTTGCTACTGCAAGTTCCATATCCAATTTGCTTTGTTCTATTCCAGCAGTGCTGTTAATATCAGCATTTACAATTACATCTGGACTTATGGATGTGGTAACTGTGTTTGCCGTAGAATCTATATCTAAAACAACATCGCCTTGAACTTCTGCGTTAATTGCATTGTTGCCATCACCTGTGAAGATCATGATGTCATTTGCTTTTAGATTAGTAAATGTGAATTCCTGTAGGTTTGCGTAGGTCAAACTTCTTAGATTGACAGCGTCGGTAGGATCAGTAGGATTGGCAAGATCTACGATTTTGTTGCTTCCTAGATCCATGTCCGCTTTCATCTGTAACTGTCCATCCAGCGCCATGTAACCACCACTAATTGGTGGTATTAAATTAGCCTGTGGTATTATTGATCCACTGTGTGAAATACCCAATCTTCTTTCAATGTAAAGTCGAGTTGCGTTTTCAGTCGGTACTGTATCAACAGCGTTATCAGTCATACCTGAGTCTGTTGAGAATTCAGCAATAGGAACACCACGCTTAAATCCAATACCGTCCAAGTTACTCAACGCAATCGCAGCAGAGAATGTAACCTGTCCAGTTCCCTGATCAACGCTAAAGTAAGGTCCTACTCTAAAATTACCAAATTGGTCCGTGGTTACATAGAACACACGCCCCACTGACCTTTCATCTGTTTCAGTGTCCTGATTGATAGCATTTACTGGAGGACCAAATATTTCGTTAGGATAGTTAGTATCAGCATATGAACCAGTACCAATGTCAAGTAAATCATGTGATGTAACTCTGGTCAATGAAATTCTAATTGTAAGATCACCTTCTGCACCAACAGTTCTAATTGGTACCGCTGATCTTATGGTATAGGTAGCCTGATAATCTACTAAACCATCCACTAATGGTCTATCTATGGTAATTCTTGCAAAAGGCTCACTTAGTGCTTCTTCAGAAGCATATGTATCAATGGTGTATTCTTCACCGTTAAAAACAAATCGACTACCAGGAACTCTTGAACGCTCCTGTGGTGCAACCGGAACAACAGCAAATGTATCATCACCCGCTCTACCAGTTACCAAACCAAAACTATGTGTGCCTGATTGTATTCCTGAAGTTTCCAGCTCTATTGATGAAGCAAGTGCAGGTGGTTGAATGCTAACTGTAAATTGAACCGAACTAGCACCAAGTGCGTCTGCATCGTTATCATAAACAAAATAATGACTATTTTCATTTAAACCCGTAGGAAGTGTTCCCGTAGTTTCTATTCTAATTACATCACCAACTGACAATCCATGTGGTGTTGAAGTAGTAAATACTCCCGGGTTGGCTACTGATATTGATGAAAGTGTTGTTGCACCAGTTACATATTCACCTGGCTTGTAAAGTGTTAAATCAACATAGTTATAGTTTTCTCTAAGAGTTGTTTTGGCCAAACCTTCTACGGCCATTAACTGTGTGCCGGTTCCTGGTGCGGTTACTTGTTCAGGCACTGCCGTAGGAGCAGTTCCAATTTCAAAATCAAATTCGGCTAAGTTTTCTTCTAGAACATAATAAACTTCTGCTTCAGTAATTCCTGTAGGCAATGCTCCGCCACTGTTTTCAAAGGACAGTAGATAGTTTCTTTGTTGCTTGTGTGGTATGGTAGCCTTGAGTGTAAGGCTAGTTCCATTCGTTAATGTTACTGCACTTCCGCCTAATGTAGTGGATAATTTTAATTCATTGTAATTAGGAACGTCTATCACATAATAGGTTGTTCCAGCAGTTAATCCGTTGGAAGTAGTTTTAGGTTTAAATTTATCATCCACTCTCAGCGTATGAGGCTGTGAAGTAGTTATAGTATCCGTACCAGTAATATCTGTTATGGTTACAAGGAACGATACTTTTGTTGGGTTGGCAGTTGTAAATTCAACTTCAAACTGTCCTCTCGTATCCGTAAAATCTTCAAACTGTAACACACGATATACATCGGATGATTCATCCAGTCTTAAACCTGTTGATGGTCTAGTTGCAACTTCAACAATATCACCAGTTAAGATAATTTGCGAATTGGAACGCAATGACATCTTTGTGTCATTAGGTATTTGATCGAACAAGCCGTCAAAGTTTCCTGTTTCATCTGACGTTAGGTTAAGTCTTGCCACTCCTGGAGGTAGATCCTGTGTTGTAACAGATGTTACAGGATATCTAAATATTAAATTGCCGTGATCAACTTCAAGTTCTGAATTGTTTAGCGGAGTATAATCATAGTTATAAACATATAAGAACAATCCTTCGGCAGCGTTAGCATAAGTGGCGCTTGGAAAATAACAATCAACACGCTGTGCCAAATCATAGTACATTGTTACAGGAGTAGGAACCTCTAATGGATCACTTCCTTCTGCAACTAGAGCATAGATACCGTGTGCAGATGAGCCGCCAACTGAACGTATTTGCGCACCATTCGCTGACATGTATGAAGCGTAACAATAATATGTGAACATTGATACTGCTTCTGTCAATCCACCGTTGGTAGCCAATAGGCCGTAACCCATGTCAGCAACCTGCGTAAAGTCATTTGAAAGCATTGATCTATTACCAGGCATCAATACTTCATAATTCCTTTGGAAACTGTGTGTTCCACTTCCTGAACTTATAGTTGCAATTAATGACGTACTACCAAGTGTATCCGTAATTCTAAAGGTGTTGTTGGTTAAACCACTGGTAGCAACATAATATTCTTGTCCTGCTACCAATGGTGATGGCAGCGTTCCTGTGGTTGTGAATTTAATTATTGCTCCAGCCTGTAATCTATGATCAGAAAGTGTGAATACTGCTGGAGTCCCCACGCTTATTGATGTAAGCGTCTTACTTCCTGGTGCTCTGGTAAATGGTGTTGTTTCGTCAAGAACGAATGTCGCTGTTGATCCTGCTGGGTCGTAAACAAAATCTCTAACGTAGTTGACTCTATAAACCGCATCATCAACAATAAAGGAAGCCGGAAGATTGGGTGTTCTCTCCAATCCACCAACTGTAATTCGAGTATTGCCTGTACCGGATATAGTTGTTTCATGTGTAAATTGTAGGTTACCAGAGAAGCCATCAACAAACATACCACCAGCAAATGTTTGTGCATTTATTGATTTACTAAATGATGCTGATTCTTGACAGTATGGTGATTTAGCAAGTATCTGTCCAGTTGGGTCAAGCACCATCATGAATCCACCATGTCCCTGACATGTTACAGCACGAATGATATCTGCATCATTCATCAAGAAAACATCTAGTTGATCATTTTCTTTAGGTAAGTTTGCAACGCCACTTGCACTCATTACATTTTTCAATGCGCTCACGAGTGCAGTTGTTACTGAGGTAGTACCTGATTCAGCCACATAAGCATTATCAATTATCTGCGGATTGGTTGAAGAACTGGAAACTTGGTCTAATATTGTTGTGTTGGTAACAGCAGCATTAATCAGATACAATGCTCTATCAATTCCTGCTAGAGTTTCACTCAGTTGGTCAGTGATTGCTTTTCGGCCACTTGCACTTTGAAAATATTTTAGTCCTGCAGATATTGTTCTATTATACTCGCCGTACTTGAGATCAAAAACAATGGCGTCTAATATTAATCCTACATCTCTTTTACAAGTAGCACTGTTGTATGTAAATGATATATCAAATGGTGCCGTGTTTGTTGCAATTTGTTGATCAATCCAAGCAATCGTTTCATTCTGAATGAATGATTTGTTCAAACGAATAAGTTCTGCTGCTGATTTATATCCGCCACCGTTATCAATTTTAGTATATACAGGCTGTGATGTATCAGATAGATAGTGATAACCGTACAGTCTATCAGTCACCGTTAATCCATCGATGACAGGGTCTCTTCTAAATTTTGAAAAAGCCCACGGAGAACTAGATGTTCCTGGTCTTGGTTTTATAATTACACGCCTAAATTCATTACCAATTATGGCAACATTCTGAGGAATCTTAATTGGATAGTTCTCTTCGTATATTCCACTCTCAACGAATATAGAAATCTGTATCTGTTTGGTAATATCACCGTATGATATTGGTTCGCCAATTTCAAAGGCACCATACTTGATATCTATATCAAAAATTTCTCTACCTTCTGAATCCAAAGCACCTGTGTGTGCTAGTATCTGCGCAAGGGCACCGGAAGTCTCACCTCTTAGATATAACCCTTCTCTCAAGTCTCTTGTTCTAAATGCAACAGGGGTGTCAGTTAATACGTCTCCAGTAAAGTCTGTTCGCTGACCAGCAGTTTCTAAAAGGAACCTAGGTAGATCAACAGTGACTGAAGGTATAATAGTAAACCCGCTTCCTGCATCTGTTACTTCTATTCCAGTTATAGTTCCTGCGGATACAGTTGCAATACCAAATGCACCTTGTGCTGAAGTATCTGCTGCATCAGGAGTAATTCTAACTGACACCAAACTATATCCGGAACCTGGATTAGTTATTGTAACGTTATTAACTTTATATGTAATATTGAAAGTCGCACCACCACCAAACGCACTATCGGTTACGGAACTAACACCCGTAATTCCTGGCAGCACACTAAAATTACCAGATGACAGTTGTTTAAATGTTGCGATTGGTCCTGGATCAGTATTTCTTAAACTTAGAACTTCATAGCGTGCATTGTTAGCACTACCAAACGTGCTACCAATTTCAAGAATATCACCTATCTTATAGTTTGATCCTGGTGCATTAATTTCAATTGTATCGATACTCATCGTTGCAACACCAGCAAAACCTATACCGCTATCTGGTGAAGTATCAATAGCGTCAAGAGTTACTATGTTGTTACCGTTATTGTATGTTAATAATTTTTTATAAGGACCTATATCATTAATTGAATCTAAAACTATTTCTTCTGCTCTCTTACAAGCGGCTTCGATAGTTTTATAAGCATAAGCAAGTGCTCTACCCTGTAGAGCAGGACTTACTCCTGGCCTTTCATCTGATCCTGAAGTTGCAACATATAAATTAACGCTACTACCAAATGATGCACCATCCACATAACTTTTTGTTGCAGCAATTAATCCATTGTAGATTACGTCATCTTCTGGTTCTGGGGATCTAGATAATACTAAAGGACCAGTCATGGTTCCAAATGCACTATTTGGATTTCCTGTTTCAGGGTCGATGGCATTTACACCACCTCTAGAAATTTTAGTATCTACGTATTCTTTGTTTGCTGCTTGAGTGGGATCGACTGGAGTGTCCATGTCGAGAATTTTGTATGTATTACCACCCGATTTAACAGATAGGTTTCCGCCTAATTGTGGAGTGGTATCACCCGAAATTTCAGAAAATTCTGTTGATATAATGATCTGATTGGCATTACTTATTGTATCTACATTAACACCTACACCAGCAGTAATTTGTTTAAATTTAACACCGTCTGTAGTTTCATTGACTGTAACAACTGCACCTTCATTTCCTAAGAATGTTGCAGGAGTATCGTCCAGCCCGATGAATGTTAATCTTTCGCCTAAGCCTAGCGAACTGTATAGTTCTTTAAAGTTATCATTAACTTTACTAAACGAATCTCTAATACTATCGCCGGTTCCGTCATTGCCAACTACACCGGTATCAATAACTTTTCTTGCCATCTTTTCCCCTGAAGGTCCTTTTTACCTAAGTATTTATCAATTCATTCTATAAGCCTAATGTAAAATAGTAAATATAACTATGTTTTTAGGTACAGAACAAAAAATAACCGAACACACACGTAAGAGCAAGTTAGGTAAGGAACACAAGTATAAGCGTGTTAAAACCATAGCAAAACTCCAATGCGATAACTGTGACAGTGTATTTACCAGGGATTTAAAAAAGATCAGCAGAGCCCGGCTGAATAACAATTATTTTCATGTGTGTTCGAATTGTGATGCAAAAAGATTTGCACAAAAGAAGGGTGTAGAACAGAAGCACATATGGGACATGCCTGTTAATTCTGATATTGAAATTTCTAAATATTAAACTGAAAAACTTTCGCCGCAACCGCAACTTGATGTGCTGTTGGGATTTTTAACCTGTAGGTAAGAACCAAACACTTCTTCAACATAGTCTATTTCAGTACCTATCACATATAGCATGCTGGCACTATCTATTGCGAATTCACCGTTTGATAATTGTATTGTTTCGTCATCAAACTCCTTGGAGTCTGTCATTTTCCATTCGTATTGAAAGCCGGCACAGCCACCGCCCTTAACCTGAAGTCTGACGATAGGCTGGCCCTGCTTCTCAATAAGGCTTTCCATGTGCCTTCTAGCCGAATCTGTAAGATTGACTACGTCGGCCATTACTCGCTCTTCCAGATAGTCCAAGCGCCATATGCGATGGCTGCATATGCTAAAATTCCTGCAATAGGTTTAGCAATTAAAACAACTACTCCTAGTGCGATTAATACTGCTCCGTCCCACGATGTTCTTTCTGTGAAACGCTTTGCTACCCATCCTTTGAATTTATCTAACATAGTTTTCTCCTTATTTAGATTTGCGTGGTCTGCCACGTTTGGCAGGTGCTTTCTTGGCCGCGGGTTTCTTCTTTGCGGCCGGTTTATTTTTCACAACCATTTCCTCAGTAAGAACCAAAGGTTCCTTTTTGGAAGGCGCGAAAAAATTCTTTAACCAATTAAACATATTATTCTCCTTGTAATCTGTCGTTGACTATTGACCAGTTTATAATTTGCCATATTGAATTTAGATACTTGTCCTTGGTAGTATCAAGCAAATACGAGTGTTCCCACATGTCTATCGGCAGTGCAATTTTCATTGCCTGCTTGAAACCTTGATTGGGTATGAGCCCAATCTTTCCCTTGACATCCATGTAACACCAACCGCTACCTTGCAGTTCTTTTGCTTTGGCTATGAATTCTTCCTTGAATTTTTCGTATGATCCGAACTT